>Ga0105046_10000176_pt1 | contig 77677 bp, 61 predicted proteins | sample MAT03_FD_78385 | JGI IMG/M metagenome (GOLD analysis project Ga0105046, IMG submission 78385) | Freshwater microbial communities from Lake Fryxell liftoff mats and glacier meltwater in Antarctica - MAT-03 (megahit assembly) | ecosystem: Environmental > Aquatic > Freshwater > Ice > Liftoff...
CGCATTTCTTGAATTAGAACGCCGAGTTTAAATGATTCAAACTCTTCTTCATATTTTTCGCGTTTTTTTGTCCCGCTTTTGCCGTATTGTTCGTCAAGGTGGCTTGCGAATGAAGTCAAATGTTTATTTGCCTTTTTTTTCATCGTAATATTGTTTTATTAATTTTTCCGCTAATTCTATTTCATTTTGTGATGTCTTTTGGGTTTTTTTCTGAAAACCATTCAGAAGAATTATTAAATGTCCTTCGTCGAAGAAGCAAAAAAACCCGAAAAATATTAGTTCCAATTTCTGCTCTTATTTCGTAAAGTCGTTTTGTCTCCTCAAGATGCTTAAAGTACAATTGGTATCTACTTTAGAACAAATCCCGATTGTGAAAAAAACGGGAGTCCAAGCATTGCCGGTAACTATTGGATAGAATCAAGGAAATAAATCAGTAAAATTCCAAGCAGTATAAAATCCGTGAAATCTTCGTAATCTGCCGCTGCCTCCTTTGTGCTAACTACGCTTGATAAATGCGAGGTTTCTTTTTAAACCTTTATACTTTGTCCTCTTCACCGCGGAGTTTTTAAATACGAGATTAAAAGTCTCTGTAGTCATGTCGTTCCATTCGGCTTCCGAGAAATTTAAGAGGCCGTTGCTGCTATTAAATAACGATTCTTTGTGAGGCATGCTGAAACTATTCCACGGGCAAACGTCCTGACAAACATCGCAGCCAAAAGCCCAATTGTCCATTTTATTTTTGAATTCAGCAGGAATGTTTTCTTTTAATTCTATGGTAAGGTAACTAATGCATTTGCTGCCATCCACAACGTAAGGCGCTACAATGGCTTCTGTGGGACAAGCGTCAATACATTTTGTGCAGGTGCCGCAATAGTCTTTTATCGGACCGTCGTATTCGAGTTCTATATCAACAATAAGTTCTGCAATAAAAAAGAAAGAGCCTTGTTGTTTGTTGATCAGGTTTGAATTTTTGCCGATCCAGCCGAGTCCGCTTTTTTTTGCCCAGGCTTTATCAAGCACCGGGGCACTGTCTACAAAAGCACGGCCATTGATGTTGCCGATGTTGTCCTTTAAAGTAGAAAGAAATTCGTGCAGCTTGGTTTTGATCACTTCGTGGTAATCTTGTCCGTAAGCATATTTGCTGATTTTTGGTGCTTCGGGATTTTGATTTTGTTGGGGGTAATAATTAAATAACAATGAAATCACAGATTTTGCATCATCTACCAATAAACGTGGATCGAGTCGCTTGTCGAAATAGTTCTCCATGTATTTCATCTGGCCGTGTTTTTCATTTTTCAGCCATTTTTCAAGTTTTGGAGCTTCCTCCTCCAAAAAATCAGCTTTGGAAACGCCACAAAAATCGAAGCCAAGTCTTTTGGCCTCCCGCTTAATAAGCTGAGTGTGAGTATGAATAAGTGATTGCAGGAGTGCAAAGATACTAAATGCCGGCAGTTTGTTAAATTCGGTTTTCTAAATCGCGCAGACAGGCGTTTTCTCAAGTTTTAACAATTTCCTAACAAAAAATATTAGGACAATATGGTCTAAAATAAGTATATTTGCATCCGATTGTGAAAACCACATGTAAAAAACTGAAATTCAGCTAATTACATATAAGTACATGATTAACAATAATTTAACATTAAAATAATAGAAAAAATGAAAACATCAAACCCAGTAATCGACACTTTAGTAGAAAGCCAAAGCCAATTCGTAAACAATTGGATGGAATCTGCAAAAAAAATGCAATCTGCTTTTAACAGCGGTAACGTTGCTTCTGAAGGTCAGTCTTTATACAAAGAGTATTTTGACAAACAAATGGGGATCTTAAACAACATGCAACAATCATCTGCAAACATGTTTAATACGAACACAGAAAATAACCCACAGGAATTTTTCAAAAACTGGTTCAACCAGCAAGCTACTTATGCCAAACAAATGGCAGACTTTAACCAAAGCATCAACAATAGCTTTTCTAGCTTTGGAAAACCTGCGCAAGACTATATGTCAAATTTTGGTCAAAGTAATACTACTTTCACAAACATGTACAATTCATGGTTAAACACGTTGAATTCTTCTTTTGATTCAATGAGCAAAAACATGAACAACACTTTTAATAAAGATGTGTTCAGCAACTTTATGCAAGGTAACAGAGTATATGCGAGTATGCAGGAAGTTTTTCAGCCAATGGCTAATATGTTCAAAAACGGTCAGTTCAACATGGACGCTTTCAAAAATCAAATGACTGCTGACATGTACACGAACCTTACAAAACAAATGTTTGGTAACATGTTTAATCAATCTTCTATGCAGGATGTTTATGACAATGGTATAAAACAACTACAAGGCTTTTTCACTAACCAAAACAACTTAGGAAAAGAATATTACGCTCAAATGCAGAATATCTCTAAAGATTTTCCTAAAATGTTCGGTACAAGTGATGCAGTTAACAGCCTGAAAGAATTTTCGGGACAGTTTCACAACGTATTCGGAAAAACTTTCGAGCCGTTAATGAAATTGGTTAATGCAGGTAAAGAAAAAGAAAACGCGGAGGCGATGATTTCGTTCATGGACAGAATGGGTGAATATAGCATTAAACAAGCTGAATTACAATCTTACCTTCAAACTACTGCTAAGAAAGGCGTAGAAAAGATTGCGCAACAATACGCTGAAAAATTCTCTGATCCAAAAACTTATACGCAAACTCCGGGTGCACAAGAAATGTACAGTGAGTGGGTAAAAGTAAACGAGCAATTATTCACAGAATTATTCGCTAGCGAAGAATTCAGCAAAGTAAAAGGTGAAGCACTTAACTTAAGCATGGATGTTAAAAAGCATTTCGAAAAACAATTCGAAACTACTTTCGCTAACATGCCGGTTGTTTTTAAAAGTGAAGTAGAAGATCTTCAAAAAACGATCTACGAACTAAAAAAACAAGTGAAAGATTTACATGCTAAAGTAGCAGGACAAATTTCTGCAGCGCTTGAGTCAGAAGACGAAAAGCATGCAAAAGCACGTATTAAAAAATAAGTCGATTTAAATTTACGAAGGCCGTCTGCTTTATTTGGCAGACGGCCTTTTTTTATCTGGTTTCAGATCTGGAAAAGTGTCGTGGGTTTCTCGACTCCGCTCGAAAGGAAAATCGGAAGCCGCACACAATCTGGCCTAAACATCCACTGGATGTTTATCCTGCTCGCAAGGACATCCCGGATTTGAGAGGATATAAACATTAGTCTAACACAACATTTTTTTATATTTTTAGACAGCCCGCGCCGGATGAATTTTCTAAAACATAAGAATGCCTGGTTTGCAGGCCTTGGAATATCAGTATTCCTCATCTTCTTTTGTTTTCGTCCGCTCAATTCGCCTTCTTACCGCATCATTGTAGCCGATGGACTTGGCTACTATTCTTATTTGCCGGCAAAATTTATTTACAACGATAAAGAGCTGGAATTTAAATGGTTTGATGAGGTATTCAATGCCAACTATGAAGATCATTTATTTGAAAAGCCGACGCAGAATTTTATGGTGAAGTATCGCAACCGGATGATCAACCTTTATTATCCAGGTCAATCTTTCCTTCAGCTTCCTTTTTTTTTAATGGGACATCTCACGGCAAAAGCTTTTAACTACCCGGCAGATGGGTTCTCTTTCCCTTATCAATTGTGGATAGGGCTAGCGGGAATCTTTTATACGTTGCTCGGGCTCCTTTTCTGTAGCAAACTTATTTTTAATATCTCGCAGAATAGAAGGCTTTCTGTTTATATCACGCTGCTGATTTTCTTAGCTACAAATCTTTTCACTTATTCGATTTTTGCAGGCTGTTATACACATTGTTATTCTTTCGCATTTATTACACTGGCACTTTATTTTTCGCAGCTTTTTTTTCAAACGGACACTAAGAAATTTTTTAACGGCTTCCTGCTGCTTACTTGCGCCGCTGTTGTTGTATTCCTGCGGCCAGTGAATTGTATCCTCCTTGCAAGCGTTTTATACTTTTATAAACCTTTTACTCTTAAAGCGCTGTTTCGCGAAAAAATAAATACGCGCGTGATTATGGTGATTGTTTTTCTGGGCCTTGTGATCATTTATAATCTAAGCACAACTTATACGCAAACACACGCGTTGATTGCGAACACTTATACTATTGGAAGATTTTATTTTGATGACTGGAGTCATGTTTGGGCTAATTTTGCAGGCTTTCAGAACGGGATTTTTTGGTACACGCCCATCATCTTTCTTGGTTTTATTCCTTTGTTTTTTATAAGACGCGAACCCAAATTACTTTTCTTACTGATCCCTGTTCTGGGGGTTATTTTATTATATAGCTTCTGGTTTTATTGGAACATTGTAAACCGCACATTGGTCGATTTTTCAGGCATCATGGCCCTGTTGTTCTTATGGCTGTTTATGAATTTTAAAGGCAAAGAAACCCTCTATAAACTTCTGCTTGTTTCGTCTTTTCTCTGCATCCCCTTTTATCAGCTTAAGGCTTACCAGCTAAGACACGGGATTTTAAACAGCAGCTATACGTATTGGAAGTACTACGCGAACTATTTTTTTACTATGCATCATGTAGATGTATATCCAGTGAATCCAAAAACAATTGTCAAAAACCAGGGCCATTATTTCGATTTTGAAGAAGAAATCGGGCAGGATCTTGCATTAGAAAAAGGATTCGAAAGTAAGAAATCAGCAAAGCTGGATCACGTGACGGAGTATGCCTGTTCTAAAACCTTTACTATTCCGGCTTTTTTCAGCAGAACTGAATTTAAAAAGATCAAAACCTCTTTCTGGTTTTACCGCAGCAAAGAAATGCAGAATGTGCAACTCGTTTATTCATTCGTAAGAAACAACAGCGTTCTTTTAAGTCACCCGTTTTACATAAACGCTTCAACCGCGGCTGATACGTGGGAACTAAAAGAATTTGGGATGGACGTTCCTCAAAACATAGATGCGGACTGCGAGTTCGTAGTTTATTTTTGGAACCCGGAAAAGAAAAGCGCTTCTTTCATTGATAATTTTAAAGTGGAATTTATAGTGAAGGACGGCTCAGATGAGATAGTGGTGCTGCCCGAAGACACGAACAAATAGGCGTAATAGAGCGTGATTAAATAACAATAATATCTCTGCCGAAAACACGCCTGATAACTAATATAATTGTAAATTTAAACCTTAAATACCCCCACGCCATGGAGAACAAACTCGTAGAAGAATTCACAAACATGAGCTCTAAATTATTAAAGAGCTACACTACTTTAAACCAGATTGATGAAGTAGACATTGCAACTAGTCCGAAAACCGCGGTGTATAGCGAAGACAAGCTAACCCTTTACCGTTATGACCGCGAAACGGAAGCTACTTTTAAAACCCCGGTTTTAATTGTGTATGCATTGGTGAATACCTACAAGATGCTGGATCTTCAACCGGACCGTAGTTACATCAAAAATCTTCTAAACGCTGGTATGGATGTTTACCTGATCGACTGGGGATTCCCAACTCAGGGCGATCGTTATTTAACGATGGACGATTATGTGAACGGTTACATTAATAATTGTGTAGATCTGATCCGCAAAAAGCACCGCCTCGAAAGTATAAATATTTTAAGCATTTGCCAGGGTGGAACGCTTAGCGTCATCTTTTCTTCACTCTACCCGAATAAAGTAAAAAATTTAGTAACCCATGTTACGCCAATTGATTTCAGTACTAACGAGGGACTACTTTTTCGATGGAGCAAGGACATTGATTTTGATCTTTTAGTAGATGGGAACCATGGATTGATTCCGGGAAATTTTTTGAATGAAGGATTCGACATGTTAAAGCCGATGATGAAAGTTCAGAAACAACAAACGCTTACAAATTCACTGGATGACAAAGATAAGCTGCTGAACTTTTTACGTATGGAAAAATGGATCAGTGAAAGTCCGGATCAGGCCGGCGAATGTTTCCGTCAATTCATGAAAGATCTTTACCAGCAAAATAAATTGGTAAAAGGTGAATTGGAAGTCGGAGGCAAAAAAGTAAATCTTAAAAATCTGACATCTCCTTTATTAAATATTTTCGCAACGCACGATCATTTAGTTCCACCCGCAGCCACGAAACCTTTGAATGACCTTGTAGGAAGTAAAGACAAAGAGCTTTATAGCTTTCAGGGTGGACACATTGGTGTGTTTGTTGGGGGAAAATCTCAGAAAGAATTAGCTCCCGCAGTTACGGAGTGGCTTAAGAAACGCGATAAGTAGAACATTGTACCTTGTATTGATGTACCCTGTCGCAAGTCTGGGTTTAGCTAAACACAGTGATAATGCTGCCTGGGCATACAAGCTAGGTACAGTTTACAAGGTACAGTAGAGATATGAAAGCCGCCAGCCTCAGTGAAATAAAAAAGGAACTGATTGAACTTCCTCCAAAGCAGCTTGCTGAGTTGTGTCTCGCGCTTGCCAAATATAAGAAAGACAACAAAGAATTTCTCGACTACCTTTTATTTGAGTCGCACGACAATGCTGCATTTGTAAAGGAAATTAAATCGGAGATCGACGCGTATTTTTCTGAATTAAGAGGACAGCCTAATTTATATTACGTTAAAAAGAGTCTGCGCAAATTATTACGCATCATCACAAAATACTGCAAGTACATTGGCGACAAAGCCATTTCGGCCGAACTGCATATTTATTTTTGCCTCAAATTAAAAGAGTCTTCTATTCCGTTTCGTAAAAGTCAACTGCTCGTGAACATGTATGAACAACAGCTTAAGAAAATAAATACACTTATTGCAACTTTGCACGAGGACATACAAGGTGATTTTGCTTCCGATTGTGAAAAAATAATGTTTTAATGGAAGGCTTTAATCCACAAATACTTTTAGATCTTGTAAATACCACAATGCCCTTTGGTAAATATAAAGGGACTTTGTATTACAGGTTACCTGTAAATTACCTGGAGTGGTTTGTGCGAAAGGGCGGTTTTCCGCCTGGAAAAACGGGTATGCTACTCTCGACACTTTATGAAATTAAATTAAATGGACTGGAATTTTTATTGGAGCAAATTAAGAAGCGGCAGAAATAAATAGTGAGGCGTAGATTTGCAGGTTTCTTCTCAATCAGTTTGTTCACTAGTTTAATACGTGTTCTGCCTTTATGACTTCAATTTATGCGTTAACGAAAGGGAGACGTTTGATGCATTTTATTCCCTGTACCCTGAGGATGTTAGTTTACTGCTGAAGCAAAAGTTTTGGGAGAAATTGGTTTCAAGGTTTGTTTTCTAGACCCTTTTACAGCGGACGGCTTAACTGTATATAATTCGCGTTTTATACTTTCAGAATATTCTTTGTTATAGGAGAAGCACGCCAGCTGATAATCAAAATGAATGATGGCAACGGGGAAATCCAAAGCGTCCTGGTTTAATGATTGTACTATAACGTCTTTTATAAGTGTGGTTTCAAATTCGAACACGGAGATGCCGTTAAGCTCTGTAAGTATTTCGGTATTCACGCATACCAGTTTGCTGAGGTACCCCGCCTTGGAGATTCTGATGGCGTAATACGAGTCTTTGTTAAGAACGAATTTGAATTTTATTTTGCCTTCTTTCAGCGTAATTGTGTCGATATTGTCGTTTAGGCCAATTAATTCAACGATACAATCTCCGTTTGTTTCGTCAGCGTTTAAAACGCGGCCCACAATCTTCAGGCAGGAGAGTGAATCTACTTTCGATTTGCCATTTTTTGTGGCCTGGGCGGTGAGGGTGAAGAAAAAAACAAAAACGACGATGCTAAATAAGAAAGGTTTCATGGCAAAGGATTTAAATGGGTGAGTTTATAGTTTAATTTATATTTTTAATAGTTTGGAAACGGGTAACCCCAAAGGTTCACATGCGTGTTTAGCGCGATCGTTGATTGCTGTTTCACGGCAAAAATTAAGAAAGAAGATGCAGGCAGCAAATGTTTAAAGTCATTCCAAAAAGGACGATAGTAGCTTTTATGATCAAAAGTTCGCCTTTAGACAGTTCTGTTAATTGTTGATCTAATTCCAGTGAGTTTGATTTTGTTGTGTTCATATTAATTTGGTTTTAGTGGTTTAATATGATTCAAAGGTATGACGGTTTTCAGCGCTTATTTATTCGTTAAGATTTTGGATATTTCATATGTAAGATTATTTTGTAAATTGTAAAACGCATTAAACGATACAGAAGCGGCCCGCAAAGCTGTGAACATTGATTTTATTGAGTTTAGGCTTTTTCACACCGATGATAAGCGATCATGAATGCCGCTTATTTTTAGAAAATAAAAAAGATGGCCGCATCCCGGGCCGGGAAAACGGATCAAAAGAGGAGCTTTGCTTCGGCGGCGCTTAACTTATAAATCAGATAAAAAGGGTGACATAAGGCTTAGAAGGCCCGCTTATATTTTTTTAGGGAAGACTTATACCTATGAAACCGGGCAGTGTAAAAATATTGATTTTAACGAGTAGCGCACTCTCTACCAGCAGTTACATTGACGGCAATTGTTTTTCAAAGGGCTGTTTTCTACAATCTCAAATAAAAAATCAGTGCTGAATTAATTGCATTGTTGCAGTAAATCAGGCCATAAACAGACAAAAGCTTCAAAGCTAAGTTAAATCGTTTCAACACGGGGTTGTATTAATTTTTTAAAACGCAGGACAAAGGTTGTTCCCTGGTCACTCTCGCTCTCTACATCAATCGATCCATTTAAGGCTTCCATTTGTGATTTAATTAAAAACAGACCGAGGCCTTTTCCTTCGGTGTTTTGATGGAAACGCTGATAGAGGCCGAATATTTTTTCTTTATGAAGCTTAAGATCAATCCCTCTGCCATTGTCTTTAAATCTAAGAATGGTTTCCTGCTCATCATCTTCGGAGCTAACAGAAATAGTCAAGGGTACATATTTCGAACGGTATTTAACGGCATTGGTAAACAAATTTGAAAAAATGCTTTCCAGGTAGGCTTTATTAAAGTTAACCGAAGGGGCTTTCGAAAAATCTACTTCGATTGTGGCTTTGCTTTCTTCAATTAATAATCGGTATTGCTCAATAATTTTTTCATGCAGGGTAGTAAAGAGTATTTCCTCTTTCGGTATAGAGGGTCGGTCTTTCACATTGAGAACGGTAGCAAGGTCTTTAATTGTTTCGTCAAAATTTGTTGCAGCTTTTTTAATGCCGTCCATTATTTTGGAAAGCGTTGCGTCCTGCACTTTAAAGTTATCCAGTAAATTTGTTAAGCCAAGAAGATTGGCAATGGGACCTCTTAGATTGTGTGAAGTAATGTAGGAAAATTGCCGCAGATCCTTATTATTCTGTAGGAGTTCAAAAATAAGTTTTTCGCGTTCTTGTTCTTGCACCTTACGACTTGTAATGTCCCTTTCTATGGCAATCATGTGTGATACCTTGCCGGAGTTGTCTGTTACGGGAGCAATGCCAATTTCAACCCAATAAGGTCTTCCATTTTTCGCATAGTTGATGACCTCTGAAGTGCAGTGTTCTTGTTTCTGAAGGGCATTTTTCATTTTGTCGAGTTCAGTGCGATCCGAACGTGGTCCTTGAAATAGACGAGGAGACTTTCCTAATATTTCTTCCTTCGAGTAGCCGGTCATGTTGGCAAGAGCTTCGTTCACATAAATGATTCGGGGTCCCGGTGCATCTATCGGCTCAACTTCTGTTATCATTACAGCATCATTCGCATTAGTAATGATGGATTCAAGTAATTTTAAGCGGTGTTCTTCTTCTTTCTTATGAGTAATATCATTAATTGCTCCAATGATTCTCACAGGAATTTCATTCTCCCGGATAATAAAAAGCCTGTCGTTTACATAGGAATATGTTCCGTCGACCTTTCTAAACCGGTATTCGAACTGAGATTGTGTTTGTGTGAGATCATTAATAAAGTCGTTCAGTTCTTTTAACATTCTGCTTTTATCTTCAGGATGCAGTCTTTCTTCCCAAAAGAAACTTTCCGTGTAATCATTTACAATATCGTAACCAAAAAGCTGTTTAAAACCGTTACCTGCAATATAAGTTGTGTTGTATAAAAAACTGTGATCCCAAATCGCATCACTGGTTGCTTTTGATACGAGGTTGTAGCGGTCGTTACTTTCCTTTATCAGTAAGTCGGCTTTTTTCTTGTTTGTTATATCGCGGAAGTTACAGACGATAGCATTCACATCCGGGTCGTCTAATAAATTCGTAATTGTTTTTTCGCACCAGCGGTATTCACCCGATTTGGCTTTTATTCTTAGCTGTATGTTTCCAAATAATTGTTCTCCGGCCAGGCATAGTTTAATATTATTAACGAGGCTCTCTACATCCTCAGGATGCACGAGTTGGTATTCATTCATTCCTAAATATTCGTCTTCGGTGTAGCCTAGAATTCGTGTGATGGAAGGTGTTCCGAAAATAATTTTTCCCTCAGGAGTGATAAGTGTTTTCATCTCAGATCCTTTTTCAATGATGGCCCTGAACAAAGCCTCCTGTTTCCTTAGTTTGGCTTCGTAAGTGTAGCGATCAGAGACGTCTCTTGAATTTGCAACCATACCATTAATGGAAGGGTCGTCGATCATGTTTGTTACGATACTCTCAATCCAGCGATAGGTGCCGTCAAAACTCCTGAACCGGTAAGGCGTAAGGTGAATACGTTTTTCGGATGATAAAAGTTTAAATTCATCCTGAACTCTTTTTTTATCGTCTTCATGAATAAAGCTAAACGCATTCGCATTGATAAATTCTTCTGGCGATATTCCTAAAATAGAGCCTGACGTAGGACTAACGTATTTATAATTTCCATCTACATCCAGTATACAAATTAAATCAGATCCTTCCTGAACAAGAGATTTAAAACGTTGCTCACTTAGTTTTAAAGTGGTTTCCGCTTTAATTTTCTCTGTAATGTCATTAGCCACAACTAATCGTGCTGACTTTTCAGAAAATTGAATGGCGTTACTTTGAATGTTTACATAAATATGGTCGGTGTTTTTTTTAATGTGCTCAAAAACTCCTTCGTAATAATCTTCCCTGTCTTTATGTGAGGCAATAATTTGTTCGATTTTCTTTACATCTTTCTTAGAACGTATTTGCATGATGCTCATGCTGAGAAATTCTTCCCTGCTGAAGCCATAATGACGGCAAGCTGCGGCGTTTACGTTTAAAAATAAATAAGTTTTCGGATCGTATACCCACATGGGAATGGGACTGGAATTAAATAGATCTCTGTATTTTTGCTCAGAGCGTTTTAATTCGTTGGTAATTTTTTTTCTTTCAATACTATAGGAAATACTTTTGTAGAGAAGCGCCGGATCAAGACCGTCTTTGAGTATATAATCCGCTACACCCAAGGCTAAAGTTTTAATGCCGAAATCTTTATTGCTATATCCAGTTAGCACAATAAGGGGCGTGGTGCCTGCCGCAAGCAGCGCATCGTTTACCAGCTCTTCACCGCTGCCGTCGGGCAGTGTCAGGTCAAGTAGTATAATGTCGAAGCGGGTGCTAGCTTCAATTATTTTCCTGGCGACTTTAAATGTTTTGGCGTGCTGAACGTTAACAGTTGGAATTTCTTCTTTCAAATAATCTTCAATAATAACGAAGTCACCAAGATTGTCTTCAATTATCAAAACGTCCAATTTTCGGGTGTTGTCTAACATAGTTTTAATGTTTTGGTTTATGTATAATTGAGATCCAAAAATTTTCGATGGAAGCAATAACTCCCATAAAATCTTTCGCATCAACGGGCTTGGTTATAAAACAATCGGCCTTATTTTCGAACGATTTTAAACTGTCGTTGGGTGAAGCGGAAGTGGTAAGCATAACGACCGGAATACTTTTTAGTTCATGATTTGTTTTTACATAATTCACAACCTCATGGCCATTTATTTTTGGAAGGTTTATATCTAAGATGATCAGGTCTGGAGATTGCACTCCGGCGTATTTTCCATTTTTCTGAAGATACTGAAGGGCTTCCCAGCCATCTTTCACTACTGAAATTGTGTTTGCTATTTTCCCTTCGCCCAACGCCTCGGTTGTCAGCAGTATATCCCCGGCATTATCTTCTACTAATAAAATGTGGATTGGTGTCATAGGTCGGTACTTAATTTAAGTTTTTAGAAATAGTAAAATGGAAAGTAGTTCCTTTACCAGGTTCTGATTCTATCCAGATTTTTCCTTTGTGATTTTCAACTATTTTTTTGCAGACTGCCAAACCGATACCCGTACCCGGGTAGTCACTCCTGTTGTGTAATCTTTTAAATGCAACAAACACTTTTTCCTGATCTTCATCCGCTATTCCAATGCCATTGTCTGTGACAGCGAATGACCAGTATTTTTTGGATTCCTCATGTTTAATTTCTATAAAAGGGGTTTCGCCTTGTCGTTGATATTTTAGAGCATTGCCAATGAGATTCTGAAAAAGTCGTGTAACGGATAGTTTATCAGCCCTGATATTTGGGAGTTTGTTGCATGAGAAACTTGCTTTTTTGTCGGTGATAACTACAGAGTTTTCTTTGATTAAATTTTCGAGAATGATATTTGTGTCTACTTCTTCAACCGCATAGCTTTTTTTTTCGGCAAGCGAATACTCCAGTAAATCAGAAATTATTTTTTTCATTCGTTCGGCCCCATCTACAGCGAGGTTGATGTATTGTTGTGCTTTTTCATCCAAACTGTTTTTGTATTTTTTGTCAAGCTGCTGCAAAAGACTGCTTACCATTCTTAATGGTTCCTGCAGATCGTGAGAGGTCATGTAAGAAAATTCTTCCAACTCTTTGTTTTTATGTTCAATAACCTTGAGTGTTTGTTCAAGGCTCCGTTGTTCAATTGTCACTTGCATCCTGAGTTTTTGTTGTTCTTCTATTGTGTTTTGAAGACTTTTAAAAAGAGTGGGTAAAAGAGCGGTGAGAACGATACTTAAAAGAATTAGGTTAGAGGCTATGGCAAGCCATTCACCCACGCTATGCTCTGCTGGAATAAGGCCATATGTTTTTTTAAAATGAATTGCGATCCCAAAGAAAATACAAATCACCACATTGATTCCTACAGATAGATATGCGATCTGTCGGGAAAAAATAATTATTGTAAAAATAGTTGCAGCCAAAAGGTACAGAAGGCCTGGCCCAAAAGAGCCTAAAAAATAGAGCAGGACTATGGCGCTTATGTATATTACCCCAATTAAAACAGTTTTTCTGATTTCTACCCGAAGGTTTTTTGCAAAAACAATGTAGGCTAATAAAAACAGTAACGTAAAATCGAACGCAGCCAGAAAAGGAATTCCGTTTTCGAGCGACATAATAATTCCAGGAATTATTGCTAGCAAGCTTAACGGTAAAAGGTAGATAAGCATGAACGCAAAGAGCCTGTTTTGCCAGTAGGTGAGACCTTTATCTTCATGGGTTCGCTGTAAACAGTTTTTAAGTACCGTTTGTTTGTAGTTATTCGTTATTTCCTTAAATAATGATAATGGCTTCATCATTGGTTTTTTTACGATAGCGCGAACGGGTCTTTAGAAATTGTGAAATAAAATGTGCTGCCTTTTCCGTAGATAGATTCAACCCAGATCTTACCGTGACAGCTTTCTATGAGTTTTTTACAAATCGCAAGCCCTATGCCTGTTCCAGAGTACTCATCCTTGTTATGTAAACGCTGAAAGACAACGAATATTTTTTCGAAGTACCTTTCCTCTATTCCGATGCCGTTATCCGCAACAGAAAATTGCCAGTGTGTATCGGTTTCCGAGCCCGCTATGGTTACAACCGGACTCGTGCCACTCTCCTGATACTTTAAAGCGTTGCCTATCAGGTTCTGAAACACCTGAGTCAGGGATGTTTTCGAGCCGTAAATCACCGGTAAGTTTTTCCAATCTATGTTCGCTTTTTTTTCTTCAATGGCGGTCCTGTTTAATTTTATTACCTCGTATAATAACTCGTTAGTGTCAATTTCGACTTTTATGTTTGCTTGTCTGCCTACGCGCGAATACTCCAGCAGATCAAAAATAAGCCGACGCATTCGTGCAGCGCCATCCGTAGCGAAATAAATGTATTGTTTAGCTTTTTCGTCCAGCTGTTCTTTGTATTTATTTTCTAACTGTGTTAAAAATCCCGTTACCATTCTGAGGGGTTCCTGGAGATCGTGAGAGGCAATGTAGGCAAACTGTTCAAGCTCAGTATTTGAAATAATGAGTTCTTTAGCCCGTTTTTCCAGGCGCTCATTTAGTTCTTTTAGTTTTAACTCGGCTTCTTTATTTTTTGTGATGTCTTGTGTAGCACCTATCATTCTTACCGCTTTGCCTTTTGAGTCTCTTATGATAAAACCTTTATCGTAAACGTAAGCATAAGTTCCATCAGCTTTCATAAAGCGGTACTCTTGGTTGCAATAGGAAGCATCTTGATTAAGGAATGCTTTTTTAAGAAGAGCATGCGATCTTTTATAGTCTACCGGATGCATACGATTTTTCCAGAAGCCCTTTTCTAAATCTGCTTGCTCGGGATCATATCCAAATAAAGTCTTCAGACCATCACCTGTTCGCAGCGTTTTGTTTGTGGTTAAATCCCAATCGTAAATAGCATCGTTAGTAGCTTTTGCAACAAAATCGTACCTGTCTTTTGCCTGCCTGATTTTTTCTTCGGCTAGTTTTCTTTCGGTAATATCCTGCAGGTAGCCATACCAAACCACTAAACCATTCTCTTTTTGTTCTGGTTTCGAAAATCCCCTGAGCCACTTAAAGCTTGAGTCTTCGAGAATAATCCTGAATTCAAGGTTCCAGTCACTGAGTTGTGTACGTGATTCTTGAATGGAACTGAGGAGTAAAGGTAAATCCTCGGGAGCTGCGTCTTTGAAGATAACACTGGCATCAGTTGTGTCTAAAACTACAGCAGGATTGATCTCTGAGATTGCTTTGCTCATAAACGGAAATGACATCTTTCCGGCAGCATCCATTTCAAATTGATACACTGCAACCGGAACTTTATCTGTGAGTTTTTGCAGGAGTTGATGACTTTCCTTAATTTTTTTCTCTGATTCTTTTTGTTCGGTAACATCATGAATCACCCCATACAGTCCAATGGGCACTCCCGTATCATCCAATTCATATCTGGTTTCAGAAACCAAGTATCTTATAGTACCATCGGGTCTTACAATCCTGTGTTCGTAAGATAATGGGCTAAAAGTCTCCTGCGCTTTCTTTATCTTGATTTCGAAGCCCTGCACATCGTCAGGATGAATAAACGTCTTCCAAAAGTCGGAGCTGAGTTTGTGATCACTGGGTTCAAGGCCGTAAATCCGATAGGCCTCGTCAGACCGGGTTGAAATTTTTGTAATTAAATTGCGCTCCCAGTTTCCCACATGAGCAATCGCCTGGGCTTGGTTTAACCGCGTTTCTTTGTGTTCGAGTTCTTTTTTTATTTTTAGAAGTCTTTCAGAATTTTTTTCAAGTTTACGCTCAAATACTTTTCTTTCTGTGATGTTACGTGAATAACAGGCGGTGCCAATAATTTGATCACCCTGAAGAATGGGATAAAACGAAATTTCAGACCAATACTCCTGTTGAAAATTGGTATATTCAATGATGGTGAAAGACTCGCCCGCAAAGGCCCTAGCATAGTGTAGTTCCCATTTCTTTATCTGGTCTTCGGGAAACCCTGTCGTTGGTGCGCTGCCATTTTTCAAAACTTTGTTGCCAGACGTCTGTTCTACCATCTCGTCAAACGCCCGGTTGGAACTTATCATTTTTCCATCAAGGGATATGCTCCACATCAAATCGTTTGTGTTATTTATGAGTGCCTGCAGATTGTTATGGTCGAACTCTTTTTCAAGATCTGCAACTATTTTTTGCGTGATATCTCTGAAGTTAGCAACAATCGCGTTTATGGATTTGTCGTGAAGCATATTGGTCATCACACGCTCTACCCATACGTAATGCCCCGCTTTATGCTGTGTTCTAAAAATAAGCGGGAAAGAAACCCCCGCATGGTTTAAAACATTTTGATGATTCTCCTTCACTTTTTCAACATCTTCAGGATGTGTTTTATCGGAAAAGCGTTTACCAAGTTTTTCTTCGTTAGTCCAGCCTAAGATTCTTTCAGAGGACGCACTGCTGTAAATAATTTTGAAATTCTGATCTCTTAGTACAATGCCATCGTAATTGTGTTCAATAAGTTTTTGGAAGCGGATTTCCGCCAGGTTTAGTTTTTCCTGAGCTTCCATACGTTCTGTAACATCCCTAAAGTTAGCTACAATAGCTTTTACGTTTTCGTCTGCCAACAGGTTCGTGGTTACACCTTCCACATAGATGTAAGCCCCTGTTTCCCGGTTTAAGAACCGACTTTTGCGAGGGATGGGTACACCGGGATTCGCCAGCAATTCTTCGAAAACGAGCCTGGCCTCGGCCCTGAGGTCGGGATGCATGATCTCAAATGCAGTTTTACCCCGCATGCTTTCTAAAGTAAAACGGGTTAATTTTTCAAAAGCAGGACTCAGGTAGAGGATTCTTCCTTCCTTATCGGTGAGAGAAATCATGTCGCCGTTGTTCTCCAACAGCGCGCGGAAACGTTGTTCGTTTGCTTTTAAAAGTTGGTCAGCGCGTTTTTTTTCCGTTACGTCTGTGATGGTCACAAACACGCCGGTTACTTTTTTATCCCTGTTGTAGGTGGGTTTATAGCGTCCCAGAAACTCTTGCAAATCGCCGTTAGGAGATAAAAACTGCATTTCTTTTTCAATGACCTTACCGGCTAACACCTCTGTGTAAAGGTTTTTTAGAGTGGATGCCGTGGATCCTTGCGAGTAGTTTAAGATAGATGCACCTTTCAGAATGCTGAGGGCAAAGAAGTCAAAGTAAATGTTTTCAAATTGTGAGTTAAACGCAAGAATTTCTAAATCGGGATTAACGATGACAAAGGCTTCTTCTGTATTAAGAATTAATAGTTCAAGCTGCTGTGCCAGCTCTTCTGCGGCAGGTCGCGCTTCGTTTAGCGCTTGACTTAAACTGTTTGAAAAGTTCATGTTGTTACACTGATTTTGTTGAGCTTAACGCCGTGGAGAATCAGAAATTCAAAGTTACAGGGATGGCTGAGATATAATTGTACATAAATCACTCTTTTCTTACATGTGCACTGCATCGCTTTTGTCTACACAGTCAGATGTAAAGATATGAATGATATAACTTTACATGGTTTTTAGGACGCCAGTAGTATTCACACTACATTGGGGCTAGCACATGCGACAGATTAAATCGGTTTTTGAATCACGCAGACCACCGAAAGCCCCATTTGCTTAGCAACGATTTTATCTACAAGCTTAAACACGGGCACAAAAGTGTTATATAATTTCATTTCGCCGGCAGGAATTGTTTTATGACGCAGAATCTTTCCGCTGATCCACCAGGCGAGGATGCCTGTAGCATTAAAATAAAATGTTTTTGTCACTGGTGCATATTTACCCATGAGGGCGCTCAGTGATTTTTTAGTGTAACGTCTGAAATGCTCAAGTGAAACATCAATGTCGTTGTAAAGCGATTGGTAAGCAGGGACAAGAATAGTCATTTGCCCCCTCGGTTTTAGCAGGCTGAGCATGTTTTTAATTGCGAGGTCATCGTCCTTAATATGTTCAACCACGTTCAAGGCAAACACACTGTCAAAGCTTGAAAGTAAATTGGGATAGGTTTTGGTGAAATCTGAATGCGCGATATCAATATCTAAAACGCTGTTCGAATCGAGCTTGAATTTTTTTTCGAGGATGTTTCTGTAATTGCCCCGGATATCTGATAAATAAACCGTTTTTTTGTCGGTAATAAAAAAATCAGAGATGTTACCAACGCCGCTGCCAATTTCAAGCGTCTTTCCAGTGCAATATGGGGCAATGGTTTCGTAAAGCCAACGGTTAAATTTAGCAGCCGATGAAATAACGTCTAAAATTTCAAGCCCTTCTTGGTCAATATCTCTGTATTCAAATTTTTTTTGGTCTTCTGTGATCATGTTCTTATTCCGGAACTTTTGTCCTAATGTAAGCGATTTAATAATTCAATAAATATAAAAAAATATCTGATTCCCATTGCAAAGTCAAAGCTTTTAAAAGCACAAGTGCTGAGTAAAATCAGGTGGAGATTTCCATTTTAACTTTTTTATTTTTGATGCGTTCGTCGCGTATCAGATGGAGTGTTTTAATGATCAAATCACTTTTAATAGCTGTGTAAGAAGAGTGGTCGAGCACTTCTATTTTTCCCAGGTCTTCTTTTTTTAATCCGCCTTTTTGTAACAGCATTCCCACAATATCCATCTTGTTGACCTTGTCTTTTTTTCCGGCAGAAATATAAAGCGTTTTCCACTGGCTTGCTTTCGGTGGATTAATTTTTTTAGGGAGCGTTTCTTCTTCTGGTGTTATTTGTAGAAATGGCGGCAGATAGTCTTCTCCTTCGAGCATAAAATAAATTGTACCGCTTGCATTCATACGGGCTGTACGGCCGTTGCGGTGGATCATGGCGTCTTCGGTTAAAGGCAGCTGAAAATGAATGACAGCTTCAATCTCCGGGATGTCCAGTCCCCGGGCGGCAAGATCCGTAGAGATTAAAAGGTTAACACTCCCGTTTCTTAATTTGATAAGAGTTTTTTCACGGTCAATTTGTTCAAGACCGCCGTGATAAAAACCATGCGCTACTTTTAACCTGCTTAATTCGTCGGAGATTCTATTAACCGCATCACGGTGGTTACAAAAAACAATTGCTGAGAGGGCTTGTATTTTACCAATCAATAAAAGGAGTGCATTTAACTTCTCATCCTGCTTTGCCTTTACGGTTTTGTAATAGACTGTGCCCTTACCTTGTTTTTGTTCGCTTGTAAAATCGAGTTCCTTTGCTTCTTGTATGCCAACAAATGAAGGAATTTCAGGAATCGCAGTGGCCGAAGTAAGAATTCTTTTTTTAGGGTGTGAGATGGCTTTAATAATGAAAGACATTTCATCCTGAAAGCCGGCCTCGAGCGATTTATCAAATTCATCAAGGAGGATGTAGTCGGTTTTAGTGAGCGTTAAATTTTTTTTGCGAATGTGGTGAGCAATCCGTCCGGGTGTTCCAACCAGCACCGCCGGGGCTTCCAGTAAGTTATTTCGTTCTATTTGCACAGAATGTCCTCCATAACAGCACGAAATTTTGAACCCAGTGTTCATTTGTTTGAAGACCTGCTCGATCTGCTGTGCAAGCTCACGCGTGGGAACAATCACAATTGCCTGCACACCGGTTTTTTCTTTGTCAAGCAGGGTTGCAATGGGTAATAAAAAAGCCAGTGTTTTTCCTGAGCCCGTTGGTGAAATTAATACGACATCTTGGTTGTTGGAAACGGCTTCTAAGGTTGTATTCTGCATGTCGTTTAATGCAGTAATATTAAAATTGGAAAGAATTTGCGACTGACTCATGGCTACGATACTGATTCCGGTGATTTACTACTCAAAAGAGCTTTTCCGGAAGCATGTAAAGATACAGTATTTATGGGATTTTTCGTCCAACTCACTTGTTTCGGATGTATTGGAAGGAAACGCGATTGCTTTTTGCACCGTTACTTTCACAAAAAAAAGCTCCAGGCTGCCTTTGTTCAGGGCCCGGAGTTTTTATAAATGGTTTATGCAGGTCGGCGTCTGCCGGCTTATCTGAAAGCAACCAGAAAGCTGTGGCATTTGGTCGATAAGTACTTGAAGCTGTCGTTGTTATTTTCGTGGGCCAGCGCGTTTTGAGTGTTGTGTAATTCTTTTTGTATTAGATCGTAATATTTTGTGTCATGTATAAAGAATTCCGTTTTATGGTCGTAGCGGATTAAAGCCACAGGATAACCAAGTATATTTTTATTCAGGTTTTTCGATTCGCCTTCAACCATCAGTTCGGTTTCAAAGTTAAAGAATTGTAGTTCGTTTTCCAGGGTAAGCATGTGCGTATCCACTTCTACGGTTTTATTTATGTAGCCTTTTTTAGAAATCCGGATTAAATAATTAGTATTTTTCTTTAGAATAAATTCAAATTTATGATTCCCCTTCTTTAAAACAACTGTTTCTATAGCGGCAGGACCTATGAGCTCAACCACACAGTCTTGTTCGTCGTTGTGGTTACTTACAACACCTTTTATATGTAAGCAAGAGTGCGCATCGTATTTATCGCGTTTGGAGGCGTTGGTTTTTGGAGTTCCACCGGCAAAGCAGAAACTTACTGCGGCGATTAAGAAGATAGTTAAAGTTGTTTTCATAGCGTTTTTTTGATTTAGGGTTTATAGATTTGTTTTGTTAGTGATAGCTTTGTTGATGCGGGTTAGGGAAGTCGTCTTCTCATTTATTATTTTTTCGAGAAAAGCTAAACAAAACAAGATCTCATAGTTGAATGTTTCGGAGTCGTCTTTTCCTTGAATCGATGGCTTTTCTGAAGATTCGATCTTTGGGAAGTTTTTAGCTGCAAATACAGTGTAAACCTTCGGCGTTACCTTAATAATTGTGAATTTCGTTTTCTGGTTAGAATGAACCATCGGACAAAGACGTGCAGCTTTTTTATCAGCAGTTAAAGAACTTTGTGATGATCCCTCCGTTGCATTCAGGAGTGCAAGAAAAAGGATGCTCACCAGTTTTAATTGAGGTAAAGCTTTTCCACTGAAAACTGCTTTCAGGAAGGAAGTGAATGTTTGGTTAGTAGATGTTTTCATTTTTATTGTTTTAATCTGGGTCAAAGTTAGAATAGTTACCTCTGCCATTTTTTTCGATTAGGCGGCCCATGTTTCATATGTAAGATTGTTTTGTAATCTGTACATCCCTTTTTCGCAAGTGAATTCAATAGAAGCCTAATGAAAATGGCCTTTCCAATGAGTTTCTGGTGGAACCTTTAAAAAAACAAAAAAATGAATTATTTCCTTGTGTAACTATTTTAGCAAATAAAATTACCTGAAAAGAAAACCGGAAAGGAATTTAGTGTTCGAACTCAATGGTAAAAGTAGTGCCTTTATTTACCTCACTGGCAACATAGATGCGGCCTCCGAGTATTTCTACCTGTGTTTTAACCATGTAAAGCCCCATGCCTTTACCTTCAACGTGTTTGTGAAATTTTTTATAGAGTCCGAAAATTTTATTGCCATGCGCGTTTAAATCAATGCCGAGTCCATTGTCCCTGAATTCAAGTACTAACTTGTTATTTACGAGTTGGCCTTGTATATTAATAACGAGGGGGGTGGCTGGGTTACGGTATTTGATGCTGTTGTAGATCAGGTTAAAGAAAATGCTGTATAAATAACTTTTTAGAGTTGAAAATTTATTTACCGTAAAGTTTGTGTTTATAGTAACGCCTTCTTTTTCAATTAGGCTGCTGATGCTCGTTTTTATGTCATTAATAAGGCCTGAGAAACTCACAACTTCTTTTTTCTCATTGATTTCGCGGCGCGTTTGCAAAATATAATTCAGGTCCACAATCACTTCGTCGAGCTTTTTTACCGAGAGGGTGAGACCATTCATGCATTTTTCAAAAGTGGGTTTGTCCATTTCTGCTGAATTCTCAAGAAGGGCGGAAAGTCCGAGAATATTAGCTACCGGAGAACGCAGGTTATGCGAAATTATATAGGCGAACTGTTCCAGATCTTTATTATGCTGCAGGATGTCCGATAACATTTTATTACGTTCAAGCTCTATGTTCTTGCGTAATGTAATATCCTCGCTTGAAATAATGAATCCCAGTAATTTGTCCTTGTCATCTCTTACCGCAAACATATTTACATTATACCAGGTTGTATTTCCAAACGGCTGAACAAAACTTAGGTCATAGCTTACTTTGTCGCCGCAGAGTGCTTTCTCAAATCTCTCGCGTGCTATGACTTTTTGATCTTCAGACAAATAATCCAGAAGACTATCTCCTTCTTTGAGCAGCACCTTAAATTCTTTTCCGTAGGTAGAAGCCGCAGTAGCATTAAAGGAAAGGAGAGTGTAATTTTTATCGGCGAATAAATAAGATACCTTGGTGTTGTCGAAAATTGTCCTGAGGTTGGCTTCAGAGCTTTGGAGTCGTTCGTCAAATGACTTGCGGGCTGTGACGTCGCGGTAATTAACAATAATGGACTTAATGTTCTGATCGTGCAGCAGGTTGGTCATGGTTCCTTCCAACCAGATAAAACTACCTGCCTTTTGCTGGATGCGGTAAGAGTTGTTCAACGAATGTCCCGGCGTGAGAATGGCCTGCTTAAGAGCGCGGGTTAAATCTTTTAGGTCGCCAGGATGAATAAACTCGAAAATCGATTTCCCGACAGACTCTTTGGAATGAAAACCCGAAATTCTTTCTGTTGAAGGGCTTTGATAAGTAATTATTCCCCTTGAATCTAATAAAAGAATAGCGTCGGAACTACTTTCTGTCAGCGTTCTGAATCTGTTTTCCGTTCCGGAGACTTCTGCATGTTGCCCGCGCGGACTTTTTTCGGCGTTAGATTTATCAACCAGGTTTAGAATAGCCTTGGGTAGTCTCTGAAGACGGTCCTTAAAAAAATAATCCTGCGCACTGCTTTTGATCATTTCATTTTCAGTAGCCTCAGAATATTCTCCGGCAATCAGTAACAACGGTGCATGTGTATCTTTATCTGTAACCTGTAAAAGCTTTTTTTTAAGTCTTGGCGGAAGAAGAGAAAAATTGCAAAGGATAAGGTCGGGATTAAAGCGCAGGAGCTCATGTTCGAATTCAACACTGTTTTTAACCCAAAAATACTCGAAAGTAAAATTTCCTTTTTTAATAATTTCCTTAATTGCCGCTGCTTCAAAGCTTATGCTTTCAAAGTGGAGTATTTTTAAAGGACTTTTCATTTATAACCTAACAGGACTGATAAAATTTGCAATTAAACTTAACGCCGGCTTTTGCAGAGCTTTCTTTAGAATACATTCTGACAAACACGCTCAGAATACTTTATCTTAAATTAAATGCAAGATAAATCAATTTTGGAAAAAACCGAACGTAAAATCAACAGGGAAGCTGTTTTATATTCGGCCGCGCTGTCTTCTAGATAGAGTCCAACAAAGCCTTCGTAAGCGGCTTATTTAAAAAAATAATGTCTTTCGCAATAGCACTTGCTTTGTGCCGGTCTTCATTATAAACCGACGAAGTAAGGATAACGAGCTTAGGGTTCTCTAAATGCGCTTCAGAACTTTTTTTATAGTGATCAATAAACTGGAAGCCATCCATCATGGGCATATTTATATCAATAAAAATAACTTTTGGATAAACTTCAGAATATTCGGCACCCATGGTGACTAAATTATTCAAAAATTCAAGAGCACTTTTAGCACTTGTATGAACATAGACTTTTTTTGAAAAGTGATTAGCCTCCAGTGTTTTTTCATTAATAAAGTTATCGAGCTCGCTATCATCGATAAGCATCACGTTGGTATATTTAAATTTAGGTTCCTTTATCTTCATCTTGAGTAAGAGTTTAATTAGCTGTACTTCTTTTTAAGTTCATAATCGAGGTGGGTTAGCAACTTGCTTTCATTTATGTTTCTGGCTTGGAAAAGGATGTAGTCATCTTTTTGTTTAGAAGTTATTTTGCCGTTCTGTTTGATCTCTGCGTTAAATAGTTTAATCAGGTCCAGCACATTTCCATAAGTATCAAGTTCTTCCGATTTTATTTTACGGTAAATATTTTTAAGGAGACTGTCTGCCATGTCGTACTCTTTCATTTGCATATAGACAAAAGCGAGGGTTAATTTTATATCTGTGTTAATATGGAAATAGTCTTTGAAACTATTTGAATTTATTACTTCGTTCAGCTTCGAGGCCGCTTCCTTATAATTTTTTCTATAGTAGGAGACCATTGCGTTGTATATTCCTAAGAGAACCACTGCGTGCGTATCTTCGGCATCTATTAAAAGGTCTTTCGAGTCTTCAGTCAACAGATCTTCAATCTTTCCGTTCTCCTGTAAATAACAAAGCTTGGAGATCAGAAATCTTGAAGTGAGACACACGTTTGTATAAAGAAGCAGCTTGCCGAACAGGGCATTCAGTTTTTCGTAATACTGGGCAGCTTGTTTTGCCTGGCCGCTTTTTCTGAAATACTCAAACGACAGGTACTGAATGGCAGGCAGCCAGTTTTTATGCACTGAGGAATCAGGGAGAGCGTCGATCATTTTTTCAGTATTTGCAAGTGTTTCGCTCACATTCAAATCGGGGTTTACCGTTTTATTGAAAAACACCGAAGGTTCAAGCTCAACTATGTTTTTGATCAGTTCTATTTGTCGCGAAGGATTTAATGAAAAGTGATCGTTTACGCCCTTACTGATAAACACAAGTGTTTCCATAAGTTTAGTTGATCTTGAAAAGTTATACTGCGCAAGTACCCGGTTAAAATTCCCAAGCAGTTCCTCGCACTTTTCGACCGAAAGGTTAAAAGCTGTATGTTTGTTATAAAGCTGAGAATAGTGAAAATATTTATCCGAATAAACGTGTATTCTTTTTAAGGCGCTGTACACAACTAGCAATTCGTTGTGCAGGTCAAACATTAAAAGGTCTTTTTCGAGTTTCTGAAGAAAGGTACTGGCGACTTCGCGCGAAGAGCCAAAACAAATGTCAGGGATTTGGTGAAGTTGTTTTATAACGTCTTCTTTGTTGGAATATATATCGCCTGATAAGTGTTCCTGAATCTTATCGTTCAATCGTGATTTTAAAACGTAAAGCGAATTGGAATTGATGCTGAGAGATTTAGCGATCTCAGCGTCTTTAATCTCTCCGTTTCTGTATGATTGTAGAAGAAACAAAAAGTTTTCCGATTTGTTTTTTACAAGGGTTGCTTCAACAGTTTTGTAAATGTTGTTATCAAGATCGGTAATTATTTTTTTAAGTTTAATCATAGGACCGGGGCAATTAAACTGCGTTACTCACTCTGAATTTCTGCTCTAAATAAGGTAAAAGAAATGGTAGCTTCAAAAATTACGGCAAAGAGTATGTTTTTATCGATGAATCGCACTATTGAATCGACTAGTTCGTTTTTTTAGATTTTAGATTTTTCAGGGGCGAGAATTTTGTTTAACCTTGGCTAATCAAATATAAAGCTAATTTTTGAAGTATTTTACATATTCAAATGAGGAAATATTTGCCCGGACAAGGAATTGCTAAAAATTCAGATTGCCTATAGCCGAACCAGCGAGCCCGGTGTAGTAAACATTGATACTTTTTTAAAAGGCGTGTTTTTATCGGTATCAAATTTGAAAGAATTTCAGCGAAAACTACATTTTAACCTAAATTCTGAAATCATGAATACGAACAGGCTTTCTAAAACACTTGAAACAGCATTAAACGAACAAATGACCAAAGAAGCGCATGCCGCGCAGATTTTTCTTTCATACGCAGCGTGGGCCAATAGCCAGGGCTGCGGAGGTATTGCAAATTTTCTGTTCAGGCATTCGGGAGAAGAGCGTAACCACATGATGAAGATCGTGGAGTATATTTTGAAAAGGGGCGGAAAGGTGAACGTTACCGCTATTCCCGCTCCACCGGAGAATCCAAAAAGTATTAACCAATGTTTCGAGAAAGTATTTGAGCACGAAGTCGACAACACAAACGCAATTTATAAGGTCGCCAAAATGGCGCATACGGAAGAGGACTGGGCGACTTGGAATTTCATGCAATGGTTTGTGAAAGAACAAACAGAAGAAGAAACTTTAGCAATGGATCTTCTCGACAAAATAAAAATTGCCGGCGGTGAAAAAGCGGATGCTGCGTCGCTTTACTCACTCGACAGAGATCTCGAGAAAGCTCCGGATGATGCTCCGCTTGCGCAGGATGCAACAGTCGACAATCCTTAATCTATTTTCCAAGCACTTCAAATTTAAGCGAATAGGAAATTCCATTCTCGTCCACGAGCATGAGCCTGTGCTTGCCAACGCTTGGGTTTAAAGCAAACTGATGAATCTCTTTTGTTTCACCTATAAAAGTATCGTCCAAATGCCAGTACACTTTTGTATTAACATTTCGGTGTGCTGCCTCAAAAACAGTTCTGCCGGTATTGCCGTCAATCTCTATGGGGACGTAGATCTTGCTGTTGGGCTTGGGATATAAGATCGCAATAGCCCCGTCGCTGACTTTCGAAAAACAGTCAGGCTTAAAATCTGGAAGCACTTTATAGTTCGGATGATTAAATTTATAATAGCGTTCTATTAGAGGCGGAAGAACAAACCAACTCATGTGAACGATGTTATAAACACTTTCGCACTCACTGTCCACACGTTGAGATTTATTTTTCGTGAGGTGCACCAGCTGGTGATAAGGACAAGCTGTGGTGCTGAGACAATTTTTAGGCACCCTTACAAATTCGCTACGGATACAAAGCTCGGAAGCTCTGTGTCCGCTCTCACTGCAGATAAGCATTTTTGTCATCTCGTTTGCAGGCTCACTGAACCAGACTGATGATTTTGGAAGTTGCGCAAAGACATCAAACAACAAAGGAGCCGCAGCTTTAATGCCTGTCAGCCCCGGACGACCTTCTCCATCTGCATTACCAATCCATATTGCTACAACATAATCGGGGGTAATGCCAATTGCCCAGGCATCTCGGAAGCCAAAACTTGTACCGGTTTTCCAGGCAATTTTTTGTGCAGACGCGAATGCGCGCCAATTGCCGTCCTCGTCAGGACGATTTACTTCTACCATGGCCTCAAAAGTACTGTAGATGCAGCCTGTATTTGTTCCGTTTTGATGTGTTTGTTTTTTTTCCGCCTTCTTATTTTTATTGGAGACCAACTGGATAGGTTTTTTCTGACCGTATATTAATTCCTGCGCCATTTGCGTGTAAGCTCTGCTAAGCTCATCTAGCCTGGCTTCAGCACCGCCTAATATTAACGACAATCCGTAGTGTTTCGCCGGTCTGTGCAAGGAAGTCAATCCGAAGTTTTTCAGGTCGCGGTGAAATTTTTCGAGCCCATATTCGTTAAGCATCCTAACCATGGGAATATTTAGACTCCTGGCGAGGGCTTTGTTGGCAGGCACTGCGCCATCGTATTGTTTTGTAAAATTTTTGGGCGTGAAACTTCCAAATTGTGTGGGAATGTCCGGTATCAGCATAGAAGGAGTAATCTGACCGTCTTGAAGACATTTAGCATATAAAAAAGGTTTTAAAATACTTCCGGTACTCCTTGCTGCACTCAGGCAATCTACATCGTTGCCGTGTTCGTCTCCCTGCGATTTTGTGTTTCCTATATACACCAGCACTTTCCCGGTTTTTACAGAAGTCACTATTACTGCTCCATTGTATATTTTATTTTCCCGCAAGCGTTCGCTATGGATTTCTAAAAGCTGCATAATTTTTTCCTGAAGGTTGTGGTCGAGCGTACTTTCAATCGTCCGACCTTTGTGGCCCTCCGTACTCAGTTTTGCAAGCAAGTGGGGTGCCTTTTGTGGCAGTGAAAGTGGCTTGTCAGGCAAAGGTTCGGCGAGCGACAGCAAATAAGTGGTCTCATCTATTTTGTGAATATCATACAAGCGGTTTAATAAACGGTTGCGCTTATCTAAAAGCCGCTGGTGATTTTTGCCGGGATAAATAAGTCCGGGTGCATTTGGCAGCACAGCCAGTGTAGCAGATTCGGCCCAACTTAAAGCCCCGGCGCCTCTTCCAAAATACCGCCAGGATGCTGCTTCCAGTCCTACAACATTATTGCCAAATGGCGCATGAGCACTGTAGTAATGCAAGATCTCTTTTTTTGAAAAACGGATTTCCATGCGGGTGGCGAGAACCATTTCGAGAATCTTCTCCGAAACACTACGGCGCGGATTTTTGAGCATTATCCTTGTCAACTGCATAGTGATAGTACTTCCACCGCTGACCACTTTTTTATTTCTTATGTTCTGTTTCAGGGCGCGGCCTATTCCTTTTATGCTGATGCCGTAATGTTTGTAGAAATTCCGGTCTTCAAATTCAAGAAGGCAGGTTTCAAACTTAGACGGTATATTTTTTTCTGAGCTAAACCTCCATTGCCCATCTGATGCGATTTTTGCACCTAAAAGCGTTTGATCTTTATCAAGAAGCACTGTAGAATTTGGCGAGGTAAAAAGTTTGTCAGGGAGACAGTTTATATACCATGCAATGAAAATCAGGAACATTACCAGCAATATTCTGTTTCGCCATGTTTTTACGGCGATGTTGTTTTTTTTAAATGTAGCGAAGACCTTCTTTATCATTGCAGGTCAAAGTTAGTAAGGGAAAAATGCTTGTTTTTGGTCTTTTATTATTCGCTGCATTTTTAATGAGAAGTGTTTTCTATCTTTGATTAATTGTATGAATAAATTTTCCAAAATATCCTGGTATGAGTGGGTGCTTTACAGTCTCTTCGCTCTGTTTTCAATTTTGATTATTTGGGCGGCATTGGGGGCTCTTCACTCCGGCTTCCCCGAGCTGATGCCGCTTTATTTTAACTTTCTCAAATTTTTATTTCATGCCGGAAATCTTGTAGGAACCGCTCCTGCTCTGTTGGGAATTTTTCTTTTGATCACCGGAAAAAAATACGGCTGGAATTTACTGTTTTTCGGAGTAAGTACTTTCGTGCTTTTATCTTTTATTCCCGTGTACGGAATGGATCCTGAATATATACCGCGGTCTGATTATTCGTTGGTATTTTTCGTGCTTATACCCGTAGCCCTTCTATTTAAGAGATCGCAAGGTGTTTACCAGGTCAGCGATAGAAGTCTTGCTGTCACCATTGGTTTTGTATTGTTTGTATTGGCGCTCCGTTTTTTTTCTTTCGGTCTTTTAAAATTGCTAATGTAGTAGTTCCATTGAATAGATTTTTTACCATATTTATTTTTTTGATAACCCGACTCACTTCGTATTCGCAACAATACAATTTTCAAAATTATTCGGTGAAGGAGGGCGTAGCGCAATCGCAGGTGTACGCTTTGTTGACAGATTCACGCGGTTATTTATGGATGGGCACCCAGGGCGGAGGGATCACGCGTTTTGACGGAGAGCATTTTAAAACCTTCACCCTAAAAGATGGCTTGCCGAATAACTATGTGTTGAGCATAAAAGAAGATGCGTCGCATAACCTTTGGATAGGAACCATGAATGGCTTGTGCCGTTATAATGGAGTGGAATTCAGAACCTATAAGCTCAACGCGGATTCTGCGCAGGTGACAGTTAAGGATATTGCATTTGACATGGAAGGGAGATTGTGGCTTGCAACGAATGTAGGCCTTAGATTTTTGGACGGAGAGAAAATTACTGATATAACAAAAGAACTAAAAGAGAAGAAAACAGTAATCATGTCTGTCCTGGTCGATAAAAAAGGTGCTGTCTGGTATGGCAACGCGGAGGGACTCTACAAGATCGTTAAAAAAAATAGGGCTTATGAAAAAACTAAATTTGGTAAGGAAGAAGGCTTCGTAAATAATTCTATCACGTGCATCAGGCAAGACACCCGGGGGAATATCTGGATAGGCACTTATGGCGATGGTGCTTATGTTTATAATGGTTCTAGATTTTTCCGGATCGATCTGAACCTTGAGTTATACAGAAAAACAGTACTCGATTGTTATTTTGATAACAAAGAAAATGTTTGGCTGGCCACTTTAAATCATGGTGTTGCGCAGTACAATCTTTTTTCTAAAAATTTTTCGTGGATCACGGAAAATGAAGGACTCAGCAATAATCATGTCCGGAGCATTACACAAGATAAAAGCGCGAATTATTGGTTTGGGACTTCCGGTGGTGGCGTCTGTAATTATTTTGGAAAACAATTTACAGTTTATGACAAAGCTTCCGGATTGGTAGGAAATTTTATTTACAGCATTTTCAGAGACAGTAGACAAAAATTATGGACAGGCACTTCCGACAAAGGTGTGACTGTGCTGGATAGTTCTCGTTTTATAAATTACGGAGCGGAGAATGGTTTTGCCAATGTAAAAGTAAAAGCGATTAATGAAGATAACGCTGGCAATGTTTATTTTGGCACAGACGGGCAGGGTGTTTTCGTGACGGGTGACGGCATAACATTCAAATCTATAGAAGCCCTTGAAAAAAAATACATTCGAGCGATTGTAAAGGACAAAAATGGCGTGCTATGGATTGCTACCGCCGGTATGGGTCTTTACAAAGTTGTTACAGAGCCTTTGTTATCGGTTACGAATTTTAATGTAAAACAAGGCCTTTTGCATCCGCGGTTAACTTGTCTGCATTACGACAAGCAGGGGAGACTTTGGTACGCGACAGAAAATAACGGGATTGGGTACATGGAAAATGAAAAGTTCAAAAAGCCACATTTTAATTCCGGCGATTATTTTCGGTCAAGCTCCATCCGATGTTTTGCTGAAGATCAGAGTGGTTACCTTTGGGCGGGCACTGGAGGGGAGGGAATTTTTTGTTTTCCATTATACCAGAGTGATTTTAAATTAAAGCGTTACGATCACAAGCAAGGACTAACTTCTTCAAACATTTATTTGTTGAGCTGTGACAATGTAAATAATTTATTCGCCGGTAGTGAAACGGGTCTCGATTATATTTCTCTTGACAAAGAACGTAAACCCACGCAGATCAAACATTTCAGCAAAGGCGAAGGATTTACCGGAATTGAAACCTGCCAGAACTCAGTGTTTAAAGACGTCGACGGCACGATTTGGTTTGGCACGATCAATGGCTTAACGAAATACAACCCCGCAAACCTGGTGCAAAATAAAAATGAACCGATCACAAGCATTCTGGATGTCAGGCTCTTTAATGAGAGCATTGCGAAGACCCCTTATAAAAAATTTGCCGGCGACTGGAATGCAATTTTCGGACTTATAATAGTGTGAATCTTTCAGACGCAGCGAGCAAAAATCCATTACCCCCCAAACTACGAAAATGCTCCAGCGGAGAAAAAATAGAATGAGTTGTGGAAACCCGGCTAAGTCTGGAAACGCTCCAATTCTCAATAAATCGCTCCGAAAAGCGAAAAAAGCGATGAAAGTCCATCAAAAACAATGAATTTTATTACAGAAAACAACACAATTGGCTTTTTAACAACTCACCGGGTAAAGCCTTTTTAAGTATCTAATTTTTTTTTAGCTTAGTACTCTATTAAACCCTATCTTCATTACAGTATATGAGAACATCCCTATGTTTATATATTGTTCTTTTTTTCAACTTAACGGTTTGTGCTCAACAAGAACATAAATCGGATACTGCTCAATTATTTTACCGTCATTTTACTGTACAAGACGGGTTGCCCAGCAACGAAGCTTATCTCGCTTATCAGGATAAAACCGGTCACATGTGGATCTGCACCGACAACGGCGTATCGCGGTTTGACGGCGTTCATTTCAAAAATTACAACAGTGCTGAAGGTCTTCGATCAAATGTGATCTTTGGCTGTAAGGAAGATCCTAAGGGTAACTTATGGATGTATTCTTTTTCCGGGGAACTTTATCGGTATCAACCTTCTTCAGACCGTTTCGAATGCCCTGCGTTTAATGATTCTTTGTTGCGCCTTCTCAGTGGACGCGCCATCCAAAACCTTGTATTTGAAAATGACACTATGTATGTGGTAACTGCGGGAGCCTACGTAAAGCTGGTTTTAAAGTCAGACCGCTACACCGATTTTACTTTTGTGGAAGGTGAGCCCATGACCCTTGCTGTTAAAATACTGAGCAATGGCGAATTAGTGGTGATCAATTCTACGGAAGAAAATGTAACGCGTTTTAATTTTGAGTTAAGTGGACCAGGATCTTTACATAATGAATCGATAAGCAACATTCCTATCTATGGCCTGGTGCAGCAGCAACTCTCCGCTTTAAAAGATGGAAAAGACCTTTACATTGTATTTGGCGAAAACATGCTTAGCTATAATTTCACAAGCCGACGGTATAGTACGGAGGTGCTTCCGTTTTCGCATATTCCCGCATTAAAAAAATCAAGCGTGGGCATATTAAGTGGCAGTTACGGAAAAGGACTTTGGAATTTAACCAAAACAGGTGATCACCTCAGCTACAAACAACTTCTAAAAAATAAAAATATCTCTGGTTGTCTTGAAGATAATCAAGGTGGAATCTGGGCCTGCTCGCAAACCGACGGTCTTTATTTTATTCCGAACCGCACCACGCTTTCTTTTTCCGGCAGCGGCAACGAAGCATCGGGACGAGTAACATCCATGTTCACCTCTGGCGATCGCGCCTATTATATGACATACAGTGGAGCCTTGTACGAGGTATCCTCCAACGGAATTCCAGTGCAGGAAAGACTTATTGAACCCGGTCAATATAATATGAGGAGCATGAAAGCACTCAATGAAAACGAGATTTTATTATTTGCGGGAAGAACTTTAAACTATACTATTTCTTCAGGAAAGATTGGTGGTATCAGTCAAATGGAAATTTGCGCCAGAGGAAGAGGAGCTTCTCAATCGAATGTTTTTGCGAAACGCGATAAACTTTTTTTGAAAGCCTGCGAAGGAAGTTCGATGTCAGAAACAATTATTTCAGAGCACTGGAATTACGGCGGGATCTGTTCGGAACTTCACCAGGCAGACGGCATGTGGCTGGGCACAATCAACGACCTCATTTATCTTAATCGTGCAAGCGGTGGTACCTCCGTTGTTGGCAAGAGCAAAGGGATGCATAAATTTTCAGTAGAGCAAATGCTTTCTGTTGGAAAAGATTCGGTGATGGTAGCCAGCAACCAAGGTGTGTTCTTAATTGTGAAAGACGAAATTAAAAAGAGTATCACAACAGAAGAGGGCCTGTCAAGTAATAAAGTGCATACACTTTTTTTGTTGGAAGGTGATTTGTGGATTGGAACTTCTAAAGGAATAGATCGCATAAAAAATTACAAAGGAGAAGGTAAGTTTGAAGTGATCTCAGTGACAGGTCTTACCGGTATTTCAAAATGTCCGGTGACACATTTAGGCTGTATTGGAAATTATTTAGTGGCCGGCACCGACGAAGGTGTGTATCTTTTCGACCGTAAAACTATTTTTTACAAACCTTTTAGTATTACACCGGTAGTGAAGGAGCTTATTGTGAATGGCACTACCAGAGTCACAGACTTTAGCGAAAGAATCAAACTATCTTATAATGAAAATTCATTAGACATAGAATTCAGCGCCTTAAATTATAGGAACTCACTTTTTAATAAATACAGGTACCGTTTAAGGAACACTGAGAAAACCAATTGGACAGTGACTTCCGAAAACCATGTCCTTTTACCTTCTCTGTCGCCGGGCACATACGAGTTTGAATTGCAGGCTATGAATCCTGATGGTTTGTGGAGTGAGCGTGTTAGCGCTTTTGTGCTTACTGTATCAAAACCGTTCTGGCAGACCTGGTGGTTTATTATTTTGATGGTACTCACTGGTGGTGTGGCTGTGTATTTACTTTTTCTTTTCCGAATCAGTCAAATGCAAAAGGTAGGCGATCTTACTGGTAAACTTTCTGAAGCGAAAATGCAAACTTTGGGCATGCAGCTCAATCCGCATTTTATGTTTAACGCGCTTCATTCTATTTCAAAGCAGGTAGCAAAAAATGATCCGAAAGCCACTTTAAAAGTTTTGGAACAATTTGCAAAACTCATGCGTCTCGTTTTTAGGAACTCGCAGTATCCTGTTATTTCACTGGAAGATGAATTGAAGGCATTGAATCTTTACATCGAGTTGGAACGCGTGCGTCTTGGAAAAGAGTTTACATGCAACATCAACATTGATACGGTGAATGTGGCAGAGTGTAAAGTGCCTGCGTTATTATTGCAACCCTTTGTTGAGAACGCCATCTGGCATGGTATTGAGCCACTAGAGGCTGCTGGAAAATTGGACATTGTTTTTATGCGGGTAGGCGATACCCTACAAATTGAGATCATTGACAATGGTGTAGGAAGAAGAGCAGCGAGACAATTGAAAAGCAAAGAAGACAAACGTAGACATAGCATAGATATTATCAAAGAAAGACTTTTGCTACTTAGAACTAAATACAATTGTTACACGCATATTGAATTCACGGATGCCATAGAAGGTAAAGAAATCTGCGGAACAAAAGTGTTACTCATCATTCCATGGCTCTCCGATTCAGAAAAAAGAGGCAAAGACAATCTCTTCAAACATTTTACATTAGACAACCAGAGCGCTTATAATTGATAAGTTACGTTTTGCCTGCGTAAACATCTGTATAATCCGCGCATCTGATACCTATCGGATCTGCGGCTAACCTACATCTAGAATTTCTATCGCTAGCCTACATCTGCGAAATACGTGTACACCATGTAATCTGTGGCTCGTATAGATCTGTGAAATCGGCGTAATCTGCGGCTCACCTATATCGACGAAATCAGCGTATCCGATAGCTATTGAATCTGCGGCTAAACTATATCCACGTCAAATCAAACTCCGGGGCTAAACTTTTATCCATTTCAAAATCAAGCAACCATTTTTTCTTTAGAAGTCCGGCAGCATAACCGGTAAGGCTGCCATTGCTGCCAATAACCCGGTGACAAGGGATCACAATTGCATGTTTATTCTGCCCATTACTGGCAGCCATTGCGCGTATCGCTGTCAATTGACCCATGTAGATAGCCTGTTGTTTATACGTCCAGGTTTTACCATAAGGAATTTTAGTCAAAGCCCGCCATGCCGATTTTTGGAATTCCGTTCCCGTTAAATGGAGTGGAACAGAAAATACAGTGAGTGTTTTTTCGAAGTAGTTGTGCAACTCTTTTTCCAATTGACTAAGGTGTTTATTCTCACCCTCTTCAATGGTAGCACCCAGTTCTTTGCACAACAGCGCAAGTTCAGTATCCAATTTCACACGATCCATAAACTCAATAAAACAAATGCCCACATCGCTGGCGCCTCCATACATGGTACCTAAGGGCGTGTCGAACTGTTTAACCTGGAGTTTCATTTTTTTTGCGCGCTTAGCTTCTACATGCGCTTGGTGAGAATTTAATTTGAAGATAAAAAAGAAATATCGCCTAGTTCAGTGACAAAAGCTGGTCTTTTAATTCGCAATCCTCATTCCATTTTTTCAACTTCTTCTCATAACTAGCTACGGTTTTTGAAATAAGCAGTGTATGAGGAATTCCCTTTTTTAGTGTTTGTGTATGCAAATCTAAATTAGCGTTTCTAATCTCATTCTCCATCTCCTGCCTATATGCGTGGGCTTTTTTATATTCCGCTTTTTCGAAAGTAGACGATTTCAAAAACGGAATTAGAAAATCCCATATTTCGCCCTTCTTATCTTCTTTTGGCGTTGCTCGCGTCCAATCCTCTGGTGGGTAAGGTTTATTAGAGATTATTTCTTCTAATTTTTTCAAACAAATTCCTGCGAGCTTTTTAGAAACATTAAACTTGTTTTCTTTTAAGTTTAATAATGCCGTTGCTGCGATATTGTGCATAAAATTTCTATTCACATTTGGAATGATTTCATTAAAGAAAGCTACTTCTAATTCATCAGACTTTAAAGCAGAAAGAATCACAATAGTTTGTTCTACTATTTTACTTTTAGTTTGATTTGTTTCGGTTCTCGAAGTAATGTCAAAAATAGTTGAATACGTCACGATTAGTGTTTTGAGATGATGCGCTAAAAATTCGCCGCCAATTGTATGTTGATTTTGTAAACTTAAGAGCAATATAGCCAGGAATTTCTCTGCCACATTGCCTTTTTTTCGTTCTAATGCTTCTGAGATAATTTCATTTTTATTTTGAACAGGTAATTCAGCTAACAATTCAATCCAATTTTCTGTAGTTATTTGTTCGAATTTATTTATTAGTATGGGATTTGCAAGAGTATACAACGCATCACTTTTTGATTGTACTAAGATAATAGCCAACGAAGAATAATTTAATTTTTCGCGATTGGAAGATGTAGGATTATTAACCAATAAACTTACCAATGATGTAATAAACGCAATGTCCTCAAATTGTTTTCTTTCAGAAATATAATTAATCCATTCAAGTATTACCTGTTCGGGTTTGTCTCCTATAATTTCTTGTATTTTAGAAAGCGGATATAATACAACAGCACCATAATGATACCAATACGCCATTGTCATTCCTGCGTTCCCGGTGAATCGTTCTTCCTCCTCTTCTATTGGATCTTGATCATCATACTCGATGTGGTTTAAAATGTCAATATTTTCAGCATTTAAAAACCCTAACGACGGGGTATCATCATTAGCCCAATTCTCTAAGGTTGTGTATTCTTCATATATTTCACCCATCGATCCATCGCCTGTTGCGGTTGCTGTTCTTCTATAATTTTCATAATACTCACCATCTGATTCCAGTTCGCCCATTTTATAATGCGTAAGCAGGCAAAGCTTGGCGTAATAACCTGCATTCTTCGCCGATTCAAATAGTGTTTGAGTTATTTGTTTGTCTCTTAACTTTAAAGTGCTTTGTTCAAAATTTGCTGGAGTATATTGATGATCGAGTAAGTAAACTTTGACCTTTGTATTAAATTGATCTATATTGGATTTAAGTAATTTGCTAATCTGAGATACATACGCCGAATTTTTTTGCAACTTGATAGCGTCATTTGATTTATCAATAATAAGGTTATAAACCAATGAAAGTTTATATCCGCTTTTTATCGGTTTTATTTCATGATCACAATCCGCATAAAAGGCCGCGTATGGGATTTTGTACGGTGTAGCTTTAGCAAAATCAATAATAGATTCCTTCCCATCAAAGTACACACTTAGTTCACCCCCCTCAAATTTTGACGGCAAACAAATAGTTAATGTCCCAAACATGCCATCTTCCTTTTCGGAGTCTTTATGTTTCTTGAAAAAACTTTTTTCTTCGTATAACAACAATTTATAAAGAGATGCTTTAATGTTACTGTTTTCGAGCCCGAGCCCCTCCCGAACGGTAACTAATGTTTTTTCAATAAACTTTCCCCAATCAACATTATTTAATTGGAAAAAATGTGCATCCAGCTCCCATGTATTTCTGACTAACTCATCTACAATAGTTTTGCTACCCATTCCGAATGGAGCTTTTTTGGAAACACTAATTATTTTTTTCGCTGTTTCCACTTCTAATGGCAAGCCAATTTCTCCAATTCCATTTATTTCAAGGCCGGGATGGGTAAACCCCATTTCATTGTAAATGCAAAAAGTGCCGTTCCCTTGAATGTTATCGACCGCTTCATTAAATGTTTGTTGAAAATTATCCGCCATAATGAATGTAATACAATTTATTGTTTTAGTTCTTTCATTTACTTTCTGTATCCGAATTCACAAGCAGTGTGTCATTCGAACTATCCGCAATTTCCAGATAGTTGTTCCGATCCGTTATTTCTTCTTTTTAGGTTTTAATTGTTTTGGCTCCGTTTTTTTCTCAAGGTTTTTAATACCTCTGCTTTGGGCAGATCTTCTGGCATAGCTCCACCTAATTCCTGTATAGTTTGCCGTACTTTTTTGCCCACTTCGTAATGTGCATTATTCGCTTTTTGCTTGCCTTTTATCTGGTCCCGTTTTAATTTTTCTTCAGCTTGCGTAGCGCGGAACAAGTTAGCAGCTAATTCCGTACTGCCCATGTGGTCCAAAATACTTTCGCTTTTCTTTAAACCTTTTTTGGTATGAATGCGTTTAGCATCGAGCCCACCGTATAAACCTTTGTAGCCAAAGTTTTGAAAAATAGCATAATCAACAGGATCAATAACACCGGCGTCTCTTGCCGCATCTACCAGTTGTTTATTGTGCGATGCCATTTCTTTCCGCAAAAACAAACGTTTTTCTTCTTCTGTACTTAATTGATGATAAGCATCCAGTTGCTGTATCTCGCGCAAACGCGTTTGTACGGCAAAATAGGTTTGTCCCAGTGCTACAACTTCTTTATCAGGACTTGCATTTTGAACAATTAAATAGCAGGCATAGCGGCTAAGCTTTACACTCTCAAGTTCCCGCTGAGCTCCCTTGCCCAAATCAATCATATCGAGGATGTCCTCGAAATGATCGGAAACCGCTTGCCCGCTGTTTTTGCAGGCTTCTTTGGCGCGTTCTATAACCGGCAAAAAGTGTCTGTATTCAGAGTACTCCAATACTTTGCCCAGATCACGGGCGCTCCAGTATTCGTTACCTTTTTTATCAAGCTGTTTTATCTGTTCAAAAACAGGCGTGTGATTTTTCGAAATTTTCCCTGCCATATTATTTTTCTTTTGATCCTTGATTTCTTATCCACTTATGCATAGTGCTTTTTTGCTCTAACCACCTATGAAACCAGTTGTCCAAAATTTGTAGATAACTGATTTGTCCATGATATTACAAAAATATCAGTAAAATTACAAGGCTGATGTAGTAAGGCTTGAGCTTTTGCTCTTCTTTTTCATTCACCAGTTAGTGGCATCTGGTTTTTTGCCTCTTATATTAGTCAAATCTATATCTACCTGCCTTTTATGTTCAAATTCTTCTTGTTGTCTAATAAATATCTTCTGTTCAATTACTTGATAAGCTGGGAGAACAAATTTGACCCGTTCTGTATTTTAATAGTCATATAATAAAATTCAATTCTATCTTTTTGCAACTTAGCCTAAATGATTTTAAAAAATTCCTCCAAAAACTAGTTGAAAATAAAAGTTGAATTTTGCACTTAATTTCCATTTTTATTCACTGCTTTAAAACTGATTAAACTTCCTAAGGAAATATGCAATGCATCTGTAACATCTTTATCCGTTTGTAGTTCGTTTCTTCCAAATATGGTTTCAAGAGAAGTCTCCCATTCGTTTTTAAATGTACTCTAGGGTTTTTTTATACACTCATGAATGAATTCGTTTTTTGTTTTCATTGTAATTTGTATTTGACAAATGTCAGGCATTTTTTTTAAATAAACTTGGTGCAAAAGTATTTGTTGCGCGAATGTTGTATTTAGGAATTTTTTGCCACACTAATGCATTTATAATTACAACGTTTTTTGGTTAGTGTTTTATGTGCTTTTAATTTGCTTCAACGTACATTTTTAATGCAAAACCACCTATTGTTGAAAAAAGACTTTTAATCCGGCCACTAGCTCTTTCAGTGTAATTCTCAATATTGTATGTGTTAAAGTCAGAATGGGCCATATATTTTGGGATTGTGTATTATAAAGATAACAATATTTCGTGCTTCATTATTCTTGAAGTAAGAAATAGGGAAGCTGATCCAAAGACAACTAATTGGTTAAAGAGAAATCTATAATTTTTAAATCCGGATGGTCATTAATACCATCTAGAGTTTTGTAAAAACACAACTCGTCGATTGTCGAAGGTATCGCTGGTTTACCTTAATCCTTGCCATAGCTATACCATAAGTGTATTTTAAACACTCCAAAGTACGGTATGCCGTACCCATGGCGTAAGTTGATGTGTGAAAATGAAGGAGAAATCGCGGCTGCTAAAAAGCGAAAAACCCCGTCCGAAATAAATCGAAAAGGCTTTTCGATGTGGACCCAATGGGTAGTTGTCGAACTTTGATCTGGAGGATTCGATTAAAATATTTGAGTTTTTGGAAGCTATTGAGTCAGACGGAATATAGTGTTGATGACCCGAAACGGCAACGATTGCCGCTTTTGAGTTTAATCAAAATCAAGCGTTTAACACCCCTATTTTTTAAACAGTTGCAAAATCCCAGTCAAAACTCCGGCTGCTTTAGTCACAAACTCTGCATTTTCAACCGGAATTTTAAGATACGATTTTCCGGTTTTGTGATCGGTTTCCATCATGCTGTTAACCAGTAATGTTGTTTTTTCAGGATTAGAAAGTGTATCGCGTAGCTTTTCGAAAAAATTCATGCCCGTATGCAGCAAATCTCTTACACCATCATCTATTATCGGATTGTTCTTTTTATCTTCGGTGTCCTGTGGTAAGTCGTCTGTTTCGTATAGGGTTGACGGATTAAATTCTTCACCAGTTGAGGGATCCAGAAACATGGCGTCAACAGTTTGGTTTGCGGGTTCCTCTTTCTGATCAAAATGCCCTGAAGTTTTTTCAACGGTTAGTTCTTCAACCGTTTTCATAAACTGTTTCATTTTGCTTTCACCCATAAATACTGAATCTTCGCCCCCATCCAACACGCCTTCAAACATTTTCTTTTTAAAACTCAACAGTTCAAGCATTCTTTCCTCGATGGTACCTTTTGAAATGAAGTTGATAATGGTAACTGGTTTTAGCTGACCCAAACGGTGAATCCTGGCAATCCTTTGCTCAAGTACTGCCGGATTCCAGGGGCAATCCATATTAATAAGTACGGAAGCACTTTGTAAGTTTAATCCTACACCTCCGGCATCTGTTGAAAGAAACACCCGGCATTCGGGATCATCCTTAAAATTGACCAGCAAATCTTTTCTCTTTATAGCAGCTATCCCTCCGTGAAGGTATTCGTATTTTATTCCCATATCCTCCAGCTCGTGCGACACGAGCCGTGTCATGCGTTCCCACTGACTAAAAATAACAACCTTATCTTCTTTGTTCTGAAAAACTTCTTCCAACACACTTCTTAACTCCGCAATTTTAGTGTCGTGCCTTGTCCGCTGATCGATAATGTATGTGCTGTCGCTTACCATACGCATTTGGTTTAATCCGATCATCAGCATTTGCCTTTCTTTTTCGTTCAAAAAGCCAAAGCGTTTCCACTTGTTAACGAGCTTACATACACGGTCATAGTATTCGCTGTGATAATCCAACTGTTCTTGCGTAACATCAACCATCAAGGTTTTATTAATGCGTGGTGGCAATTGTTTTAAAACTTCTCCTTTTGTGCGGCGAATACAAATAGAAGCAATGGATTCTCCTATTTTGTTTAAATTTTTGTATCCCGTAACCTTGCCACCTTCGTCGGTAATTTGATGATCGAATAAAAATCGGGCCAGCAAACCCATTTTATAACGGTCCACAAACTCAACCAAAGAGTGTAGTTCATCGAGCTTGTTTTCGAGCGGAGTTCCTGTTAAAACAAGGCAATAGTTAGAATCCAACTGTTTGATGCTTTGGGCAGTTTTTGTTTTCCAGTTCTTAATACGTTGCGCTTCATCGAGAATAATAAGATCAGGTTTCATTTTATTAATAAGTTCTGTATCGCGGGTTGCCACATTGTATGAAATTATTTTATAAAATTCGCCAGAAGCATATTGCTGCTCCCGCTGATTGGGAAGTCCTTCGATCACTTTAGATGTGCTATCCGTAAATTTTTTCAGTTCCGTTTCCCACTGATATTTTAGCGAGGTAGGGCAAATAATCAGAACACTTTCGATGCCGTTCATACTTTTAAGTAACTCGGCAATAGCCAGTGATTGTATGGTTTTTCCCAAGCCCATATCGTCAGCTATAATATACCGTCCGGCTTCAACCGCCCTTAAAACTGCTTCTTTTTGATAAGGGTAAAGTGTGGCTTTTATGATTTTATTCAGCTCTTTGCTTTGTGCTCCGTTCGGAAATTTTTCTCTTACGAGTTTTTTTCTGCGTTGTTTTTCCCGTTCGGTTAATATATATTCCAAAGCATCGGTGTAACAGCGGAATTGTGAATCTAAATGTAAAATCTTGCCAAGAAATTTTTCAAATTTCTCAAAACTACTTTCTTTTAATGTAAGATCCGAATCAAAAAAAGTACTGGCCAGTTTTTTGATTTCTTTCGTTTTAACACTTCCTACACGCAGTAGTATTTTTCTTTCGTTTCCATACTTTATGGTAACGGACGAATAAGGTCTTTCATAATCTTCATTTAGTATTTTAGCGAGCCCTTTTTTAGACTTAATAAAATTGATCACGTTTTCAATGTGTTTACAAGTGCCCAAATTATTTACTTTAAAATCGGGGCAGGAGCAAAAATTTAGCCCGGTTGTCTGGCTCCTGATCGCAACTTTGTAAACCTTTTTAGTCAAAGGATTTCGCACCTCAAAATCGGAATATACCTTATGATCGCCAATATTTTTAATACTGAATTTCTGCTCTGTAGAAAATTGCCTTCGCAAGGTGGTTTGCCATTCTTCAAACGAAATGGCTTCTGGTTTTTTTGTATTTGAAAGTTTCGGAATTTTCTTTATTGAATTGGAATTTTTTGTTGCCATCGCATTTAGTCTTGTAAAGACCGTTAAAAGTATTCTTTAATTCTAAATTCAAAAACCTGATGATATAAAACTTTGTAATAATTCCTAACAGTATATACCAAAGCAGCGCAAAATAGAAGTCTATTGGGAGAGCGTGAAGAACAAAAGTTCATGTTCTGTGGTGCCGATGGGGGAAAGGTCGAACTTTGCCCCTGATGATTTAATCAAGATTTTTGAATTTTGGATTAGCCGAATCAAGTGTCGAACTATGAGTAATTGACTGGAATCTAATCTGACAATTTTGAGGAAAACAGAAGCGCTGGGGTTTTTATTCTTATTCACGAACAAACCAAACGTACGCTAACGGCCGGAACAATTCTATGACCTACGCCTAAAAATAATGTTTTTATTTGGGTAACAGGATACTCGCAATTTCTTCTTGCATGGTTAGCACCATCCAGTGTTGCCCATCTTTAATACAAACAATTTCACTTTGTGGGCACAGTGCTTTAAACGCATAAGCATGATTGATGGAAAAATGTTTTCCCTTTTCAGCCCAAATTAAGGTAACCGGAGATTTTATGTTTTGGTAATAAGTCGGAAGCTTTTTTAACTGTGCGCCATATCCGGCACACATGCGAACGATATACTTTCTAACTTCTTTTTTTCTGAAATGCACCCATAAATCGTTTTCTAAGTCTTCGTCAATCACCGAGCGCTTGTATCCAATAAACGAGCGCTTTGCTCTTAGGAAAACTAAATGTGGCAGATACTTCAATACGAACTCATTAAATCTAAACTTTCGCAGTAATGTTATTTCCCAGGATGTTTTTTCGTTCCACATTAAAAGCGAATTCATAACGAAAATAGATTGCGTATAGTCAGGATACAGTGATGCGAAGACGAGTCCTGCTTGTCCGCCCATGTCCTGAGCAAGAATATTTATTTTTTTTAGTTGAAAGTGATCTACTATTTTTTTTAAGCGTTTCGCCATTATGAGAGGTGTAGCCCCTCCTTCCCATGCTTCGCTATCACCCATGCCGGGCCAGTCGAAACCAACAACATAATAGTCGTTTGCTAAAAGAGGTGCTATTTGATGCCAGATCTGCAAATTGTCAGGATAGCCATGCAATAAAACAAAAACACTGTTCTTTTTATCACCTAATTCAAAGTAACGCAGCCTTCTGGTCTCAATAACACTATGGTTTGTTTGAAGAAGCACTTACAAATCTTTTATGAGTTGATTAGAAGCTAAGATTCCTGAAATAGCGCAAAAGCTGACCCACTGGCCGGGATGTGTTGAACTGCCGCAAAAGTATAAACCCTTAAAATAAGGACTTTTATGATGCATCCTTCCCATGCGCATAAACTTGCTGGTCATAACAGGATTCATACTTTTGTTATACAAAACAAATTTTTCTGACCAGGTACTGGGTGTATTGTAAGACAACACTTCAAAATCTGTAATGCCGGCCTTCCACCAACATTCTTCTAAAACCGCATCAATCATTTTTTTACAGTCGGTATCGCTCAATGTCAAAGAAAGTTCATGAGGCAAGGGGAAAACTAAGCGCGCATTCATCCACGCAGGCGTATTTTTTTGAGCAATAATATCAGGCAAAACAAAAGATTTACAGTTCGGGATATTTTTTTGTAATTTAAACTTTATATAACTGCCGGTGGGACGCCCTTTTACTCTCAAAAACACGCAAATTCCCGGAGATTGCAGAGGCAATGTTTTTATTTTGTTTTTAAAAGAAATAGGGGTCTCTTCAATTAAATTAAGGTAAGTATCTATTGCACTGTTGTTAGAGATAACATGGTTACATTCTAAAAAACTACTGTTATTGTATTCGATACCGGTTACACGCTTATTTTGGATGCGTATTTTTTTTACTTTGCAGTTAAACATAAACTTTACCTTATGCTGAACACATTCATCAAAGAGTTTATTAGCAATACTTCCAATTCCGTGTTCCGGATAATAAGCGCCTACATGATGTATCAGGCCTGGAACAAATGACATAGGACTCGGAGCTTTTTCAAGCGACTGCGCAGCAATATGCGTCCAGATTCCAATGCCATTTTTTATGGGATCGTTTAACCCAAATGTATTTAATATTTTTCCCAAAGAACTTAACAAAAAAGGAATGAGACTTAGTTTCCCACTTTTGATAATTTTTATAGGGCTGGGAGCTGAAAAGGTAAAAGGAATAAGTTGCTTGTATTTTTTGTAGGTCTTAGCTACGAAATCCGCGTAACAGTCACCTTGTTTTTCCCATTTAGTATTTAATTCAGAAACGGTTTTGTTAAAGTCCGAGTAAACAGTAAAAACACTTTCATCCGTTTCAACAGAATAAACATTTTCAATTCGAACAAGGTTTAACGATTTTAAATCTAAGCCCACTTGATCAAAGGCCCATTCCAGTCCAGGTTTATCAAGTAAAATATATGGTCCGGCATCAAAAGTGTTTCCTGACACCAAGACACTTTTTGCTAATCCACCTGGTTTATCAGTCGCTTCAAAAACAGTTACCTGAAATCCTTTTTTGGCCAAATTTAAAGCCGCAGACAATCCACCGATGCCCGAACCGATTATAGAAACATTCATGATGAAATAAAGTGTTTGTCTTTTTTATACTCCATACCTGGATAATCTTTTGTGGGAAGCGTTCCTAAAATTTTATCCCAAAATAATGAACTGGTTCCAAAAACTTTATCGGTTTCAACAAAGTGATGAATATAGTGATACTTTGTTAGTTTTGGAAAATAGTTCGAAAATTTTTCATGGTGAATAAAATAGTGTACAGTTATATATTGAATAACACCGATTTCTAATCCGAAAAAAAGGAGAAAGGCATAGTGTTTAAAAAAGAATTTAAAAGCCACCAGTGTAACTACTTGCACACCTATTCGTAAAAGCAAGGGAACAAACAATGTTTTGGCGGGTTCATGATGATGGACGCCGTGTAAAATATAGCGAACAAATAATATATTTTTGTTTTTAGACTCAAGATGAAAAACAAAACGATGCATCATGTATTCGGTAAAGCCCCAGATAAACCAGCCGGTAAAAGGCAAAACAAAAAAAAGAAGAAGTGAATGATGGTAAAAGGACTCAAAATACAAACATACAACCAGCATTGTAAAACTGAGCATATAAGAAAGCAGTGGGGATGATTTTGAAACCCAGTTCAAATATTTTTTTTGGAAATAATTTAAATTCAAATTCTTACTATTAAATAAGTGTAAATTTAGAATATTTTATTTTAAACCGTAATAAATAATGGGGAAGATTTATGATGAGTTCGTAAATGAATTAAATCAAATTGCCACAAAGTATAAAGGGCAACCCGAACGGGAACTGGACAAACTATTGCAAATAGCATTGGAAAGAGAGGAGCTAGTAACTACAGCTTACAGGGCAAGTTTTTTACAAAAGAATATTGAAAGACTTAATGTAGACGAAGATTTAAAAACAATTTTCAGACAAGCATTCATCTGGATATGGAAGGACGAAGACATGCATACAGTTTATACACGCGGCGCGCTTCTTAAATCTGGTAATTATTCACACAAATTTAAAACGTTTGTTAGCCAGTTTCAGGGATTCATTGGAGGTTGGTCTGGCTCCATTATTCAACATCTCAGTTGGAAAGAAGCCCCTGTTTATTTGGCTTTGGCCAAATGCATTCTTTCATTCGGAAAAATTTTAGGAAAAATTCCCAAAGAAATAAGAAGTGAACTAAAACACGGAACATTCAAAAACTTTTGCGCGTTTAATATGGATGCTGAAAATACAGCTAAAGTTTGTTGGGAAAGAATTATCACCTTAGCAAAAAAAGATCCGCGTTATAATGAGGAGCACATCAACGATTTTCAACGCATTATTTTTGATGAAACCCGACATGAAAATGTATTCCGGATTATTTTCGAGAATCTAACACAAGAGGATAGATTAATTCAGGGCGCTCTTAAAGAAGATATTATTTCTCAACTAAAAAATGTCAGCGATTATTTTTTACCAATAAAGTTCCGCAATAAAACAAACAATCCTGTTGGAAGCGGAGGCAAAGTATGGGTGGCAGAAAATAAAACTGACACAAATAAATACGATTTTTTTATTGAAGAATTAAAAAAAACAGAACTAGTATCTGAATTAACACGGAAAGCAAAGGCCAATAACCAACCTACTGAGAAATTGAAAATAGTGATTAAGGTTTCTTTTTCAATGGGGTACAACAAAGAAGACTTATCTCCGATAGCTGATGCTGTTTTAATTAAAAGGTTTGCAGAATATATTTATAATCTTGGATTCAAAAATATTAAGGTGATTGATATAGACTCGATTTATATTAATTTTTACAATAACAGATCTGTTGCTGAGCTTGCCAGGTATTTTGATTTTGAATCTGAATATTATCAAATTGTAAATGCTACAGAAGAATTGGAAGAACACCATTTCACACGTGGCATTGGAAATTATAAAGTTTCAAAAACTTGGAAGGACTCAGAGTTTAGAATAAATTTTGCAAAAGTTAAAAGTCATCCTGTTGAAATGGCTCTTTTATCCATTAGTAATTTAGAGTGGTTAACAGGCAGTGCCAAGGAATTTGTTTTTGTTGATCGTGCTGTGAATAGAGAAACTACGACTTGTATGTTATTGGATGACTTTCCTCCAAATTTTACCATTGTAGAAGCGTATGATTTAGTACCTATTGGTATTCTGGGCGTAATGGGCTGTAAAAAACCCATAGACCCCAAACGGTTTTATTTTGGAACAGATATTATATCGGTAGATTTGACGCTTGCCAAACATTTAAAAATTGCCCCCATTCCTGAAAAAAGTTCCCTAAAAAATACCCTTTACTGGTTTGGAATAGAAAACCTGGAGTACAAAATTGTAGGAGAAGACTCTATCATATATAAATGGAAATCTCCCACCAAAAATTATTTTTGGGCTTTTTTGGGGCTTATATCACTGCCGGTGTATCAGCTATTAAGTAATAAAGGAGAGTTATTTGTTCCAAAAATGGATACCGCAAATTTTCCACCCAAGAAGAATCCGGGTATAATTTCATTCCTTAGAATACTAAATAGAAAAATAACAAATCTTCCTTAAATAAGTTTCCAATGTGAAGAGGATTGAACGCCAGTTTGAATATTAAACGCAGCGTTTTACTTCGTGCTTTCGCTTCGGGATACACTGAAGTAACCCCCCCCCCGAAATAAATCGAAAGGGGATTTTGTAATAGCCCCGAAGTAGAAGTTCGCTAACGCGCTCTTCACTTCCGGGCACCACCATAAAGCGAAAAAGCCTCTCCGAAATAAATCGAAAAGGCTTTTTCTGCTTTATGGTGGTGCCTCCAGGAATCGAACCAGGGACACAAGGATTTTCAGTCCTTTGCTCTACCGACTGAGCTAAGGCACCCACTCACCCATTTTTTTTGATCTATTGCAAAATCAAAATTTAATTAGAGGTTGCAAAAATAAGCTTTTTATTTATCCTACAAAAAATATTTCCAAAAAAATCTTAATTAAAATAGCACCTCACTATATTCCTCTATCTTTAACACCAATGAATTTAGTGCTTGATTTTGGCAATACCCGCATAAAAGCCGGGGTATTTGAGGGTACTCACCTGAAAGACAGCCGCATTTTTAGTTCAGAGGCAGAGCTTCTTGCAGACCTTGATTCTTTTCAAACTATTAAAAATTGTTTGATCGGCTCTGTAACAAACGACCACCGAAGAACGTCTCAGGTAATAGCGTCAAAGATCAATACGCTTGTATTTACCGCAACTATGCCAATCCCACTTCAAAACCTTTACAAAAGTGCCCTTACGCTGGGGTCTGACCGTATTGCGGCATCTGTGGGCTCTTGGTCGCTTTACCCGAATCAGAATGTGCTGACGATTGATGCCGGGACCTGCATCAAATATAATTTTGTAAATGCCAAAAACGAATACCTCGGTGGGGCCATTTCGCCTGGCATCCCTATGCGCTTAAAAGCCATGAACCAGTATACCCAAGCTTTGCCTCTGGTAGAAGTTGATAAAAGCTACGAAAAACTCATCGGGCAGAGTACCGCAGAATCGTTGCTCGGTGGCGCTCTGCTGGCCTCGGCCTGCGAAGTGGATGGCATGATCGACCGCTATAAAGACCAGTACAACGATCTGCAGGCAGTTATTACCGGCGGCGACGCTGATTATTTGTGCAAACAACTTAAAAACCGTTTCTTTGCCAACCAAAATATTTTGCTGCAAGGCCTTAACACCATACTGAATTTTAATATTGAAAAATAAACTCAACATACTTTTAGTCCTGACACTATTTTTAGCGTTTTCAGGCAATGCGCAGAATAGTACCTTCAACCCTTATTCGCGTTACGGCATAGGGGAAATGGCTCAGCCAACTTTTGCTCACAACACTGGCATGGGTGGCGCCCACATTGCGTTGAAGCCCGACTCGACGATGCCGATATTTTTGAACATCGGCAATCCGGCCTCGTATGCGCTAATTCGTCTTACTACTTTAGAAGTAGGCGGAAGTTTTATTTCTGCTACCCTTAAGGGAAACAACAACACGAGCGCCAAAAAATGGGGGACAAACTTTGCTTACGGAGCATTAGGCTTTCCGGTGCGGGCCAATGGCGGCGTTGCTTTTGGTTTAATGCCTTACAGTTTTGTAGGTTACCAAACACAAACAAAGGCCCAGGAAACAAACATCGGAAATGTAGATTATAAATTTTATGGCGACGGAGGCTTAAGCAAAGTGTTTATTGGTTACGGAATGTTACCTTTTAATAAACGACTCATAAAGTACCGCTCAAAAAACCTGTACATCCACGATACTTTAAAAACGATGACACACAAACAATACCTGCGTGGTGAAAAAGTAAACAAGATCATTAGTGATTTTTCCGTTGGCTTTAATGTGAATTATATTTTCGGAAATATTTCTAACAGCACCCGTGTAGAGTATCCTAATTCAGTGATCTATAACAATACTTTCCGCGAAAGAATCCTTGTAATGGGAGATTTTACAGGTAATTTTGGTGCACAGACAGGAAGTACGATTGACAGTATTACCGACTACAAAGGACGGAAAAAGAGAATAGAAGAGGAAGTTAAGGCACTTCTTGCGCTGGGAACTTTATCTAAAGAAGATCTTAGAAAAAAAACAGACAGCTTAAACCGTGTTACTCCTTTCAACAACAGGGCATTGAGGCAAAAAGTAAAATTTACGTTCGGGTATTTTATGAACCTCAACAATGCTTTAAAGGCCAGTTATACCACGGGAGTTTACAATTATATCCTGAATGGTTCTGGTCAGGAAATTATTAGAGATACAGTTCTTTACCAAACCAATCAGAAAAGTACTATTCGTTTGCCTCTGGAACAGGGCTTTGGCTTTGGCTTTAAAAAAGGCGAGCGTTTGAACATCGTGGCGGATTTTGCCATTACCGACTGGCAGAATTTTAAATACATTAACGAAGTGCACGACCTTAGAAAGAACTACCGCGTGGCCGCAGGTGTTAATTTTGTACCTGAAAAATACGCAGCAGGAAGCGGTTCTTTTGTAAGAAAAATAAATTACCGTCTCGGATTTTCTTATCAGACCGGTTATATTTATTTGAACAACTCTTACATTAGCGATTACTCAGTTTCTGCCGGCATTGGAATTCCTGTGGGCATGGGCCGCTTGTCGTCAATGATCAACATTAGCGGCCAGTATGGCATTATGGGCTCAAGCGATCCTTCACTCATTAAACAAAATTACTGGCGCGTTAATTTCGGATTTACTTTTTGCGACCGCTGGTTTCAGAAATTCAGATACGATTAGGTCTTGGTAAAACTGTATCGCATAGTGCTATTAATATTGGTCCCGATGGCTGTCGGGGCTTTTTTTTCTTCGTGTACAAACGATCTTAAAGATGTGATGGCACTTCCAAGAAATAATCTGAGTCCATCGCAGATTGGTGATAGTATTACGATGCTTTATACCGATAGCTCAAAATTAAAAGTAATGCTGAAGGCCAACCGGATGCTGTTATTTAATAAGAATGTGAGTGAGCCTTTCAAAGTTTTGCCCAAAGGATTTTTTGTTACTTTTTTTGATGAAGATGAAAAAGTATCCGCAACACTGAAAGGAAATTACGGCGTGCATTACGACATTAGCAGGAAGATGGAAGCCAAGTACGCTGTTGAGGTTGTGAATAAAGACGGGGTAAAGCTGGAAACAGAAAAATTGATCTGGGACGAGATGACCAGAAAGATCTATACCGATGCACCTGTGAAAATAACTACGGCCACCGAAATCATTAAAGGTGTGGGCATGGAAAGCAACCAGGACTTTACAAAATACCAGTTAAAAAAATTGACAGGAACACTTCAACTAAAAAACAATGAGTAAAGATTTTCAAAGCAAGGTGTATATTTTTTTAGAGTGCCTATGGATGGTTGCAGGGATACTGGGCATAGCCTGCACCGTGTATTTCCTTATCATGAAAGATAACGACAGCGCCCTTTTCTTTTTTGGGTTTTTTGTTCTTTCAGCATTGCTTTATCTTTTGCGGAAGCGCCAAAGGGTTAGGTATCAAAAGTTCCTTGATAACAAAGGCGACCAATACGAGCCAGGCAAAAACGGCCCAGAGTCTCCAAAACGCTAAAGCAACCCAGAGCGTTTCAACTCTGTGTTTCTGAGCCGGCCAAACGCTCCGTGTTAATAGCAGGAAAGTCGAAGAGATAGAATGCTCTAACCGCTTTCCGTAAGCCATTAATAGCCACTCATCCTAAAATCTTCTTACTCAAATTAATTTTGACGTAACTTTAAACAATGCTTTTTATGATGTTTAAAGAAAGTCTCTTGTTTGCTTGGCAATCGCTGGTGGCAAACAAGCTGCGCTCTTTTTTAAGTTTGCTGGGCATCACCATCGGCATCTTTGCCATTATTTTGGTGTTCACAATTGTCGACGGACTCGAAAGTAACATCCGCGGCAGCGTACAATCTTTAGGCAATAACGTGGTCTACATTCAAAAATGGCCCTGGAGCTTTGGTCCTGATTATCCCTGGTGGAAATACATGAACCGTCCGGTTCCGCAATATTACGAACTCGACGAATTACAAAAACGTTGCAAGACCACAGAGGCCATAGCTTACCGCATAGGGGCACGGCGGACAATGAAATACAGATCTAACAGCATTCAGAATGCGGTTGTAGCAGGGATCTCGCATGAGTTTTATAAGATTAAGAACTTCGATCTCAGTTCAGGCCGTTATTTTACACAGAATGAAACCGATGCCGGTTACCGGTTAGTTCTAATTGGTGCTGAAATAGCAGCGGGATTGTTTGAGGACGAGGACCCTTTAGGAAAACAAATTAAAATTGCAGGCTACAAGGCCACGGTAATAGGCGTGATTAAAAAAGAAGGCGAAAGTCTTTTGGGAATGAGCTTCGATTATCAGGTGATTACCCCTTACAATTTTGCGCGGTATGTGATGGATGTGCATTCAGAGAATTCTGACCCCACCATTTATGTAAAAGCAAAAGCAAACATTTCCAATGCCGAAATGATGGATGAGCTTACAGGTGTGCTTCGTGGTTTAAGGAAATTAAAACCGTCGACAGAACCAAATTTCGCTTTAAACGAAACCAGCTTACTCACCAAAGTATTTGATGCGCTTTTCGACGTAATCGGCATTGCTGGCTGGATCATTGGAGGCTTCTCTATTCTTGTGGGAGGTTTCGGCATCGCCAACATTATGTTTGTGTCGGTAAGAGAACGTACTAATTTAATAGGGATCCAAAAAAGTCTCGGGGCCAAAAATATTTTTATCCTGTTTCAGTTTCTAAGCGAGAGCGTTCTGCTCAGTTTTATAGGAGGCTTTTTCGGACTACTCCTCACTTTTATTATTACAGAACTTGGTAAAGGAGCCATTGGTATGGATATAAGTCTCAGCAGTAACAACATCATCCTGGGGTTCACCATTTCCATTTTAATAGGAATCATTAGCGGGTTTATTCCTGCCTACAGTGCTTCACAATTAGACCCGGTAGAAGCGATAAGAACCAACTAAATTTATTAAACGCAGAATAAGAAACAAGATAAGCGCATTGAAACGTCCCACCATCATAACCATTATCTGCATCATTGGCTACCTGGCAGTGCTGTTTTCCTTCCCGCAGGTATTTTCGCCTCCTATTAAGAAGCTAGGCATGTTTATTCCGGCTTTGTTCGGAGTACTGGTCTCGGCCCAGTTTATTGCCTGTGTGGGCATCTGGTATTATAAACAATGGGGCGTACAAGTGTACCTGTTCGCTTTTTTCGCCAAGACCCTTTTTTTTATGACCACAGATCAAACCGGTTTTAGTTTTTATTTTGGCGGACTTATCTCTTTGGCTTCTATAGTGTTGCTAGTCATCCATTATCCCAAAATGAATCCAAATTTGTAAGTTATCTCGCATTACCCTCTGTCAGGGTTAAAGCAAAATCATCTGAATCTACCACTGACAGGGGTTTATCCAGCATTACTCTCTGTCAGGGGGTAAAGCAAAGTCATCTGAACCTACCACTGACAGGGGTATACCGGCCTTTGCTGTGCAGCTCCATTCAACGCCGTTTTAAAGTGGCTCATCTAAAAAAAGCCATTTTTCAAAAAAAGTTTGTTCTATAAAAATAAAATTGTATATCTTTAAATAGGAATTGAAAAAAGAGTAAATTTTCCGTTCCCTCACTAGAACGTACATTTTAATCACTAGAACACATGGTTGGCGAAGTAGAAACATCAGAAATCCTTGACACCCTCAAAACCTTTTTCGGCTTTGACGGATTTAAAGGTAATCAGGACAAAATCATTAAAAACTTATTGAATGGCAAAGACACTTTCGTAATCATGCCTACTGGTGGTGGAAAGAGCTTATGCTATCAGCTGCCAGCCCTGATGAGTGAAGGAACTGCCATTGTTGTATCTCCGCTCATTGCTCTCATGAAGAATCAGGTAGATGCCATTCGCGGTTTCAGCAAAGAAAACGGTATCGCCCACTTTTTAAACTCCTCTTTAAACAAAAGTGATATTACACAGGTTAAAGCCGATGTGCTTTCCGGTAAAACCAAATTATTGTACATAGCTCCCGAAACTTTAACCAAAGAAGATAATATCGCTTTCTTTAAGGAGTTCAAAATTTCCTTTTTTGCGATCGATGAAGCCCATTGTATTTCAGAATGGGGGCATGATTTTAGACCAGAATACCGTCGTCTGCGTCCCATTATTGACGCAGTAGGCTCCGTGCCGGTTATAGCACTTACCGCAACAGCCACTCCAAAAGTACAGCAGGACATTCAGAAAAATCTGGGCATGATGGCTGCCGATCTTTATAAATCTTCTTTTAACCGTGATAATTTATATTACGACGTACGTTCGAAGCAGAACGTGATTAAAGAGATTATTAAATACGTAAAATCTAACTCCGGCAAAAGCGGCATCATTTATTGCCTCAGCCGTAAAAAGGTAGAGGAAATTGCAGAAGCTTTAAAAGTAAACGGAATAAAGGCAGCACCTTATCATGCGGGTCTGGATGCAAAAGAGCGTGCCAAAACACAGGATAGTTTTTTAATGGAAGATCTGAATGTGATCGTGGCAACTATTGCGTTTGGAATGGGAATTGACAAGCCGGATGTACGTTTTGTAATTCACCACGATATTCCAAAATCACTCGAAGGATATTATCAGGAAACGGGTCGTGCCGGTCGTGATGGTGGGGAAGGAAAATGCGTGACTTTTTACAGTTATGATGATATTCTGAAGCTGGAAAAATTTATGAAGGATAAGCCGGTGGCAGAGCAGGAAATTGGAAAACAAATGCTTTCCGAAACTGCCTCTTTTGCTGAAACCAGCAGTTGCCGCCGAAAATTCTTATTGCATTATTTCGGTGAAGAATTTGATGCTGTACGTTGTAATGGCATGTGTGACAATTGTCGCAACCCGAAGCAAAATTTTGAAGCAAAAGACGACCTTGAGTTGGCATTGGCATGTGTGGCTGAGATTAAGGAAAAACATAAAATTAAAGATGTGATGAATGTGTTGATGGGAACCCTCACGGCAACTGCAAAAACATACAAGCATAATCTTATAGAAACCTGGGGTAAGGGTATTGATCACGATAAGGATGACAAATTCTGGCAGGCAGTTTTACGCCAGACCATCGTGAACGGGTTTTTATCAAAAGACATTGAGAACTATGGGTTATTACGTTTAACTGATAAAGGGCGTGCCTTTTTGAAAAAGCCGGTGAGCATTAAATTTACAAGAGATCACGATTATGCTAACGGCGACTTTCCGGGTTCAGACGATGGGGATATCCTTTTAGGCGGAAAAGGCAGTGGTACAGCGGCCGATGAGGTTCTGTTCACACTTTTAAAAGATCTGGTTAAAAAAACGGCAAAAGTAAAAGGATTACCTCCTTATGTTATTTTTCAGGAACCTTCGTTGGAGGAAATGTCTATTCAATATCCTATTACCATGGATGAGATGACAAAGATCAGCGGGGTAGGTTCGGGTAAAGCTGCCAAATACGGTAAGCCTTTTGTAGACCTTATCAAAAAATACGTAGATGAAAATGAGATCGATCGTCCGGTGGATATGGTTATTAAATCGGTTGTAAATAAATCAGGATTAAAAGTTTATATCATTCAAAACATCGATCGTAAGATAGGCTTAAAGGAAATGGGAAAAAGTAAAAATCTTACTTTACCCAAACTGCTTACGGAAATAGAAACCATTGTAGAATCCGGCACAAGAATCAACATCAATTATTACATTGATGATTTGATGGATGAAGAAAAACAGGATGAAATCATGGAATATTTTAAAGAAAGCAAAAGCGACAGTGTTGAAGCCGCTTTAAAAGAATTGGGCGAGAACGATTACAGCGAAGAAGAAATTCGGGTGATGCGGATTAAATTTTTATCGGATTACGGGAATTAAATCAACACACTTTTTGCCGCAGATCCGACAGCCATCGGATACACAGATGGCGCAGATTTGTATGGAGATCCGTTGTGATATCTTGCAGGAAATTAAAAAAAATGCCTTTAATTTTTAATCTGTGTGATCTGCGAAATCCGCCGCTTAATTTTAATCGCAGCCCTAGCAATTAATCTTCTTTTTTTTCGTTTCTTTAAGACCTGTGCTTCCGGAAAAAATCCATAGATATATTTTTTTATTCGGCGTTTGTGGTCTGGGTTTTGGCATGATGATTGGTGCCGTTCCAACAAGTGTTCCGCAATTTGTTTTGCTGGGCAACTGGCTGCTCGAAGGCGATTTTAAACGCAAATGGAACCAACTGAAAACGAATAAAATTTTCTGGGCACTGAGTTCTCTTTTCCTGATCCATCTTGTTGGACTGCTTTATTCACAGGACCAGCAAGCCGCCGTGGCCGATGGAAGAATAAAGCTTCCGCTGTTGCTTTTACCATTGTTTCTTTTTACTTCAAAACCTTTATCCTTAAAAGAATTTTACGGCGTCTTGTATTGTTTTATTGCAGGCTCGGTGGTAAATACTTTGTGGTGTTTATTTTATAGTTTTGGGTTACATCACAACGAAGGCGTGCGCGATGCTTCAAGGTTTATGAGTCATATCCGGCTTGGACTTTACCTGAACATTACCATTGCGGCTTGCGTTTATTTTGCAGTAAAATCAGAAAGTCTTGTTAAGAAATTCGGACTCATCTTACTTTCTTGTTATTTTATTTTTGTGTTGTATGTTCTCGGTCTTGCCTCTGGCCTCATGAATTTCATGATTCTATTTCTCCTTGTTCTTGGCGTGACCATATACCGTCGCGGTACGCCAATTAAAGTGGCTGCACTTATACTCGTTAGTGGATTCATAACACTTGTTGGTAATTATGTGATGGATATAAAAAATGCGCAACTCGACGTAAAGAGTTCTAAAAATAATGAGCCGCAAAATTTTTCATCCTCCGGAAGGCCTTACATTCATTTTGAAAAGGAAGGACAAAAAGAAAACGGTAATTATATTCAGATCAATGTTCAGCCAGAAGAATTGCAGCGCGAATGGAAAAAAGAATTTCCTACTGATAGCTTTGACTATGGAACGAAATTGAATTTAGAGCGGTATGTGGTTTTAGTGAGGTACCTGGCAAGTAAAGGGCTTAATAAGGATTCAGCGGGACTAGCGCGATTGAACGAAGAAGATAAAATGAATATTCAGAAAGGCATTTCAAACTTTGAATATCCTACATGGTCTTATCTTCACAAAAGAACTTATGAGTTAGTGAATGAGTACGATGAGTTCAGGAACGATCGTTTAATAAATGGACACTCACTTACCATGCGTTTGTATTTTTGGAAGGCAGCCCTGGAAGTTGTGAAACCAAATTTTTTATTTGGAGTGGGCAGCGGTGATGTTCAACTAGAATTAAATAAAGTTTATGGAGAAACAAAATCTCCTTTGGATGTAGAATGGTATAAACGTCCGCATAACCAATTTTTAACCGTCACTGTTGGTTTAGGGATTGTTGGATTATTTATTTTTTTAGTGAGTTTTATTTACCCGGCGCGCAGTTTAAGAAACTACCTGCCGAAATTATACTGGCCTTTTTTGATCGTCGCCATCATTTCCTTTTTATTGGAAGATACGCTGGAAACCCAGGCAGGTTGTACGTTTTATGCGTTTTTCACCACTTTGTTTATGTCGGTGGCATGGTATCGCAAAGAATCTGATTCATCTTTGGAAAAGTTGTCCGAAAAAAATGTTAAATTTTTTCTAAAGTTATAGCACTTAAAAAGCCACGAATTCCTGTGGATTCACTGGCGATCCATTGAACCACAATTCAAAATGCAGATGTGGCCCACGACTTTTTTCGCCCGTATTGCCAACTACGGCAATGGCTTCTCCTGATTTAACGCGGTCGCCGGTCACTTTTAAAAGTGATGCGCAATGTTTATAGATGCTAATGAGGTTGTTACTATGTTGCACCTGCACAATATTTCCATCACCTGCTGAAAAGCCAGTGAAAATAATGGTTCCATCTAATGTTGTTTTTATAGTTTCATCTTGTTTGGTAACAATGTCCACCCCAAAATGATCTTCCGTAAGATCGAAGGATTCTGTGACCAACCCTTTCACCGGTGTAAAAAAAACAGCTTCTCCGAGTCCGGCATATTTTAATTTGGCGAGGCTGCTTGCAGAGTTCCCTTTATTTTCTTCGTATTCTTTTCTGAATTCGATGTCTGTTTTGCTGGGCAGCGTATTTACTTTGGCAAATTTACCGGTAGTGTCTTTTTTAGGCTTTTCGGTTTTTGTTTCCACCTTTTCTTCCACTGCTTTTAAAACACTGCTAAGATAAACGTCGCGTGAACCTACGGCTTGCTCTAACGAATCGGCTTTAATATTTAATTCGAGAATCTGTTTTCTTTCTGCAATGTTCCCGTAACCCGGAATGTATTCCCGCAGAGGTGTAAAGGCAACGAGGCTTATCACTAGGGTGGTCATAACAATGGTAATGGCCGCAATTCCTATAATAATGCCAAGAGGAGAGAGGCGCAGCGAGAATTTTTCCCCGAAAGTAGCATCATTTAGTATAACCAGGCGGTACTTTTTAGCTAAAAAACGCCTAAAACGTTTCCACCTGCTCAATTTTGGACTTTCCATACGGATGTAAAGATGCAAAAAAATATTTTTCTGACGGAAACTTGTAAGACAATTGAAGTTTCCGTAGTTTTGTGCCCGAATTAAGAAAAATGGAGCCACAAGAAAAAATATTAAAAACATCTTTAGAATTGTTTTTTAAATATGGCATCAAGCACATAACTATGGACGACATAGCCAAAGAGCTTGGTATGTCTAAGAAAACAATCTATCAATTTTACAAAGAGAAGGATGATTTGGTAAACCAGTTATGCAGCCTTGAACTAAAAGAGAAGGAAATTGAATTTGATGAGATGAACAGCACGGCTAAGGATCCCATTCATGAAATAATGTTAATTTCTGATAAAATGAGAGAAATGCTTCAAAACATTAACCCAATGTTTTTTCTTGATCTTCAAAAATTTTACCCTTCCGCCTTCCAAAAATTTCAATCGTTTAAAGAAAACTGCGCATACAGAAATGTATATGCAAATATTAAAAAAGGGATTGAACTGGGCGTCTACCGCTCTGATTTGGACGCGGACTTTGTTTCGCGTCTCAGAATAGCACAAATAGACATGCTGATGTTTGGAAATTATTTTACGTATGAAAAAATAAGTTTTGCAAAAACCCACGCGTTGGTGTTAGATATTTTTGTTTTTGGCATCTGCACTATTAAAGGACATAAACTATTTAATAATTATAAAAAAATAAACGAAGAAGAATAACCCTGAAGTAGAACAAAGGTCACTTCAGGGTTAAGCCCAAAAGAAGAGCATACCGATAGTTTTCAGGACAATGAATAATTAAAATAATATACAGAGGATAGATCTTTTAAAACAATAGAAAAACAAAAACCCTATGAAACAATTCACCAAATATTTAGTCATCCTTACCGTTGTGATGATGAAGTATGAAACAAAAGCGCAGGAGGCTCAATCAAACAGCTTCAGTCTTCAGCAAGCCATCGATTATGCGATGAAAAACAGTCCTAATTACCAGAATGCTGATCTGGACATTAGAAGCGCTGAGTACAAGCGAAAGGAAGTAGCCGGTATGGGCTTGCCACAAATTAAAGGAAGTTTTGATCTTAAAAACTACATTGAGATTCCTACTTCTCTTATACCCGCTGCGGCATTTGATCCGTCGGCACCAGCGGATGCGTATGCGGCGGTGAAATTCGGTACTAAGTACAATGCAACTGCAGGCGTGTCCGCTTCTCAGATCATTTTTAGCAGCGATTATATTTTCGCTTTGAAAGCGCAGGAGCAGTATTCAAGCCTTTCGCGGATCAGTCTTACAAGAAGTAAAGCAGAACTTGTTCAGCAAGTTTCTAAAGCCTACTATACTGTTTTAATCAGCAGAGATAAAATTAAATCTCTGGAAGCCAACGTAGCCATGCTAAAGAAAACCTACAGCGACACTAAAGCGATGAACGAACAAGGATTGGTAGAATTGATCGACGCTGAAAGGCTCGAGGTACAATATAATAACCTGGCCACGGAATTAGAAAAGACAGGTAGATTAATCCAGTTATCGGAAACTGCACTTAAATTTCAAATGGGCTATGGTTTGGAAAACCCCATCGCGCTTACGGACAGTCTAAACACTAACACGAATCAGTTCCAGGAGTTAGGGGCAGGTATAGAAGATATAAAACAAAGACCAGACTATCAACTCTTGTTGGCTCAAAAAAGCCTGCTTGACGTTAACGCAAAACGTTTGCAATGGAGTTACATGCCAACACTTGTTGCATATGGGTCGTACCAGTACAATACTCAAAGAAACAAACTTGATTTTTTTCAAACAAGCGATGTAGATCCAACCAAGCAGTGGTTTAAAATTGCATTGATTGGTGTAACACTGGACGTTACTATTTTTAGTGGTTTTCAACGTCAAAACCAGATCCAGCAGGCAAAAATCGCTTCTTTAAAAGGCGCAAACGATCTTAGGATGTTAGAAATGGCTGCAGGTTTGGAAGTAGCGAAGGAAAAAATTAATTACACCAACGCGTTCGTAAGTCTTAACAGACAAAAGAAAAACATGGAATTAGCCCAGCATGTTTACGAAGTTGCTGCAAAAAAATATGAAAGTGGTGTTGGAAGTAATATTGAAGTTGTAACAGCTCAAACATCGCTTACAGAGTCGCAAACCAATTATTATAATTCTGTATTTGATCTGTTGGTGGCAAAAATTGATTACCAAAAAGCAACGGGAACTTTAGTTAAATAAAAATAATAACACTATGAAAAACGCAATGAAATCCAAAAATAATATATCCAACAACACTGTAAAAAATAAGATTATGAGCAAAAATTCCATGTTAATACTTGCCCTTACGGTCCCGATGATTATCGGGATGGTTGCCTGTGGTGGTGGTTCTGATAAAATAGCAGAACTCGAAAAATTAAAAAAAGAAAAAACAACCTTAGATGCCAAGATCGCCACATTGGAAGAAGAAGTTGCTAAGACCGACACCTCCAGGAAAGAAAAATTGGTTGAAGTTTTGGTGATGCCACTTACCCCAAGCATTTTTAAATCTTATATTGAAGTTCAGGGTCGTGTAGATGCGGATGAAAATGTATCGTTAACAGCCGAGATGCCTGGCACAGTTACAAAGATCAATGTTAAAGTCGGGGATCGTGTAAGTAAAGGTCAGGTTCTTGCTGAAACCGATGCTCGCGCAGTGTTGCAGCAGTTGGCTATCATGCAAACCAGTCTTGCGCTTATCACACAGGTATATGAAAAACAAAAAAGCCTTTGGGATCAAAAAATTGGAACCGAGATTCAGTATTTACAAACAAAAGCTGGTAAAGAAGCACTTGAGTCTTCTGTTATTGCATCTCAGGAACAAGTGCGCATGACCAAAATTATATCTCCTATCGAGGGAACTGTTGACCTTGTAGATTTAAAATTAGGGCAAGCGGTTGCTCCAGGAAGAGGTGTGATCAACGTCGTTAATTTTTCCAACCTGAAAGTGAAGGCTGATGTGGCTGAAAGTTATGCTTCGCGTGTTAAAAATGATAATGAAGTATTGGTGCTTTTTCCTGACATGGACGATTCAATAATTTCAAAAGTTCATTATGCTTCTCGGGGAATCAATGCATTAAGCCGCACATTTGCGGTTGAGGTTTTACTTGACAATAAAAAAGAATATCATCCAAACACAGTTGCCAGACTTAAAATCAATGACTTTACATCTTCAAAACCTGAGCTTGTTGTTCCAGTAAAATACATTCAAAAAGGCGCTGAAGAAAGTTTTGTGATGGTTGAAGAAAGTGGGAAGGCAGCGAAAAAAATAGTGAAAATCGGACGTGAATATAATGGAATGGCAGTTATAACAGACGGCTTAAAAGAAGGGGATATGTTGATCACTGACGGGTACGATCTTGTGAATGAAGGAACGGAAATTAAATCTATAAAAAAATAGAACCGTTAAACGGTATTTGTTTCATTAAAAATTATACATCATGTTAGATAAAATAAAAGAATTTAAACCCTCCAGCTGGGCTATAGACAATAAAATGACGGTGTACCTCATCACCATTTTTATTTGTATCGCGGGGATCATGTCATACAATTCCTTGCCAAAGGAAAACTTCCCTGATATTACTGTGCCTACAATTTATGTGAGTACTATCAATTGGGGCAACTCGCCGACGAATATTGAAAACACTATTACCAAACCTATTGAAAAACGTCTAAAGGGAATTTCAGGCATTAAAAAATTTAACAGTACCTCTTTGCAAGACGTTTCGGTAATTATTGTGGAGTTTCGAACGGATGTAGATGTTACGGTCGCAAAGCAAAAAGTGAAAGATGCGGTAGATGAGGCACGTGCCGATATGCCAGCAACGCTCACTAAAGAACCGATGATCAAGGAAATTGCTTTTTCTGAGATTCCTATTATGTATGTGAACATAGCAGGTAATTACGATTTAAAGCAACTAAAAAAATATGCAGAAGACCTTCAAGATGCATTTGAAGGGTTAAAGGAAATTAACGAGGTAAAACTTGTAGGGGCTTTGGATCGTGAAATCCAGGTGAATATTGACGCCTACAAAATGCAGGCTGCTCAGCTTACCTTTCAGGACGTTGCTGGAGCAATTGGCAGAGAAAATCTTTCTATCACCGGAGGGAATGTGCCTGTGGATGGCATGAAGCCAACAATTAGCATTAAAGGAGAATTCAAGGAGCCTAAGGAAATAGAAGATGTTATTGTTACCTCTGCTTCAGGTGCGAAATTATTTTTAAGAGATATCGCAGAAGTAAAAGATGGATTTAAAGAGAAAGAATCTTACTCAAGTAAAAAAGGTAAGAATGTAATTACACTTAACGTAATTAAACGTTCGGGAGAAAATTTAATTGATGCTGCTGAAAAAATTGAGAAGATCATTGCAGAGATGAAGAAACGTCAATTGCCTGCAGGACTTGAGGTAACTATTAGTGGTGACCAAAGCGCAAAAACAAAAGTGACACTTCAAGATCTGATCAACACAATTATTATTGGTTTCACCCTAGTAACTATTGTATTGATGTTCTTTATGGGAGTAACCAATGCTTTATTTGTGGCCTTGTCTGTACCGCTCTCTATGTTTATCGCCTTTATATTCATGCCGAGCATCGGATTCTCATTCAACATGATCGTGCTCTTTGCGTTTCTACTCGCCTTGGGTATTGTTGTGGATGATGCGATTGTGGTAATAGAAAATACACACCGTTTATTTGCGAATGGCAAGCGTGACATTAAAACGGCTGCTAAGATGGCTGCCGGAGAAGTTTTTTTACCGGTACTTTCAGGAACAATCACTACGCTGGCTCCGTTTATTCCATTGGCATTCTGGTCGGGTATCATCGGTAAGTTCATGTATTTTCTTCCCATTACCCTGATTATTTCTTTACTTGCCTCTCTCTTTGTAGCTTATATTATTAATCCAGTGTTTGCAGTCGACTTTATGAAATCGCATGAAGAAGAACAAAGTAATTACGGGAAAATAAATAAGAAGGCGAGAATGCAATTAGTGCTTTATGGTTTACTTATTTTGTTCTGTTACTTAACCGGACATCCAGGTATAGGCAACTTTATCTTCTTCCTTGCCTTATTTTTAGTGTTTCACAGGCTATGGTTATATAAAGCTATTGAAGCATGGCAGTTTAAAATTTGGCCGGCATTTATAGAACGTTATGCGAAAGCCTTAGTGTGGTGTCTTCGTAAACCATGGAGACCTTTGTTAGCAGTGTTGGTGCTTCTTGTTTTCTCTGTAGTTTTATTTAATGTCCGTAGTCCTAAAGTGGTATTCTTCCCGCAAGGTGATCCTAACAGTGTTTACGTTTATGTAAAATTACCTGAAGGAACAGATCCTGGGGTAACGAATGCTATGATGAGAAAAGTAGAGGCTAAAGTATATACAATCATTGATCAGAATGATCCGGTTGTTGAATCCATGATCTCTAATGTAACAATTGGAGTAACAGATCCTCAGGATGGAGATCAGAACTCTTATCCAAACAAAGGAAAGATCGCGATCAGCTTTGTGGAATTTGAGGAGCGTCATGGTAAATCTACCTCAGATTACCTCACTAAATTGCAAGCCCTTAATTGGGAACTTCCAGGAGTTGAGATCACTGTAAATAAGGAGCAGGCTGGTCCACCACAAGCGAAACCAATTACGATTGAAATTGCAGGAGATGATTTTGTGGAACTGACAAAGAACGCAGACAATGTTAGAAAGTTCATTTTGAATTCAAAAATCGAAGGCGTTGACAATATAAAATCTGACTTTGTAAATAATAAACCGGAGATCGTTTTTGATATAGATCGGGAACGCGCTCAGAGAGAAGGTCTGTCGACTCAGCAATTGGCCATGGAAATTCGTAGTGCTGTATTTGGATACGAGGCTACCAAATTCAGAGATGTGGACGACGAGTATCCAGTAAATCTTCGTTTTAAATATGATCAACGTACCGACATTGAAACCGTTCGTAACCTTAAAATTACTTACCGAGATATGAACATGGGCGGCGTTGTAAGGAGCGTGCCACTTTCAGCGGTGAGTAATATAAGATACGATTACACCTATGCGGGGATTAAACGAAAAAACAATATGCGCTTAATTACTTTGTCGGGTGATGTGAGAGAAGGATATAACCCTAACGAGGTTGCCGGAAAGGTAAAAAAAGCATTAGGTAATTATCAAGCTACGGGAGAAGTGACAGTGAAATTCGGGGGGCAGGAAGAGGACCAGGCAGAAACAATGGCGTTTTTAGGGAGAGCCATGATGATCGCTATTGGCTTAATGTTGTTAGTGCTAGTGGGCTTATTTAACTCATTAGGAAAACCATTGATTATTTTGTCTGAAATTCTGTTCAGTATAATTGGTGTGCTAATTGGAGTTGCGGCGTTCAAGATGGATATGAGTATTATCATGACTGGTGTGGGGATTATTGCCCTGGGCGGTATTGTGGTGCGGAATGGTATCTTGCTTGTTGAGTTTGCCGAGTTTGCGCGTGAGGGTGGAATGGGTTTGTACGAAGCTACTGTAGAAGCAGGGCGTACACGTATGACTCCCGTTATTTTAACGGCAATTGCTGCAATACTTGGTTTAATTCCATTGGCAGTTGGTTTAAATATCAATTTTGAAACTTTATTCACCCATTTAAATCCGCATATTTTCTTTGGTGGTGATAGCGTTGTGTTCTGGGGTCCTTTAAGCTGGACGATGATTTTCGGGTTAATCTTCGCTACTGTACTGACGCTTCTTTTAATTCCTTCTATGTATTTAATTGCAGAGAGATTAAAACGTAAATCAATCATTATCCTTGGTCATTTTGATTTACCAAAAGTGGCTATGTACATTCCTTTCCTGATCTTAATTTTACGTCTCATTTTAAAAATTAGAGGTAAAAAAATAGAGTTTGGAAACTTAGATTATTAAAAATAAAAGGCTCCCCCGAAAGAGGGAGCTTTTTTTAAACCAATACCCCAATGAAAAAATATTTAGTTAGTCTTATCGCCACCGTTATTTTTCTGAATACGGCGCATGCGCAAAAATCAGTTCTTTTAGAAACCAAATACTATAGCTTTCAAAGTAATGCGCCTTTGAATGCACACCTCTACCTATACAACAGAGCTATGGGCTGTAAGTTTAAAAAAGTGCAACAAGATTCTCTGGCGTATTATTCTTTTAAAAACAAAGTGAAATTGTTAAAACCCGCAGACCTCAAGGTGATAAATTCGGTGGTGCTTTTTTATAAAGATACTTTAATCAGCAAGGATCTTTTGTTTGACAGTCTTATGCGCGATCTTTCTGATCACTACACAAAAGGAACTGTACCTACAAACCGCATGCAGCTTAAAGTTATGGAGCAGGTAAAAATATTCCAACCCTATTTTAATAAATTGTATTGGAAAGATCTTGAAGCTGATAACAAGTCGTGGGTAGCTGCAAACAAACTACAACTAGCGAAACAGGAAGTAGGCGTAGTGCCCGAATTGGAAAGAATTTACCAGACAAAATTACCTTTTGATAAAAAAGTAATTATCGACTTGACTTGCTACGCTACCTGGGCCGGAGCATTTAGCTATAACGATGGATTTTGCCATGTTATTTTTGCAAGTGCCCATGGGTCAAACAAAGGCGAGCTTGCCACAGAAGTCATTTTTCATGAAACTTCGCATTTCCTTGTCGACAAAGTAAATGACAAGCTGAGCGTTTTAGTAAAGGGGAAAGATATTAAGAAGAATATAAATCTGTGGCACAACATGATCTTCTACACAACTGGATACGTATTGGAAAGACAATACGTCAAAGAAGGAAAAATGTTTTTTCCATTTTATGTGCTAATGAAGTTTGAGGATAAGTTTCCAGACTTTAAAGCAACGGTAGAAGCCTGCAAAATTTATTGGGACCCCTACATTAAAGATCAGACGGAATTAGATGACGCACTGCAAAGTATCGTGAATTATATTGAAGAGAAGAAGTAGAGTAAGATGATTTACAGAGGGAGATTTAATCTCCCTTTTTTTATTTAGAGCTTCAATTCCTCCGTTGGGTCCCAATAGACTTTTTTAAGATCCTGAACCTTGTCATCTTTCACTTCGATCTTTTCTTTTTCCATCAGCTCCTGCATTTGGAAAGGTGTTTCAAAGTGGTGTTTGCCGGTAAGTAATCCGTTGCGATTTACAACGCGGTGTGCAGGAACCTTCGGTTTTATCCTGTGAGCCCCGTTCATGGCGTAGCCTACCAAACGCGAAGAGGTTTTAGCGCCAAGGTAGGCTGCAATGGCTCCGTAGCTTGTTACGCGGCCTTTCGGTATTAGTCTCACGACCTGATAAACCATTTGGAAAAAGTCTTTTTCTGCCATAAATCTATTACGAAATTTACTGAAATTTATTAAGTTTTTTTGGAAGAAAAGCTAATTATTTCAGTTATGCCAAACACTCAAATTTTATTTTTATAAAATTTGAGTTGTTCCGGTAAAGAACAAATACCTTATCTTTGCACCCTATGGAAAAACGTGTTAGAGTTAGATTTGCACCCAGTCCCACTGGTGGATTGCACATGGGTGGCGTACGCACAGCCTTGTTTAATTATTTGTTCGCAAAAAAACATGGCGGCGATTTTATTTTAAGAATTGAAGATACTGACCAGACGCGTTTTGTGGAAGGTGCAGAAGCCTATATTGTGAGCGCCTTAAAATGGTGCGGCATTGAACCCAACGAAGGTGTTGGTTTTGGGGATGGTAAACACGCGCCCTACCGTCAGAGCGAACGCAAAGAATTAGGAATTTATAAAGCCTATGCAGATAAATTAATAGCTTCAGGTCATGCTTATTATGCGTTTGATACTTCTGAAGAACTGGATGAAATGCGTAAACGTTTGGAGGCCGCCAAGATGGCGTCGCCGCAGTACAACGCAGTGACACGCCAGAACATGCGTAACTCTTTAACTTTGCCGGAAGACGAAGTAAAACGTTTATTAGAAAGCGGAGAAAAATACGTAGTGCGTTTAAAAGTGCCGCGCAACGAAGAAATTCGTTTTAACGATATTATTCGTGGATGGGTGACCGTTAATTCGGCACAAGTGGATGATAAAGTTTTATTAAAAAGCGACGGTATGCCAACTTATCATTTGGCACATATTGTTGACGATATTGAAATGGAAATTTCTCACGCGGTGCGTGGCGAAGAGTGGTTGCCAAGTGCGCCGGCGCATATTTTAATTTACAGGTATTTAGGATTGGAAAATGAAATGCCAAAACTCGCGCATTTACCTTTGATCTTAAATCCGGATGGGAATGGAAAAATTTCCAAGCGGGAGGCCCGTTTCCCGGTGTTTCCTTTAAGCTGGAAAGATCCACGCGAAGCAACGCCTTATATCGGTTACAAAGAAACAGGCTATTATCCGGAAGCTTTTGTAAATATTTTAGCGCTTTTAGGTTGGAATCCCGGCAACAACGAGGAAATTTTCAGCGTAGAAGAATTAAGCGAGATCTTTGAATTTGACCGCGTACACAAAAGTGGTGCAAAATTCGATCCTGAAAAAGCAAAATGGTTTAATCAACAATACCTTCGTAAACAATCGGATGCTGAGCTGGCAGAAGCTTTTAAACCGATTCTAAAAGAAAAAGGCTTTGAGAAGGACGAAGCTTTTATGATCGAATTTTGTAAGCTGGTAAAGGAAAAAGTTCAATTTGTGCATGAATTCTGGGATCATGGAAAATACATTTTTATCGCTCCTGATACTTATGACGAAAAAGTAATGACTAAAAAATGGAACGAGACCAGCAAACCTTTGTTTACAAAAGTGCTGGATACTTTCAAAAGTGTCAGCGACTGGACTTCACAAAACGTGCACGATGCTTTTGAAAATCTTGTTAAGGAAGCCGGTAAAATTGACATGCAATTATTACGTGTGTTGATTACTGGTGCCGCCGGTGGTCCACAATTGTTTGATATGTTAGCCTTAATGGGTAAAGAGGAAACGGTAAAACGTTTGGATACTGCTTTGAGTAAATTCTAGATTAAATTTTTCAAGAATGAACGCCTTTTGTCTACCCGATAAGAGGCGTTTTTATTAATGACTATTTCCCGCGAAACTGACGGCTGCATTCAAAAGTTCCTGCTCAGGTGCTATCATCTCCGTAACAGCATATTTGCCAACTACGTTAATGTTAAGTTCATCTATCACATCGATTACATTTTTATAAGTAGCGTTGTCATCTGTTTTAATAAGAAAGGTATAGCTCTCTTTATCTGATTTAGCCGCTCTCACCAAGCGTTTAAAGGTTTCGTCGTCCACTTGTTTGTTTTTATGCTTTCGGTCGAGGGATTTAATCTCTTCATGCAAATTCTTGTTTCTTTTCAGAAGAAATTTATGCAGACCCAGTTCTTCACGCTGCGAAAAGCTAAGCTCTGATAATTTGGTCTTTGGATTATTCTGAACGGCCTCATCCTTGAGTTCTCCTTCGTAATAAAACAGGCGATCATTCTTGCTTAATAAAAAAGTAATACCTCTTTTTATTGGAGAAGGTTCTCCGTTTGGAGGGAAAGCCAGTTCCATAGATTTCGGTTGACTAAAAGTTGCTGTGAGTACAAAAAAAGTAAGGAGTAGGAAGGCCAAATCCACCATAGGAGTCATGTCTATACGCGTAGATTGTTTTTTGGCCCGTGGTTTGCCAGACTTACGGTTGCCGGCTGGTTGCTGTATCTCTGCCATAATTTATAAATTAGTGAATGATGGGTGAACTGTGCTCAAAATTATGTACATCAAACGGATTATGTTCCTGGCGTTTTATAAGGCGTCATTTGTTTCTTTCAAATGGAGTTTATTCCAAGATAAATGGATGGGTGAATAGGTAGATGAGTTCAGATTAATCTAAACATAAAACGCCGGGTCTTTTATGAGGTCTTGAACTCCCGCCCGCCTGGACACTTGCCAAAATGCTTGCAGGCTGGTCGTTAGGGGGGGTATTACTTTTTCCAAGGAAAATGAGTTCTAAAATCGGAGATCCCGCGTACTAAAAGTAAAGCGTTTGTGATTTCGCCAAAAAGGAAACCTAGTTTTTAATAAGCTTAGTCCTAAATACTTTTTCATTCTCGCGTACCTCTACAAAATATACACCGTTTTCGAATGTAGAAAGATCGAGTTGCGAATGATTGTTGTTTGTGATTTTTGACTCGGTCATTTTTCTACCGGCTATGTCCAATAAACATACTGTTGCACTTTTTACATTTTCTTCCAAATCGATATTAATTGTGGAGTTCGTTGGATTTGGGTAAATAAAAACATGTAATTTTGATTCTGTATTTTTCTGTATGCCAATAGCAGCGGCATAAGAAAGTGTGGGTGCGCACTGCGGTTTGTTAAGCTTCGAATCATAGTACTTTATATTTCGCACGTCACGCTGTACCCGTTGGTTAAACTGCGTAATCGTATTTACAGCCATGCTGGTGTCTTGACTAAAAACAATAGCATAGCCCCATTCAATTTTACTTTTTGCAGGAAAATTGAATGGGCCACTGCTTAATAGAACTTTTTTATTCCCCGGTGTATTTACTGCTACAGGTTCAGTCCGTCCGCTATTGTTTTGTGGATCACCTGGATAAACTTTTGGCGACGGTGTCGATCCGCCGTATCCATTACAACAAAATGTAAATGAAGTGCCATCATTCCAATGCCCATTCATGTACCCATAATAATGAATCGCTGTATTAGGATTGGTTGTTTCTGGAGGAAATGTGTTTTGATTATTGTTATAGTAGGTAACTCTGTCTAACTTAAATTGTTCTCCTGCTTCATCAATTTGACCATTGTGATCGTTATCAATTCCATCGCTACTACAATCGGTGGGTAAAATAGCAATACTCGTTACAGGAGCTTTGTTGCCTTATCCACTATAGCCTAATGTAGTTTCATCATTTGAATCACTATTGTAACAGTAAGCAAAGTTGTTTGTGGTATCTGAACCAATGTAATCGTCATTAGGATAGCCGAGGATCATATCTGACCAATCACTTATAAATACATTAGTGTAATTATAAGGACTTCTATTATAAATGGTGTAATGGTAAAAAGTGGTATAGTTTATTGCTTTCATGCTGTCAACTATATTAGGCTCGCTATAAGCGTAGGATCGTTCATGAATTTCAACACCCATATTTACGCCTTGGGTTTCGGTATGAATGAAGTAGCCGTCATTAAAGATGGACAGAATTTGTTGATGTCCTTTTATGAGCGGATAGTCACCACCCTGCTGTGGGTCATAGATGCCGTTATTATTTACGTCAACAAAAGGATTAAGATTTTTTTGAAAATTCGCCGTTCCTTTGGCTGGATAATCTAAAATATCCTGGGGAACTGTGTACGTTCCGGCAGTAACAGAACCGTTATTAAATGCTATAATAAAATTGCTAATGTCGTTACAATCTATTTTCCAAAGTCGGTTATAAATTGAACTATTGGTAGAGATATTCACGTTGAAATTAGACGTGTCCAGTGGACCCTGCCAAAAATCGGTGCCACTTTGTTTGTAAGTGTTAGCTGAAATTTTTAACTGGCCGCCATTATCAAGTCCACCAATCCAGATGCTGTTTCCGAACATCACATGTTTGCCTTGTCCCACCGGAACTTCGTAGGATCGTTTACCGTCACCTATGATGTTCCAGAACTTGTCATTAGTAGTGTTAATTCTTGCTTTCACCCTGTTCTTATCAAGGTATCTGATAGTATTATTTGTTTGAGCACAGAGATTAATGGAAATTGCGATAACAATAAAAGTCTTTTTCATGGGTTGGGTGTTTTTGGTCACTTAAAATTACTTTCGAAATGCCTGGGATTTTACTTTATTAGTTTGAAGGTGCGATTTATTTTTTAACCGGCAAAGAGTTTCAAATAAATGGGATCAGTGTTTTACTCAAATAACCCCAAATTGCCCGAGAAAAACAATTACCACGCAAAAAATAAGGATGGCAAGAATAGTATTAGCGATCTTGATCTGTTTTAAATTGAAAAGAAAATCGCCGATAAAAAACGACAGTGGAAAAGCATAAACTAAAATGATATTGGAGCTGTTGGCGCCACCTGAGAAAAATCCGAACGTGGAAAAGAAAAGAAACCACAATAAAATAGTTTTTGTTTTTTGTTTTTTTACGGTGTTCCCAAATCCATTTACAAGACTGTAGAAAAAAGAAATGACGAGAAGAAAAAACAGGGTGATGGAAGTGGGTAAATAATATTCGCTGAAAGAAGGAATTTTCATGAATTGAAAATAAAGTTCGGTGGCATCGAATAAATAACCTTGATTAGAATTGCTCAGGTAAGCCATGCACTCGTACATGAACAAAGGAGTGAAAAAGCCAATAAGTGCAATCATCCATTCGCGCCAGTTAAAAGGACGCAGGATCAACAAAATGATAAAAAATAAAGGAAAGCTGATAACGCTGGAGATTGTGATAAAAGCCGAAACACTCAGCCAGAAGGCGGCCTCAAAGATCTGTTTGAGGACATGATCCTTCCTGTAAGCATCTAAAAGCCGGTAAATGGAGAAAAGCACAAAAACGTTGGTAAATATCTGCGAAGTCAGTTGGAAAGGGCTCACACCGACCACGCAGAGCAATAAATACACAAATACGGGGAAATAGTTTTGTTTGTCTACAATCTCTTGATCTACAGAGATAAGGCTTACTAAAAGTACCCCCAATCCTATAAACATGAAGTTTAAGAGGTTAATGGCCAGCTTGGAGTTGATCTTCTGGGCAAAAAAATTGTAGAAAAGGTTCGGGTAGTGGTCTTCCTCAAGTCCTATGGGCGAAAATAAGTTAATTAGGAAACATAGCAGGAATACCGTGATCAACAGCACCAAGCTCCCCCTGAAACCCTTATTTAAGAGACCTGCAAACACGGTTTTTTTCTTTTAAAATAATTTCTATTTTTGTAGTCGTAAACATACAAATTTAACAATTATGGGGGTCTGTATGTGCGATGCAAAAAAATAATAGACAATAAAGTATTTACAGATTAGACTACTAAAATTAAAGGAATATGACAAACTTAATGCTTACCTGGACAGACGTGTTTTATGCAACCGGTGATTTTTTCGAATGGATTTTTAAAGGCATGCGTGTTTTAGGGCACATGCCAAATGTAATGATCTGGATCGGCATCGCAGGCATACTGGGATACTGGACCATACGATTACTCCGTTACAAAAAAGAAGCAGCGCGTAATTCTACTGTAGAGTAATTTTTCGTTACTAAAGACTTCAACCGCAGATTTTACAGGGACATTTTTGTGTTCAGGTAGGGTTTGCGGTTTTTTGTGGATATGAGGGAGGGTTTGCCTCTCATTACATATTTACACAGATTTATTTTGTGAATTGCGCAGATAAATTCTTATGATAATTATTGATGCTTTGTATCGTGGCGTTCTGAGAATCTCCGGGTAATTATAGCGAGCAAATAGTCTTCGCAGCGTTCTCCAAGGTTTCGTCTTTTTTAGCGAAACAAAAGCGCAGTAATTTATTATCGGTCTTCTGACTATAAAATACAGACAAAGGAATGGTGGCCAGTTTTTTTTCTTTGGTAAGACGAATGGCAAGGTCAGAGTCACTTTCGTCGCTGATGTTTTTATAGGACATAAGTTGAAAATAAGTTCCGCTGGTTTTTAAAGGAATTAATCGGGATGAAGTAGTGAGCTTTAGAAACAGATCGCGTTTTGCCTGGTAAAAATCTTTCAGGTCCATATAATTTTTTTCGTCTGACAGGAAATCCGCAAGAGCAAGTTGTAAAGGATGGTTTACTACGAAGACGAGAAACTGGTGCACTTTCCGGAATTCAATCATAATTTCTTTGGGTGCTGCTACGTAGCCAATCTTCCAGCCAGTAGTGTGCACCGTTTTACCGAAGGAAGAAACTAGAATAGATTGTTCTTTCAGGATTTTGCTTTTTGAAATACTTTGATGTTCTTCTCCGTCAAACACCATGTGTTCGTATACTTCATCGCTAATGACAAGAATATTTGTACCGGTAATAATTTTTTCAAGTTCGAGAATATCTTTTTTTGAAATGGTTGTACCGCTTGGGTTATGCGGTGAATTAATTAAAATGGCTTTTGTTTTTGGAGAGATCTTTTTACTGACATCTTGCCAATCAATTGAAAAATCAGTTGCCTTTAATTGCGAATATATGGCAATGCCACCGTGAATTTCAATGGCTGGAACGTAACAATCGTATGCCGGTTCAAAAACGATTACTTCATCTCCCGCACGAACAAAGGCGGCAATTGTTGTGTAAATAGCCTGCGTGGCACCTGCCGTGATGGTTATTTCCGTGTCAGGCTGGTAGTTTGCACCGTAACATAAGGAAATTATTTCTGCGACACGCTCACGAAGTGCTATGGTTCCGGGCATAGGAGCGTATTGGTTAAAGCCGGTATTTATATAGCGGTTGGCAGCTTCCCGCAATTTTGGTGAACAATCGAAATCAGGAAATCCCTGCGAAAGATTGATAGCATTGTGCTCGCGGGCTAACGCGCTCATGGTTGTGAAAATGGTTGTTCCTACGTTTGGAAGCTTGCTCGTGATCTCCATAAATTGACTTTGTTTTAAAAAAGTTAAAATAGAAATAATCGAAATAAGGAGCAAGTACAAAAAATAATCGCCGATAATTTTTTAATCTTTCTAAAAAGCTGGATCAAAAACAAGAGATTTTTTTGCAAAACGGATGTTATGGTTTCTCACCGATACAAGACAAATTCCCGGCCACAGTTGTCATGTGTAAATGACCGTTTTGGAACAGAATAACGGTCCTTCTGATTAGCGAAATTTACGGTGCGATTACTCTTCCGGCTAAAATAGGTTAAAGATAGAATATTCGGTTTATAAAACACGTTCAAAAGAAAAAAACAAAGCGTATGGTACATCACTCAAAATTCTGGGAAAATCATTTCCGTAACAATCTTACAAAAGAAAGGATCAATTGGGATCAGCTCCCGCAACTCAGTAAACAAGAAAAGGAAATCTTGTTGTATTCGATTAAAGCATGGCAGCTGGGAGAAACGAGTGAGGGATAACACTTGCTGGCTGCGGCTATCCTCTATGCTCATAAAATAAACGATCCGGATTACGTAGAGCCTGTAAAATTGTTTATCAGAGAAGAACAAAAGCATGGTGCTAATCTGGGAAGGTATATAGACCTGCTTGGAGAAGAGCGCGCTAAAAAAGACTGGGGCGATACGCTTTTCAGGAAGATTCGTTATTTTAATAAAAGCATGGAGATGTGGACTATTACAGTAATCATCGTTGAAAGTGCGGCACAGGTTTTTTACGAAGCACTTAAGAATGCAAGTGACTGCAAATTACTGAAGTCCATTTGCGAAGATGTTTAGCTGGACGAAGCACATCACATTAAATTCCAGAACGAACGCATGTTTGTGATTTTTGAACGTAAGACCTTTTACAACAAGGCAATTTCGTTGCTTCTTTATTCTTTTCTTTTTTTCGGAACGATTCACGCAGTTTGGTTTGCACACAAAAAAGCTTTTGTAAAAGGAGGTGTTGTAAAGAAAGAATTTATGCGGCAGATGTATCATAAATTTTTTAAGAGCCTCCAGTTTTTGCATGCGTCGGATAAACAAGAAACGCGGCAGGACGCTGGTGCTAAAGGCTTGTGGAGCAACATGGCGTTTACTCTGTCATGGGTAATGGGCTATAGTTGCGCTATACCCATGACAGGGGTTTTGTAATCCTTTTCTGTTAAAGGCTTGTGGAGCAACATGGCGTTTACCTCTGTCATGGGTAATGGGCTATAATAGGGGTTTACCCCTGAAAGGAGGGTTTTGTAGTCCTGCTCTGTTAAAGGCTTGTGGAGCAACATGGCGTTTACCTCTGTCATGGGTAATGGGCTATAATAGGGGTTTACCCCTGAAAGGAGGGTTTTGTAATCCTGCTCTGTTAAAGCCTTGTGGAGCAACATGGCGTTTACTCTGTCATGGGTAATGGGCTATAGTTGCGCTATACCCCTGACAGGGGTTTTGTAATCCTGTTCTGTTAAAGGCTTGTGGAGCAACATGGCGTTTACTCTGTCATGGGTAATGGGCTATAATAGAGCTATACCCCTGAAAGGAGGGTTTTGTAATCCCGCTCTGTTAAAGGCTTTTGAAGCAATCTGGTGTTTGCCCTGGCAGGGGTAATGGGCTATAATGGTGGTTTACCCCCTGACAGAGGTTAAGTGAAATTAGAAAATTTCAATTCCCATAGTGATGATTATTGCAGACTGCCGCAGATCGAATTTTTCAGTTTCAAATTGTCGGGTAACATAATTCATGTTTTTATAAGCGTACTTGATTTGTCTCAGACAATAAGTAATATCAAAGGAATAAAAGATTTCTTTGCCAATCCTGGCTTTAAAACCAAGCCCGGCCGAGCAGTAATAACCGGGACGTTTTTTAAAATTGTAATAATAGTGTGTTTCTAGTTTTTGAGTAATAAGATTTACACCTCCGTTGACTTTAGTAAAAAAATTCTTTTTTTTATCGATGTAATATCTTCCATCAACATAAACTGCAGTTGTGTTAAATATTGAGTTGCAGTAATAGAATGCATTGTAAAACCTGCGGTTAAATTGTGTATGCGCGCCTATTCCGGTAAAAAATCTTCCAAACCTTAAACCGTTAACCAAAGTGAAGTTTGTTCGTGTTTCATGCTCGGTAACAACAATACCTAGTTGCTGGATGCCGCCGTATCGAAGCTTTTGAGAATAAGAAACAGAGGTGAAAAGAATCCCGTAAGCAAAAAGACAGTAGATTTTTTTCACAGCGGGATTAGTTTTTATTGATCGTACTTAATAATTGCACGTTAAACTGCTGATCGTAAGAATAGATCTGTATAGCATTTTCAAGCATCACAAAAGCCAGTTGCTTGTAAGCAATCACATCGATGGCTTTACCAACCGGCAGGGTTTGTTTAAGCGTAAGCGCATTTATGTCGGTAGCATCTACTATTTTAAGTCCGGCTTGCCCGTCACAGACAAAAAGAACGTTTCCGTCTTTGCTCAAGCCATGAGGATTCGTAAAGGGGAACGATTTTACAAGTACAGGGTTTGTGATGGTTTCAATATTGAGCACATCCATTTGATTGGTGAATCCGCCACATGAGTTACCACTTCGCAATGTCACAAACGCAAAACGCTCGTCGGCAATTACAGGGTCGCACACTGTTACGTGGTTAAACTGGCTTATGTAAGTGGGCTGCGAGGGATTGTCGGTGCTGAAAATATACATCCCCGACATGGATCCAATGAATAACTTGTTTTTAAAAGGAAAAATGGTTTCGACATTCCAGTTTACGTGCTGTTTGCTTTCGAGGGTGGGATGTAAAGCATCGGCTAGAGAAAACGCATGAAGATTTGAATTGTCTACTGTATACAAATGATCGTTTACAATCGTAAAAACGGCCATGCTACTACCCACTGAAGTCCCCCTTGGGGGATTATTATTGCTATTAGCGTTGGCAGAAAAATGCTGAATGCCATCAGAATTCGTTCCGTAATTATGGATTCTCATATAATCATCTACTGAAACCGTTGTATCTTTTTTAATCCAGTTGAGAGTTACATAATTTGTATCATAATTGAACGTTTGCATGCGTGTTAGAAATGTGTTCGGAACTGAATTTTGAAACTGGATTGTTTGATCTGCTAATAGTTTAAATACGAAAAGATCACAATAGCAGTCCGCATAAAGAACACCGTTGTTAAGCGAAATGCCCAGGTTGCCGGGAATAGGAACAAAGCCTTTATTCACCGGGCTCGTTGGGTTCCTGTAGTCAATCACGTGAATGCCCTTATTCTTCTCATTAATGTACATGGTAGTATTATATAACACGAAACTGCCTGGATTTTTTAAAGCTTGCGGCTCCTGTAATTTTGCCCCTTCTTTTACTCCGGACTTTACAGAATACTCGGGACGCGAAATGGTGTAGGTCTTGTATCCTTTGTCCTTAATACAAGAACTAGACAGAAGAGCTAAGAAAAGAGTGGTAAATAAAATTTTGGTTTTCATGGGCTTAAATTTTATAAAATGGATTTGAAATAAAGGCCTTTAAATGAAGATATGCCAAATCGTAAAACGCTGCATGGCGTTAAAAAAATAAGCAAAAATCTAACATGTGCAAGTGGACGTTGATTACAAAAACGGTGTTCGCGGGAGAGCCCTGGTAATAGAATTCTAATTTTACATAAAACAAAAAATCCCCGGAACAAATTGCCCCTGGGATTGGTCTTTTACCTGTGATCTTAGTTCGCTAAAGGTTTTGCACCCTTTAAATGTTTATCGAAGAACTTTTCCATAGCACCATAAAAATCATATTGGTTATCTTCATTATGAAAACCATGACCTTCATTTTTCTTGAGCATGTATTCCACTTCAACCCCTCGTTTTTTTAGAGCTTCCACAATCTGGTCGCTTTCCGCCTAGTTAACTCTTGGATCATTTGCTCCCTGCGCGATCAACAAAGGAACTTTTATATTGTCGGTGTGTAGCGCCGGTGAAGCCTCTGCTAATAGCAAGCTGTATTTTTTCGGATCGCCTACCATTTCATGAAATTGATCTAAGTAGTGTTTGGCCGAAAACTCCATTTTCGCCGTTGTGTCAAAAAAAATAATCGCTCATTTACCCCAGTAAACCTCGCAATCATTTTTTTTAACACGCCTCGAAACTGAATTTTTCCATCCAAACACCTAGTTTTCGGACAGACACTAAGTAAGGTTTCCAATACGGCGGAATCGTATTCATAAACGTAAACAAATTATTTACGCCAACATAATCTACGGCACAAGCATAAAGGTCCGGCGTGAAGCAAATACCGGCAAGGGTTGTGTAACCACCATAAATAGCGACACGTTTTGAATCAGCAACACCTTCTTTGATCAGCCATTGCACACCATCAGTTACATCGTCCTGCATTTTTTGGGGTCAACTTAATTTTCTGGGGAGCAGATTCGTTAAGCAAACAATTTTCCTAACCTAAACAAGAAGAATTTAACATCAGTTACGCCTCTTAAATTGGCTCTAAAGAGTTTTATTTTGGAGTTA
>Ga0105046_10000179_pt1 | contig 77309 bp, 62 predicted proteins | sample MAT03_FD_78385 | JGI IMG/M metagenome (GOLD analysis project Ga0105046, IMG submission 78385) | Freshwater microbial communities from Lake Fryxell liftoff mats and glacier meltwater in Antarctica - MAT-03 (megahit assembly) | ecosystem: Environmental > Aquatic > Freshwater > Ice > Liftoff...
CTCTCCACGATCGTACTCACGGCCCTCCAACGCACGCTCGACCCGCTGGCTTGGTTCGAGCGCCTCCGGCAATCACCGCATGCCCTACACCTGCCCCGGACGGGGCGGTAAACAAGTACCCCGAAGTTTCCTTCGTAGTTAACACCATCCGTTGAAGTCAATACGGCGTGAAATTTCTCTCCGTCCTCTTCCCAATCCATCGCGATGCGATTCTTTGTGACGACAGCTTGGTCGATATCGTGGTGGTAATCTTCAAGATCAAGTTCGAGTTCGGTAATAGTGCCCGCAAATTTCATGCAATCTCTCGGTATTGGAAGGTACTTGGCGATTGTTTCGACATCAAAACCTAACGGCAAGTCGTTGAACCATCATGTCGCCTCCCTTATGGGACAGGTTCAGGTCGGCCTATTTGAATGGTGGTGAGATCTGTAGCTTCAGCTTGGAAATGTCTCCGTGGCCATTATTGTGCAGTTCTCGGACTTTCTCGGCGTTAAGAAACACATTTCCCCAGTCTGGTCCATGGATCTCATCGACGAACGGGAAGTGAGTCTGCACATCGGAGTAGAGAAGCCACAGAAGGTGCCTGTCCTTGGCGCAGTACAGAATCAAGATAGAGTTCGCTGCCAGTGCCTTCGTCTTACATCGAATGCCGCTCCAAGTCCGGGCACCCTTGATCTGTACCTCATGGTACTTCAGAACGCTTTCCCCGATTGGCAAGCGTATGATGGCGTCGATAGCCTGATCGTCAACGGTGGGGAGATAGACGTCGAAGCCTGCTTCAACAAGCATCCCAACGACGGTCAACTCGTACCCCTTCCCCGCCCTCATCTTTGTCGCCATGGCATCTCCGTTTCAAAACAGTCTCAATTTCGCGGGCCAGCAGTGTCACGCCCCCAGTGCCACAGTGCCCCCCGTCCGCTTGCCTGTGCCACCCGCCCGCTGCTCAGTTCGTTCTCAAAAGCGGCCAATCGGTCCAACCAAAGACAAAGGTCAACAGGACTACGAGCGGGGCGATGGATAGGCCGAGGACCAATAGGCGCGCGATCGTCAGGTTAACGGAAACCTCGCTTGCTGAGAACAGCGTAAAACCCAGCATGATCGTGACGTAGAACAGCAAGCCAAGGCACGCAACTTCAGGCAACGGACGACTGAGGAGTACTACGAATATGTAGGTGGGTGCCAGCGTCAGCAGAGTTGCCTCGAAAGGGACTGGAAGGAAACCGCCTGCCTTGGCTTCTCTGGTCATTGCCTCGCCCCTTCCTGAGTTTCCCACAGCCGCGCAGTGCCACGCCCCCAGTGCCACCAGTCCCTAGAATTCCGTCGACTTGATTGCTGATGTGTGAAGATTGCCGTTTGGAACCTTATAAAGCGTCAATGTAAATCCACTCACGTGTTCACCATTGATCTGAAACGAGAACTTCTTATCTGCCTTGCTGTACGAAGTGTCGGGCCCAAAAAGATACTCATATCCGTACCAAGTCTCTCCCGAGGCATAACGAACTTCGTATGTCCCCAAAGGGACCTCAATATTAGCGTTTGTTCCACTTCGAACGAAAACGGTAAGAGCAGTCAGGCCAGTGAAGGAATCTACAAGCTTGACGAGATAGTGACTTCCCACTGCCGCTCGGATTTCAAACGGTGCAACTGCTTCTGCGACGGAGAATCGCCGCGACACCCCCGTATATGGGAGCGGCTGTTCGGGGAACTGTACCGTCTTCTTGACTGGCACGGGAGCAGCCACTGGCCCGATAGGGGGTGCTTGGACTGGGGCCGGAACTGGGTCATTGTGGCGGACCCAGTGATTTTCAGCCAATTCCGAATTCGCGATAACCGCGACCGCAAGGCCAAGCATGCAGACGAGGCTGGAAATGGCGTACGTTGCGTACTTTGCCACGTGTGACCGAGAGACTTCGGTAGGGACCCATGACCGCGATACGCCAGCAAAGTCATCGTGCTTTTTCACGAATGCTTCATCGCCTCTGGCAAAGGCCGCTCGCACGCGTGTATCAGCGCTTCGCATGTAGTCAAATAGTGCCTCGGCATTGCTCCTAGGGGCAACACGCACACTTTCATGGTGCCCATCGAACTTCAGGACAAGATCTGTACTTTGGTATGAACCGTTGTGAAAATTGTGAGTTACCGCAATGTCCGTTAGTGACCAAAGCGGGCGAAACGATACAATGTCGTATTCGGTCTTAATGAAATAGATTGGCGTAACATAGAAATATGATTTCAGGGTGCATGAACTCCATTCGACAATGGAAACGGCTGTTCGCCCAATCAGGATCCCAATTGCAATTGTGATACTTAGGTACCAGACCAATAATTGAGTGCTCCATTTTGCAGAATTTGCAGTGCAAAATAGATAGACGAACCAAAGAGACAGAAGCAGAAGGAAGGCGTAGTTTAGAACAACCGAGTCGATTTCAATGCGAAACTGGTCGAGATTGGGATCTCTTTGACGACAAATGAGGCGAGCGCGAGCATGTTCCGGAAGGTCGGCGAACCTAGCTTGACCTGCCGTCAGTTCCCCATGGTGCGTGGCTGTCGAGTCTGGAGCTTTCGAATTCCGGTGACGGCGTGTAGACTGCTCGCGTGCAGTTCGCCTTCCGTCATACGCACTTCGAGATTGGGAGTCTCGCAGGACTGCATATGCCTGATTGAGCTCGGACAACATCTCATTCGCCTTCTTCCAGTCGCGTGGTGACTTGTGCTTATCGATCCGATCTGGGTGTGCGATTCGCACACGCGCTAAGTAAGCCTCGCGAATTTCTTCGGCAGAAGCATCGGGATCGACGCCGAGAACCGCATAGAAATCCATCTCAGATCCGGATGTCATCCCTCAGCCTCCCCCTGTGATGTAAGTAGTCGCGTTGAGTTACTGGGAGCAACCGAGACATTGTCCCTGATCATGGCATTTCGCGAAGCGCCCTCCGGCCAGTGCTGGTGTCGATATAGCCACCTTCAATGTACAGTTTCTTTTGGCCAAACCGAACTTGATCCCAGACCCAAGTCAATTTGCCATCCTGGCTGTAATACAGCAGTTTCCCATCTTGAGTCACCTTCCAAGTCGATTCATTTGGATGGTTGTGACCGGTTATCCTTCCATCCGCTTCCAGCGTGACAATCATGTTATCTTTCAAAGTTGAAAACATAAACTTCTTGCCTGCGAGATCCTTGGCCGACAATTTCGAGGCGGGCGTCTCAATTCGAGGCTCATCACTGATTTTCTCAAGGCGATCCCGAATCGCAATCGCCTTCTCCAAATCCCCAGCCTTTGTTGCTTCGACTTTCGACTTCTCCAGTTCGGTCTTAAGTTCATCGCGAGCTCTCTTGACGACTGTGTCGTAGTCGGCTTTCGCCTTTGCCACCTTCTTTTCGAACACCTTTTCCTCCGGAAGTACCGCGGGGAGCGTCGGCGGTTCTTGGCCAAAAGCGAGCATCGATGTGAAAAGTGCGTGAGAGATCACGAAGGTGGAAAAGCAGCGATGGATCATGAAAGGTCCTCGTACAACTAGACTTGTCAGTAAATGCAAGGCCAGAGAGATTCCCTACCCCAGCACTCCGTGCACCACTTCCCCGGGGCAGATCACTTGGGGGCGGCCGCCGGGGTCGGGGAGGGTGAGGTGGGGCGGGACGCCGAGCAGGTGGTAGGCGGTTGCGACCAGGTCGACCGGGGCCGTGGGGTTGCTGGCAGGGTAGGCGGCGCTCTTGTCCGAGGAGCCATAGACCGAGCCGCCGCGGATGCCGCCGCCGGCCAGGACCGACGTAAAACAGCCGGGCCAATGGTCGCGGCCGTCGGCGCCCGCCCCCGCGTCGCTGTTGCGCTGGCCGACCTTGGGCGTGCGGCCGAACTCGCCGGTCCACAGGACCAGCGTCTCGTCCAGCAGGCCACGCTCGGAAAGATCGTCGAGCAAGGCCGAAAAGGCCTGGTCCGATGGGGGCATCAAGCGGTCCTTCAAATCGATGAAGTTCCGGCTGTGCGTGTCCCAGTAGACGCTGACGTTCTTGATGCCGTCGTTCGGCCAGAAGACCGTGACCAGCGGCACCCCCCGCTCGACCAGACGACGGGCCTGCAGGACCGACTGCCCGTGCGCGTTCAGCCCGTAACGCTCGCGGACCGCCAGGGGCTCGTCTTGGACGTTGAAGGCGGATTTGGCGGCGGTGGAGTTGAGAAGGTCGAAGGCTCGCTCGTAGTGGCGGCTCATCACGGTGGCCGGGGAAGGGGCGAGAGGCGAGGGGCGAGAGGCGAGAGAAGAGGGGGAGCCGGTCCCGGGGCCGGCAGGCGGGACGCCTGCACCACAAAGGGCGCTTGCACCACAACGGTCGAGACGGGCCAGCAGTTGGCGGCGCTGTTCGAGACGAGACGAGGGCATGTCCGCGGGGAGCGCGAAGTCGCCGATCTTGTAGTCGGGCTTGTTCGGGTCGTGGTCGATCGTGAGCGGGTCGTACATCTGACCGAGCCAGCCGGCCGATTGCCCGTGACTCTCCTCGACGAAACGGGGGACATCGAGATCGGTCTTGGGACGCATCGACACGAACGGCGGCAACGGCTCGCGGCCGCGGCCGATGCGGGAGAGAACCGCCCCCATGTGCGGCCAGTCGCCTCGGCGGTCGGGGCCCGGCTTGGGAGGCTGCCCGGTCAGCAGGTAGCTGGTGCTCAGGGTGTGGTCGGTGTTGGTGTGGGTCATGCTGCGGACCAGACAGAGCTTGTCCATCCGCTGGGCGAGCTGGGGGAAGTGCTCGCAGATCTGAATGCCCGGTGTCTTGGTGGCGATCGGCTTGAACTGGCCGCGGATCTCGGCCGGGGCGTCGGGCTTGAGATCCCAGGTATCCTGCTGAGCCGGCCCGCCCCACATGAAGAGCAGGATGCAGGCCTTGGCCTTGCCGAACTTGGGCCCGTGGGCGGGGCCGACCAGCCCGGCGCGGGGATTGGCCAGGGCGTTCCCCTGCAAAAGGCCGGGTAGCCCCAGGCCTAGCAAGCCCAGGCTGCCGGCGCGGAGGACCTCGCGACGGGAGAGGGGGCCGGCGTAACTCGGGAAGCCGCTGGGAAATGGGTGGCTCATCGCGCGCTCGCCAGGGAAAGGTCAACGGAGCGGACAACGAAAGGCGATGGTAGCGGCTGCGGCGTGGTGGGGCAAGGAAAATAGGGGGAGGAATAGGGGGCGAGGATCGAGGATTGAGGATTGAGGATCGAGGGGAAGAGGTGCTAGGTGTTGGGTGCTGGGTGTTAGGAAGACGGAGGGCGGGGGAGTTTCACGCGGAGACGCGGAGAAAGACAGGGGGGACGGGGGCAAAAAGACGAGGGAGGTTGTCCACAGATGTCACAGACGCACACAGATGAAGGACAAAAATGAAAGACGAGAGATGAATGACGGCAGTCGAGAGGAAAACGACCGTCGAGAGACAAGAACGAAAGAGTAGGAGTTGAAGGAGGAAAAGCTGGGAAGGAACGTTCGGCTTTATCTGTGTGCGTCTGTGACATCTGTGGACAACCCTCCCCCCGTCTTTCTCCGCGCCTCCGCGCCTCCGCGTGAAACTCCCCCCGTCCTCCGTCTTCCCAACACCCAGCACCCAACACCTAGCACCTCATCTCTTCGATCCTCGATCCTCGATCCTCGATCCTCGATCCTCGATCCTCGATCCTCGATCCTCGATCCTCCCCCCTTTCCCCCCTCTTCGCTATACTTGCGACTGCGGGAACCGCTCTGGCGGTTTGCTCTGTATCTCTATCCTTTTGGCTGTTCCATGACCGACGCACCGATCCGCCGCGACGACGAACAAGACGTTCCTTTGAGCCCCTTCACCATCGAAGTGGCCGACCGCGTGAAGCGGCTGCCGCCGTATCTGTTCGGCAAGATCAATGCACTGAAGTTGCAGAAGCGACAGGCCGGGGCTGATGTGATCGACCTGGGGATGGGGAACCCGAAGGACCCTCCGCAGGATCTGGTGATCGAGAAGCTGGCCGAGGCCGCGCGGAACCCGGATAACCACGGGTATAGCGTCTCGATCGGGATCATGAATCTGCGCCGTGAACTGGCCGCCAAGTACCTGAAGAAGTACGGCGTGCGGCTCGATCCCGAGAAGGAAGTGGTGACCTGCCTGGGCTCGAAGGAAGGCTTCAGCCACATGTGCCTGGCCATGATGGGGCCGGGCGATAACGCCATCGTGCCGGCGCCGTACTTTCCGATTCACGTCTATTCGATCGCGCTGGCCTCGGGCAATTCCATCACGCTGGAAGTAGCCGACAGCGACAAGTTCCTGTCGAACATCGCGTATACCTGCCAGCATCTGTATCCCAAGCCGAAGCTGGTGGTCGTGAACTATCCGCACAACCCGAGCACGGTGACCATCGAGCCCGACTTCTATCCGCAGCTGGTGAAGCTGGCCAAGAAGTACGGCTTTATGGTGATCAGCGATTTCGCTTACGCCGACGTGGCCTTTGATGGCTATCTGCCGCCGAGCTTTCTGTCGGCCCCGGGGGCGAAGGACGTGGGGGTGGAGTTCACCACCATGAGCAAGGGCTACAACATGGCCGGCTGGCGGGTGGGCTTCTGCAGCGGCAACGCAGAGATGTGCCGGGCCCTGAGCACGATCAAGGGTTACTACGACTACGGCATGTTCCAGGCGGTGCAGATTGCGGCCATCATGGCGCTGCGTCACACCGATGCGGCCGTGGAGGCGCAGGCGGCACTGTATCAGCGGCGGCGCGATGTGATGCTGGAGAGCCTGCACCGTATCGGCTGGGAGGCGACTCCGCCGCGGGCGGGGATGTTCGTGTGGGCCAAGATCCCCGAGGTCTGGCAGAAGAAGATGAACTCGATCGACTTCGCGCTGAAGCTGATGGAAGAGGCCGACGTGGCGGTGAGCCCGGGCGGCGGCTTCGGTCCGGCCGGCGAGGGCTACCTGCGGCTGGCGTTGGTTGAGAATGAGCAGCGGCTGCGGCAGGCGATCCGGCAGATCGGCCGGGCGCTGATGGACCCGGCCAAGGCGGCCGAGGACGCCAAGGCGGAGGTCCGAAGCTGAGCGGGACGCCGGAGAGCGACGCCAGCGAGAGTGCGCAGGCGAAGCCACGCCCGAGTGATGCCTGGGTTTGGCTGGCGACGGGCTTCAAGCTGGGGTTCTCGCCGATTCTGCCAGGGACGTGCGGCGCGATCTGGGGCGTGCCACTGGCCTGGGCCTTCGCGCAGTTCGGCTGGCTGGGGTTCGTGCCCGGTCTGGTGCTGCAGGTGCTCGCCATCGTGGCGGTGAACTGGGCAGGCATTCCCGTTTGCACGCGGGTGGCGCGGCAGTTCGGCGTGAAGGACCCGGGCTTCATCACCCTGGATGAGATCACCAGCTTGCCGATCACGTTCTTTCTGGTGCCGCTGCCCTTGATGAATCACGCGGGGGTGCTGGCGGCCGGCTTTCTGTTGCATCGCGTGTTTGATATCGTCAAGCCTCCGCCGGCTCCGCAGTTGGAACGATTGCCCGAGGGGCTGGGGATCATGGCCGATGACTGGTCGGCCGGCGTGTACTCGTGTCTTTGTCTGCACGGTCTCATCTGGTGGGGAGTGTTTGCATCGTGAGCGCAGTCATCCTGAGTGGCAAAGAGCTGGCCGAGACGCTGCAAGCCGAAGCGGGCGTGCTGGCGGCCGAATTTCGCGCGAAGCATGGCATCCAACCGACCTTGGCGGCGGTGCTGGTGGGGGAAGACCCGGCCAGTCAGGTCTATGTGCGCAACAAAGAGAAGGCCTGCGAGAAGAACGGGCTGGGAAGCCGGCTGATTCGCCTGCCGGCGAGCACCAGCGAGCAAGAACTGCTGGCGCTGGTGGACCAGCTGAACCGCGACGCGGGCGTGCATGGGATTCTGGTGCAGCTGCCGTTGCCGGGGGCGATTCATACGCAGCGGGTGTTGGATGCGGTCTCTCCTCTCAAGGATGTGGATGCCTTTCATGCCGAGAACGTGGGCCTGCTGGTGCAGGGGCGGCCGCGGTTCTTGCCGTGCACGCCGCACGGGGTGCAGCAGTTGCTGATTCGCAATCAAATCGAGACGGCCGGCCGGCATGCGGTGATCGTGGGGCGGAGCGATATCGTCGGCAAACCGATGGCCAACATGCTGGTGCAACGCGGCCCCGGCGGTGACGCGACGGTGACGATCTGCCACAGCCGCTCGGCCGATCTGCCGGCGATCACACGACTGGCGGATCTGTTGATCGTGGCGATCGGCAAGCCGCGGTTCGTGACGGCCGAGATGGTGAAGCCCGGCGCGGTGGTCATTGACGTCGGCATCAACCGCGTCGAGACCGGGCTGGTGGGGGACGTCGACTTTGAATCGGTGAAGGAAGTAGCCGGGGCGATTACGCCGGTTCCGCGCGGCGTGGGCCCGCTGACGATTGCCATGTTGCTGCATAACACGGTCAAAGCGGCGGGCTTGCAGCACCGCTAGCGGACGCAGCATTCGCTGATGGCGGTTCGTGCAAAACCGCAGCGAACTCGCCTTGATCGATTCTAGGTCATCGGGTATTCCTACGCCCCGCATCGGGAATCCCTAGCCGGGCAGACCGCGCCCAGGGGGCGCGGAGAGCGACGGGGCCCGCTGCGTCACGTCTTTTCGAGTGACCGACACATCTACGTCAATACGGCATCTCGCATGTCACATCGAGACATTATCTTCGGCGGGCGTCCGCGCCGCTTCACACTGCATCAGGTTCGCCTGGTGAGAGTCGGAGCGATGCTGCTGGCATGCCTGTTTGTAAACTCGCGTCTTGACGCTCAATCGATCCGCATCGACGACGCGCCGCCGCAGGAGTCGATCGGCAACTACACGCCGACCGCCGGCACGACCGTGGTCGACGTCAAGATCGTGGGCAATCGCAAGATCTCGGAAGGCAAGATTTTTCGCCAGATCCAGACGCGTCAGGGGGTCAGCTACAATCCCGACGTGGTCGCCGAAGACGTGCGACGCATGGTCAGCAACCTGCACTTCATCGACGTCAAAGCAAGTTTTGCCGAGGCGCCGGGCGGGGTGATCGTGACCTATAAGGTTGTCGAGCGGCCAACGCTCGACGCGGTGACCTTTGTCGGCAACAAGAAAATGAAGACCGACAAGCTCCTCAAGGAGACCGGTCTGGAAGTCGGCGGCGCCTTGGATCTGGTGCAGATCGGCGAAGGCCGACGCAAGCTGCTGGAACTGTACAAGTCCAAGGGCTTTAACGATGTGCAGGTAACGATCCAGGAAGGAAACGAACCGGCGCACCGCAAGGCGGTGTACTCGATCTACGAAGGCCCGCAGCAGGTGGTGCGGAACGTGGAGTTCGTAGGCAACAAGATCGTCACTGCCTCGCGGCTCAAGACGCAGCTTCAAACCAAGAAGCCGATCGTGTGGCTCATTGGTGGTAAGTTCAATCCGACAAATCTCGACGCCGACGTCGACAAGCTGATCTCGTACTATCACGCCCTGGGTTACTGGGACGTTCGCGTAGGCCGCGAAATCGAGGAGTCGGAGACGGGCGAGTCGATCACGGTGACGTTCGTAATCGACGAGGGTGAGCGGTTCAAAGTCCGCAACATCTCGATCGTAGGCAACAAGAAGTTCGAGACCAGCGAGCTCGAAGCGCTCATCAAGCTGCATGGAAGCGAGTTCTTCGATCAGCCCTCGTTGCAGAAGGACATTCGGGCCGTGAAGGACCTGTACGGTTCGCAGGGTTATGTGTACTGCGACGTGCGGGCCGACGCCCGGTTTCTGGAAGAGCCGGGCCAGTTGGATCTGGTGTTCCAGATCGAAGAAGGGGCCCGCTATCGAGTGGGGAAGGTCAATGTGACCATCTCCGGCGATAACCCGCACACCAAGATCACCACGGTGCTCAACCGCATGTCGCTCCGCCCGGGCGATGTGGCGGACACCCGCGAATTGTCCAAGAGCGAACGCCGGATCAAGGCCTCGGGCCTGTACCGCAACGATCCGCAGCGGAACATTGTTCCCAAGCTCAGTTACACACCGGCCGAACTGGAACAGTTGGCGCAGATGCCCGACGACGGGCCGTCGCGCCGCAACGGACCTCGAGGCCAGAGCCCGGACGAGATCGATGTCGACGCTTTGGCGCGGCAGTACGAGAACTCGCACGGTCGATTGATGCGACGCGAGCCCCAGGCAGAGTTCCTGGCGACTCACCCTGAATTGTGGAGTCTGGAATACTACGACATTCAGTTCGGCTGCGAATAGTGCGCTGGCGTTCGGTGGGAGTTTTGAACGCCGTCTTATCTTCAGGGAGCTACAACGTGCCTAAGGCAGGGCTACGAGCAACGAAGATCGCCTGGTGCGCCGCCATGATTGGGCTGGCGGGCTGCGCCGGGACGCCGACGCTCGTCCAACGGCCCGTGATTACTGCGCCGCATCGCGCCGAAGAGGAACCGATCCCGGCCAGCGAGGCCCGTGTCGTTCGCAGCCAGGATCCGGACACTACCTTTCAAGGCGGCACACTTCCCAGCTACCGCGCCGGGGCCGATCTGCCCAGCCGCGTGCCTCCGACTCGTCCGCTGGCCGGACCGGCAACGGGTCAGCCGGCCTTGCCGCTGCCGAGCTACTACGGGCGGATGTCGCCCGCTGCCACGGCGCCGCCTGCGTCGGTGCCGGCTGCCACCGCGCCGCTGCGGGATTACTCGGAGTTCGGCGGGCGAGGCATCAGCGGCCCCACGTCGGTGGTTCAACCTCGGCCAACGCCCGCGGCCGTGCTGCCGCCGGTCGCCGCACCGAACAATGCTTACAACAACGGTCTGATCGCGCCCGACGCCAAGCCTTGGTTCCGCGGACAGGATCCCGCCACGGGTGCGCGCACTCCGGCGGCCAGTTCGGCCGGCTACGGTGGTCGTGGCGAGAGCGGACCGGCTGCCGTCGCACAGCGCGGAGAGCCGGAGGATGTGCCCCCGGGCCAGTTCCCTGGGAGTATTACTCCCGAGGCGAGCGATGTCGCCCCTTATGCGACCGCGGAACCCGATCGCTGGCTCAACATCGACTTCAACGGCGAGGAGACCGAAACCGGTCGATTCATGTTCGGCGTGGGTGTGAACTCCGACGCCGGCGTGGTGGGTAACGTGGTGATCGACGAACAGAACTTCGACTGGCAACGCTGGCCACGCCGCTGGTCCGATTTTGGCAACGGCACGGCCTTTCGTGGAGCGGGTCAGCGATTCCGACTCGAAGCCGCACCTGGTACTCAGGTGAGCCGCTACCTGGTGAACTTCCAGGAGCCGTACCTGTTGGATACGCCGGTCAGCTTTGGCGTATCGGGCTTCTACTACAATCGTCTGTTCAATGAATGGTACGAAGATCGCCTGGGCGGTCGTTTGAGCCTGGGTTATCAGTTCCCCGATACCGATCTGTCGGTCTCCGGAGCGGTGCGCTACGAAGACGTGACGATCTATAACCCGATTGTTCCGACTCCGCCGACGCTGACCGCAGCCCTGGGTTCGAGCGACCTGGTCGGATTCCGGCTGGGACTCATCCACGACACGCGCGACAGCCCCTTCCTGGCGACCGACGGTCACTATGCGGAGGTTTCGTTCGAGCAGGTCGTAGGGACGTTTGTCTACCCGCGACTCGAGGCCGAGTTCCGCCAGTACTTCCTGCTGCACGAGCGACCGGACACTTCGGGACGCCACACGTTGAGCGTGAAGGGGAAGGTCGGCATCACCGGTAACGACACACCGATTTACGAAGAGTACTACGCGGGCGGTTTCAGCACGATTCGCGGTTTCAACTTCCGCGGCGTGTCCCCGCGCGTCAACGGAGTGGCCGTGGGTGGCGACTTCCTGGCATTGGCCTCGATCGAGTACATGTTCCCGCTGACAGCCGACGACATGCTGCGAGCCGTAACTTTTGTGGATGCAGGCACCGTCGAAACGGATGTAAAGCTCGACAACTTCCGTGTGGCTCCTGGTGTCGGCTTGCGGGTGACCGTGCCGGCCTTAGGTCCCGCGCCGATTGCCTTGGACTTCGCCTTCCCTGTGGCCGATGTCGAGGGAGATCAGAAGCGTACGTTCAGCTTCTTCATTGGATTTGGTCGGTAGTGGGGTGGCGATGGCGCAAGAAGAGGTGCTAGGTGCTGGGTGTTAGGTGTTAGGACGCCTGTTCGACGCGGGACATGTATCCAGCGCCGAGTAGAGGTAGATTCTGCGCTCGAGCCCGTCGTGCCGCCACTTAAAGAGTCCGAACTCGCGGCCTAACACCCAGCACCTAACACCTAACACCTCTCTTCCACATCCGCGTATCCCGCAAATCCGGTAATCTTTACCGCAGTATCCTTCGCGTTCTTGGGAAGTTTTCTTGACCCCCTAGCCTGGATGGGTTAGCGTTGTAGTGTTGGATTGGGTGGCAGAATCTCCCTCCTAACTCTCCCCCGCCCGAGCTTGCTGGACCGTTGGAATGCCTGGACTTAAAGTCTCGGCAACGGTCAACCAGAACTTTCCCGCAGTCCCTTTCGTGCCCCGAGCGTACTTGCGCCCGGAGAAACGCAGGGTCGGGGTCCGCGTCTGGTCTGGCTTGAACAGCTCTTCGATTGGCCGCGACGATGGCAGAAGCCGGCGACTACTACACCGCCCTGGGGCTCGAGGTGAACGCCTCGAACCAGCAGGTCATCGATGCTTATCGCAAGCTTGCCTTTCGATTTCACCCCGACTTGCATCCGGGCGATGAGAAGGCCAGCGTTCGCTTCAAGGAAATTACCGAAGCCTTCGAGGTCCTGTCGAACGCCGACAAGCGCCGCAACTACGACGAGCGGGGCAAGCGGCGCGACGAACCCGAGACCTTTGAAGAGACGATCGCCAAGCGGGCCGCGGCCGATTCGAACAGCCGCGTGACCAAAGGGGCCACCTTCAGCGAGCTCTTTGGGCGGCAAGAGAAGGGCTCTGGCGGATCAGGCAACAGCAACTTCAGCGATCTGTTCACTCGCAAGAAGTCCTAGAACTAAGCCGCTGCCCATCTGCGAAATACGCGTGCTTCTTCGACGAAGCCGGCACGGGCCTGTGCTTTAGCACGGGCACTTTTCTACCACACCTGCCAACTCGTTTGGCAGGGGTCTTGGGACGGCTGATTTTCTCGCTTTGAAACGCTGGAACCGGCGTGGAAATGCGGCACAATGAGGAGCCTTGCTTCACGCCCGGCTTCCTCCCTCCAAGGCTCGCCTGCTATGCCTCGTTCGCTGTTGCTCGCCCTTGCGGCCGTACTGTCGTTGATGCCGCGCACGTCGCTGGCTCAAAATGCTGCCGCACCCAATCCGGCGCCGCCGGCTCGCCCGCTGTTGGTTGCCTCGCCCGAGGTCACGGCCGATGGCAAGGTGACGTTTCGCCTGAAGGCCGCGGACGCCAAGACCGTGACCCTCTCCAGCGGTTCGCTGCTGAACGCCGTCGGGCAAAAAGGCTCGGCGCCGTTGGCAAAGGATGAGGCCGGCGTCTGGTCGGTGACGCTCGGGCCGGTTCCGCCCGATCTGTATGACTATGCGTTTATGGTGGACGGGGTGCGGATAATCGATCCGATGAATCCGCAGTTGAAGACGGGCATTCGCTCGACCTCCAGCGTGCTGTCGATCGGGGGAAAGGAACCGCAGTTCTACGAACAGCGCGACGTGCCACATGGAACGGTCGAGACCGTCTGGTACAAGTCAAAGATTCTGGCCTTGCCGCGCCGCCTGACCGTGTACACTCCGCCCGGCTACAGCGCCGGCGATCAGAAGTATCCGGTCCTGTATCTGCTGCATGGCTCCGGGGATCACGACGCAAGCTGGGTCGAGTTTGGCCGCTTGAATTTTCTGCTCGACAATCTGATCGCCGAGGGAAAAGCCAAGCCCATGATCGTGGTGATGCCCAACGGCCATATCCCCGAAGGAGCTGCCGCCAAAAGCGATCTGCCGGGAGGCATTTTTGGCGAGGAGTTCTTGAAAGAGATCGTGCCGTTGGCCGAGGCCCGCTACCGAATTCAAGGGGATCGCGAACAACGGGCGATGGCCGGCCTCTCCATGGGGGCCGGGCAGACCTCGTCGATTGGCCTGACGCATCTGGAACTCTTCAGCCACATCGGCCTGCTGAGCGGAAGCAATCGCGAGTTCGAAAAGACACACGGCAAGTTGCTGGGGAACAGCGATGAGTCGAACAAGCTGCTGAAGCTGCTTTGGATCGGCCGCGGCAAGCTGGAAGATCCGGCAGTGGCGCAGGAGCTTTCGGATCTATTGCGCGAACGGGGGATCGAGCACGAATTGCACCTGAGCGAATTCGAGCATAGCTGGCGCACCTGGCGGCGCGATATGTACTTCGAACTGCTGCCGAAGCTGTTTCAGAAGTAGAAGCTGCTTCAGGAAGTAAACGAAGAAAGCCCAGGACAGGAGACTCCCGCCCTGGGCTTTTGCTTGTGGTGCATGCGTTTCCTGATCTCAAATCTCAAATTTGAAATCTGAGATTTGAGATGGATGCTGGTGGCGCAAGCGGGACGCCTGCGCCCCAAGAAGAGATTACTTCTTCTCGACGACCCAGATATTGCGAAACATGACCGGGTTGCCGTGGTCCTGCAGATGCACGGCCCCCGGATCGGCGGCTTCTTTCTGCCCGCCCGGTGTCTCCTTGGGCAGTTCGTACTTGTCGTGTACCAAGACCCCGTTGTGCTTCACGGTCACGACGGCCGGCTTGGTCTTCTTGCCGTCCTCGAACGTGGGAGCGGTGTACTCGATGTCATAGGTCTGCCAGGCCAAAGGAGGCAGGCACATGTTCTGGTCCGGATCGCGCAGGGTGTAAAAACCGCCGCACTCGTTGTTCACGCCCTTCAGGCCAAACGAGTCCAGGATCTGGCATTCGTAACGGTCGGCAATGTAGAAGCCGCTGTTGCCGCGACCTTGGCCCCGAGCGTGGGGCATGTAGGGCAACTGGAACTCCATGTGGACGGTGATGCTGCCGAACTTGTCCTTGCTCTTGATGTTCCCCTTGGGAGTCAGCAGCTTGTTCTCGGTCAGGATGCCCCCGTTCAAGGCGTCGAGCGAGGTGCCGTCGAACAGGATCTTGGCCCCTTCCGGCGGCTTGAGGCCCAGCGTGGGACTGGTCCGCTCGATCTTCTTGCACTCGCCGACCTTCTTGCCCGCTGGATCCGAGATGGTCAGCACACCGTCTTTGATTTCGGCCTTGCCGTTGTCGTTCGAGAAGATGGTCACGCCGTCCTTGGTCGCGCCGTCGGTCTCGACCTTCTTCCCCTTGTCCCAACCGGCGCCGGGAAGACCACCTTGATAGGAGACCGCGTGAAACTTGCCGTCTCCCAGAGCGATGACTTGAATCCCGACCTTCACGGTCTGGCCTTCGTGGGTGTACTCGCCAGCGTATTCGCCCTGGATGGCGTAATCGGCGTCGGCCTTGGCGGGATCGGTGACGGCGGCCTTCTTGTCCTGGGCGCAGGCCGCAGTGGCCAGCGTCAGGCAGATCGATAGCGAAAGTAGTGCATACAAACGGACGGACATCGGGGAACTCCTGATGCGGTGAGAGACGAGGGGGGACGCAACCCTGATGATTCTCCGGGGAGCGCGGCCGTTTCGCAAGTCTTCAGAACCGTTCCGTCCCTGGAGACGCTACTTGGCCGCGTTGCGGCGTGACAGCCAATAGAACGGCCAGCCGGCTACCAGTGCCAGCACGCCGAAGGCCGTCCCTTTCAGTCCTGCCTGCTCCGCCCAAGGGGGGCTAAACGTGATGGCGCTGTAGATCAAGAAGACGCACGAGGCACAGAAGACGATCGGCGTGAAGGGATAGCCCGTCACGCGATACGGGCGAGGCTGGTCGGGAGCCTTCGCCCGGAGGACGAACAGGGCAATGCCGGTGGCCAGGTAGAAGCTCCAGATGACGGCCGTGGTGTAGAAGAGCGTCTGCAGAAACTCGCGGAAGATCAGTATCACCGAGATGGACAGGGCGCCTTGAAACAGCAGCGCCCAGACCGGCGTGCCGAACCGCGCGCTCCAGGTCCCCAGCTTGCGGAAGGCCGAATGTTCCTGGCCCAAGGCATAGGGAATGCGCGCCCCGGTGAAGATCAGCCCGTTGGCCGCGCCCAGTGCCGAGATGCAGACCAGCGCGCCGATCGCCCGCGCAGCGATTCCGGGGAAGACGGTCTCGACCGTGTCGATGGCGACCTCTTTGCTGCTGGCCATGCCGGCATGCCCCAGGGCGTACAGGAAGGCGGCATTCACCAGCACGTAGAGCAGCGTGACGGCGGTCGTTCCCAGCACCAGGGCCCGCGTCAGGTTCTTCTCGGGATTTCGAACTTCGGCCGAAACAAAGGCCATCTCGCTCCAGCCGCCAAACGTAAACAGCACCAGGATCATCGCCAGGTTGGGGTTCCAGCCCAGCGTGGCGGCGGGGGCTTCGGCGGGCGGACCGGGCGAGACGCAGGCCACCGCCAGAATGGCCAGTAGCCCCAGTGCCTTGAGGACGGTGAGTAGGTTCTGTGTCCAAGTTCCCCCGCGCACGCCCAGGATGTTGAGCGCGGTGAGGAGCACGGTGGCTCCCACGGCCAGCGCGACCTGCGTGTTGCTGGTCCCCTGTTGGCTGGCGGTCGCAGGCCACAGCAGGCGTTCGGCATACGAGGCAAACACCAATGTCATCGGGGCGATCGTCCCCGGCCGGCCGACTACCATCTGACCCCAGGCGAATTGGTAACCCGCGAACGGTCCGAAGGCGCGGCTCAGATAGACATAGTCGGCCCCTTCTTCGGGATAGGCGCTGGCCAACTCGGCGTAGCACAGCGCGCCGGCCAGCGACAGGATGCCGCCGACAACCCAGTACATCAATACGCCGGCGGCATGCGGGCTGGACGAGGCGACCGTGGGAGCCGTGCCATAGATGCCCGTACCAATGATGATCCCCACAATGATCGACGTGGAATCGAACAGGCTCAACTGCCGCGTCGGTGCGCTAGAGGTTGGGGGATTCGCAGGATCAGCGGGTGACGACATCGGTTCTCGATTCGCTCAGGGTGCCAATTGATGGCGACATTGTGGCAATCTTCGCCGCCGCCCGCCACGGGGGAATCAACTCCAACTTGCAGGCGTGCGTGCGGCCGAGTACCGTGCAGAGAACTCATCCCGAACACGCGTCGCAAATTCGCAGGACACCCCGCATGGCCAAGCCGCTCACCGAGATCGTCTCGATCAAGCCCGTCGCCAACCCCGACAAGACATATCATTTCGTCGCCAGGTTCTCGGGGGATAAGTCGGATTTCACGTCGAATCTGGACGCTACCGTAACGGTCACGGCCGGCGACCTGCTGGAGTACGACGTGCTGAAGAAGGTGGTGCTGGAGCAGACGGGCCTGTATCTGCGAATCTCAGGTGCGGACGACCAGCGATCGACTTGGCTCGACCGGCTGGAAAAGTTCCTCGAGATGCCCCCCAAGTAGATTCCCCGCCGAATGCAGATCGTATTGTAGTGCCGGTGTCCCGCCGCTTCGATTCGCCATGAAGAGCACTTCGGAACCGATTCCCCCCGAAGTCGCCACGGCCTGGCACGAAGCGGGGCATGCCGCGATGGCGCTGGCCCTGGGCCGTCCGGTGAAGCAGGTCAGCGTGGCCCCCAACCATTTGCGGTTGGGGCAGTGCAAGCTGAACAAGGGGACGTTTGGGCCGGGCAAGGATGGACTCGAAACCGAGATCCTGATCCTGCTGGCCGGCATGGCGGCCGAGGCCCGGCACACCGGCGTCTACGACGTAGGGGCCGCCTCGCAGGACTTGCGCGTGGTCCGCACCCTTGCGCGACAGCGAGCGGCTAGTCCGCGGCAGGTTGAGCGTTTCGAGCGCCGCATGCTCGACAAGACCGAGCACCTGCTGGGGGACGCCGGCGTCTGGCTGGCCGTGACACGGATCGCCGACGAGTTGCTGAAGCACACCACCATCAGCGGTCGTGCGGCGCAGCATCTGTTCGAGTTGGCCGAGCGGGATGCCGAGCGGGACGAGTAGCCGCTTCGTTGCGCTGTAGGGAACGCACTCCGTGGCGTTCCGGGCGTCAGGGCCGACCTTGCTTCTTCGAGCGACCCGCAGCAGGAGGGAGCGTTCGTCTTGGCGCACGGAATGCCACGGAGGGCGTTCCCTACAGTTTTCTCGCCACTCGCCACCAACCACTCGCCACTTCCCCTACTCCGGCATCCCCAACTCGCCCAGCTTGGCATGCAACTGGGCCAGCGCCCCGTACCAGCGGCGCTGCACCGTCCGCACGTTCACCCCCAGCACTTCGGCCGCGGCGTCCTGCGTCATGCCTTGATAGAACAGCAGATCAAACACCTGCCGCTGCTCTTCTGTCAGCGTACCGATGAGCGTGTGGACTTCGCACCACTGCGCCAACCGCGAGGGCTCGTGCGAGAGGTCCGCTGGATCGAACTTCGGTCCATCGCTCCGACCGCCAGGGTCGCTGGCATGATGCTTTCCCATCCCTTCGGGCCCAAAGTAATGCCGGGCCAGATCGAGCAGTTCCCGGCGGATCTGCGTGGCGGCCAGCGCAAAGAAAGCCTGCGAATCGGTCGGGGCTACCGCATCGAGCGCACGGCCCAGGCGGACCAGCGCGCTCTGCAACACGTCGTCGGTGTCGGACCAACGCCGCACGCCAGGGAAGCGCCGCAGCATGGTTTGTGCCAGCAACCGCAGCCGATCGCAGGCATGGCGGATCAGCTCGTTGCGGGCGTCAGCGTCCCCCTCCCGCGCGCGTTCCAGCCAGCGCGAGATCTGATCGCTGGCTCCATCCGAAGGGCTCGGGCGGGAAGTCTCCACGGCTCGCCTGTTCTACTTGAGCTTCCACAGGTTCGCGTCGCTGCGAACGTAGATCGCCCCGTTGGAGATGGCCGGCGTACAAAGAATCGTTTCGCCCAGCTTGCTTTCGCTCACGATCTCGCCCGACTCCGCCCCGGGCTTCACGATCAGCACATCACCGTCTTCGTTTACGAAGTAGAGATGCCCCGCCCCCGCGACCGGCGTGCCGCTGAAGGAGCCCTTGAGCCGCAACTGCCACTTCACCTGCCCGGTCTTCAGGTCGGCGGCCTTCAGCACGCCGGCTCGACTGACGGTGAACAACAGATCGCCGTAGGCCAGTGGACTGGCGGTGGCAGGATCGAGCTTGGCCTCCTGCCAGAGTTTCTCGGGGGCCAGACTGCCGGCGACGTGCCGCAGTGCGACGACCCCGTTCGACGGGACGTAAACGGTATCGCCCTGCACCGCGCCCGAAGGAATCGTGGAGCAACCTTCGGCAAAGGTCCAAAGCGTGCGGCCGGTGGCAGGCTCGCAGCAGACAGTCGAGGCGCTCGACTGCAGCAGCACCGCGTCTTCTTGCGAGGTCTTGCCGCGGATTATGGAAGGGCTGGTCCAGTTGGCCCGAATCGGGCGGTCGTTCTTCCAGCGATTCACGCCGGTCGCGGTATCCAGGCCGACGGCAAACGACTCGCTGTCATTCTCGACCTGCAGCACCAGCGTATCGCCGACCACCACAGGAGACGACGCCATGCCCAGGCTGTTGCTGGCATTGGGATAGTCGTGCCCCAGGCCGCGGAACCAGAGCAGATTGCCATCGAGATCATAGGCGGCCACATCGTTGCTCGAGTAGCTGGCAAAGATCCGCTTGCCGTCACTGGCCGGCGTGGGCGCGGCCACGCTTGTCTTGGGGTGTGTCATGGTGCGGCCCGTGGCCCACAGTTGGCGCTCCCAGCGCGGCTTGCCGGTGGCGGCATCAAAGCAGAGCACATGCAGGCGATCCTGACGGGGCCCGCTGGACGCCGTGACCACCACGCGATCACCGATGACGATCGGGGCCGATAGCCCACGGCCGGGGAGTGGGGCCTTCCAGGCGATGCTTTGCTCGTCGAGCTTGGTCGGCAGGTGCTTTTCGTCGGTAACGCCCGTGGCATCGTTGCCGCGGAACTGTCGCCAGTCGGCGCCGGCCAGAGAGACAAACGCGAGCGAGAGGGCGAAGAAAGACAGGCGGTGCAGCATCGGGGCATGGCTCCTGAGCGGACTTCGCGGGGGACAGGACGGAGTGCGAATAGACTCCAAAAACGCGTTTCGCGCGGCAGAGTCAAGAGCGGGCGGGAGAAAGAGAAGAAAGGAAGACGAGTCGAACCGCCAAGACGCCAAGAAAGAAAGGAAGGAAGGAAGGAAGAGGAAAGACGAAGGCAGTTGTCCACAGATGACGCAGATACACACAGATGACGAAGCAAGGAAGAAGACGAAGGAAGAGTCGAAGGCCATTGAACAGGTGGAAAGGAAGTAACGGAGGGAATCGGACTTCTCCGTTAGCTATGTTTGCTCCTGTTCAAAAAAGAACTCATCGCAGCGATTGCCCGCCACTTATCCCCTTTTTGTCTTGATGCATTTCATCTGTGCCTATCTGCGTCATCTGTGGACAACTGCCTTCGTCTTTTTTTCCTCTCGTTCTTGGCGTCCTTGGCGTCTTGGCGGTTCGAACTTCGTTTTGAGTATCTTCCTCATGTCCCCACAAAAAAAGCCCGGCGCGAGTTGCTCGCGCCGGGCCTTCCATTTTCATCTACTTGTTAAATTATCTACTTCTTCGAGGTCAATCGGTCCGCGTCCCGTCCCGGGAACGAAATGTTCACCAGCGGACGAACCGGAGACAACTGGCCGGCCGTGCGGTCTTCCAAACCGCTCTTCGAAGTCGACTTCTCCGGCGCCGCGGGGCTGGCCGGGGGAGCCGGCGGATCCTTAGGCTCTTCCTTCTGGACCTCTTCCTTCTTCACTTCTTCCTTGCGGACCTCTTCCTTCGGCGGAGCAGGGGTCGGCTCGTTCGGCACGTCCACCCGGCCACGCAGGTTGGGCTGGCCGGTCGGGGGACCGACCTCTTGCGAACGGATCGTCTCGCCGGGGCCAGCCGCAGGGGCGGGCGTGCTGTATTCCGTCTGCACAGCACCCTGGTCCATGACGGACATCTCGCTCGAGAAGCTGCTGGTGGCACAGCAACTGGTCGGGGCACAGACCGGCACGCGATAGGTATAGGTCACGGGGACACGCTTGGTCACCACCATCGGCACGCGGCGCGTCTCCTGCACGGCTACCTTGCGGCAGACCTGCACGGGATAGTCCTCGACCCGCTCTTCAAACTCGGTCCGATAGGCGGCCGGCACCTTGCGGGTCATCTGCTGCGGCACCATCTTCTGGACCTGCACGCTGACCTTGCGGACTTCCTGCACCTGCTCATAGCGGACGGTGGGCACGCAGACCTTGCGGGTCTCGACTACCGGCATCATCGTGGTCTGCGGCACCTGGGCGGCCACCACGTTCGGCTGGTAGTAGCGATAGGTCTGCACCACGGCCGGAGTCTGAACGACGGTCGGACGCAGGAAAGGCAGGCTCCACGAAGTGACGCCGGTGGCCGGGTTCGTGGCCCAGCCGCCATTGAAGCGGAGCCGCGTGGTCGCCGACGGGGGAGTGACGACGGGCTGCTCGACAAAGCCCCCCTGGTCCACGTACTCAGTGCGGTAGGTGGTCACCGGGCGATAGGTGGTGTACTGCTCTTCGCGCTCCGAAGTCTCATGGACCGGACGCATGGTGGTATAGACCTGGTCCCGCTCTTCGTTCACGCAGACCGGCCGCATGACGGTGTAGGCTTCTTCGTGCTCGGCGGTTTCTAGAACCGGTTTGGCCACGCGATAGCGCCGCTGACGGTTCTCGGTCACGACTTCATCGCGCATCACCGTGATCGGCTCTTCGCGAAAGACAGTCTCGTACTCCAGCCGATATGCGGTGGCGGTCCGAGTCTCGTAGGTGATCTCGGGCTGCACCACGCGATAGGTGATGACAGGGGCCGGCGCACAGCACGACTGGGCGCGGGCCTGGGGGGCCATGAGCAGGCCGGCCGGGATCACGGCCAACCCAGCCAGGAATTTGCGGAACATGAAATGGGCCTTCATCGGGGGGAGTCCTCAGTAGCAAGTGCTGCAATGGTGTTTGACGAAGCAGGCTTTGTGTGCCTGCCCTGGTGCGCCAACATCCCGATGGCTGTGCCAGCGCGCTGCCAGCGGAGATCCTCGCCGCTGAAACTGTGGCGCACGCGCCGCACCGTCTCTGTCCTCTATCAAAGGACGATTCTCACTCGATAGCTAGTCCCCTGCAAACAGAATTCGGTCCGTCTATACCGGCGAGGGCCTTGAAGTTACGTCCGCGCACGCGGTTAAGATTTTTCATTTTTCGATGAAGTTCGATTGACAGCAGTCCGACACTGGCGTGCAGGGCCGCCTCGCAAGTGATTACGCGGCAATGTCTTGCGGAGCAAGTTTACCCAGTCGTTACAGTCGGCACTTGTGCCTGCTGGCAACAGGACAGTGAATGCGCCAGCGCAGGAAGCGACTGTTTGTGCTGAGAAACGGCCAGATTTGCTCAAGTTCAGCGCTCGCTTCGTGCCCTTCGCGCGCAGCGTTCCCCTTGGCAATACGCGCGAGATCTCGTTCGTCACACGAAGAGAAAAACCATCACCACCAGCAGGGGCAACAGCACCAATACGCTGTAGACGACGTAGCCAAAGAAGCTTGGCATGGCCACGCCTGACTTCTCGGCGATGGCCTTGACCATGAAGTTCGGCCCGTTGCCGATGTAGGTCATGGCCCCCATCAGTACCGCCCCCAGGCTGATCGCGGTCAGCAGCGAGACGTCGACTTCGGCCACCAGTTCGGTTCCTTCGGCTTTGGGAAGGACCTTGGCAGTCTCGAAGAAGACCAGGTACGTGGGGGCGTTGTCGAGCACGCTCGAAAGGACCCCTGAGGCCCAGAAGAAGTGGACCGGCTTGGTGATACCGAGCGAGGCCCCCTTGGCGTCCAGAATCTGCAGGGCGGGCTGCATGCAGACAAAGATACCCACGAAAAGCGCGGCCACTTCGACGATGGCGCCAAAGTTAAAGTTGTTGGCGGTCCGCACCTTGGCCGAAGTCGTCAGCAAGCTGGCCGCCACGAGCATCAGCATCACGATTTCACGCAGGTAGAGCCACGGATACCAGTGCGTTGCAGGGAACGGCTTGCTCGGTCCCAACAGTGCGACGGCCAGAATCACGCAGGCCAGCCACAGGATGTTGATTCCGCCCGTCATCTTGATCGGCCGGATTTCGCGTTCGTCGCGGGCGATATCGCTTTTGGTTTCTTTAGGATAGGCGAAGAAGTGGTCCCAGATGAAATAGATCGCCAGTAGCGAACCGTTCATGAAGATCCACTGCTTCCACATCGTCAGGGTCCACAAGAAGGGAACTCCCTTCAAGTAGCCCAGGAAGAGCGGCGGGTCGCCGATCGGCAGCAGCAATCCTCCCGCATTGCAGACAATGAAGATAAAGAACACGCACGTATGCTTGACGTGCTTGCGCTCGCGATTGGTCTCGAGCAGCGGGCGAATCAACAACATCGCCGCACCTGTGGTGCCGACAAAACTGGCCAACACCGCGCCGATCGCCATGAACGTGGTATTGGTGAACGAGTGGGCCGCCAGGTCCCCTTCGATTCGAATTCCGCCCGAAATCGTGTACAGGCTGAACAACAGAATGATGAAGGGAACGTAATCATTCAGAATCGAGTTCTGCAGGATCGTCCAGGTGATGCCCCAGTTCAGGCCCCCCTCGGCCGGCTTGATGACCTGGTGGTCGAGAAAGTGCTTGTCGATCGGATGGCTGTGAAACGCCAGATAATAGAGGAGCGTGATCACGCCCAGGCCGGCTGCCACGTAGAACTTGTGCTGGTTGTTGTCCCACCAATGTTCGGTCACATGGATCAGCGGAAACAGCGCAATGCAGGCCAGCAGCAGGCAGAAGGGAATGACCCAGAATATCGCGGGGGGCTCGAACTTGGCCGCGGGGGCATGCGGATCGGCGGTCGTGACCTCGTGCACACCGGCAGGCTCGTGATGCTCGCCCACGATCAGTTGCGTGGCATGCTGCGGCCAGCCCATGGCTAGGGTCGCGGTATAAACCACGGCCAACAGCACGATGGCCGCGGTGATCTTGGAACCATTGAATGCAGATGCCTCGGCGGTGGGCTCACTCATGGAGTCGTTCTGGTAGTTTAGAGAGCGGCGGTGGTGGGAAGTGCGCGGTGGTGCAGTGCAGCGGGCCTACCTGCCCTGATGGTAGCGGTCCGTCCGCTCGCTGAAGTCGGCGGGATCAGTGCTTGGGCTTGCCGCGCGTGGTCCGCTTCTTCGCGGGTGCGGCCGCTTCGGCGGGGGGAGCCTTTTTGGTCTTTCGCGCAGCCTTGCCTGCGATCGACTCGACGGGCTGAGAGCCCCGTCGAACCGCGGGGCGGGGCAGGTACTCGTGCATCAGGCGGCGCTCGGCCTCGGTCCAGTTCTCGAACGTGCGGCCGTCGATCGACCCGTTCTCGACATAGACTTTGAAGGCCAGCTTTTCGATCGCCTCGCTGGTGATGCCAAGCTGGCGTGCCGACAGCGGCGGATTGGCAAGCGGAGGCAGATGCGGTTCGTACGAAGTCATGACAGATGCCGCGTCGCAAGGCGCTGGGAAGCGCGTGCCGTGGTCAGTTTTAATGACACCGCCAGGAAGGGGAGAGCATGCCCGGCAAGAACTGTGTGAGATTAGCGAGTTGCATCGCCTGCGACAAGCATCTTCAAGAGCGAAGCAAAGAACCCAGGCAGCCATCGGCCCTAAGACGCGTTGCCACCACTACGATGCGGCTGTTTTGGGGTTCCGAAATCCTTACATCGAGCCAGATCCGCGGATAGACTACCCTCGTCCGCCCACGGCTCCGTCCGCTCTCCCCGGAGATTCGCCATGCGATGCGTCCCCCTCCTTACGGTTATTTTCGCGTCAGTAGCGCTCTCGGCATCCGCGGCAGATCCGGCCGGCTTCAAGACGCTGGCCATCGGCGATACGGCCCCCGACTTCAAGCTGCCCGGCGTCGACGGCAAGGACTGGACGTTGGCCAACTTTGCCGACAGCAAGCTGCTGTTGGTCGTGTTTACCTGCAATCACTGCCCGACGGCGCAGGCCTATGAAGCACGAATCCTGAAGCTGCATGCCGACTATCGCGAGAAAGGGCTGGGCATGGTGGCGATCTCGCCCAACGATGCCCTGGCCGTGCGGCTCGATGAATTGGGCTACACCGACGTCGACGACTCGCTCGAGGCCATGAAGCAGCGGGCCAAGGAGCAGCAATTCACCTTCCCGTACCTCTACGACGGCGAAACCCAGAAGACGTCGCTGGCCTATGGCGTGCTGGCCACTCCGCAGGTCTATCTGTTCGATCAGGACCGCAAGCTGCGCTATGTGGGGCGAATTGACGACTCGGACATCAAGACGCCGACCAGTCACGACGCCCGGAATGCGATTGAAGCCTTGCTGGCCGGCAAGCCGGTTCCGGTGGAGAAGACACGCGTCTTCGGCTGCTCGACCAAATGGTCCGACAAGAGAGAAGACGCCAAGAAGTCGATTGAGAAGTGGGACCAGGAAGCAGTCGATCTGAAAGAGATCGACGAAGCGGGCATCGCCAAGCTGGTGAAGAACGACACCGACAAGCTGCTGGTTGTGAATCTTTGGGCGACCTGGTGCGGACCCTGCGTGACGGAGCTGCCGCACTTTGTCGAGATGAACCGCATGTACCGGCGGCGCGATTTTCAGATGGTCACGATCAGCCTGGACGAGCCGGAGCAGAAAGAGTCCGCGCTGAAGGTGCTGCGCGAGAAGCATGCCTCGATGACCAACTACACGGCCACGGTGGCCAACAAAGACAAGCTGGCCGACGTGCTCGATAAAGACTGGCCCGGCCCGATCCCGCACACGCTGATCATCGCACCGGGGGGTAAAGTGCTGTATCGCAAGACGGGGGAGATCACTCCGCTGGAAGTCCGGCGGGCGATCGTGGGCTACCTGGGGCGGACTTATGCCCTGCGCGCGAAGTGACACGAACGCTATTTTTGTAACTCGAGAGCGGATAAGCGCCTATTTGGAATAGACGCACTACGACGTCCTTCCACCCAAAATGGAGACGCGTGCCCGATCAGAATGCCCCGGACGAACTTTTGCGAGCTACTCGTTGGCCTTCATCTCGGCCAGGTGCTGCGCGGTGCCGACTAGGCGATCCCAGTTGGCGGTGATGTATTCCGGCGGGCCGCCGATCAGAGCCACCGTCTGGGCGACCTCGATCGTGGGGACCATTTCAATGGCATCCCACGGGCAGACGGTCAGGGTGTACGGGTCGCTCTTCTTCTTGGGGAGCTGAACGCAAACCTCGCACCCCACGCATCGCTCGATGTCGATCTCGCACCAGCTCTGCACCCCTTTGACGCCACGGTCCATGTGCTTCAGGGTGATGCAATCGACGGGACAGACCTCGCGACACGACTCGCAACCGGTGCAGTTGTCGGCGTTGATGACCGCCAATTCCTTGGGGAGTTTCTTGCGCGGCCCTTGTTTGGCCATCGATCGAGTCCTTGAAGGAGCGAGGAATGCGGGGAGTGTCCCGCGAGGGATCTACTCCAGATCGCCTCTTGCTTAGATTGTAGCGCCAGGGGGAAGTCTAGCCAATTGGGCTACGGGGTATTTTGTGAAGTTTTTCACGAACCCCACCCAACGCCCCATTTGAATAGGAATTCGACCTTCGTACGTCGAATCGCCAGATTTTCTTGCGTGAAGGGGTTGGGATGGGGTAAACCGGGCCTGGGAATCGCTCACTGGAAACTTCCCAGTGGAACTCTCTGGGAAGATGGGACAAGTTAAAGAGTTCATGCCCCTCACCCCGGCCCTCTCTCCAACGGGGCGAGGGGGCCAGCAATCCCCTCTCTCCCCGAAACCTCCTCCCTATGCCCGTTCGGCACTTCGACCAGATCACCGACCAGGATCTCGACGCGGTCGGCGGCAAAGGGCTCTCGCTGGGCCTGATGACCCTTGCCGGCATTCCCGTCCCCCCCGGCTTCTGCCTGACGAGCGCGACCCACCGCGATGCCAAGTTGCGAGCCAACGGCTCCATGACGCTGTCCGATTCCGTTCGCGAGGAACTTCACGCGGCGTATCAGAAGCTGGGACAGGGGCCGGTCGCGGTTCGCTCTAGCGCCACGGTCGAGGACGGCGCGGCGGCCAGCTTTGCCGGTCAGCAGGAGACCATCCTGGGGGTGGAAGGAGAGGCGGCGCTCGAGCAGGCCGTGATTCGCTGCTGGGCGTCGCTCGACTCCGAGCGGGCGCTGGCCTATCGCAAGAAGCAAAACGTCGACGAGTCGCTGGTGGCGATGGCCGTGGTGGTGCAGCGGCTGGTGGCCAGCGAGGTCTCGGGCGTGCTGTTCACCTTCGACCCCATGGACCCCGAGCGGAAGCGGATGATGGTCGAAGCGGCCTGGGGTCTGGGCGAATCGGTCGTCTCCGGCCGCGTCATGCCCGACCGCTATCACCTGGATCGCCAGAACGGGGCCATCATCGAACAGGAGATCAGCACCAAGTTGGTCGAGATCACGGCGGCCGGCACGCGTGATGTGGAGCCCGAGCGGCAGCGCCTGGCCTGCCTGAACGCCGCGCAACTGGCCGAGTTGGTCGAGCTGGGACATCGCATCGAGAAGTACTACGGAGAGCCCCGCGACATCGAGTGGGCCTGGGCCGAAGGACGCTTCTGGATTTTGCAGGCGCGCCCTATCACCACGGCCGGCGCCTACGAACGCGAGGAAGTGCGCCGCGAAGAGATCGCCGCGCTGCGCACTCTGGCGGCCCCGGGCGGCACCGTGTGGGCGAAGTACAACCTGGCCGAGGTCCTCCCCTCGCCGACTCCGCTCACCTGGGGATATGTAAAACGGTTCATGTCCGGTCGCGGCGGCTTCGGGCTGATGTATCGCGACCTGGGCTTCGAGCCCGAGCCGATTGTCGATCAACTCGGCTTTATCGACCTGGTCTGCGGCCGGCCTTATGTGAATCTCTCGCGCGAGGCCCGGCTCAACTTTCCGCCCTACGGCTATCACTTTGCCGACCTGAAGGCAGCGCCGGAGAAGGCCCTCTATCCGCAGCCGGGGGTCGACCCGACGCGGGCCACCGGCGGCTTCTGGCTCAAGTTTCCGCTGATCCTGTACCGAATCTGGAAGGCCCAGGCGCGAATCAAGAAAGAAAGCCAGGGACATGCCGAGCGCTTGCGGCGCGAGATCTTTCCGCAGTTCGCAGCCGCGGCCCGCGCGGCGACGCAAGAGAATCTGACCGGCATCTCGTCGCTGGAACTGGTGGCCAGAATCGAGACCTGGCGGCAGAAGACGCTCGATGATTTCGCCCGTCAGTCGTTGCGGCCCAGCGTCTTCGCCGGGCTGGCCATCGGCAATCTGGAGCGCGGACTGACTCCGGCACTGGGTGCGGAACGTGCCGCCAGCGAAGTTCGCACGGCCCTCACCGGTGCGCGGCCTGACCCCGACGCCGACCTGGCCGGTGGATTGCTGGCCCTTTCGCGAGGCACCTTGAGTCGCGAGGATTTTCTGACGAAGTTCGGCCATCGCGGCTCGCACGAGATGGAACTGGGGCATGCCCGATGGGCGGAAGAGCCGGGCAACTTGCCGCAAGCAGGCGCGTCCCAAGGAACCGCGGGCCATGCGGCCTCGCACGACCTGGCGACGGATGATCCCAAGGCCCGTTGGGAGCGACTGGCCACAGACGCTGCCTTGAGCCCGGCCGATCGGGCGAAGCTGGAGCCGGACTTTCATCAGGCCCACGAGTATCTGGGGCTGCGCGAGTCGTCGAAGCACTATTTGATGCTGGGCTATGGCGTCATGCGGCGACTGTTGGTGGAACTCGATCGCCGCTCCAACTTGAACGGGGGCATCTTCTACCTGGAACCCGACGAACTACCCCGTCTGGCTGCCGGGGAGAAGTTCGACGCGGTGATTGCCGCGAGGAAGACGCGTCGGACGCTGGCCCTGAGTCTGGACTGTCCGACCGTGCTCTTCAGCGATGACCTGGAGGCACTCGGCAGGCCGCAGGTGATCGAAGGGGGGACGGAGCTCAAGGGAACACCGGTCTCGGCGGGGATCGTGGAAGGTCCGGCCTTCGTGCTGGAAGAACCGGCCAGCGCCGACGGCGCGCCGGAAGGCTTTGTGCTGGTCTGTCCCTCGACCGATCCCGCCTGGGTTCCGTTGTTTCTGCTGGCCCGTGGGCTGGTGATGGAAACGGGCGGGGTTCTCTCGCACGGCGCGATCGTGGCCCGCGAGTTCGGCCTGCCAGCCGTGGCGGGGATCTCGCAGGTTCATCGCCGCATCAAGACGGGCGACCGGGTGCGGATCGACGGCAACACGGGCGTGGTGCTGCTGTTTCCTGAAGAGGGGTGAGGAGTGCGCTCGCCCGCTCTAGCCAAGGGTCGCGTGAAAGCGGAGCGATCGCTGGGACGCGCCAACGAGCGTTTCACCTCATCAAATCGGCGTCTTGCCCGCCATTGCCAACTCATGCTCGGCCGGCGTCGCAGCCGGTTTCGCTCCGGGACTCAGCCACTGCCAAAGCCGGCCGAAACGATTCTCGAGCCCGTCGAACAGCGAATACGTGACCGGAGTGACCAACAGCGCCAGCAGCAGGCTGAGCATCTGCCCGCCGATGATCACCTTGGCCATGCTCGCCCGCGCGCCGGCGCCGGGACCTTGGCCCAGGGCGATGGGGACCATGGCCGCGATCAGCATCACGGTGGTCATCAGAATCGGACGGAGCCGCGTGTAGTTGGCCTCCATGATGGCCTTATCGCGGTCCATCCCCTCGCGGCGCAGTTCGTTGGTCTTGTCGACCTGCAGAATGCCGTTCTTCTTCACGATGCCGATCAACATGAACATGCCGAACATGGCATATAGGTCGATCGGCTGATTGAAGAGCATCAGCGACAAGAGCCCGAAGGGAATCGTCACCGGCAGAGCCGCCAGAATGCTGATCGGATGCAGCCAGCTCTCGAACTGCGCAGCCAGAATCAGGTACATGAACAGGATGCTCAGGACCAAGGCGACCACAAAGTAGTAGGCCGTCTCATTCAGGGTCTTGGCCTGACCGCCGAAGGTGGCTTCGTATTCCGGCGGCAGTTTCAGGTCGCTGATCACCGTCTTGGCGTGCTCGACCGCTTCGTTCAGCGAGATACCGTCGGGATTGGCCAGGATCGTCACCGTCCGCTGGCGATTGAAGCGATCGATCTGGCTCGGGCCGCGGGCCTCGCGCAGGTTCGCGAGGCTCGAAAGCTGCACCAGGCCGGCCTTGGGCGACGGGACGGTCAGCGTGGCCAGCGAATCGGGATTCGCGCGGAACGGTTTGTCGGCCCGCAACCAGACGTCGTACTGCTCCGTCCCTTCCTTGTAGCGTGAGACTGGCTGGCCGCCGACCAGCACGCTGAGCGTGGTGGCGATATTCTCGACCGAGATGCCCAGATCGCTGGCCCGTTCGCGGTCGATGGTCGATTGCAGTTCGGGTTTGCGGAAGGCCAAGGTCGAGTCGACATCAACGATGCCGGGGACTTCGCGGAGCTTCATCTTGATCGCGTTGGCGTATTCCTCGAGCTTGTCGAGCGCCGGGCCTTGCAGGCTGAGCTGGAAGAGCCGCGTGTCCTGCCCCTTGGCTTGAATCGCCGAGACATCGGTCACGGCCATCCGCAGATCCGGGTAATCGGCCAGAATCTCGCGGGCCCGCTTCATCACGTCGAACTGGCTGAAGGTCCGGGCCTCGAGCTCCTTCATGCGGAAGTAGAGGGAGCCGCGCGTGACATCCCCCTGTCCCTTGCCGGCACTCCCGCTGTTCTCGCCAATGACGGTAAAGACGTGCAGCACGCCCGGCAACTCCGAGAGCCGCGATTCGATCTCGGCGATGACCGTGTTGGTTCGCTCCAGGGTGTAGCCCTCGGGCGTGATGAAGGCGACCTGGAACTCACTCTGGTCGTCGCGCGGCACCAGGTTCGCCCCCAGGTTCATCGCAATCGGCACCGTGGAGAAGATCACCAGGATGCAAACCACGACCATCACCCAGCGATGGTGAATCGCCCAATGGAGCGACCGCCCGTAGAAGGCCTCGACTCGCTGGTAGATCCAGCCCGACTTGGAGTGAGCCTTGCCCTTCTCGCTGGGATCAAGGACCAGGAACCGCGAGCAGAGCATCGGGGTTAGCGTGAACGAGACGAACAGGCTCATCAGAATGGCAAAGGCGACCGTTAGCCCGAAGCTGCGGAAAAACCGCCCCACCATGCCCCCCATGAAAGCGACCGGCACGAAGATAACCACCAGCGAGAGGCTGGTGGCCATCACAGCCAGGGCGATCTCGCGAGTTCCCTTGTGGGCGGCCGCCATGGCGTCGAGGCCTCCCTCTTCCATATGGCGAAAGATGTTCTCGTGCACTACCACCGCATCGTCGATCACAATGCCGATGGCCAGAATCAAGGCCAGCATCGTAATGTTGTTCAGCGTGAAGCCCATGAAGTACATGAACAGGAACGTGGGGACGATCGACGTTGGGATGGCCAGCGTAGCAATGAGCGTGGTGCGCCAATCTCGGATGAAGAGCAGAATCGTCAGCGAGACCAGCACGCCGGCCAGCAGCAGATGGAACTTGACCTCTTCCATCGACTGCCGCACGAAGCGGGACTGATCCTGAATGATCTCGATCTTGATGTCTTCGGGGAGCGTCTTGCGGAGCCGATCGAGCTTCACCTGCACGGCGTCGGAGATCTGGATCGTATTCGTGCCCGACTGCTTCTGAATGAACAGGCTGACGCCGGTCTCGCGATCCAGCCGGGTCATGCCGCGAGGCTCTTCGATGGAATCCTCGGCCCGACCGATGTCTTTGACGCGAATCGGAAAGCCATCTCGATTGGCCACGATCAGCTCGTTGAACTGCAAAGCCGTGGGGATGCGGCCCAGTGTGCGCAGCACCAGTTCGCGCGGGCCTTGCTGGACGATGCCGCCAGGGACTTCCAGATTCTCGCGCAGCAGGGCGGCGCGGACGTCGGTGACCGACAGATTGTGCGCGGCCAGGCGGTCGGTGTTCACGATCACATGGATCGCACGGGTCCGCCCGCCGGAGAGGAACACGGCACCCACGCCCGGCACGGTTTGCAACTGTTCTTGGATCTGTAGGCGGGCGATCTCGGTCACTTCGCGGGCGTCGCGGCGGCCGGAAACACCGATGGTGATGATCGGGCTGGCATCCAGATCGAACCGCTGCACGACGGGGGGCTCCATGCCGAGGGGCAGTTGCTTGAGAATCCCCGAGATCTTGTCGCGGACTTCCTGAGCCCCTTCGCCGCCGTCCTTTTCGAGCAGGAACTGGGCCACAACGGTCGTGACTCCTTCTCGCGTGGTGGAACGCAGCTCGTCGACGCCAGAGACCGAGTTGATGGCCTCTTCAATCGGCTTGGTGACGGTGGTCTCCATCTCCTCGGCGCTCGTTCCGGCCAACGTGGCCGTGACCGAGACGACGGGGAAGTCGACCTTGGGGAACAGGTCGACGCCCAGCATAAAGTACGACACGATGCCCAGCACCACGGGCACGGCAGAGAGCACCCAGGTGAACACCGGGCGGCGGATGCAGACGTCGGAGATACTCATGCGCGATCAGCCTGAAATGAAGTTCGTGTCGTCAAAGTAGCAGGCAAACTTTTGTGGTGCAGGCGTCCCGCCTGCTTTTGAAGTGGGACCGATGATCAAGCAGGCGGGACGCCTGCACCACAATACGGCGGACGGCACACGGCGAGGCTGTGATTCTTTGCGGGCCAAGCGACTAAAGTAGCAGGCACACTCCGTGTGCCGTCCGCCGGAACTCTCTCCAACTACTGCCCATGGGCACCCAAGCGAGTTCTTGCGGACGGCACACGGAGTGTGCCTGCTACTATTTCCGTGTGCCAGCCGTCGCCGAAGCCGCCGTGTCGGCTTCAGCCCGTTGCGTGGCCGAGTTCTTGCGAATCGTGATTGCCGAGCCATTCGCCAGGGCCGACTGACCGCTCGTCACCACCTGGGCGTCGCGCGGCAGCGCGGGCGAGGCAATCTCGACCCAGGTGGTGCTCTGCACGCCCAGCGTCACCTGAACCTCGTGGGACTTCCCGTTTTCGTTCAAGAAGAGCTTGGTGATCCCGGCAAAGGTAACGAGCGACTCGAGCGGCACTGTGGGGGCTTCGGCATCGACGCGCGTCAGAATGGACGCCTTGGCAAAGCTGCCTGGCTTGAGCTGATGCTTACTGTTGGGAACTCGGATCTCGACCTCAAAGGTGCGGGTGGTCGGATCGACGCGCGGATTGACGCGGCTCACCGTGCCGGCAAACGGCTGCGTAAAAGCCGCCGTGTAGACTTCGGCCCCTTGGCCGGTCCTGACGTCGGCGCTGTAGCGCTCGGGGACCGCGACCTTCAGCTTCAAGGTTTGATCGATGACCAGCTTGAAGACTTCGCTCCCCGCCCGCACATAGGTCCCTTCCGAAACCTCGCGATCGGAAATGGCGAACTCGATCGTCTCCTCGGCATCAGGCAGGCTGACGGTCGGTGTGGGCGCCAGCACTCGCGTGTCGGCCAGCCGCTGCTGAGCGGTCTTCAGTTCCTCGTTCTTGAGCATGGCCGTGGCGACGCTGGTGCGGGCGACCAGCACCTGGCTGTCGTACTCGGCCTGACTGGCGCGGAGTTCGGTATTGCGATCCGACAGTTCTTCGGCCGAGATCGACCGCGTGCTCGAAAGCCGCTGCGCCCGCTCCAGCCGCGACTGGTGGTTCTCGAGCCGAGCCTTGGCCTGCATCACCAGCGGCAATTGCGTCACGTCGACGTCTCCCTGGGGGGGCTCCGTCAATCCGAGCTTCGCCAGTTCAACCGCCAGCGTTCGCTCGGCCTGATGCATGGCCAGCGTGGCGTCGGTCGGGTCGATCTCCAGCAGCAGTTCGCCCGGCTTCACCCGATCCGACACATCGTGACGGATGCGGAGCACGCGGCCGTCGACTTTGGCGCCCAGCGCCACTTCTTCGTAGCCCCACAGCGTGCCGACGGCCTCCACCGTGCGTTGCACCGGGCGAAAGCCGACAGGCTCGACCGTGACGATCACCGTACCCTGCGCATGCTGCGCTGCCTGGGTGACCTCGGGCCAGGTTTCACGCTCGTGACCGCCGAAGGCGCCGCGGGCATTGGCAATCCAGATGCCGACGCCCAGCACGACGACCGCGCCGAGTGTGGTGAAGATCAGCTTGCGCCACGGAGAACTTGGTTGCGACATACGCGGTTGCCCTAGGAAGGTGCCGTTCGCCCAGCGCGGCGAGCGCGCTCGGAGTCGGAAAGAATGCCTTGATAAATCACGTCGATGATGTGTTGAGCCTGCACTTCAGGCGGCGTCTTCCGCCCCGTGGCATGGTTGGCCAGGATCGTACCGTAGAGCAGGTCATTCACCACGTTCTGGTCGTCGGCCATGGGGAGGTCGCGGACCCGGCCGTCGGCCACCAGTTGGCGATACAGCGCGTGCCAGGGACCACTGTTGGCTTCGTGATGCGCGAAGTAGGTCGATTTCTCGCGGTCCTTAAACTGCGCACGTTCTTGAATGAACAGCTCCACCATCTCGGGATGGGCGTCGAACCAGCACAAGAAAACTCGAATGGCTGTTTCGATTCGCTCCAGCGGATCGCTGACCTCGGCCGCGCGGGCGTTGATCTCTTCGCCCAACCGCTGCATGCCCCGATCCACGGCCGCCAGAAACAGCTCGCGCTTGCTGGGGAAGTAGCGGTAGATCGTCCCCTTGCCCACTTCCAGCAGCGCGGCCAACGAGTCGACATCGGCCTCGGCAAAGCCTCGCTCCGCAAACAGCTTGGCAGCCGCGTCCAGGATCTCTTCCTGCCGTCGGGCGGGGAGGGATTCATCGCGCGGGCGGCCCGGTTTGTTCTTGGCTGAAGAGGACATGGAGGGGAAGGAGGTTCGGATGTTTATGGGACTGACCAGTCCGTCAATTAATAGTATCGAGGGGACCAGTGGTGTCAAGTTCAGAAACCGCAAGGGGATACATCCATTGGGCGGGTCGGTAGGCAAGTCGGTGGCCCCCTCCATGCCAGCACGCACTTGCAAGCGGTCCCTTGGTTTCAACTGCTAAATCGAATGGCCGTTGTGTTTTCCGGCGATCCCAGGCACGTTAGGAAGCCTCATACCCAAGACAGCACTCCCTCTTCCTTCGTTGGAGAAGTACCCGGCGTGGAACTTCGTGGATTCCTGAATCTGAATAAACCGACGGGCCGGACCTCGCGCGATGTGGTGAACCGCGTAGAGTGGCTTGCCCCCAAGACGCGGGTGGGGCATGCCGGGACGCTCGACCCGCTGGCGTCGGGCGTGTTGGTGGTGGCCGTTGGCGGCGCGACACGCTTGATCGACTACGTGCAAGAGAGCCGGAAGCAGTACACCGGCGCCTTTCTGCTGGGACGCCACAGCAACACCGAGGACATCTCCGGCGAGGTTGTGGAGTTGATCGATCCTCCGCAGCCGACGCGGCAGCAGCTCGAAACGGCTGCGCGTCGTTTCGTAGGCGTTATCGAGCAGCGTCCGCCGGCATTCTCGGCCATCAAGGTGAAAGGGAAGCGATCGTACAAGCTGGCCCGCGCAGGCAAGCCGGTGGAACTCCCCGCGCGGCCGATCGAGATCTATCGCCTGGAGATTATCGAGTACGTCTACCCGCAGTTCGTGCTGGAATTGGAGTGCAGCAGCGGGACGTACGTTCGCTCGTTGGGTCGCGATCTGGCTGAGTCGCTCGACTCGGCCGCTGTCATGTCTGCCTTGGTTCGCACCGCCGTAGGGAACTTCAAGATCCACGACGCGGTCGATCTGGAAGATCTGAGGACGGACGTCTTGCCTGCCATGCTACGGCCGATTCGCACGGCCGCCGAGCATCTGCCCCGCATGGTGCTGGATGAGGATGAAGTCTGGCGGGTGTTGAACGGCCAGACGATCTTTCGCGCCGACGTGGCGATGTGCCCGGAGATCGCCGCCCTCGATCCGACGGGCGAGTTGATCTCGATCATGGGGCCGCGGGTCGGCGGAGGCTGGCGTCCGCTGCGGAGCTTCAAGAATTGACACGGCCGCGCCACCGGCTTTAGCTTGTACGTCGCTCCCCGGCGAACTGCCCGCCTGGCCTCTCCACTTGAAGGAACTCTCGATGACGCACCGCACCGATCCGCAGCCCGCCTTTTCCCTGGAAAGCATCCCCTTTCGCCGGCGTTCGTTCTTCACGGCGGCTGCCGCGGCCATCGGCACGGCGACGCTGGCGCGCAACTTGTTCGCTCGCGATTACGGCCCGAATGCCCCGCAGGTGCGCTATCCCGATCCCGATATCGTGGCTTTGGAAAAGAGCTTTGCGAAGTACAAGCTTGGGAACACGCCGATTCAGCGACTGCATACCGGAACGCTGTGGGCGGAAGGCCCGGCTTGGAACGGTGTCGGCCGCTACCTGCTGTGGAGCGACATTCCCAACGACCGCCAGCTTCGCTGGTTGGACGAAGACGGCCACGTCAGCATCTTCCGCGAGCCGGCCGGCAACTCCAACGGCAACACCTTTGACTACGAAGGGCGGCAGATTTCGTGCGAACATGGCAACCGCCGCGTCGTGCGCTACGAGCACAGTGGCAAGGTAACCGTGCTGGCCGACGCCTGGCAGGGCAAGCCGCTCAACGCTCCGAACGATGCCGTGGTTCATCCCGACGACGGCGCGGTCTGGTTCACCGACCCGGGCTACGGCAGCTTGATGAACTACGAAGGGAATAAAGGCAAGCTGGAAATCAAAGAGGCCGTCTATCGCATCGACGTGAAGAACGGCAACAAGCTCGAGAAGGTAACGGACGAGATCTTCAAGCCCAACGGGCTCTGTTTCTCTCCCGACTACAAGAAGCTGTACATCGCCGACACGGGCGCTTCGCACTACGACCAAGCCCCCAAGAACATCAAGGTCTGGGATGTGGTCGACGGCAAGAAGCTGGCCGGGGGCAAAGAGTTCGCTTCGATGGAGATGGACGGCAAGGCCGGCTTTGCCGACGGCATCCGGGCCGACGTGGACGGCAACATCTGGGCCAGCGCCGGCTGGGTCGGCGAGGGCTACGATGGGGTACACGTCTTCTCCCCCGCCGGCCAGCGGATCGGCCTGATCAAACTCCCCGAGATCTGCTCCAACGTCTGCTTCGGCGGCAAGAAGCGGAACCGGCTGTTCATGACCGGCAGCCAGTCGCTGTACGCGGTCTATGTGGAAACGCAGGGTGCGCACATCACCTGATGAATGGAAGTGAAGGAAGAAAGGAAGACAGAGTTGTCCACAGATGACACAGACAAACACAGATAAAATACAAATCAGTCAGGTCTCTCTTGAAGGTTCGTTCAGAAGGTATTGGGTGACATAAAGAATCGCCCCTGGCGTATCAGCTTCTAAGGCCTTTGCATTTCATCTGTGTTTATCTGCGTCATCTGTGGACAACTCCGTCTTCCGTCCTCTGCCTTCTTGTCCGTTCGTACTTCTGCGGATGTCTCCGCCCTACTGCCCTGCCATCCCTTCCGATAAACTACCCCCATCACTCCCCTAACCTCTTGTTCCGCTACCGCGCATGGCCGTCAATCTCACTCCGCAGTATCACAGGGCCGAGGAAGAGTATCGCCGGGCGCAAACGCCCGAGGACGAGCTGAAGTGGCTCGAACTGATGTACAAGGAGATGCCGAAGCACAAGGCTTCGGAGAAGCTCCAGTCCGAGCTGAAGCAGAAGATCTCGAAGCTGAAGGGCGAGATCGAGGTCGCCCGCAAGAACCCCAAGAAGTCGCACGGAGTCAGTATCCCGCGGCAAGGGGCTGGCACAGTCGTGGTGCTGGGGGGGCCGAACGCCGGCAAGAGCAGCTTGCTGAAGAGCATGACGCGAGCCACGCCGGAAGTGGCTCCGTATCCCTTCACCACGCGGGCTCCCAGCCCGGGCATGATGCCCTGGGAAGACGTCTACGTGCAGTTGCTCGATACCCCGCCGATCACGCGCGACTTCTTCGAGTCGTACATGCAGGGGCTGATCCGCGGCGCTGACCTGGTCCTGTTGATGGTCGACCTGGGGAGCGACGACGGCATCGATCAATGCCAGGAGCTGCTCGATACGCTGGGCGCGACCAAGACGCGTCTTGCTAAGACCTCGCACCTGGATGACGAGGATGTCGGGATGTCCTTTACGCAGACGTTGCTGGTCCCCAACAAGATCGACCTGCCCGAGGCGGCAGGCCGGCTGGAAGTGCTGCACGAGTTGGTCCCCCTCGACCTGCCGGAGTACGTCATCTCCACCGAGCATGGCATCGGGCTCGAGAACCTGCGCAACGCCATCTTCGCCGCGCTGGGGGTCATTCGCGTCTACACCAAGCTCCCCACGGCCAAGACGGCCGACATGTCCAAGCCGTTCACGCTGCGCGCGGGGCGAACCGTCTTGGACCTGGCCGAGCAGGTCCACAAGGAAGTGGCCGAGAATCTGAAGTCTGCCCGCATCTGGGGGACCGGTGTGCATGAAGGGGAGCATGTGAAGGGAGACCATGTGCTGCACGACAAGGACATCGTCGAGCTGCATACGACATAAACGATCGCGGCACAGGCCTGGGCATCACTCACGCAGACGGGAATTTGTGGGTCGGCAGTGGTTTAGTGAGCGGCAAGGCGCTAGCCGCCCGTGAAGTTGCTTGGTCACAGGGGCTACCGGCGGCAGCGCCTTGCCGCTCACCTGCTACGTCGCATCGCATAGGTCACCACACTTCTGAGACAGTACACTGGCGGGCAGGACCAACGGACGAGGAAATCCATTGATGCGAGACACCTTGCCATCCTCGCGATATGCGTTGCTCGGGATGTTCGTGACCGGTGGGCTGCTGGCCGCGGTGATCGGCATCTTCTCGATCGGCCGGCATGGCGGCCTGTTCGCCCCGAGCTTTACTCTCAAGGCGGCGTTTCCCTCGATCGGCGGAGTTCAAGAGGGAACCCGCATCCGTGTGCAGGGGATCGACGCCGGCGTGGTGACGCAGATCGGGCTACCCGAAACGCCGGGCGCGCCGGTGGTGCTCGACCTGCAGCTCAATACGCAGTTTCAGGGGCTGATCCGCCAGGATGCCGTGGCGGAGCTGGCCACGCAGGGGATGATCGGCGCGCGCGTGGTCGAGATCTGGCCCGGCACGGCCGCCTCGCCTGCGGCTGAATCGGGCGAAACGATTCAGGCGGAGGCCCCCTTGGAACTGAGCGAGCTTTTGGCGCAGGCGCAGCAAACCTTCGCACGGCTGGATCGGATTGCGTCACAGGTTGAGCAAGGTAAGGGGAGCGCGGGCCGATTCGTGATGACCGAGGACGCCCACAAGGCGGCGATCGAAATGATGACTTCCGTCGATCATCTGATGACATCGCTCGACGAAACCGCCATCGCGGCCCGGCGGTCCTGGTTCCTGAAGGACTACTTTATTAACCAAGGGATGGCGCAACCCGACGAACTGCTCTTCCGCCCTGGTCAGAAACGAGAGACCCGGCCGTTCCGTACGACCGATCTCTTCAAGCCGGGGACCAGCGTGCTAAGCGACGCCGGCAAGGCTCGCCTGGATGAGATCGCCCTGTGGCTGAATGAAGTAAAGCCGTCAGGGAGCGAAGTCGTGGTGGCGGCGTTCGATCAGAGCGAACCGCAAAGTCAGCGGGCGCAAAAGCTGACGCAAGAACAAGCGGGCGCGGTGCGGACCTATCTGGTCGATCTGCACTCGGTCCACAAGCTTGGGCTTTTCTCGCGGCGCTCGGTGGTGGCGGCCGGCTTCGGCAATGCCAAGGCCGGGGACGAAGACGCCCGGACGCCGACGCAGCGGATCGAGATTGTGCTGTACGTACCGGCGCAATGACGACAGTCTACGACGGCGACTTCGAACGCCCCAACACCGACTGATAGATCTCCAGGATCCGGGCCGCCATCACGTCCTGGTCGAAATCGGCCTGGGCCCGTGTGCGTCCTCCGGCTGCCAAGCGTTCCCGCAGCCCGGGCTCTTCGAGCAATCGCTTCGCGGCCGCGGCCAGCGCTGCCGGATCTTCAATCGGCACCGTCAGCCCCGACTCTTCATGCCGGCAGACCCAGGGGACGCCCGAGTGCGGAATGTCGGCGTTGATGACCGGACAACCCGAGGCCATGGCTTCCACCTGCACCAGACCGAAGGCTTCGCTGCGGGCGTTCGAGGGAAACCAGAACGCCGTGGCCGCCAGATAGTGCGGAGCGATTTCGGCATCGGGGACCGAACCCAGAAAGTACACGCGCTCGCCCACGCCGGCCGATTTTGCCTGTTCCTTCAGGCGTTCCCTTTCGGGACCATCGCCAATGATCAGCAACGTACCGGGCGTTTGCTGCAAGGCCGCAATGGCTACGTGAAGTCCCTTGTAGTAGACCAGCCGGCCGAGCGCAAGCCAGATCGGGCCGGGGTACTTAGCCTGAATTTCGCGGGCACGCTGTTGCGCCTGCTCGCTAGGTTGAAGGTAGGGCGACAAATCGAGTCCCAGCGGTACGGGATGCACGCGTGAGCGGTACTCCGCCAGCAGCGAGGAGCCCTCAAGATACGCGGGGCTGGTGGGTGCGATTGCCCCGACCTTGTTGAAGAACCGGCGTTCCAAGGGCCTGAAGAGCAATCCGCGGATCCACTGCTTGACGTGATCGCTGTGATAGGTGACCACGATCGGCAGCTTGCGGCCGGCCATCAACAGCCCAAGGATCATGGTCGGATTGGGAACATGCAGGTGGAACAGATCGGCCTCGACCCCTTCGAGCAGCGTGACCAAGCCGGGGCAGTAGTCGAGCTTGGCCACAGTGCCGCGCCGACCGACGCGAGTGATGGGAATCGGGCCGTCGTGTTCATGCACTGTGGGGCCAACGTCGTGACGCATACAGATCAGCCGGGGTGCGAGCCCTTGCCGGACCTGCGCGTGAAGGAGCGTATGGACGTGCGTCTCGATACCGCCGCGCGAGGGTGGATAGAACTTGCCGAGATGGCACACCCTGAGCGGGCCGGGCACGGTGGAACTCGCAGTGGGAGCGTGAGAGGACTTCGTGTCGAACGTAATGGCAGGCCGTGTGCGATGTCAACGACACGATGGAATCCCGCGCTCTTCCATTCGCTCAGCTTCACGGCACTGCAAGCCCAGCGTATAGTCAGAGAAACTCGGCCCCCCCACCCTGTTTCAAGGGTCCGCCCATGCTCACGCGTCGCACGTTCGTTCGCCAATCGGCCGCCGGTCTCGCAGGCGCCTCGATCCTGGGCCCTTCGGCGTTCCAGGCTATTGGCGAGGAGAACACCAAGCCGGTCAAGGTCTGCTTTGTCTCGGGATCGGGCGAGTACAAGTCCGACGAATCGCTGGCCAGCTTCGAGAAGTACCTGGCCAACGCCAAACTGCCGATCACGGTCTCATGGGCCAAGTGGAAAAGCGAGACCGACCTGCCCGGCCTCGAGGCCCTGGATACCTGCGACACGATGCTCCTCTTCACACGGCGTTTGAAGCTCGAAGGGGACCAACTCGAACGAATCAAGAAATACTGCCAATCGGGCAAGCCGATCGTCGGCGTCCGGACCGCCAGCCACGGCGTCCAAAGCTGGCTGGAACTGGATCGCGAAGTGCTGGGGGGAAACTACAAGGGGCACTACGGCGAAGGGCCGCAGATCAAGCTCAGCATCAACGAGAAAGGGACCGCTCACCCGATCTTTGCAGGCGTGCGCGAGTTTCCCCCAGGCGGCAGTCTCTACAAGAACATGGGGCTGGTCGAAGATGTCGAGGTGCTGGCCACAGGTAGCATCGACAAACCGGTCGCCAGCGAACCGGTCGCCTGGACGAGGATGCACAAGGGAGGCCGGGTGTTCTACACGTCGCTCGGACATCCCAAGGATTTCGAGAACGAGAACTTTCAGCGACTACTGGCCAACTCGTTGTTGTGGACGGCCAGCCGCGCGAAGTAGCGACCCCGCCGGAGTGCGGCGGACACAAGGACTCTGACTTGCATCAAACTTACCTTTCCCCCGACCTGGCCCTGCCGCTGGGGGCCATCGATATCGGCTCAAACAGCATCCGGTTGATCGTGGCCGTCGGTCTGCGCGAGGGGAAATACCGCGTTCTGGATGATGAAAAAGAAGCCACTCGCTTGAGTGCCAACCTGGCCCGCACGCATCGGCTCGATCCCGCTGCCGTGAATCGCTCGCTGGCCGCCCTGAAACGCATGAAGCAGATCGCCGACGGTTATCAAGTCCGCAAGCTGCGGGCGATCGCCACCAGTGCCGTCCGCGAGGCCGAGGACGGCCCCGAGTTCTGCCGCCGGGCTCGCGAGGAAATCGGTCTGGAAATCGAAGTCATCAGCGCCAAACTCGAGGCCAAACTGGCCTATGAATCGGTCCGGCGGAACTTCGATCTGACGAACAGTCAGGTGGTGGTGGCCGACATCGGCGGCGGCAGTTGCGAGATCATTGCTGCGTCGAACAACGTGCTGGAGTCGATCCGCACCACCCCTTTGGGCGCAGTACGTCTGACCGAGCAGCATGGCACGGCCAACGGAGCCGAAGACGAGACCTTCGAGAGGCTGCTGGCCGATATCGACCGCACATTGCGCAAGCGGGTCGGCAAGCCGCCGTTCATTCCGCAGATGCTGATCGGCACCGGCGGCACCTTCACGGCGCTGGTCACGATGCTCATGGCGGCTAAAGGGCAGGTTGGCCTGCCGATACGAGGCTACCAGGTCAGCCGGGCCGAGGTGCGGCATCTGCTCGATCTGGTCCGCAAGACAAGCTTGAAGCTCCGCAAAGAGTTCCCCGGGATCAGCCCCGATCGGGTCGACATCATCGTGGCCGGCCTGGCCGTGATCGACCGGCTGCTGCGGTACTTTCACGTCAACCGCCTGCAGGTCCACACGGGCGGAGTTCGCGACGGACTGCTGCTGTCGATGGTCGACGAGTATTTTCCCGGCGCACACGGCGCTCCCGTGGCGGCCGACCGCGAAGCGGCCGTACAGCGGTTTGCGTCGGCCTGCGGGGTCGATGTGCGGCATGGGGAGCAGGTTGCCCGACTAGCCGCCAGCATTTTCGACCAGATGAAAGACGCTTTTCAGATGCCGGCCGAAGACCGCGAGGTGTTGATGACCGCCGCGCGGCTACAAGACGTGGGCTATCTGATCAACTACGAGGATCACCACAAGCACAGTTATCACCTGATCCTGAACAGCGATCTGCCCGGCTTCCGCCCGCAGGACCTGCAGATGATCGCCAGCGTCGCCCGCTACCATCGCGGTTCGGAACCGAAGAAAAAGCACGAGGACTTCGAACGACTGAATCCGGTCGATCAACTCCGCGTGAAGCGACTGACCTCGATCTTGCGAATAGCCGGAGGATTGGATCGCAGTCACAGTCAGCAGGTGAAGGGAGTGACGGTCGTCGTCGCCGAGAAGACGATCGGGCTGGCCGTACATGCGGATCGCAACCCCGACTTGGACGTGTGGGGCGCACGACGAAGGACGGAGTTGTTTGAGAAGGTTTTCAAGCGGTCGGCTACGGTGGAGTGGGTGCCGTCGGGACCGATTCCTTCCGAGCACCGGCCCTAGCTCAACCGCATTAAGGCGGTTGTTTCCGTCGTGAAATACGACATTATAGAGATGAGGCTTCCGACAAAAATCAGTACGCCCAAATTACTGCCTTGGAATCCGAGCACTTACGCTGAACGAACGGACTTTTCGATACTTTGTCGGAAACGTCAGAGATGGGTTCATCGTCTCATTCGCCAGAGCGAAATCATCATGCAATTGCCAGAACTGCTTACCGAAATAACGGCCCTCTCTCCGGGCGAAAAGCAAAGGTTGCTCGATTGGCTCACCAGGGAACTCGCGGACAAGGACATTCCGTCAGCCAATCTATATCCGATCGAGACGGCTGGCCACGAGGCCTATGATGCTGCGGCCGCGATGCTTCGCGAGATCGAGATTTCGGATCGTCAGCCGTGACGATATCCGAGCGTTTTCCATTCCTCATTCGCGATCCTCGGGTCGGTGCCGCGAGTCTCGCTCCGGTCGTGACTTTGGAATTATCAGCGACGACCAGGGTCGCTTTACCTGCGTTGCTCGACACTGGAGCTTCGATCAACCTCATACCCTACGATATTGGCGAGCGACTAGGGTTCGTGTGGGATGACCTGACGACACAGATCAAATTGGGTGGAAATCTGGCGGACTGCGAGGCCCGAGTGATACTGGCTCATGCAAGAATCGGCAATCTTCCTTCGGCAAAACTCGCATTCGCTTGGGCCGAGAGTGATGCGGTTCCGGCCATACTCGGACAAGTAAACTTCTTTCAGAAATTTGATGTCTGTTTCTTTCGATCGGATGGTTACTTCGAGATTCGAGCACGCCCCTGACCTGAGTGCCAACCATCTGCTGTTACTTCTAGACTCCAAGGAAATTGTTCATGCGTTTGAAAGATCGAGTGGCCATCGTCACCGGCGCCGCCCACGGCATTGGCCGGGCGATTGCCGAGTTGTTTGCGAAAGAAGGGGCCCGCGTGCTGGTGACCGATCTCGATGAGGCGGCTGGCGCCGAGGTGGTGGCTGCCATCACGGCCGCGGGCGGAACGGCCCGCTTTCAACGCGTGGATGTCTCAAACGAAGCCGACGTAAAGAAGATGGCCGAGACGGCGATTTCGGCCTTCGGCGGCATCAACATCCTGGTGAACAACGCGGCGGCGTTCGTGTTTGGCCACATCGAGAACGTCTCGCGACAGCAGTGGGAGAAGGTCATGGCCGTGAATGTGATCGGCCCCTGCGATTGCATCAAGGCAGTCCTGCCCGCCATGCGGAAAGCCGGTGGCGGCTCCGTGGTCAACATCGCTTCGGTCAGCGGCTTCATCGCCCAGCCCGACTTCGTTCCCTATAACGCCTCGAAGGGTGCCGCCCTGAACATGAACCGCTGTCTGGCGATGGATCTAGCGAAAGACAACGTGCGTGTGAACGCCATCTGCCCGGGCACGATTCACACGCGTGCCACCGACAACCACATTAAAAGCGCCGGGCTGGATTATGAGACGGCGATGAAGTCGTTTGCAGATGAGACCGTGCTGAAGCGGCTCGGCAAGCCGATCGAGATCGCCTACGGGGCGCTCTTTCTGGCTTCGGACGAGGCGTCCTACGTCACCGGCGCGCAGCTCGTGATCGACGGCGGCCGCACGATCGATTGATCCCGTACCCTTACTCTACTGCGGGGCGTCCTCATGCCAGCTTCCCGGCTTCTCTTTATCGCGTGTGGTGTGACGTTCCTGCTGCTGGCCATTCCAGCCCTCGCCCAACCTCCGGCCCCCACGCTGGCGCCGCTGGTCCGCTGGGTCGATCTCGACGTCGGCGAGTCGCAGGAAGTGGAGCTGGCCGATGGCAAGAAAGTTCGCGTCAAGCTGCTGAAAGTCAATGAAACCCGCGACGAACTGCGGCAGGCGGTCCGGCACGCGGAAGTGAAGGTTGACATCGATGGTACGGAAGTCCCGCTCGTTGCCGGCAACTATCGCTTGCCCACGACCGTGGCCGGCGTGCAGATCGATTGTGCGGTGACCAAGGGCTATACGCAGAACAACTCCAAGAACACTGCGGCGCAGGATCCCTGGGGCTTGGTGAAGGCGGCCCGACTGCGGCTTTGGCCGGCCGGTTCCCCCTGGTTGAAGCCCGGCACGTTTCGCTATCCCGCTCGGCAGCGCTGGTTGGCCAGCGGCACGCAGATGGCCAACGAACCGACGCACGTCGATGGCGGCGAGGATCCGCGGGCCAAGAACATCTACTATCACTACGGGCTCGACATCGGCGGCAGCGAAGGACGCGTCGAGGTGATCGCGGCCACCGAGGGGCTGGTCATTTCCAGTGGGACTGCCGTGCTGCCGGGATACGAAGACAGCCCCGTCAAGCCGCGCTATGACGTGGTCTATCTGCTCGATCCGCGCGGCTGGTACTACCGTTACAGCCATTTAAAGACCATCGACCCGGCGATTCGACCTGGTCAGACGGTGAAGATCGGTCAAGCGGTCGGCGTGCTGGGCAAGGAGGGAGGGAGCGGCGGTTGGTCGCATCTGCACTTCGACATCTCCGCCCGACAGCCCTCGGGCAAGTGGGGCATCGTGGAAGGCTACGCGTTTCTATGGGAAGCCTATCTGGCCGAGCATCAGCCCGCGTTGTTGGCGCTCGCTCGGCCGCATCAGCTTGTCTCGGTCGGACAACGCGTCACGCTCGATGGCGGTCGCTCTTGGAGCAAGGCCGGCAAGATTGCCAGGTTCGCCTGGCGATTCACCGATGGAACCACGGCCGAAGGGGCCACCGTTGAGCGGACCTATGCCAAGCCGGGCGTCTACAGCGAAGTGCTGCAAGTGACCGACGCCGAGGGGCGCGTCGAGTACGACTTCGCCGTGGTGAATGTGCTCGATCCCGCGCATACCGATCTGCTTCCCCCATCGATTCATGTGAACTACGCTCCCACCTTCGGCATCAAGCCGGGTGATCCAGTGACGATCAAGGTTCGCACGTTTCGGACCACCGACGGCCGCGAGACGATCGACTTTGGCGATGGCACGCCCAAAGCCGAGCTGCAAAGCGACGGCAATGTGAAACCGCTGGCGGCTGACGGCTATGCCGAGACGGTCCACCGCTTCGAGAAGCCGGGGCACTACGTCGTGCGTGCCGAGCGGACCAACGCCCGCGGCGAATCGGCCGTAGGGCACGTGCACATCGTCGTCGATGCGCCGTCAAAATAGGACACCCCGACATCCCGACGAACAGCCAACCCCAGGTGATCATTCCGTGAGTGACGCGATCGTCAGTCTGCCCCGCGATACCAACCAAGCCCGCGGTATCGCCCAGTACGCGTTGGATTTTCTAGCGGGCAAGTTCGCTCCGCCTGTCGATTCGGTTTTTCGCCGGGTCGAGCAGTTCCATACGGATAGCGTGGCCTGTGCCGTCTCGGCGCTGGCCTACGGCACCAACGCGCCGCGTGTGCTTCGCGACGAGGCCCTTTGCTATGTGGCTCCGGTTGCGGCGGAAGGGGCGATCTGCTTCGGCTCTTCGGTTCGCGTCTGGCCCGAGAAGGCCGTGGCGGCCAACTCGTCGGCGGCCCGCGAGTGGGACTCCAACGGCACCAACTTTGGCTACAACCCGGCGCGCGGACACACCCGCGGCGAGTTCGGCCACAACGACTTCTATCCCGTCGTATTGGCCGCTGCCGGGCGTCGCCAGTTCGATGGCCGGCGCGCGCTGGCCGCCATGATTCTGCTCGATGAGATCCGCGGCCGGCTGGCCGAGGTCTTTCCGCTGCGGGCCTACAAGATCGATCATGTCGTCCACGGGGCGATCGCCTCGGCGGCCGTCTACGGGGCGATGCTCGGTGCGACGGTCGATCAGATCGAGTCGGCCATCGGCCTGGTCGTAGCCCACTACATTCCCTTCCGCGCCATCCGGGCGGGCAAGCAGCTTTCGGACTCCAAGGGGGCCAGCGCGGCGATCTCGGCCGAGATGGCCGTCCTCTCTGCGGAACGGGCCCTGCGCGGCTTCATCGGGCCGGCCGATATCTTCCGCAATCCTGAAGCCCTGTTCTGCCTGTTCGAGAAGCCGGCCAAGAAGGATCACAGCCCGTTCGATCTGGTCTTCTCCACCTCGGGAGACGACTTCGCGGTGATGGGGATGCACTTCAAGCTGGGGCTTTACGAGCACCAGTCGGCGGGCGCGATTCAGGGCCTTCTCGATCTGCTGGCCAAGTCCCCGGCGATTCTGGCTGATCCCGCGCAACTCAAGGGGATTCGCATCAAGATCTACGAGCCGGCCTTTGGCATCATCGGCGATCCGGCCAAGCGCGATCCGCGGACCCGGCAGAGCGCCGATCACTCCATGCTTTACATCGTCGCCACGCTGCTGCGCAAGGCGTACGACCAGAAGGCCAGCGGCTGGCGCGAGCTGATGCTCTCGCCCGACGACTACAGCGATGCCAGTTTGGTTCATCCGCTCACGCGGCAGATCATGGCCAAGATCGATTTCGCCCACGGCGGGCCCGAGTACGACGCACGCTACCCGGATGGCATCCCCACGTCCCTCACGCTCGAGCACGCCACCTTGGGTACGCTCGACAGCGGCCTAGTGATGTACCCCGTAGGCCACGCCCGCAATTCGGCCGGCGTGCTCGAGGAACTGCTCGACCACAAGTTCCGCCTACTGGCCGGTCCGGCAGTCCCCGACGTGGCGGCCCTCTATCGGCGGATGCGAAGCCTGGAGAGTCAGACTCCGGCCGAGGTGGCGCGGTTGTACGATTTTGAATTGCGGGGTCTTTAGCTCCGGCGAAGCAGTGCGATAAGCGCTCCCTATGCCTCACACCTCTTCAAACCGCGCGGTGAAGTGCCGCAGCACCTCGGGCGCCTCTACCATTCGGAGCCCGCGGATCGCATGCCGCTTCGCGTGGATCTCGCCGAGCGCTTCCACCACATAGTCCATGTGCGATTGCGTATAGACCCGCCGGGGGAAGGCCAGGCGGACGAGTTCCAACGGCGGCGCCGGCCGGCCGGGTCCGCCGAACATCACCGAGCCGATCTCGACGCCCCGAATGCCCGCGTGGCGATAGAGTGCGACTACCAACGCCTGCCCGGGGAACTGCTCGGCCGGAATGTGCGGGCAGAAGCTCGACGCGTCGAGATAGATCGCGTGCCCGCCAGGCGGTTCGACAATCTGAATGCCGGCGGCCAGCAGCCGCTCGCCAACATACTCCGCGCTGCGGACTCGGTAGCGCAGATAGTCTTCGTCCAGCACTTCCTGAAAGCCCTGGGCCATCGCTTCCAAGTCACGGCCGGCCAGCCCTCCGTAGGTGACGTAGCCTTCGGTCAGGATCAGCAGGTTGCTCGCCTGTTGGAAGAGCTTCTCGTCGCGGACCAGCAGGACGCCGCCGATATTTACCAGGCCGTCTTTCTTGGCGCTGATCGTGGCCCCGTCAGCCATATCAAAAATGTCGCGCACGATGTCGCGAACCGGGCGGTCCTGCTGCCCTTCCTCGCGGCTCTTGATGAACCAGGCGTTCTCGGCGAAACGGCAGGCGTCCAGAAAGAACGGAATGCGGCGTTTGTCGCAGGTCGCCCGCACCTGCCGCAGGTTGTTCAGGCTCACCGGCTGCCCGCCGGAGGAGTTGCTGGTGATCGTCATCATCACCAGCGGGACGTTCTCGCGTCCTTCGCGGGCGATCAGCTCCTCCAGGGCCGCGATATCCATGTTCCCTTTGAAGGGGTGGCGGCTCTTGGGATCTTTGGCCTCGGGAATGAGCAAGTCGACGGCTCGGGCGCCGCTGTGCTCCACGTTGGCCCGCGTTGTATCGAAGTGAGCGTTGTTGGGGACGACCTTGCCGGGGCCGCCGATCAACTCGAACAGTATGCGTTCGCTGGCCCGCCCTTGATGCGTGGGCAGGATGTGCGGAAAGCCCGTGATTCCCTGCAGCGAGGCTTCAAAGTGATAGAAGCTGGGCGAGCCCGCGTAGCTCTCATCCGCCCCCATGATGCCGGCCCATTGCTGGCTGCTCATGGCGCCGGTGCCGCTGTCGGTCAGTAGATCGATCAGCACGTCGTCGGCATGGATGAAGAACGGATTAAAGCCCGCCCTGGCCAAGATCGCCTCCCGCTCCTCGGGCGTGCGGAGGTGGATCGGCTCGACGACCTTGATGCGAAAGGGCTCGATGATGGTCTTCATGGGCTCGTCGCGCGAGAGAGAGGAAGAACGAAGGAGCGCCGGTCTGTCGCGGAACGCCACGGAGGGCGTTCCCTACAGAGACTGCGGGCCATTCCCGCCCAGGCCGGGCCTGCTTGCATTCTACCCGCGGGAGATCACGCCTGCTTGGCCCGCCGCGTCATCACCCAGGCGGTCGGGGCTACGACCAGCGCGATGCCGGCCATGGCCATCCAGGTGAACTGCCGGTGCCAGATCAAGATCTCCAGCACGATGCCGAAGCCGACTTGCGAGAGCCCCACCACCGCCACCTTGGCCGGCTGCCCGGTGGCAAAGGCCAGCGTCAGCAGCAACTGCCCGCAGGTAGCCATCGCGCCCAGGGCGATCAGCTTCACGATTACCAGCGGATCGCCGAGCGCTTCGAGCCCGTACTTGCGAGGAAAGATGCAGAGCGCGCCCAGCACCACCATAAACGCGACGGCCGAGAAATGAACCACGATCGAGCGCGGGTCCATGCCGTGCAGTCGATGCAGACCGATCAGCGCCACGCCGGAAGTGAACGAACTGAACAGCGCCACGTAAGAGGCAATGTTGCCGTCGTTCAAGTGCGGCTGTTGCAGCACGACCACGCCGGCGATGCCAAACAGCATGGCCACCCAGACATCGCGACTGGGAATCTCTCCCAGCATCGGCCACGAGAGGACCGCCACCCAGATCGGGAACATATTGGTCAGGGTGATGACATCCGAGACCGGCAGATGCGTGAAGGCGAAGAACCCGCAGGCCAGGCTGATGCTGCCGGCCAGACTTCGCACCCAGAGCATCGGCGTGCCGCGAAAGATCAGCTTCGCCCCGCCCGCCTTGGCCAGGATCGCTGCAAACAAACAGGCCAGCGACGTCCGGGCCAGGGCGATGATCTGCCAGTCGCACTGCGTGCTCAGCGAACTGGCCAGGCTGCTCATCAAGGCGAAGGCCAGCGAGCCCAACAGCATCCACAAATAAGGGAACAGAGGGCGAATCACGGGCCGGGTCGCCTCGAGCCTGGCAAGGCGCTAAGGTGCGTACTAATGGGCGAGTCTCCGCTTGCATTCCTCCAGCATCTCGCGGGTCTTGCTGGCGCCGCAGCGCGTTACGCCCAACTCGCGGACTTCTAACAGACGATCGAGATCGCGGACTCCGCCGGCCGCCTTGACCTGCACCCACTCGGGCGAATGGGCCCGCATCAGCTTCAGGTCTTCGGTCGTCGCGCCGCTGGTGCCGTAGCCGGTCGAGGTCTTGACCCAGTCGCAGCGCAGCTCGCCGCAGATCTCGCACAGGCGGATCTTCTGCGCGTCGTTCAGATAGCAGTTCTCGAAGATGACCTTTACCTTCTGCCCGGTCGCATGGGTCAGCTCGGTGATGCCCTGGATCTCGCGACGGACGTAGTCCCAGTCGCCGCTCAGGACCTTGGAGATGTTTACCACCATGTCCAGTTCCTGGCCGCCATCGGCCAAGGCCTGCTTGGTCTCAGCCAGTTTCAGGGCGGTCGTCTGTCCGCCGTGGGGGAAACCGATAGTGGTACTGGCCTTCACGACCGTACCCTTCAGGATCTCGGAGCAACGCTTCAGATAATACGGCAGGATGCAGACGCTGGCCACCTCGTACTCTGCCGCCAGACGGCAGCCGGCTTCCAGCTCGGTCGTCGTCAGGATCGGGTTGAGGAGGGAGTGGTCGATCATCTGGGCAACGTCGGTGTAGGTGAAAGACAGAGTGCTGGGCATGATGGTTCGGGGGGTGAAGGGGGGAGTGGTTAGTGGCGAGTGATTAGTGGTTAGTGGCTAGATTGACGAAGTTACCGACGGCAGGGCGCGAAGTGCGGAGCCCGCCCAGGGTGTTGTGAAATTCGTAGGAGTCGGCGCGATACAACGTTTGTTCGTGCCACAGGGGGAGGTCGCCTGTCAGGAAGCCAGTCGCGCAGACCCGCAGCGCGGCGGAATGCTGCGGGACTGCGAGCAACTCGGCGTCTTCCGGAGAGAGCGTGATCGCGCGGATGGTCTGTCGCGCGCCGCTGATGGTCAGCCCGTGCTTCTCGGTCCAGACCGAGTAGATCGAGCCGGCCCATTCACTACGGCTGAGCTTAGGGGAACGGCTGGCGACGACATGTCGGCGTTCCAGAATGACGGGCGTTTGGTCGGCCAGACGGAGTCGCGTAACGGCGACCAGCGGTTCGTTCTCTTCGACATCAAGCGCCTGGCGGATCTCGGCCGGGGCCTGATCGGCCGGGATCGTTTCGAGCGAGAGGACCCGAGTCTCGGGGTGCTTGCCGGCCGTGCGGGCCTTGTCCGTGAAGCTGACCAGCGAGCGCAGGTCGTAGTCCAGGATCGCCCCCCCTTGGACAAAGGTGCCGACCCCTTTGCGAAACTCCAGCAGTCCCTCGGCGACCAGATTCGAGAGGGCCTTGTTGGCGGTCGCCCGGCTGACTTCGAACTTTTGGCAGACCTGGCGTTCGGTCAGAAACTGGTCCCCGGCCTTGAAGTCGGTTCCTTGCAGGAGCGACCGCAGGGCCTGGTTCAGCTGCTGGTAGATGGGGTCCTTGAGGAGGGACATTGGGCGGCTCGATGATGTATGGTGGCTAAGCCACTGTACGTGTCGAGGGGCCGGGTGTCAAGCGATTTTTTGGGAAGACCCTCACGACGAGCTGAAGGGAGGGTTTGCATGCGAGCGCATGAAAACAGGGTGGGCCGCGCGGACCCACCCTGCATGACAATGCGTCGCTTGCAGCCCGTCTTAGCTGTTCAGCAACTTGTGCACGGTGGCCTTGTACTTGATCAGCTCGTTGGAGACCGTCTTGACCTTGGCCTTCACCTTCTTGGCCATTTCGGGATCATCGTCCTTGATGTCCTTGCAGTAGAAGTCGCCAAAGTTCTGCCAGGTGGCGTAGTACAACTTCTTCAACTCGCCGATGGCCGCCATGCCGTTACAGACACTGCGGCAGCCCTGGTGGGCGCCTTCGTCATTCCAGCCCTTGACGGTAGGGTTCTTGAGTGCGGCCGCCAGCCCCTTCTCGCACTGATCGATCTGGATGTTCAGCACCTTCAGCGACTCCGTCCGCTTCTTCACCAGCTCGGCCCGCAGTCTGTCAAAGTTGAAGAGGTCCCTGACCGCGTCCGAGTTGTCCTTCATCGCGATATAAAGATAGTCGGCGGCCTTGGCGATCGCTTCGACATGCTTGACCGATGCAGCAGGAATCAGGGGCTTCTTCTTCCAGGCCACGGCAGTCTTCTTCGCGGTATCGCGAATCTCGACCAGCAGCTTCCGCATCGGTTCGGCGGCCGTCTTGAACTTCTTGAAAAGCTGGGGCTCCAATTCGTTGACAAACTCTTCGCGAGTCTTGTCAGCGGGGATGGTTCGCCAATCGACGTTGTTGTTGGCCAGGAACTTGTTCAAGAAATCTTGCTTCTTGTGTTCGGCTTCGCACTTCTTCATGAGCGCGCCCAGGCCGGTCTCGCCCGCGATCTTGGCGATCGTCCCCTTCTTCTTCTGCCAGTCGGCGTTGGTCAAAATCACCGGATAATCAACGATGTCCATCTCTGCAGGCTCCTTGGAGGACGTGATGTGAAAAAAGCGACTGGATACTTGTGTTGGCCAATTCGCGTCCCAGGTTAGCAAAGCCACGGGGTCTGTTCCAGCGTGGGCTGAAGACCTGAGCGGACGCAACCTGTGCCGCGACGAGGTTGACCGAATCAGTTCGTTGCTGACGAGAGTATCATTCTCGAAAGCGACGACACGTTCCAGGAACGAAATGGGGAAGTTACCGGGAACTTGCGCGGTCGTGAGCCGCCCGCAGCGGCGAGAAAAGATCACTACAAATACAGACGTACTGGTCATTAAATAAGTCTGATTTAAATTTGATAATAACTTCCTTTTAATGCTACAATGCACCATGGGGGCGAGAAGTTACACGACCGCCCCGAAGGGGCCCAACAAACCAGCCCGGGGCAACGCCCCGGGTCAGTGTTCGTATCCCGGGACCAAGCCCTGTAAGGGCGCAACAACGATGGTCATGGCCATCGTTGTCGCGCCCCTTCAGGGCGACCGCTTCCGTTGGATTCGCTACCCGGGGCGTTGCCCCGGGCTGATAGGTTGGGCCCCTTCGGGGCGGGAGGACCAACCCGAAAACTTGCACGCCCCGTGTGGTTTCCGCGTCCCCAACCCGCAAAGTTACATCGCCGTCCCGGTCAACCGTCCGGCGCGCCAACCCGAAAAATTTGATAGGGCGCCGCGGTCGCCCCGCAAAGTTACAGCGTGGGCTTCGCGCAACCATCGCAAAGTTGCCCAATGTGACAACCCGAAAAGTTTCGCGCCGGCGACTTGTCGCCGCGATCGCGCTCAACCCGCAAAGTTACAGCGTGGGCTTCGCGCAACCAACGCAAACTTGCCCAATGTGACAACCCGAAAAGTTTCGCGCCGGCTCGACCCGCAAAGCGACAAGTGCGCAGAAAAGCTCAGAGGTAAAACGTCTCTCTCGGCAGGAACAACTTGCCCGCGGTCGCGTTGTGCGCACGTATTCCTATTTCCTGAACAAGGTTCCGCGAGCCCCTTCCGCCTTCGCCTTCGCATCGGCCCCTCGTGTCGACCGCCCCGCGGCTTGGGGGCCGATGCGAAGGAGAAGCGGACAGGGGCGGCCCCCTTTTGCCGAGCCGAGCAGAGGCTGGCCCTCGCGTTATTGTTCTATTCGTGTGAGCGTCTTGATTCGGAGTGGAAGGCCGTAGGGTGGGCAGAGGGCCGCGAGGCCCACCGCTCTGGCCAGCAAGCTCCTAACCCTGGACGAGATCGGCGCGTCATTCGCTTCGGGACGGAAGCTTCTGGGTGAAGCGGTGGGCCTCGCGGCACTCTGCCTACCCTGCGGCAGGATTTCTATCCGGAATCGAGACGCTTACCCATTCCATTCTCTCATCCCTTCCCCAAACTCTGCGGGTACTTCTCCCCTGCCTCCCCCTTCCGCGTCTCTCGATCCACCAACGAAAAAAGGGCGTGTCGGCACTTTGCCGCACGCCCTTGTGTCTGTTCGTATTTTTTGTCAGCCCTATCAGGCCGACGGACGGAAGTGCTGGTAGGCCAGCAAGACTTCGTAAAGGTCGGACGAAATGGTGATCTCGTCGTCCTGGAAGTCGCGGAGCCAAGCCCGCTGACTGCGGAGGGCGTCGGACAACAGGGGGAAGATCTCAGCCAGGGGGACCGTCACCTTGGGTTCGGTCTTCTCGGCTTCCACCGAATCTTCAGGACCAAAATAAACCCGGAGCTTGCTGCGAGCCATGTGTTGCATCCTTGCAATTTTGCAACCATTCATCGCTTTGCGATGAATTCGTTGCGTCCAACCTTGGACGAGCCGCCAGTGGAAGGGGGGAGCCCCGTACCGAGGTCGCGCACGAGCGACGGACCGTACGAGCTGCGCCAGGGGCGCGGCTAGCAATGGCATCCTTCCACGCCCTTAATCGGCAGAATCCGGAACTCCGGATTGCTGAAAAAGGCGCGGCGTGCCGGTTTTTTTGGAAGTTCCGGGAAAGAGCGGCCCGAGGTCCGGGTGAATGGCCAATTCCGTGCGTAATCATTGGAGTTACGCGTAGGCGTATAGAAAACGCTAGCAGAATTCGTGAGACCTGGTCGAACAACGACCGGGCACAAACTACGAAGTTTGACTCAAGTCGCCAGCGGCAGTCGCCGGATCGACCACGGTCTCGGCCTCAGCCCGGGCCTGCTTCCACCAGATAGCTGCCAGCAGCGCGGCCCCCACGGCCCCGCCAATCACCAGGGCCGGGCGGTAGCCGTTCTCCATGTCCTCGCCACGGTAGAACCACGGGGCGTGATCCGGCCATGCCTCGGCGGCAAACTGAGTGGCCAGCATCAGCCCATTGTGAAACAGGTGATAGATCACCCCAGGCCAGAGACTACGTGTGGCCACCACCATCAGGGCGGGAACGATACCGACCAGGGTCGCCAGCAGCGATTGTTGCAGGATCAGGTGTGAGACTCCGAAGAACAGGCTCGAGACAATAACCGCCCGCAGGGTGCTCCCTTCCGTCCGCAGTCCGGAAAGGATGAACCCGCGGAAGGCCAGTTCTTCGCAGAACGCAGGCACGACGGCGATCGTCAGAAACAAGAGCCAGGGGTACTGATCGGCACCGGAAAAGGCCTGCTTCATGCTCTCCTTCATGGCCGCGTCGACGGGGTAAAGCATCTGCACCCAGCGTGCCAGCTCAGGGACGACGGGGTGCAGGAAGATGGCCAGCAGCGCCGCGGCCGGCAAGGCCCACCAGGCCGGCATCCGCAATGAGAACGTGGCCGTGCGGCTCTTGGCAAAGAGGTACGAAAGTACCACGACCGGCAGCACCATTGTCAGGAACTGGGCGGCCATATTCACCAGCGCGAACTGCCTGAAGTCGCTGGGCGCCGACAGCGAGAAGCTCGAGAAGACCCGTAGCAAGATGATCAGCCCGCCAGCGAACATGGCCATGGAGAACGAAGGGACAGCGCCAGCATCTCGGGCCAGCGACTTGATCCACAGGCTCAAGTCAAAGCGTTCGGCTTCGCGAAACAGGACCTTTTCGTTGCTGAAAAGATCGAGCGACCAGCGGATCGCCACCACCGCGCAGAGCATCGTCACGCCCAGCACGGGAAACACATACGGCCAGACCGAGTAGTCCCCTTCAATCAAACTCCGCAGCACCATCACCAGACCGGTCAGCGGGATCAACGCCTTGCCCAGATTCAGCTCGGACGTGGGGGATACTCCCATCATCACCGGCGGCATGACGACCAGGAACAGCGGGATCATGTAGTAGTGCCCCTCCTTCGTGCTGCGCGCGAAGGCGGCCAGCCCCAGACACAAGGCGCTGAAGAACAGCGAAAGAGGCAACAGCGCTATGAAGATCCACACAATCGAAAGCATTGGAGGCGCACCGAAGTTCGGCAGCTTGCTCAGAATCATCGAACCCGTCAGCCCCATGCTCAACAGGTTCAACAGCACCGTGCTGACACTGGTGAGCATGATGGCCAGCATCTTGCCGCCCACGATGTCGATGCGTGGGGTTGGACTGGCGAGCAAGGTCTCCAGAGTTCCCCGCTCTTTCTCGCCGGCCACCAGATCGACCGCCGGTTGAAAGGCCCCCGTCAGAGCCCACAGCACCAACAGCACAGGAAAGACGCGAGCCCAGATGGCGGTGCCAGGACGGCCAATCTCGGCTAAGTCGATTTCCTTCATCTTGAAAGGAACGGTGGCATAGCGGTCTGTGTCCAAGGCGTCGCGCACGATCTCTTCGCCCCAGTTCTCCAGCACATCCGCCATCCGCCCGATGCTGACCTGCGACGATTCGCGGCCCGAGTCGTAGTAGACGTCGGGCGTGGGCAAAGTCGGCAGCTTGGAGTGAGTCTTGTCGGGCGAGGGGGCGGAGCGGGCTTCGCTGACAGCCTTTCGGTAATCCCCCAGCCGCGCGGCAAAGTCAGGGGGGACGACCAGCACGATATCGGCGTCCTTAAGAAGTTGCTTCGGATCGGGCGCCCTGACGCGCTCGATCTTTGTGACGCGCATCCGCAAGGTCCGGCGTCGCACCGCTAGTTCAGGATTTTTCTTTTCTTCCTGCGATTGCGAGGGCTCCCAGCCCTCGGGCGCGCGAAAAAGTTCTTCGGAGAAGTGCTCGCCGTCGATCAACAGCGGAGACTTGGGCAGATCTTCGGCCCCCACCACTTTGATGCGCGTGGGATGCTCCAGCACGAACTGCCCCATCTGGACCAATGTCAGTCCCAGAAACGGGTACATCAGCACGGGCAGCACCAGGAACAGCAGCACCATGCGCCGGTCGCGGAGTTGATCGTAGATCTCGCGGACCAGGATCAGCCTGACGTTCTTCCAGTTCATCCGTGTTCCGCGTAATAGCCAACCGGCGTGACGGGGGAGAGGTGACGCGCACCACCATGTAGCTTCGTGAAGGTGGTTCTAAGTTAGCCGAGCGGAGTGCCGCTTGCCACCCGCTCCAATGGTCACTCCGCGGACGGATTCGTAAGATGTGGAGTTCATGAAGCAGGCGGGCGGACCTTTGTCGCCCGAACTTTGGCCCAAGAGATTGCGATGCGGGACTACGAGAGCGAGAGCCTGAGCCACGACCCGTTGCACGGGTACATCCCCTTCACTTCGCCGGCCAGTCTGCCGGCGGGGGAAGCCTCGGAGCGGGAGATCATCGACCATCCCTGGCTGCAGCGGATGCGGCAGATCCATCAGTTGCAGACCGCCTGGTACGTCTACCCGTCGGCCGAGCATTCGCGCTTCGAGCACATCCTGGGGGTGATGCACCTGGCCGGGCGTTCGGTACAGGCACTCTACGAGAGCCTGGCCGAGGTCTGCCCCGACGTCCCTAGCCGCGCGTACGTTGAAACCCTGATGCGGATGGCCGGGCTGCTGCACGACGTGGGACACGGCCCCTTCGGGCACTTCTTCGACGAGCACTACCTGAGCGACTACGGGCTGACGCACGAAACGCTCGGCTCCGACATCATCCTGCGCGAGCTGGGCCCGCTGTTGCGCTCAATTCGCCAGAACCCGAACGGCAGGCTGCCGGAGGGTGAAGTGCTGGATCCGGAGCAGATCACCTTTCTGATCACCCGCCCGACCGCCGCCGTGGGAAACCGTCCTCATTGGCTGGTGCTGCTGCGGGGGCTGTTCAGCGGGCTGTACACGGTCGACAACATGGACTTCGTGCTGCGCGACGGCTACATGTCGGGCTACGCCACGCGGGCCTTCGATCTCGACCGACTGCTGCACTACAGTTTCTTCACGAAGCAGGGTCTGACAATCCACGCCCGTGGCATGCCGGCCCTCGTTCGCTTTCTGGGCGTGCGGGCCGAGTTGTTCCGCAGCATCTATTTTCATCGCGCGGTGCGGGCGCTCGACCTGACGCTGGCCGAGTTGTTCGCCGACAGCAAGGCCTATCTGTTTCCGGGCAACCCGCGCGAGCACCTGCAGGAGTATCTTTACTTCACGGAATGGTCGCTGCTGGTCGATGTGGCCCGCTGGGCCGACAGCGAAGACCCAGCCAAGCGGACGTTGGGCCTCCGCTGGCGGAGATTTATGGCCCGCGAGGTGCGCTGGAAGATGGCCTGCGAGCGAACGCTGTTTTTTGGTCCCGAAGACTCCGAGCGAACCAGCATTTTTCAGCGGGCCGAGTTCGTGGAGCAGCAACTAAGGGCCATGCTGCCGCCGGCGCTCAAGCTGATCCCGATGAAGGTTGATCTGGCCCGGCACGTCCACCGGCCGGGCTCGCGCGGTCCGGCGGCGGGGCAGAATTTTCTCTACGACCCGGCGGCCGGACAGACACGCCCGCTATCGGATAGCGAGCTCTTTCGCCAGCTGCCGGTGAGCTATCGGCTGTGCCGAGTCTATGTGGAATCGCACGAGCACGACGCGGCCTTAGGGGCGGCGCTGGATAAGTTGCTGGCACCGGAATCAGCGGACGACAAAACGAATATGTAGGAGTGACGAAAAAATTAGGTCCGTTTTTCGCTATACTACATAGAGGAGGACGCATTGCCTGCTACGTCGAGTCTAGTCCGCTTCCCGCGCGGTCGCACGGCTCAGTCGATCCGCCCAGTAGACCGGTTCGGGCAAACGCTTGCCACGCAGGAGCCCCCGCGTGATCTCCACGGCCGAGCGGACATCGATCCGATGCCCGGGCGAAACGTAGATCGGGCGGGCGCTCTTGGGGCTCGAGAGGATCGATGCCCCGATCAATTTGCCATCGTGTACCACAGGCTCGCACGAACGAATGGCTGGAACATAGCTCGCGGGCAGACCAACGCCCCCCGTCGGCCACACGGCCAGCGGATCTTCGCGGCCAATCAGTAGTTTTTTGGTAACGCCGATCGTCGGCAGATCCGTCACGATTCCCAGGTGCGTGGCAATGCCTGCCCCACGCGGATGCAGAATGCCGCTCCCATCAACCAGCAGCACATCGGCCATTCGCCCTTCCTGTCGCACTTTGTCCAGCAACGCCAAATGGAGCGGCAACTCTCGATACGAAAGAAAGCCCGTGATGTAGGGGAATGTGACCGGCCGACGAATCGAGGTGGACCAAAGCAACTCGCCGGTCGCCACTTCGACCAAGGCGTAGCCGGCCACGCCTTCGCGGCCGTCATACGAAATGTCGACCCCGCCGGCGGTCTCGGGCCACGCGGTGAACGGAGCCAGCGAGTGACGCTTGAGCAGTTCCGATTGCTCGCGGGCCAGTTGCGCCAGCGGGGCGGAGGAAGCGAAGGCATCGACGCCGAACAGCATACCAGCCAACTCCAAGAACCCGTCCTGAATAACGATTCCCTCGCCCGTCAGCAGCAATTCTTTCTGCTTGCTGCCGGCAATGAACTCGCCCAACTCGCCGGAGGCGCGAACCACGCGATGGCAGACACAATCGGCATCGTGCGGGCGATGCTCGTGATGCAGCACCTCGTGCCCCACCCAACGAGCCGCGGAAAGATGTCCCAATGCCAACGCCAGTTGGCCATAGGTAGTGACCTGGCCGCGCGGCACCTGAGCTACCAGGTCCCACAACGTTGCCGGAATGTCAGGAGTGAGCAACATGCGGTCGGTCTCAGCGTTCGTGCGTCGCCTCCTGAATGCCCGCCTCGGCGGCCAGGCAGATCCGATCGAGTTCCTCGAGCGTCACCGACAGAGGAGGCATGATGACCAGCACATCGCCCAAGGGCCGCAGCAGCACGCCCAGTGTGCGGGCATGCAGGCAGGCGCGATGTCCGCGGCGCTCGCTGCTGGCAAAGGATTCGCCGGTCGCTCGATCGCGAACCAGTTCGATGCCGGCCACCAGCCCGCGCTGTCGCACGTCCCCCACATGATTCAGACACGCGATTCGCGCCAGATGTTCGGCCAGCCGGGCAGCTTTTTCCGGCAAGCGGGCCAGGGTCTGCTCTTCTTCGAACACGTCAAGCGATGCCAGGGCCACGGCCGCCCCCAGCGGATTGCCGCCATACGTATGCCCATGAAAGAAGGTCCGGCGACTGGCGAAGTCCCCCAGGAACGCCTGCCAGATGGTATCCGTCGCCAACGTGGCAGCCAGCGGCAGGTAACCCCCAGTCAGCCCCTTCGCCAGGCAGAGCAGGTCGGGCGTGACCTCTTCCTGCTGGCAAGCAAACAGCGTCCCCGTCCGGCCAAAGCCCACGGCCACTTCGTCGGCGATCAGCAGCACGTCGTACTTGCGAGTCAGTTCGCGGACACCGCGCAGGTAGCCCTCGGGATGCACGACCATGCCAGCCGCCCCTTGAATGAGCGGCTCCAGGACGAAAGCGGCCAGCTTTTCATGATGCTCGGCCAGCAGCGTTTCCACCTCCCCCAAATAGTGCGGCAGTGCCTCGGCCCGCGAGACACCCGCCGGCCGGCGATAGGGATTCGGCGAAGGAACGCGAAAAGTCTCGAACAACAGCGGCCGGAACATGTCGTGGAAGAGGGGCACTCCGCCGACGCTCACATCCCCCAGCGTGTCGCCGTGATAGGCCTGGCTGAGCGCGGCAAAGCTCGTCTTCGTCGGGCGAGGCTGCGGACATTGCCGCCAGTATTGAAACGCCATCTTCAGGGCGACTTCCACCGCGGTGGCCCCGTCGTCGGAGAAGAACACATGGGCCAGCCCCGCCGGGGCGAGTTCCACCAGTCGCTGAGCCAGCCGGATCGTCGTCGGATTCGATGCCCCCAGCAGCGTGGTATGGGCGACCTTGTCGAGCTGATCGCGGATCGCCTGATCGAGCCGCGGGTGGCGATGCCCGTGCACGTTGCACCACAGGCTGCTGACTCCGTCCAGGTACTCGCGACCGTCGATGTCGACCAGTGTCGCCCCATGGGCCCGCTCGATGACCAGCGGCTCGTATTCGGCCATCTGGGTAAAGGGGTGCCAGACGGAGTGGCGGTCGTGATGCAGCAATTCGTCGCGGGAGAGCATGGCCCGAGTATAAGGAAGTGTCGAACCAGGGGGGAGGTGTCGATCGGCGCGGCATGCGAGTCGATTGGCGCAGCACGAAGTGCCATTTTGGCCTTGGCAAGTTTCGCCCTCAATTCTTCGGGGTTGAATTACCAGACGCTATACTATCGATGGGAGCAATACCTCCCTCCCTCCCGTACCCAGCCCACCGCAAGGAAACGATCCGATGCGACATGCGATGCTTTCCCTGGCGACTCTGCTCGCTCTGGCGATGGTTCAGACCAGCCAGGCCCAGAATGTGCCCTCGACCGACGTGAAGGAAATCGAGAAGGCCGTGAACAAGGCCATCGAGTACCTGGAGAAATCTCAGGCGGCCGACGGTTCGTTCTCGAAACAGACCGGCCCGGCCGTGACCGCACTGATTGCGACCGGCATCATCAAGCAGGGCCGCCCGGTGACCGACCCCGTGGTCGCCAAGGGGCTCAAATTCCTCGAGACCTACGTGCAGCCCGACGGCGGCATCTGCGGCCCCGAGAGCAACTACAAGAACTACGAGACCTGCCTGGGGGTCATGGCCTTCAGCGCCGCCAACAAGGACGGCAAGTACGACAAGATCCTGAAGGACGCCGATAAGTTCCTCAAGAACCTGCAGTGGGACGGCGAAGAAGGACACGACAAGTCGAGTCCGGCCTACGGCGGTGCGGGCTATGGTGGCCACAAACGCCCGGATCTCTCGAACACGGGCTTTCTGATCGACGCCTTGAAGGCCACGGGCAACGCCCCTGACAGCGAGGCCATGCAGAAGGCGCTGATTTTCGTCTCGCGCTGCCAGAATCTGGAAGGCCCGAACAACACCACCCCGGCTGCGGCCAAGGTGAACGACGGCGGCTTCTATTACACGGCGTTCGGTGAAGGGGACAGCCAGGCGGGCAAGACCGAAAACGGCGGCCTGCGAAGCTACGCCTCGATGACTTACGCCGGGCTGAAGAGCATGATCTTCGCCGGCGTGAAAGCAGACGATCCGCGCGTGAAGGCCGCCTTCGAGTGGTCGCAGAAGAACTACGACCTGAAGTCGAACCCCGGCATGAATCAGGCCGGTCTGTTCTACTACTATCACACGCTGGCCAAGGCCCTCGACGCGCTAGGCGTGGACGAGATCAAAGATGCGGCCGGCAACAAGCATCTCTGGCGGCAGGAACTGGTGAAGGAGCTGCTGAGCCGCCAGGATCCTGCCGGATCGTGGACCAACGCCGAGAAGCGCTGGATGGAAGGGGACCCGAACCTGGTCACCGGCTATGTGCTGCTGACCTTGAGCTACGCCCGCGAGAAGCCAGCGAGTAAGTAGTTACTCCGGCCCAGACGTCAAGACGATTGAATGCCGCCGGGCACTTTGGCAAACCGCCAACGTGTCGGCGGCTTTTTTATGCGTTGAATCACTGAGGGGTCTTGGCGTCTTGGTACACACTCGCGTTTCAGCCCCGAACGGGGCGGAACAAATCAGCCCAGGGCAACGCCCTGGGAATCGATTTGCAACTGTGTCGACAGCCCTGTAAGGGCGACACTCGTTGAGAATGGCGTCGTGTTGCGCCTTCAATCGCTCGACTCGGCCTTCTTCTTTCGGCCGATCTTGCTCTCTTCCCCGCGCCACAGCCGGCCGATGTTCTCGCGGTGTCGCCAGATCACTAAGCCGGGCCCAGCCAGGCTGAAGGCCAGGAGGGGGAACGAAGCGGGCGAGAACGGCTCGGGCGTCAAGGTGATCTGCACTCCGCCCCAGACCAGCGCGGCCAGCACTGAACCGAGCGAAATGTAGCGGGTGATCGCCACCGCCAGTACAAACGCCAGAACGGCCAACCCCAGCGGCCACCAACTGGTCAGCGGCGCCACGGCCACCACCACGCCCAACCCAGTGGCGACCCCTTTGCCACCTTTGAACCGCAGCCACAGCGGCCAAAGATGGCCCAGGATCGCCACCACCCCGGCCGCCAGCGTGGCAACAATCGGCGGCACGGCCGACGAGCCGAGCATCTCCAGAATCGTGGATGCGAAGAACGCCGGCAGAAAACCCTTCGCAAAGTCCAAGGCCAGCACCAAGGCAAACCAGTGCCAACCGAGCGTCCGTCCCACGTTGGTGGCCCCGATATTCCCACTGCCGACCGTGCGGATATCAATCCCGCCGACGATACGGCCCGTGAGATAGCCGAACGGGATGGAACCGATCAGGTAGCTGCCGACCAGGATGAGAAGAAAGGGAAACATGCCTGGGGATGGTAACGAAGGAAGGCCCAAGGGACCAGGGAGTAAACAAAAGGGAATAAAGATCGGTGGGAACCACAGGGGCACAGAGACACAGAGGAAGAAAGAAAGATATTGTCCACAGATGTCACAGACGGACACAGATAAAATACGAAGAAAGGCAGCTCACTCCGACGCACTTGCATTTCATCCATCCAAATCTTCCTTCTTATCTGCGGACATCTGCGGACAATGTTTTTCGTCCTCTGTCCTTCTCTCGGCATCGCCCTCGGCCGCATTTCATCTGTGTCCTTCTGTGACATCTGTGGACGCTAACTTTCGTCTTTTTTTCTCTGTGACTCTGTGCCTCTGTGGTTCCTTTCTGCCTTCTTTCCGATGCCGATGCGCACGAAAAAAGCCCGCCGGTTTGCCCCCCGGCGGGCCTTCATTTCGTTTTGAGTCATGAAACGCTTGGATTAGGTCTTGGCCTTCATCGCTTCGCCCAAGATCTTCGACGTGCTCGGCCGCATGATGCGCGGATCGACCTGCTCGCCCTTGAGCAGCACTTCGCGAACCTGCTTGCCCGAGATCGACACGGGCTTCTCGTCCTTGTGGTTCTCGGTCAGGTCAACGCGGCCCATCGACTCATAGAAGGCCGCGAAGCCCACCTTGACCGGCGAGATTTTCAGATCGCCATTCAGCTTGCTGAAGATCTCCTGGGCGTCAAAGTCGCCCCAGATCGCTGTGCCGTCCGCATAGGGAGCGTCGGCGTGCTTGCGGCCGATCACGATGTCGGTGAAGCCGAAGTTCTGGCGATAGATGCCGTGCATGACCGCTTCCTTGGGACCGCCGTAGAACATCTTGATGTCCAGCCCGAGCAGGATGACGCGATCGGGGACCGATTCCTTGCGGGGGCCCCAGAGGGCCGCGTCGCTATCCCCTTCGCCCAAGGCGCGGGAATCGATCAGGGCCTCGTAGGTGTGCATCCGCACGTCGGCCTTCACGTCGTCTCCCTTGGTCTCGCCGATCAGCGGGTTCAGGCAGGCGCCGGCGTTGTGGCCGTCCTTCAGCAGTTTCTCCAGGCCGTAGACCAGAGCGTACTCGTGAGCCCGGTGCAACGGGTTGCGGGTCTGGAAGGCGACCACGCGGTTCCAGCCCTTCTCGGCCAGCAGCTTGCGGACCTCGCGGGGCGAGAGAACGTACTTGCCGAACTTGGGATCCTTGGGCTGCGGCAAGACTTGGATCGAGCCGCCCAGCAGGTGGGTCATGTCGGCCTGGCCCTTGAGGACCATGTCGGCGCCCGGATGATCGGTCCGCTCGGTCAGGTACACGCTCTTCAAGTAGCGGGGCTTGTCCCAGGCAAAGATGTCGCTGATGTTCAGCTCGGCCACGACTTCGCCGGCCGAGTTCGTCAAGGCGACTTCCTGCCCGGCCTTCAGCGTCTGGGCCACGGCCGTGCTGACGGGAAGCGACAGAGGGATGGTCCAGGCATAGGGCTTGCCGTCGTGGACGATGATCGACTCATCGAGGACGCGGTTGTAGGTCGCCGAGTCCATGGGGCCGGTCAGCGGGGACAGGCCACCGTCGCCGAAGCGATAGACCGTGGAGAGGTCGGCGTCGCTGACGGGGACCTTCGTCAAACCGGCAGCCTTGGCCTTGAAGGCCGCGATGTCTTTTTCACCCACCGTGCAGCAAACCGGTTCGCGCAAGCCACCGTGCGGCGCAATCAAATCAGGCATCTTCGGACAGTCCCTTCGCTAGATCATTACGTACGGAGGTCGGAAAGCCCGTTCCTGCAAGGAACGGGCGATGTCAAAACTCACCCCGACGGTGAGCCCGGCCATGGTCCGCCAAAGCGAATAAGCATACGGAAAAAGGGGCGAAGCGCAAAGGGTGGTCAGGGGAGCATCCCTAGTGCGGGGAACGAAGCGAGGCCGTGGGCTGGGTCTCAAAAAAAAAGGCGGCAAGCCATTTCACCCATGCGATTTGCGTGATCCGATGCAGATCGCCTGTCGTTTGCATGGCAGGCAAAGACTGCCAACGAGGTACGAAAGGGGGCGCGCCATAGCGCTGATCCGTTGCGAGGAATGTGAACGGCAAATGTCGTCCGAAGCGACGGCGTGCCCGCAGTGCGGTCATCCCAATCGGGCGACGGCCCCGACATGCCATGCTTGCCGCGCTCAGGCGACTTCGCGCTGCCAGGCTTGCGGAAAGTTGTGCTGCGTGATGCACTGCCGACCGATCTTCGTCCGCAGAGGCAGACATGGAGGAGTGAACGAGTTGCGTTGCGACACCTGCTACGCCGATCAGGAAAAATGGAATGCCTTCGCAAGCATTTTTGTTCTGGTCTTGTTCGTCGGGCTCGTCCTGATCTTTCTGATTAGCCGCTAAAAGCGGGGACGCTGAGCACGTTGCCGACGGGCGATCACCCTCACGCCTGGGCATCTTTGAGATTAGCATGGGCAGCGTCGACTGAGTCGAGTTGCTGGCCCGAAATGCCGTCGCCCAACTACCGCAGGAACGAGACCATGGAACCGCGTATCTCACTGATCACCTTGGGCGTTTCCGATCTGGACCGCGCTGTCCACTTCTATCGCGATGGTCTGGGCTTTCCGACCACCGTCAAACAAAACCCCGGCGTGGCCTTCTTTCTGACCGGCGGAACGCGCGTGGCGTTGTATCCCTTCGAGAGCCTGGCCAACGACCTGGGCGTACCGGCCGCGCGAGGCGGGTCGCCTGGCATCACGCTGGCCCACAACACGCGAAGCAAAGAAGACGTTGCAGAGATCCTGGCCCAGGCCGTGGCAGCCGGAGCGAAGGAAGTGAAACCTCCGCACGATACATTTTGGGGCGGGCATGTCGCCTATTTCACGGATCCCGACGGGCACTACTGGGAGATCGCCTGGGCTCCCATGTTCACGTTTGCCGACGATGGGGCGTTGATGTTGGAGTGACGGCAGCCCCGATTTCGATCAGTCCCAAAGGGACGAGATTCGATAGCCCAGGCCGCAGGCCTGGGACACGCAGCCAGATAGGACCGCAGCCCTGAAGGGGCGGGACTCTCGCCCCTTTGGGGCTTCCCTATTTTTGCATCGGTCTCCCAGGCCTTCGGCCTGGGCTATCGAATCTTGCCCCGTTGGGGCATCCATCGCACTACGCTGCTGTGTCGCTACAACAATGGCCTACTTCGGCACTTCCACCTGATGGGCGTGCCAGACGCTCTTGTCCACGTCGTCCTGCACGAACGCCACGACCGACAGGTGCTTCAACTCGACCGGCGGGGGATCGTTGGCAAACGGCCGCGTCTTGGCGTAGTCGGCCACGTACTTGTCGAGCGAGGCCTTTACTTCGGCCAAGTCAACCGTTGCGGTGATTTCGCCCTTGCCGTCGGCAAGCAGTTTGCCTTCCACGCCACCGGGGAAGCTCCGCACCACATGGTGATGGAAGCGAACTCCGTTGCTGCCAACGTAGCGGACTGTCTCTTCGGTCAGCACCAGCCGCAGGACCGGCTTCTCGTTCACTTCTTCGGCCTTCTTGTCCTCATCCTTGGCGGGCTTGGCCGCTTCCGTCTGAGCACTAGCTGTGATGGCCAGCTTCTGGCCATCGCGTTTCACGTTCAACTCGATCTTGGCCCGCTTGGCCCCTTCCAGCCGCGCGTCGATCGTCTCGCGGAACTGCTCGTACTTCGACTTGGAGTTGGCCATACCCCCGCCGCCCGCGGCGCCGGCCATGCCGTTGAAGTAGGCCGAGGGGGTCCCTCGCAGCACGTAGTACTGCGAACGGGCCAGCGTATCGGGATTGGTGAGCGGATCGGGCCCGGGGATGTGCAGGTGATACTGGAGCAGCACCACCTCGCTGGGTTGGTAGGTCTTCACCAGCCCATCAAAGGCCACGTCGGCCGCCACGCAGGGAGGACATTGCGTGCCGGTAAACAGTTCCATCAGCACCACGCGACTGTCGGCGGGCGCCTTGCGACCCGCGAACGGAGTCGGCTTGAAGGGAGGGACCTTGGCCAGATACTCTTGGTCGAGCACGGCCTCGAACTCGGCCAACTGGGCCTTCGATTCCTTGGCCAGATCGTCTTTGCCCAGCAGCCCGGCGGCCGATGCGATCGCCTTGGCCAGGGCTGCTTTTTGTTCGGTCGACGCCTTGGCCGGCAGCAGCTTGCGGGCTTCTTCGGCCAGGGCCAGCGATTCCTCGGCGTAGGGCTTCTTGCCGTAGAGCGCGGACAGGCTTCGCAGTCGAACTTCGTTGGCCCATTCGGGACCGAACGGGGCGGCCTCTTCCAACCAGCGGGCGACCAGGGCCTTCACCTCGGTGGGCTTCATGGTGTCCGTATCGGCCGACTGCAGCAGCACAGGATAGACGTGATGTAGGGCTGGATCGCCCGCGCTCTTGTCGGCCAGTTCGCGGAGTTTTTCGATCCGCTGTTTGGCGTCGGTCTCGCGACGAAGTTGAAAGGCCCCCATCATGATCGGCCCGGGCTTCAGTTCGGCGACTTGATCCTGCTGGGTCTTGGCGATCCAGGCCGGGAACAGGGTGCTGGGGAGACGGAACGTCCCCACAAACTGTCCGGCACGCGGGCCCTCTTTCGCCCGGCTGCCGTGAAACTCGGCGTCTCCGCCCGGCATGCCGAAGACGATATCGAGCGTGCCATCCTTCAGGGCGATCGATTTCACGGTCGTGTCGGCGAAGTTCGGCAACTTGGCCACGATCTCGGCCGTCCAGGCGCCGTCCTTCTCGGCCGGCTTCAGGATGAAGAACTCGTCGTCGCCATAGGCCGCGACGTTCAGCTTCACGTTCCCTTCCAGTCCTGTATCCGCCCTGGCGGCTACGGCCGACAGCACCAGGAAACCGCAACCAAACAGCAATCGAGTCAGGGCGTTCATCAGCGGGGGCTCCGGTTGCGGGAGGGACATCTTATGGGGCAGGCTTGCGGACTTTTTGGGTTCACCACGCCCTTGAGGTTTACATCGTTTCTCCCGGGGGTCAAGCCAATCGTCCCTGGCGTGGGACTTAGCGAGCCCGCGGTCGACTGTTATAATTCAACGGTGGAAGAGCAGAGGGATTGCGCAAGGACGCTGCCGGTGCCGCTAGCGTTGCTCCGCCCCCTTTGAACTGCCTCCCCGCCCTCCCTGGTTCGCGCCCCCGTCACGCTTTGAGGTTTGCCATGCCTGTCCGGACGATGTTTGAGAAGATCTGGGACGAACACGTCGTTCATGCCGAAAAGGGGAAGCAGACGATTCTGTACATCGATCTGCACCTGGTCCACGAAGTGACGAGCGCGCAGGCGTTTGAAGGGCTGCGGCTGGCTGGCCGCAAGGTGCGCCGCCCGGAGCGAACCGTGGCCACCGCCGATCACAACATTCCGACCACGGACCGCCGACTGCCCATCGCCGACCCGATCTCGAAGCTGCAGATCGACACGCTGGGCAAGAACTGCGCGGACTTCGGCATCAAGTACTACGACCTACATAACCCCCTTCAAGGTATTGTACACATTATCGGGCCTGAATTGGGACTAACTCAGCCCGGAATGACGATTGTTTGCGGCGACAGCCACACCGCCACGCACGGCGCACTGGGAGCGTTGGCCTTTGGCATTGGAACCAGCGAGGTCGAGCACGTCTTGGCCACGCAAACGCTGCTGCAATCCAAGCCCAAGACCTTTGAGATCCGCGTCGATGGCCAACTGGCCCCGGGCGTGACGGCCAAAGACCTGATCCTGTTCATCATTGGCGAGATCGGCACGGCCGGCGGCACCGGTTACTGCCTGGAGTACACCGGCAGCGTGATCCGCAATCTGTCGATGGAACAGCGGATGACCGTCTGCAACATGTCGATCGAGGCCGGGGCCCGAGCTGGGATGATCGCCCCGGACGACATCACCTTCGAGTACCTCCGCGGCCGGCCCTTCGCCCCCAAGGATTTCGACAAGGCCGTCGAGAAGTGGCGCAAGCTCACGAGCGACGCCGGGGCGATGTACGACCGGACCGAGGTTTACAACGGCTCGCGCGTGGTGCCGCAGATCACCTGGGGGACGAACCCCGGGCAAGTCGCGCCGGTTTCCTCGCGGGTCCCCAACCCCGGCGAGTACGACGACGAGAACGACCGCAAAGCGGCCGCCGCTTCGCTGGCCTACATGGGCCTGGAGCCGGGGACCCCGTTCACCAGTGTCCCCATCGACCGAGTGTTCATTGGCTCCTGCACGAACGGCCGTATCGAGGACCTGCGGGCGGCCGCCGCTGTGGTGAAGGGCTATCACGTCAATCAGAAGGTCGGCGCGATGGTCGTTCCCGGCAGTGGCCAGGTGAAGAAACAGGCCGAGGCCGAGGGACTCGACCGGGTCTTCACCGAGGCTGGCTTTGAGTGGCGCGAGGCCGGCTGCAGCATGTGCCTGGGCATGAACCCCGACATCCTGACCCCCGGCCAGCGCTGTGCCTCGACCAGCAACCGCAACTTTGAAGGCCGGCAAGGCAAGGGCGGCCGAACGCATCTGGTTTCGCCCGCGATGGCCGCCGCCGCCGCGGTGGAGGGGCATTTTGTGGACATCCGCGAGTGGAAGTACAAGGCTTAGTTAAAGGTGCTAAGTCCAGTTGGTTTTGAGCGAGATGCCAGGGGATGCCCCTCATCTATCGTGTGATATACGAAGAGAATGGAAAGCCTCAAGTCGGAGACTTAGGGAGCAGGCTAGGTGTCCGCCCAGAGGATATTGACGTCGACGCTGATGGTTTTGTGTATCCTGGAACCGGCGGCATGTCCGTTGCACCCCATTGGAGGGTTCTCCCAGTCTCGTTTTTGCCAAAGCGAATGCGCGACCGAGTCTTTGCCGCCCGACGGAGCAACAGTTACCGCGTTTGGAAAATGGGGGAAGGTGCATTTATTTCGGAAAAGCTCACAGAGTATCTAACGCTGCGTGTCGACCCGGAACGTCCCGACGAGCACGGATTTGTGGAACCAGCTTTCAAGATGCTGTGGACCGAATTCCAAGGCCACCTCGCAGCCACGCAGGATCGATGGGAAGATGGTGAAACATGAGCACGATCACACAGACTGTGAAGCAAAGCCCTTACTTTAGTGAGTTAGTTAACTCGATGCTTGAACTGCACGAGTTGGCGATGAATGGTCGAGACGAAACCCCTGAAGCTGACCGCATCCATGACACGATGGAGCACGCTTGGTGGAAGGTGAGCGACGTTGAGCAAAATTTGGTCAATGGGCTGAGCGGTGATTTGATTTCGATCGAGAGCCCTGGCCTGTCAAGGATTGCAACCCAATTGGAAGGGACGATACCTCAGCCTTCGAGCAAGGCGGAGTGGATTGAACTGCTCGAGTGGCTTCGTTTAAACGACGCGAATATTCCAGCCGATCAACTCGCATTCCTGCGAGGGAATGCGTGGGTCGCGCTCGGCCAACATCGGGCAGCAGAAGTGTTCTTTCGCGAAGCGTATCGCCTTCACTCGATTGAAGACCTCTACGGCGATTCTTATGCCGTGGTTTGGATTCGTGCGTTGGAGGCGATCAGAGCGCTCGACAGATTGGATGAGGTCACCACGAATTTCCTTGAAAGCAGTCGGTCTCATATGCGCCGAATTGCCAGCGCCTGCGCTCGATTCCAGATCGCGGCCAAAGTTCCGACGTACCTCGCCAGGAGAAGTTGGCAGGAAATTGGCAATGAGATTAGTCGGGAGCTCGAATCCGCAGTGCCAGGTCAATCGAAGACCCTCGACGATTTGATCGACAATGCCCAAATTTGCCTAGGATTCATCTACTTTCTCACAGGCCGTCGGACAGATGCCGAACTCACCTGCGAACGAGTCGCCGCTCGAACTCCCGATCATCCTGGGACTCGAGAATTGCGACGATTCTTGCGCGGTGAGATTCCGTTGAACGAGGAATCGGAGTCGATCAATCGACTCGTAGACATCCAAATAACCGACGTGCCGCCGCCTCTCGCAGCCTAAGCAACGCCATCGACACCAAATTGTACCTCCCTTCAATAAGACCTTCATGAAACCGTTTACTCAACTCACCGGCCTGGTGGCCGCCATGGACCGCCAGAACGTCGACACCGATCAGATCATTCCCAAGCAGTTCCTGAAGCGGATTGAACGCTCGGGCTTTGGCCAGTTTCTGTTCTTCGACTGGCGATTCAAGAACGATGGCTCCGTTAATCCCGATTTCGAACTGAACCAGCCGCGATTCCAGGGGGCGACGATCTTGGTGGCCCGGCGGAACTTCGGTTCCGGTTCCAGCCGCGAGCATGCCCCGTGGGCGCTCGAGGACTACGGCTTCCGCGCGGTGCTGGCCCCCAGCTTTGCCGACATCTTCTACAACAACTGCTTCAAGAACGGCATGCTGCCGATCGTCCTCGACGACAAAACAATCGAGGACCTGTTCCAACGCGTGGCCGCTCGGCCGGGCTATCAGCTCACCATCGATCTCGAGAGTCAGACCATCCGCGACGCGGTCGGGCTGTCGATCCCCTTCGAGGTCGAGCCGTTCCGCAAGCATTGCCTGCTCAACGGGCTCGACGACATTGGCCTGACGCTTGTAAACGAGGCCAAGATCACGGCCTATGAAGCCGCCCGCGCCTGACGGTGAACTCGAGGGACGCATGGCGACTCTGTCCACCGGCGAAGCTTCTCCGGCCTCTGCGGCTGTCGGTCCGCTTGCGCCTCCACGGGGCATCTGGTTTGCCCTGTGCTTCATGTGGCTGGTCGGCGTCGCCCTGAGCATCGTTCTGGCGGTGCAGCACCATCAGTTGCTGGCCGGCGAAGTCGAAGGGGGCCTGCCGGGCTGTTCCGGCGGGGGCTTTGACTGCAACAAAGTCCTGACCAGTCCCTATGGCAAGCTGTGGGGACTGTCGATCACCTGGTTCGCACTGGGCTACTATGCCTTGCTGCTGGTGGTGATGGTGGTCGTGCGCCGACTTGAGCGGACTTCGCCAGGCACGCCAGCCGCACTCGCCCTGCCGGCACTTTCGGCGATGGGCCTGGCCACGGCCGGCTGGGATGTGGGCGTCATGGTCGGCGTGATCGGCGAGCTCTGCCCCTGGTGCCTGGGCGTACACACGGCCAACACGCTTTACTTTCTGTTGGCGGGCTTCTACGCTCAAGCTTCGTGGCAGGTATCGCAACGCCTGCGATTCAACGCGGGCGAACCGCGACTCAGCCTTCGCCCGGCATTGCTGGCCGGACTCTTGGCCGTGCTGTTGGGTGGATGGCAGATGGCCGTGCTGGCCCTGTTTCATGACCCGATCGGATTGAAGGTCGTGGCTCGTGATATTCCCCTATCGAAGTTGCGCATCGGCGGCGACTCGGCCGAGGCTGCGCCCATCTGGACCATCAACGGCCCGCGCGACGCGGCCAACACGGTCGTGGTCTTCTCCTGCTTCACCTGCCCGCAATGCAAAGAGGCTCATCGTCTGCTCGAAGAGATCGCCGCCGAACACCCGGGCGATTTCCGCATCGACTTCCGCCTGAATCCTCTCTCGCCCGACTGCAATCCCAACCTCAAGGGCGGAGTGGCGGTGCCGCCGCACTTATTTGCCTGCCAACTGGCCCGCATCGGGCTCGCGGTGGCCGAGCTCAAGCCCGACGAATACCCCGCGATGGCCCATTGGCTGTACGAGCAGCAAGCGCGCGTCTTGTCGCCGTTTGAAGCCGAGGACGAAGCCGCCCGGCGGGTCGGCCGCGACAAGCTGCGCGAGGCACTCGATTCCAATACGGATCTCGGCCGTCGCATCAATGCCCGGCTGTTGCGCGATGTGACCCTCTCGCAGGAGATCCAAGTCCAGCGCGTCCCGCAGATCTATATCGGCCGGGTCGGCGCCAACGAACCGGGCACCAAGACCAGCGGGCAGCTCTCGGGTCATATCACCCGCGAGCAGTTGGAAGCCGAGCTGGGCAAAGAGTTCGGTTGGAAGCAGCCAGCCGAAGCTGCCCAGTAGGCGAATTCACCGACAGCGTCCGTCGGCCGTATGTCGAACGCAAGAGACGCCCTGCCGGCCATTCGGCAGCAGGGCGTCTCGTTGTGCTAAGCCTTCAAGTCTCTACGAAAAGCCGGGCTAGACCGGATTCTTTTCCTTCTTGAACTTCTTGCCGGCAAAGCGCTCGCGGGGAGGAGGGGCGGCCCCTTCGCTGGCTCGCGAGATGTTTAACTGCCGACCGGCCACGCGGACCTTCTTCAGGGCATAGAACATGTCGTTCGGCATGCCGGCCAACAGGTCGACCGTGCTGTGCTGATCGAAGATCTCGATCCGACCGATGTACTGGCTGCTCAGGCCGGTCTCGTTGGCAATGGCGCCCACAATGTTGGCCGGCTTCACCGTGTGGGCGCTGCCGACTTCAATGCGGAAGGTTTCCATCTGGTTGCGGCCCCGCGGACCGCTGTTGCCATGCGGGGCACGATCCGTCTGATGCCCGCTGGGCCGACGGTCGTTGTCACGCACATCGTGCGATCCGACAAAGCTGCCCGGCTTCAGCTCTTCGCTGGCCAAGAGCGGGGTGTTGCCTTGGACCATGCCGATCAGCGAAGCGGCGATCTGCTCGACCGGCACTTCGGGATTCTCCGCACGGTACTGCTCAATGAGCGAGGTGAAGGTAGCCAGATCCTTGTGAGCCAACCCAGCGGTGATGCGCTCGTGGAAGCGCGCGACCCGCAGACGGTTGATCGCCCGCTTGGTCGGGATCTCCATAGGCTCGATCGTCTGCCGCGTGGCCCGCTCGAGCCGCTTGAGCTGCATCTTCTCGCGAGGGTGCAGGAACATGATGGCGCTCCCTGCGCGACCCGCGCGGCCGGTCCGGCCGATGCGGTGGACGTAGCTTTCGCTGTCGAAGGGGAGATCGTAGTTGATCACATGGCTGATCCGCTGCACGTCGAGACCGCGGGCGGCCACGTCGGTGGCGATCAGCACGTCGATCTTGCCGGCACGCAGGCTGTCGACGATCCGCTCGCGCTGCTTCTGAGCGATGTCGCTCGACAGGGCGGCGGTGCGATGTCCGTGACTCGCCAGGAACTCGGCCAGCGGTTCGGTGGTGCTCTTCATCTTCACAAAGATCAGCACCCCGTCGATGGTCTCGGCCTCGAGAATGCGAGCCAGAATGGCCTGCTTCTGATGCGGAGCGGCCACCACGTAGCGCTGATGCACGGTATCGGCCGTGGCCGACTTCTGTTGGATGGTGATCTCGGCAGGGTCGTTCAAGTGAGCCTGAGCGATCCGGCGGATGGCCGCGGGCATGGTGGCCGAGAACAGGGCGATCTGCCGGGTCGGCGGGGTCTGCGTCAGGATCCACTCGACATCGTCGGCGAAGCCCATCCGCAGCATCTCGTCGGCCTCGTCCAGGACGAGCCCGGCCAGCGAGTCGAGCTTAAGCGAACCGCGACGCAAGTGATCCATCACGCGGCCAGGCGTGCCGACCACAACGTGCACCCCGCGGTCGAGCTGACGGAACTGCAAGCCGTAGTCCTGGCCGCCATAGATCGAGGCCACGCGCAGGCCAGACATGCCGCTGGCGTAACGCTCAAAGGCTTCGGCGACCTGAATGGCCAACTCGCGGGTCGGGGTCAGGACCAGGACCTGGGTGGCCTTGTTCGAGAGATCGATCTTCTGCAGGAACGGCAGTGCGAAGGCCGCGGTCTTGCCGGTGCCGGTCTGGGCCTGGCCCAGCAGATCGCGGCCGGCCAACAGCAACGGAATGGACTTGGCCTGGATCGGCGTGGCGACCTCGTAGCCCGAGCTTTGAATGGCCTGCAGCAAGGGGGCGCTCAGGTTGAGCGAGGCGAACGTGGTCTCGGCACCTTCGACAGCAGCGGGAGTCGACGACATTTCGGACGAAACTTCGGTGGCATCAGACAAAGACAAAGAATCAGACATCGAACGAGTGACCTCGAATGAAAAAGATAGTACCCGGTATTCGACGTGCTCGGCAGCGACCGAAGTCGCGCCCATGGGCGTTGGCAGCTAAAAGCTGCCAGAAGGACGCCTCCTCCCACGGAGGTCGTCATCACGGCCCAGGCACGGTTGATCGAACGCGTCAGGTACTGTTCAGAAGTCGGCGAGGGTCAACACGCGGCCCCGAGAGGGGGCATCTCTGAAACTGGCCCGATTGGCATTCATCAATAACGCTATCCAACATAGCGATAGCGGCCCAAAGCGAATAGGGGGGGGATTTTGGGGGGGGTGCGGTCGGGCGTGGGGAGCCCAGGTATCCGCACAGCGGCAGAACTCGGGCTGTGGGGCTTAACCCGTTCGGAGCAGGATGCTTCGGCGTGTGTAACTTTGCGGGTTGATCGCCGGTTACCAGCCGTCTTCGACCACCAGCTTGTTCTTGGCGATGTACTTGTTCAGGCGGTCCCAGCAGACGGTCTTGCCGGTGATTCGCATCGGCGAGTGGGTCCACATGAAGGTCTCGCCCGGCGGGTAGCCGTCTTCAGACATCTCCACATCACGTTGGAAGAGCTGGTACTGACCGTCGACGAAAATCAGGTCGCTGAAGTCGCGCTCGGAGGGGTCGGGGACCGGTTCCGGAGCGTAGGGCGGTTTGATGTCGCCGGCCTTTTGGTAACGCAGGTTGATGCTCGAGGCGGTGAGCATTGTGCGGGCCGCGCCCAGCGAGACCGGCAGGTTGTCCTTGAGGGCGACCAGGCGGAGCAGCGTGTTGATGAGCGGCTCGCGATACTCGGTTTTGATCGGCCAAAGATCGCAGTCGTCCCAGCTTTGGAATTTGTCTTCTTCGAAGACTCGGGGCTGAACGCGGGCCGGGTCGCGCACGGTTTGCGGAGTTACGCCGGAGATGCGCGGGAACCCGAGATACTTGAGGGTGTGGCCTGGTGGGTAACCGGCCAGACAGATCTGCCAGTCGTGCAGGTAGTTGAGGTAGAGTCCGTCGGCGTTGAGAAAGTCTTCGTACTCCTTGCGCGTGGCTTTGGGGATCTTGTGGCGGACTGGCAGGGGCTGCGGGAGTTGGCGATTGCGGAGATTCAACAGCGAGGCCGTGAGAACGATGCGGCAGGCCGTGAGTTGGTCACGCGGTTTCTCGGCGTTCAGGGCGACGCCGATGGTGTAATTGATGACGCCCGTGCGAATGGGGAGCGAGATGGGCCAGTAGTCGGGCATGGGGCGGTGAGCGGGGAAGAGGGGCGAGAGACGAGAAGGATGGTTGAACGGCTGCTTACGGGGCGGGGGACACTCTCAAGACCCTAGCTGCTCCCTCCCACTTGAAAGAAAGAAGTGGAACCACAGAGGCACAGAGTCACAGAGGGGAAGGAAGGCGGGCATACGCCAGGGATGTAACTTTGCGGGTTGGTTGTGGGAATTGTTTTTAAACAGGAGGTAACGGAGGGGTTTTCTCTGTTACCTCTGTTTCCTCCTGTTCAAAGACAGAATGACAAAATCATGTAACGACAGAATCATGAAGACTGCTCGTTGTTGTGTGTTGAGGATGCGCCACCACTCTCTTCCTGCTCCCTCCCACTTGTAGTCAAGATCTCGCATTTCGCAGGATTTTTTTGAATTCGAAGGGAAGAAGTGGAACCACAGAG
>Ga0105046_10000181_pt1 | contig 77160 bp, 72 predicted proteins | sample MAT03_FD_78385 | JGI IMG/M metagenome (GOLD analysis project Ga0105046, IMG submission 78385) | Freshwater microbial communities from Lake Fryxell liftoff mats and glacier meltwater in Antarctica - MAT-03 (megahit assembly) | ecosystem: Environmental > Aquatic > Freshwater > Ice > Liftoff...
ATCGACTTCGAGCACGCGGTTCATGCGCGAGACGTTGATGATCACCTGCGTGCCGGAGCCGTCGGGCACGCCGCCGCCAACCAGGCCCGTGTTGCCGCCTTGCGGCACGATGGTCGCACCGCTTGCAGCGCACAGCCTGACGACGGCCGCGACCTCCTCGCAAGTGGCCGGCTTGACGACCGCGAGCGGCTTGCCGAAGTACTTTTTGCGCCAGTCGTTGGCGTAGGCGGCGAAATCGGAGGTGATGACGTGGTCGGCGCCGACGATGGCAATGAGATTTTCGATGATCATGGAAGTCGCTGGAAGAAACTGCTGCGCATGGCGTTGCGAACTGCCACGGTAAGCCTTAAGACGGATACTTCAATCTAACTTGTTCAACTAGGAAGTGCGGCGAGGTTGGGATAACGATGTTTTGCAGGTACGAGGTAATGTCGGCCAGGATGTGTTCCGCAGTCTCTTGGCGCGGTTTACACTTTTCCGCCCACGCGCGGCCGGGATGAATGACATCCCAACGAGGGCGCATTCCTTGGTAGCGTCCTTTGCCAGGATCATGATTGCCGAATCCATCAACAAGCGTGTTCCAAACAGGCGCGAACTTCGCGATTAGAAGTGACTCTCCCAAAGGAATCCAGATGTCATCGACTACCAGATATCGACAGTAGAAATCGTCAATGCACAAATTTGTAGCGGCACGAACGCTCTTTTCATGATCCCCAAGGCGGCCGACAAGTGCGCGGGTGTTCGTGTGGTCGATCTTTCCACCTTTCCTCCCGCCTTCGGGGATTGCTTTACCCACGTAAATTGGCGCTTCAAATTGATTGTTCCGATTGCGCTTCGCCATGGGTTCGTACTGCTTAAACTCCCCCGTGTAGTAAATGGCGTATAAGCCTGCCCCGTTAAAGCGCTCGAAGGCGCCCAACGGATGGACCTTCCGCCCGAGCAAGGCTTCGGCAACGCTTGCACGAAGGTTTTCCCTGTCCAGCGGGTTGTAAGGCGTTGGGTCGGTCATCCGGTCGCTTGTTCTGAAAACCGGGAAAGCTCTTCCAGAACGGTTGCATCAATCAGTTTTTCCGCGACGCTCGCAGCAACAATTCGCGCCAGCGCAACTGGTACCGCGTTGCCCAGCTGGCGCATCGTCTCGGTCCACGCACCATGAAAGATGTAGCCGTCAGGGAACGTTTGCAGCCGAGCCGCCTCCCGTACAGTGAAATAGCGAACGGAGCCGTCTGGCCGTACAAGCATGTTTTCGCCGCCGGGAACTCCGTGGTCCCCTGCCTTCAAGGTCTTTGCCGGTAGGTCGAGGGGACTGCCTGTATGGCCTGGATATGTTTTTGCACCCGGTTGAAACTTGTGGTTGTATTGAATGGTTGACTGCGCTTTCTCCGGATCTGGAAGGTCTGCAATCGCGTCGCGCACCGTGCGCCATGGCAATTTTGACTGCGGCAGGTTAAGGGCACGGATCCTATCGATCGTAAGCTTCAGAGAATCGGGCATGGCTGGGCGCCTGGCCTTGACCACACGGTGACGCTCCCAATAAATACCGCTCACCCATTGATCGTGGAGTAGTGCTTCCAACGAATGCGTCTCGTCTGGAAACTTCCACTTGACGTCGAGATCGTTTCTGAATCCGACCATGAAAACGCGTTCTCGACGTTGAGGCACGCCGTAGTTGGCGGCATTTACCAAGGTGGGCAACACGTTGTACGCGAGACGCCCATTTTGTGCGCGAGTGCTTTGCGCCTGTTGCAGCCTGTGATGGTGATCGAGCCAACTCTCATCAGGTTTTGGCGGCAAGCTTGGAAGCCGCAATTGACCAAGAATGTATTGGTAGTAGTTGTGAAAAGTCGGTCGCGTTAGTCCTTTGACGTTCTCAACAATAAACGCGCGTGGTCGCAAGGTTCGAACAATCGCTACCGTTGCGGGGAACATATCGCGAGTGTCGAGAAACGCGCGGTGCTTTCCACCCATCGAGAACGGTTGGCACGGCGGTCCGCCTGCGACCAAGTCGATGGAGTCAGCCTCAGGAGTTGTACTGAAATCCAGAATCCAATCGCGTACATCACCTTCGAACACCGGCCAATCGCTTACTAGCGGGTAACCGCGATTGACGTTCTCTCGAACAGTATCGCAAGCCCATTTGTCCCATTCAACCACCGCTTTTGGGCTGAAGCCGGCAAGTGTCAAACCCATTCCGAGACCGCCGGCGCCTGCAAAGAGTTCCACAGCTCTCATTTACGTCTCCCGCAGGTCAAGGAATTCAATGATTTTACGCGCGAGCGATTCTGGATAGGAAAGCGCGCACTCCCAAACCACGAGAGCGGACCACTCTGTTCGGACCAAATCACGATGGTTCGCGCGATCCCGGGTACTTGTGCCGACATGCCTTCTGGCCCAAAAATGCACGCGGCTTTTTGGCACGCGGGCGCTGCGGCATCCTCGATGCGAATGCCAGAGAAAACGGTAGACGAATAGCACTTTCTGCCTGCGCGGAAACAGCAAGTCGGGTCGTCCGGGCATTGATCTTCCCTGAAGCGGAAATCTATAGCCCAATCAATGTATCGGACCGCGAACAAACAACTCGGGTTGCGTATCGCGGCCTCGAGCACGAGACATTATCTCGCTGCCACGTTCAGCTGTTACCGTGTCCAAGACGGTCGGTTGATCACGTGTTGGCCTCAGTAAACCGCGCGCCCGCCCGAAATATCAAACACCGCCCCGGTGGTGAACGAGCATTCTTCGCTGGCCATCCAGGCGATCATCGCCGACAGCTCCTCGACCTTGACAAAGCGGTTCATCGGAATCTTCGACAGCATGAAGTCGATATGCGACTGGCTCATCTGCGCGAACATTTCGGTCTGCGCCGCCGCCGGGGTGATGGCGTTGACCCGAATCCCGGTGCCCGCCAGTTCCTTGCCCAGCGATTTGGTCAGCCCGATCACTGCTGCCTTGGAGGCGCTGTAGGCCGGTGCGTTGGGGTTGCCGTCCTTGCCGGCGATCGAAGCGATGTTGATGATGCGACCGTAGTCGCGCTTCATCATGCCGGGCACCAGTGCCTTGCAGCAATGAAAGGTGCCCATCAGGTTGACTTCCTGTACCGCGCGGAAATCCTTGGACGAGTATTCCCAGGTTTTCTGATTCGGGCCGGTGATGCCGGCGCTGTTGACCAGGATGTCCACGCGGCCTGCATCTGCGGCGGCGGCGAGTACCTGGGCTTCGTCGGTGATGTCCAGGGTGGTGGTGGCCACCGACCCGAGTGCGGACAAGGTGGCTTTGGATTGCTCCAGCCGATCGCCTGTCATGTCCCACAGCACGACGGCGGCGCCGGATTGCAGCATGCGTTCGGCCACCGCATAGCCGATGCCGCGCGCGCCGCCGGTGATGACGGCGGTCCTGCCTTTCAAGTCGATCTGGTTCATGGCGTTTCTCCTTTTGGTTGTGCCTGTGCGAGTTTCTTCAGTGGCCGCAGGATCGCGGTGGCGCAAACGAAGTAAATGGTGGCAAGCGCGATCTCGACGCCTGCCAGCAGCATCGAGGCGCCGGCGTCGCTGCTCACGCGCACCAGGCCTTCGGTGATGTAGAGCCAGATCAGCAGCACCGAGCATTGCAAAGCGTAGTTGCGAGCGGCCAGAACGCCGCGCAAGATCAGGAGCAGCGGCAGGACTTTCAACACCAGCCAGGAGCCGCCCGGACGCAAGGGTGCCAACCACAACTCCCATGCCACGCACAGCACGATGAGGCCGATCAGGGCGGCGCTGGCGCCGCGCTGCCAGGGGAATTTCATGTGGCGAGTTTCAGTGCGATACCGGCCAGACGTCGTCCGAGCGCGATGGTGAGACGCTTTTCATCGTCGCTCAGGGGACGATCCGGCCCGCTGCCGGCTACATGGCTGGCACCGTAGGGTGTACCGCCGCCAGTGGTGGTGGCGAGCGCCGGTTCGGTATAGGGCAGGCCGACGATGAGCATGCCGTGATGCAGAAGTGGCAGCATCATCGACATCAGGGTGGTTTCCTGCCCGCCATGCTGGCTGGTAGTCGAGGTGAAAACGCAGGCAGGCTTGCCGACCAGGCTGCCGTTCTGCCACAGTGCACCGGTCGAATCCCAGAAATGCTTCATCGGTGCGGCCATGTTGCCGAAACGGGTTGGCGATCCCACAGCAACGCCAGCGCATTCCTCAAGATCTCGCATCTCGGCATAAGGAGCACCGGCCGGCGGCACCGGCGGGGCCGCCACGCTGGTGATGGCCGCCACCGGCGGCACGCAGCGTACACGGGCGATCGCGCCCGCTACGCTTTCGACGCCTTGCGCGATGTGCTGGGCTAAACGGCGGGTGGCACCGTTGCGGCTGTAATAAAGGACCAGGATATCGGGCATCGGAGAGGAAAATGCGGTCCTGCTTGCGGCTGCTAGGCCAAGTATCAAGCGGGATGACGATCAGTGCGAGGGTATTATACGGAGTCAGTCAGCAGGGAGAATCCAGGGCGTGTCGGCGAAACAGCCATCGGTGGTGCGGCGCATTGAACAGCAGGTCGATCAGGTGTCCGGCGCCGCCGCCAATGCGATCTCTGGAGCTGTCGCCAGTGTGGTGCATGCTGCCGGGGGCGTGGCCGACGATATGGTGGGCGGCTCGCGCCAGGCGCGCTATGTGTTGTATCTGCTGAAACGGGCACGCGAAGACCAGTTGGCGCAGGTGGCCGGCAGCCTCACATTTACGACGCTTTTGTCGCTGGTGCCATTTCTGACGATTGCGCTGGGTGTGTTTGCTGCGTTTCCGATATTCGACGAGATGCGCGATGCGCTCGAAGAGTTCCTGCTCGACAACGTGTTGCCCGAGCAGGCCAGCGACGCCTTGATGACGCATGTGGGCGCGTTCGCGCAAAAGGCGGCCGGCCTCACCATGGCTGGTGTGGTCGTGCTCGGTGTGACCGCAATTCTCTTGTTGCAGACCATCGACCGTGCGCTCAATGCCATCTGGCGCGTGCCGCGGCCACGCCCGCTCGGGCAGCGGGTGCTGGTGTACTGGACGGTGGTAACCCTGGGGCCGGTATTGATTGGCGGTGGCCTTGTGATTACCTCGCTGGCCGTGTCCGTGTCGCTCGGCTTCATGCCGGGCAGTCAGTGGGTCTCTCACCTGCTGTTGGGCGTGGTTCCACTCTTGCTCACCGCGCTGGCGTTTGCGATTCTGTATGTGGCGGTGCCCAACCGCGATGTGCAGTGGCGACACGCGGTGATCGGTGGTGCGGCGGCCGCCCTCGGTTTCGAGGCGATGAAGAATCTGTTCGGGCTGTATGTCGCCAGCTTCCCAAGCTACCAGCTGGTTTACGGCGCGTTTGCCGCGATTCCGATTTTTCTGCTGTGGATATACATGTCGTGGCTGGTGACCTTGGGCGGCGGTCTGATCGCCGCGACCTGGCCACTGGTGGGCTACGAGCGTGCCGATACCCACAAATGGCCGGGTCTGGCGTTCACCGAAGCCATGCGCATCCTGTTTTTGCTGCACCGGAGCCGTGCCGGCGGCGGCGCCACGCCGCGCCGCATTCGTGCCGAGTTGCGCACCGGATTCTCGGATTCCGAGACCCTGCTGGAGCGGCTGCGCCACGCCGGCTGGGTCGCGCGCGTCGAGGGTGCAGACGGCCAGCCGCGCTGGGCCATGCTGGCCGATCCCGATGCGCTACTGGTGGCGGAGGTGTTTCGCCGCTTTGCCTTCGATGCCGGCATGGCAACCAAGACCCTCGACGTCGATCATCCGCAGCACAGCTTCGGCGTGGCACGTTTATCTGCGCTGATCGAGGGTAGCCTGGATCTCACGCTGGCCCAGGCGTTTGCAGCGGGGCCAGCCGTCCCTGAATCGCACGAAACACCTGCAGGCAAACGCAGCGCATGAAACCTTTCACCCAGAAACTCGAAGCCGCCTGGCGCAGCAACAATTCCCTGCTGTGCGTCGGGCTCGACCCGGATCTCAAACGCTTTCCGGCGCATCTAGGCCAGCGATCCGGCGCGATCGCCGAGTTTTGCCGCGCGATCGTGGATGCAACCGCCGATCTGGTATGCGCCTTCAAGCCGCAGATCGCCTACTTCCATGCCGAGCGGGCCGAGGATCAACTCGAGGACCTGATCACCTATATCCACGATCGCTATCCGCAGGTTCCGGTGATCCTGGATGCCAAGCGCGGCGATATCGGTTCGACCGCCGAGCAATATGCGCGCGAAGCCTTCGAACGCTACCGCGCCGATGCAGTGACGGTAAGCCCGTTTCTCGGTCACGACTCGATCACCCCCTACACCTGTTACGCCGAGCGCGGTGTGATCGTGCTGTGCCGTACTTCCAACCCGGGCGGCAGCGACATGCAGTTTCTCGAAGTCGATGGTCCGCATGGCCGCGAGCGCGTCTATCAACGCATCGCGCGCACGGTTGCGACCGAGTGGAACCAGAACCACAACTGCGGCCTGGTGGTGGGCGCCACCTATCCGGCTGAATTGGCCGAGGTGCGCCGGATTGTCGGCGACCTGCCACTATTGGTGCCAGGCATCGGCGCGCAGGGCGGCGATATCGTGGCGACGGTGGCCGCCGGGCGCAGTGCGCAGGGGGCGGGTCTGATCATCAATTCGGGGCGCGCGATTCTCTACGCATCGGGTGCCGAAGACTTCGCCGCTGCGGCGCGCCGGGTCGCATTGGAAACGCGCGACGCAATCAATGCAGAGCGTTGAGCGCGCGGGTTTTCGCTTCCGCGGCAGCTGCACTTTCGTAGAAGGCATCAACCAACACAGGACTTCATCAAAATGACGACAAATCTGGAAATCGCGACCCTGGGCGGCGGCTGCTTCTGGTGTGTGGAAGCGGTATTCGACGATCTCAAGGGCGTGCACGCGGTCGAATCGGGTTACATGGGCGGGCATACCGTGAACCCCAGCTATGAGGACATCTGCGGCGGCGATACAGGGCATGCCGAAGTGATCCGCGTACGCTTCGATCCGGCCGTGGTGAGTTTCGCCGACATCCTGCGGGTGTTTTTCACCGTGCATGATCCGAGCACGCTCAATCGCCAGGGCAATGATGTCGGTACCCAGTATCGCTCGGTGATTTTCCATCACTCCGAGGCGCAGGCAGCGACCGCGCGTGAAATCATCGCGGAGATTGACGGCGAAGGCATCTGGGGCGGCAAATGCGTGACCGAGGTGAGCCCGGCAGTAACGTTTTACGAGGCCGAGAAATACCACCAGGAGTACTACGCGCGCAACCCCAACCAGTCGTATTGCATGTTCGTGGTGGCGCCCAAGGTGCAGAAGTTCCGCAAGAAGTTTGCCGCGCGATTGAAGAAGTAAAAGTAGCGCGTCGCCGCGCCGGCCTCAGGAAGTCTGATCGACGATTGCCTGGGCCAGCTTGAAAAGGGTCAGCGGTGCCGACCCTTCTGCCTTGTTGTTGGCCACGATGGTCACCGGGTAGCCGGCGCGCGCGGTGGCGGCCGCCACCCGGGCCAGGGTGGCGCGGGTTTGCGGATCGGCATCGACGATTCGGTTGAACGGTGCGTAGGCCTGCTTGGCCTCCTGGTAGGCGAAGCCGGAATGCAGGTTCCAGCGCGCCACCATGGGGCCGGGCCACAGCGCACGCAGCAGCGGCAACTGCGCCTCGACCGCCGGCATGCGTGCGTGCACACCCAGGCAGTAGCGGGCGCCGGTGTCCTTGAGGGCATCGGCCAGGTCGCGCCCCAGCAGTTCCGCATCGCGCACTTCGACGGCGAACTGCGGTGGGTTGGCAAAGCCTTCGCACATCTTGTTGAGCGCCCACAGAAATGCATGCAGCCGGGCTACAAACGCCGGCACGTCGTCGAGCGTGCGGCGCGCCAGCGGCGAGAACTGAAAAACCAGCGGCCCGGCTTTCTCCGCCAGGCCCGCCACCGCGGGTTTTGCGTACTGCTCGAACGCGACCTGGGCGTCGAGAAACTGCGGGTTTGGCGCCGTGGCGCGCCCGCTCTGGTCGCGCCGCATCTGGTCGGTGACCAGTGCCGGGCCCTTGACCAGGAAGCGGAAATCCGGCGGCACCTGGGCCGCATAGGCCGCGTACTCGGCGGCCGCCAGCGGCTGATAGAAGCTGCGGTCGATGCCGACGCTGCGCAGTAGCGGATGGCGGGCATAGGCGGCAAGCCCGCTTTTCGCCAACTGCGATTCGCCGGCCACGGTGTCATAGACGATCCCGGCCCAACCGGGGAAAGACCATGATGAGGTTCCCAGATGAATCCGCGCCGGCAAGCGCCGACCAAGATCAAGCGTGGCGGCATCGGCAATCGCCGGGCCGATCGGCTTGGCCGGCGTGCGCGTTCGACCTGGGTTGGCCGGGGGTTCGGGCACGGCGCCAAAAAGATCGTCGCTGCGTGTCATGTCGGCGCAGGCGTCTCATCCTGATTTCGCGAAAGGACGATTATCGGCGAGAATCACGCTTTGCCAACGATTTCTGCGCAGCCAGCAAGACCCATGACGATCGACCTCATCGACTACGAGCACGGTATTTCCGCACTCGATTCCGGCTTTCACCGGCCGCGTCTGGATGCAATACACCTGCTGATCGAAAACGGGCGCGCGGTCATCATCGATACAGCGACCACCCATTCGGTGCCCCTGGTGCTCGAAGCCCTGCACAGCAAGGGCCTGGGGCCGGAGCAGGTGGACCATGTGCTCCTGACGCACATCCATCTGGACCATGCCGGCGGTGCCGGCGAGCTGATGCGCCTGATGCCCAATGCCACACTGACTGTGCATCCGCGCGGCAGCCGCCACATGGCCGACCCGTCCAAACTGTGGGCCGCGACGGTCGATGTGTACGGCATCGAGCTCGCCCGGCACAACTATGGCGTGGTCGCGCCGGTTCCGGCCGGCCGCATTGTTGAAGCCGCGGACGGTTTCCGTCTCGATTTCCAGGGCCGTACCTTCACCTTCTACGATACGCCCGGCCATGCGAAGCACCACGTGTGCATCCATGATTCGCGCTCCGGGCATGTTTTCACCGGCGATACTTTTGGTCTGGGTTATGTCGAACTTGAAACGGATGGCCGCCGCTTCTGCTTTCCGACCTCCAGCCCCTCGCAGTTCGACCCTGCGGCACTGCATGCATCGATCGAACGCATCACGGCCTTGAAGCCCGGCGCGATTTATGTGACGCATTATGCCCAGGTAACTGATGTGCCACGCATCGCCGCCGATCTGCACCGCCTGATCGACGACCACGCCGCTTTGGCCGAGCGCGCCGCCGCCGCCGGACTGGCCGGCGACGCCCGGCACCGCTTCCTCAAGGAAGGGGTGGGTGGATTGATCCTGGCCGAGCGTGATCGGCAGGGCTGGCGCTTGTCGGATGCCGAGGCCCTTCAGGTATTCGAGATCGACCACGAGCTCAATGCCCAGGGCCTGGCCAGCTACATCGACGGCCGCAGGACCTGAAAGTCACCATGCAGACCGACCCCCTGCTTGCCAGAGGCCTGGCCGGCCGCTATGGCCGCGCCGATCGCGAGATCCGCAAACTGTTGGCCGCCATGTCCAACGTGCGAGCTTCGGTCGGCAAGAAGACCATGTTTGGTGGCGACAAGCATGAGGTGGCTATCAAGGCTTTTGTCGAGCAGCTTTTCACCACCTGCGCGGCATTGGTTGAAACCCGCGTGCTCAATGCGGCCAGCACCAAGGCCCAGGGCCTGAGCGCACTCAACTCGGTGCTGGCCAGCTATCGGCTGGCCTATGCGCAGGATGCCGAGGCCTTCAAGGTGTGGGACGACTTTTTCAGGTATCAGGTGACCGTGGATCCCGAGAAACCCTGGTTGAAGGCGGTGATCTGAGCTGTCTGCGCTGTCCGGCTAAATGCGATTGCGATCCACCAGCTGTTTGGCGATCACGGTCTTCAGCACTTCGTTGGCGCCTTCGCCGATGACCATCAGCATGGCATCGCGATAGAACCTTTCGATCTCGTATTCGACCGAGTAGGCATAGCCGCCGAAGGTGCGCATCGCTTCCTGCGAGCAGAACACCCCGGCTTCGGATGCGAAGAGTTTGGCCATCGAGGATTCGAGATCGCAGCGTTCGCCGGCGTCATATTTGCGGGCGGCGGTCTCGATCAAGCCCATCGAAGCCTCGACCTGGGTCACCATTTCGGCCAGCTTGAACTGGATCGCCTGGTGCTGCCAGATCGGCTTGCCGAAGGTTTCGCGCTCCTGCGCATAACGCAGCGCCATTTTCAGCGAGCCTTGCGCGATGCCTGCGCCACGCGCCGCCACGTTGATGCGCCCGAGTTCAAGTCCGCCTGCGGTCTGCTGGAAGCCATGCCCTTCTTCGCCGCCCAGCAGGTTCTCGACCGGCACCTTGTAATCCTCGAACGACAACTCGCAGGTATCAATCGAGCGATAGCCGAGTTTCTTGAGCTTGCCAACCACGTTGAAGCCGTCGGTCTTCTCCGAGATCAGCATGCTCATGCCCTTGTGGCGTGGCTGCGCGGCCAGGTCGGTCTTGACCAGCAGCAGGGTGCCCTGGCCATACATGCTGTTGGTGATCCAGGTCTTGGCGCCGTTGACAACATAGTGGTCGCCTTCGCGCCGCGCCACCGTACGAATCGCCTGCAGGTCGGTGCCGGCATTGGGTTCGGTGAGGCCCAGGCTGCCGCGAAACGCGCCCGACGCCATCAGGGGCAGGTATTTGCGCTTCTGCGCCTCGGTGCCGCTGCGTTCGATGGCGGACGCCATGATCAGGTGTGAATTAAAGATGCCCGAGGGCGCCATCCATACCGAGGCCACCTTGATGACGATCTGCGCATAGGTCCAGGCCGACAATCCCAGGCCGCCGTATTCGGTGCCGATGGTGGCGCCGAAAAGTCCGAGCTCCTTCATCTGCTCGACCAGATCGTGCGGATATTCGTCGGCCAGATCGAATTTCTTGGCGATTGGTCGCACTTCCTTCTCGACCCATACTTCTATGGCGTCGAGGATTGCCTTTTCGTCTTCATGGATTTGTTGCGAGTGATGTACGTTCATGGTTGTTCCAGATTCCAAGATGGCCCGGTCGGGTTCGCCACGCTGGGCGCATGCGCTTCATTGAGGGTAGCTTACGCTTCACGGGTGGTGAAGCGAAAGACTTCGCGGCCCGCTTCCTGCCGCGCGAGCCGCCAGCGTGACGCAGACCGAAACAATACTCCAGGGACGCCCATCCCGTCAATATGTCCGGACATATGCAGCGCGCCGGCGCATGACATCAGGGATGCAGCAGGGCGATGGCTGCGGTCAGCGGCGCGATCTGTTCAAGCGACTCCAGACTGCCTACACACTGTTCGACGCTGCGCGCCGCCGGCCCTGCGGCGTCGCAACCCGCGAAGCCCAGGCAGGCGCGAAACTTGGCCAGATTTTCACTGTCTGTCAGCGGCATTTCTGGATGACCCGGCGCATACGGAACCTCGCGCTCGATCACCCGGCCGTCGCGGGTTTCGACGCGCAGGCGCTGCGGGTAGAAGGCGTTGGGGTCGGGGTATTCGAATTCGCCGGTGCTAAAACGTGACCCCAGCGCGAATACGTCCGCAGCAGCGACAGCCCCGGGAAGAAAGTCTTCGAGCCCGACCGCGCCGCGTATCAGGGCGGCCGAAGCCACGTAAGGCACGCATAGCCTTGCATAGTTGGGCGTCATCTCGGCCTTGATCGGCCTGCCCACCAGGCGAAAACCCAGCGGCGGCATGGCCACATGCACGCGCGCGATGGCGTCGGCCGTCAACTCGCCGCGCAGTGTGAGCATGGCGTGTGCCATGCCGTGCGTGACGCGGCCACTCGGGTAGGGCTTGTGCGACAAGCGGGTGATTTTCCAGGGCTTGGCGATCTGCGCCCAGGCGGCCGCAATGTTGCCTTCGGATTCGAATACCGGGAAGTAGCCAAAGCGGCCGTCGAGTATGCGTTGCGGCCCGGACAAACCGGCGCTTGCCAGGTCGAAGGCGGTGAGGGCGGCCCGTGCGTTGAAGCCGATCTGCATGGCCAGCATCGACGAACCTTCTTCGTGCGATTGCATGCTGCCGCTGATTTGCGAGTAAACGATGCCGAAGCCGCGACGTACGAAGTCACTGTCGGCCCCGTCGATTACGCACAGCGCAGCCAGCGCCGAGAATCCGCCGGTGGTGCCGGGCCGGAAGAACTTCATGGCGCTTTTGGCCGCCAGGCCCAGCGTGCAGGAAATCTCGACGCCAACCACCAGCGCCAGAATCAGCGCGCGCCCCGTCACGCTCTCGCCGCGCGCGATGCGGCGCTCGACATGTGCCAGGATCGCGGCAACCAGCGGCCCCAACGGGATGATTACGCCTGGTTCAAACACGCAATCAAATTCCTGCGAATGGATGCGATAGCCGTTGACCAGCGCTGCGGACGGCGCCGGCAGGCGCATCTCACTGCCGAGCACGCTCGCATCCGCCGAGGCGCCCCAGCCAAGCGCCGCCTGCAACACATCGGCGCTCAATGGCGCGCGATTGCCGGCGATGCCCACGCCCAGGGTATCGAGCAGGAAGGCTTTGGCGCGATCGATGGCCTGCGCCGGCAGATCTTCGTAGCGGGTGTCGGTCACCAGCCTTATCAGCTCGTCCATCGGGTTCGCGGTTGCTGGATTCATGCTCGGTACCTGGTTGTGAAGCAGCGAAAACTGCGGCCGTCACCCGTTGCACGATGGGCAGCGGGCAGGTGAACTGCGAAAGCGTCGGGTTTCAGTCGATCTTGGCGCCGGAGGCCTTGACCACCCTGGCCCATTTCACCAACTCGGACTTGTGAAAGGCGCTGAAGTCCTCCGGCGTTCCGCCACCGGGCTCGGCACCCATGCCGATGATGCGGTCGCGGATTTCGGGTGTTGCCAGACCTTTGTTGATTTCCGCGTTGGCCCGCATGATGATCTCGCGCGGGGTGCCGGCCGGCGCCAGCATGGCGACCCATGCGGTGGCATCAAAGCCCGGTACGCCGCTTTCGGCGACCGTGGGAAGATCGGCTACAGCGGCGCTGCGTTTGGAGCGCGATACAGCCAGGGCGCGCAATTTGCCGTTTTTCACGTGCGGCAGCGCGCCTACAATGGTTTCGAACATCACCGATACCTGCCCGGCGATCAGGTCGGTGAGCGCGGGCGGGCCACCGCGGTAGGGAATGTGCACCAGGTGCAGACCGGTGGCCGACTTGAACATCTCCATCATCAGATGGTTGGTAAGCCCGCTGCCGCCCGAGGCGTAATCGATCTTGCCTGGGCGAACCCTGGCGTAATCGATCAATTCTTTCACGGTTTTGACCGGCAGGTTGGGCGTGACCACCAGCATCTGCGGTACATCGGCCATCATGACCACATGGTTGAAGTCACGGTTGATGTCGAATGGCAGTTTGGCGTAAAGCGCCGGATTGATCGCCGCCGTGCCTGACGAACCCATCAGCAAGGTGTAGCCGTCGGGTGCCGCGCGCGCAGCCATCTCGAAGGCGATGTTGCCGGAGGCGCCGGGGCGGTTCTCGACAAAAAACTGTTGCCCGGTCGCATCCGAGAGCCGCTGCGCGGCCATGCGCGCGAGCACGTCGGTGGCCTGACCGGCAGGAAAGCCGACCAGGATCCGCACCGGCCGGTTCGGCCAGGCCTGCGCGTGCGCCGCAGGCAGGGCCGCGGTGAAGGCCGCGCCGGCCAGGAGCAATCGAAGGGCAAATCCGGCCCGTTGGTGAAGTCGCATGGTGTCTCCGTTATGGCCCGTTGCGGTAGCTGGTACGCCACCGGCAAGTCCTTGGCCTCTTTCTGTGGCCGCGTAGTTTGGCATCCACGGGCTGAGCGGTCAACCTTGGGCGATACCCTATACTTGTTTCTATGTACGGACATATGGACCTGTGTCGATGAACCTTCCCGAGTATCCCGAATTCCGCTGGCCAAACGGCGCGCGGCTGGCGCTTTCGCTGGTGATCAATGTCGAAGAGGGCGCTGAAGCGAACATCGCCGATGGCGACAAGTACCCTGAAGCGGTCGACGAATTGGGCATGATGGTGAAAAAGTCGGTGCGCAACTTTCCCAACGAGAGCAACTATCGCTACGGCTTGGTGGCGGGCGCGCCGCGCGTCATGCGCCTGCTGGAACAATCCGGCCTGGTTGCCACTTTCACGGCCTGCGCGCAGGCGCTGGAACGCGCGCCACAACTGGCTGCGCGGATCGCCGGCGGTGGACACGAGGCCTGCTCGCATGGCTACCGCTGGGCGCCCCAGTACCACTTGAGCGAGGATGATGAACGCGCCTACATCCGGCGCGCGGTGGCGTCGATCGCGCAGACCATCGGCAGCCGCCCGTACGGCTGGCTGTCGCGTTATCTCACCAGCGCCAACACGCGGCGACTCCTGGTCGAGGAAGGCTTTCGCTACACCATGGACGACTTCAGCCACGACCGCCCGTTCTGGGACGAAACCCAGAGCGCGCCGCTGGTGGTGGTGCCCTATGCACTGGATACCAATGACATGAAGTTCTGGACCGATCCGGCCTATACACCTGAATCCTGGCTGCGCTATGCGATCGACACCTTCGACTGGCTGTACGACGAGGGCGCCGAGGCGCCGCGCATGATGTCACTCGGCTTGCACCTGCGCATCATCGGCCGCCCGGGCCGCATGGCGGCGTTCGAGCGATTTTTAGCGCATGTGGCCGCACAGCAGAATGTGTGGGTGGCAACACGCCTGCAGATTGCCGAGCATTTCGCCCAATGTGTGCCGCACGGCGCCGGCGCGGCTGCTGCGTGATGAGGCGGTTCAATGGTGCTGGTGCGCGCAGGTGGCGCGCTGTGCTTCACACGGCAATATTGAAGGTATGACGATGAGCCGGCGCGTGGAACCGCAGGCAGTGGCGCTTGCCACGCTCGATTTCGGCACTCTCCTGCGCGCCGGTGACGGCATCGTGATCGGCCAAATGGCGGGTGAGCCGCTGGAGTTGTGCGAGCACCTGTTTGCCGCCACCGGGCTGCCGTCCGGCCTTTCGGCTTTCGTCGGCGGCAACATCAGCGGCAGTCCGCTGGCCGCGCGCCCCGGCAGTTTTCGCTTTTCCAGCTATGGCGCTCTGTTTCGCACCGCAGAAATTGGGCGCCACGCGCCGCTTGACATCTATCCCCTGCACTATTCGCGCATTGGCTCGGCAATCGCAGCCGGTGATGTACCCTGCGACGTGGTGTTGATGCAGGCGGCGCGCGATGAAACAAGCGGGCAACTGTATGCCGGTGCCGGGCGCAACTACATGTTCGAGGCGGCGCGCCGGGCGCGGCTGGTGGTGGTCGAAGTCAATCACCATGCACCGATTGTTGCGGGTGGCGAAATCCCCGCCGACCTGCCGATCCACATGCTGGTTGAAAGCGATCGCCCCTTGGCCCAGCAAGCGTATCCGCCAGCCGGGCCGGAAGAGGCGCAGATCGCCACACATGTTGCCGGGCTGGTGGCCGAAGGGGCTACCCTGCAAGTCGGCGTCGGTTCATTAGCCGGTGCCCTGATCAGCTCGGTGGCGGGCCATCGGCAGCTTGGGTTTCACTCCGGCTTGATGAACGACGACGTGATGCGCCTGATGCAAAGTGGGGCGCTCGACAATTCGCGCAAGACGGTCGACCCCGGCATCAGCGTTTTCGGCAATCCGGTCGGTACTACCGCTCTGTATGAATTCGTGCATCGCAACCCGGCGCTGCGCATGGCGCCCGCAGCATATACGCATGCACGCGAGGTGCTGGGGCGGATTGATCGCTTGACTGCGCTCAATTCCGGTTTGCAGGTTGACTTGGCCGGCCAGGTCAATGCCGAGTCGGCCGGCAATCGTTATCTGGGCGGCGTCGGCGGCTTGGCCGATTTCGTGCGCGGTGCACTGGCGGCGCGCGACGGCCGGGCGATCATCGCCATGCCTTCATGCGCCAAGGGCGGGCAGGTTTCGCGCATCGTCGCGCGTCTCGACGGCCCTGCCACACTCGGTGCATGTGATGCCGACTGCATCGTCACCGAATGGGGCGTCGCACATCTGCGCGACAAGTCCTTGCGTGAGCGCGCGCGCCGGGTGATCGGCATTGCGCATCCGCAACATCGGGCGGCGTTGCAGGCGCAGGCCGCCGGCCTTGGCTGAGCTGGCCCACGCCGGGGCCCGTCGCGTCGTGAATGCTCAGCCGGATTTGGTCAGCGTGGTCGAATAGCTGAACAAGTCGCCGGTGTGCCAGGTGGTCGCCGATGCGGTGATGCGGCCGCTATTGCCGACGTAGATGCGCATCGACTTCAACATCGCGGTTCCGGGCCGCACGGCTAAGATCGCTGCCAGCTTTTTCGATGCCGCTTCAGCCATCAGGGTCTGCTCGATGCTCGAAAGGTGCGGCGTATCCACCTTGCGCACGAACCAGAGCGTGGCAACGGCGGGATCGAGCATGCGGCTGCGTTGTGCTGCACTGGCGACCGGGAAGTGGATTTCGGAGTAGGCAAACGGCCGGTTGTCGTGGCGTTGGTAGCGGATGCCCTTGAGCAGCATGCAAGGGCTGCCGGCCTTCTGCTTGAGCAGGGCTGCATTGGCCGCGTCAAGCAGCAGCACACTCGATTCGATGACTTTCAGGCGCGACGCGTTGCCGTATTGCAAAACATCGCCCACCGACTGGATGCGCTGGTTGTAGCGCATCGGCAACTGATTGCTGACAACCGTGGAGCCGACGCGGCGCCGGCGCGTGATCATGCCGGTCTCTTCGACCAGGCGCATGGCGTCGCGCGCGGTGTGGCGGCTGATGCCCAGGTGCTGCGCCATCTCGGTCTCGCCGGGCAGCACCGCGCCCAGCGGATACTTGCCGTTCAGTATGTCCTGAATCAGGGCGTCGGCGATCACGCGGTAGCGTGGTGGTGCCGGTTTTTTGACTCGCCTGGCAGATCGGGAGTTGGACAAAATGCTTGCGGGTTCAAGGGTGAGGTCGGGCGCTGGCGGAGTCCGGGCGGATCGCAAGCATGCCCTTAGCGGCGATTGCCGCTGCAGAAGGCATGTGGAATAATATGTCCGTACATATTGCCACAGTCTGCGGGAGTCGCGTTGCCCGCACGGGATGATCAGAATGCGTGCCGCCACCTATTATCAGGCCATCGACCTGCCCGCGCTGGCCGAACAGTATCCGGTCGGTGATGCCTTCGTGCGCCGCTTCGCCGCGATGGGCGTGGATGCGCTGCGGGCGCGTCAGGATGCGCAGTTCATGCGTGCGCTGGCGCGCGCCTGGCAGATTCCCTTTTATCAGCGCCTGTGGGGCGAGGCCGGCGTGGTACGCAGCGATATCCGCTCGCTTGACGACATTGCACGCCTGCCCGCTTTCGGCAAGGACGAAGTGATGGCCAGCATCGCCAGGCGTCCGCCGTTTGGCGATCATCACGGGCGCGACATTGCGGTCGACGGCCAGTTGCTGCCGATGATCGTGCACACCACCTCGGGTACCACCGGCACCCCGCAGCCGCTGATCTACAGCCCGAAAACCCGCGAAGTGCAGAACCTGCTGTTGGCGCGCCTGTACCGGCTGCAGGGCATGGGGCAGCACGACGTGGTGCATTCGGTTTACGGGCACGGCCTGATCAACGGCGGCCATTACATACGCGAGGCGATCACCCATTACACGCAGGCGATCTTCCTGTCAGCCGGCACCGGCATCGAAACGCCTTCGGCCAAGCAGGTCGAGATCATGCGCGATTTCGGAGTGACCGTGCTGGTGGGCTTTGGCGACTATCTGAAGCGCCTTGCACAGGTGGCTGTTGAACAGGGTATCGACCCGCAGAAGGATATCGGCTTGCGCATGATCTGCGGGCATCTGAGCGACGAAGTGCGTGCTTCACTGGCCGGCGCCTGGGGCACGCAGGTCGAGCTGTTCGACTGGTATGGTGTAGGTGATACCGGGGCGATTGCCGGCGAAGGGCCGGATCATGATGGCTTGTACCTGCAGGAAGATGCGCATTTCGTGGAAATTGTCGATGTCGACAGCGGGCGCGAGTTGCCGGCCGGCCAGATCGGCGACATGGTCGTCACCTGTCTGTTCATCGATGACCTGTTTCCGATCATCCGTTTCAACACCCACGATGTCACTCGTGTGCTGCCCGGCGCTTCGGCGCTGAAGCTGCCGTTCCGGCGCATCGCCGGCTTCCTCGGGCGCAGTGACAGCATGGTCAAGATCAAGGGTATCAATGTGTATCCGCAGGCGATCGGCAATATCCTGTCGGAGATGGACGATTTCGCCGGTGAATACCTGTGCGTGCGGGGTGCGGCGGCCGACGGCCGTGAAACCTTCACGGTACGCATTGAAGCGCGCGACCCCGCCGATGCCGCGCGCACCGACGCGTACCGCGCCTTGCTGCGGCAACGGCTGGGGGTCGACGTCGGCGCGGTGCTGGAGGCGCCCAAGAGCCTGTCGGCACTGACCGGGGTCGAGACACGCCAGAAGCCGGTGCGCCTGATCGACGAGCGCGCCAAGGCTGCATCTTGAGCCAGGCTTCGAGCATGGCGGTGTTAGCGCAGGGTGAGACCGGCGATGTCGCAGGGTGAGACCGGGTTGACCGGCGCCCGCCCTGCAGTCAGCGCAAGCGCGCTGCCGGCATCGCTCACGCAAATCCTCGTGCAGCGCATTGACCGCCCGGTGGATGCACGCGCGCGCCGCCGCGCGGTGCTGCATTGGCTGGACTGGATGGCTTGCGTGGCCGCAGGCGCGCGTGCACCGGTCGGCGCCGTGTTGCGCGACTGGCGCTTGCAGCCGGGCATTGCGTGCAATACGCCAAGCCTTTTGGGCATGGCCCAGAACGACTATCACGCGATGCTGCTCGACGCCGGGCCTGCGAACGTCGAAGAGATGGACGACATGCATCGTGCCGCGATCCTCCATCCCGGACCGGTAGTGATCCCTGCACTGGCAGGTGTGGCGCGGCGCCAGCAGCCGAGCGCGGCGGCGACTCTCGATGCCCTGGTGCGCGGTTACGAGGTGATGATCCGCATAGGCCGGGTGGTCGGGCCGCGACACTATTTCTTCTGGCACAACACCGCCACCGTTGGCGTGTTTGGTGCCGCTGCGGCCTGTGCCAGTGCGCTCGGATTGAGCCCCGAGCAGACTGTCTGGGCCCTTGGCAATGCCGGTACGCAGGCTGCCGGCCTGTGGCAGGTACGCCTGGAGCCGGTGATGTCCAAGCAACTGCATACCGCGCACGCCGCCTGGAGTGGCATGACCGCGGCCTCGCTGGCGCAAGCCGGCTTTACCGGTCCGGCTTTCATTCTGGAGGGCGAGCGCGGCTTCTTGGCCGCCATGTGCGAGGGCGCGGACCCGGCGGGCATCACAGCGCTTGAGCCCGATTGGCTGATTCACGAAACCAGTTTCAAGCCGTGGCCGGCCTGCCGCCATACGCATGCGAGCATCGATTGCACGCTGGCCCTGCGCTCGCAGGAAGGTGATCAGCCGCTGCACTTCGAGGCTTGTGTAGTGGAAAGCTTTGCGGACGCGGTCGGCATCTGCAACAACCCGTGCCCGACAACGCGCACCGAAGCCAAGTTTTCGCTGCAATACGCGGTGGTGGCCGCCGCCGAATTCGGTGCCCTGCGACCGGAGCATTTCGATGCAGCCAGCTTCGCGCGCGCCGACCTGCGCGAGCGCATGCAGCGGGTGCGGGTGCAGGTCGCGCCCGACATCACGCAACGTTATCCGTCGCATTACGGTGCGCGCGTGCGCATGACTTTGAGCGACGCTCGTGCGGCCTGCCACGAGGTGCGGGATTCGCTGGGCGATCCGGAGCGGGCGTTGTCTCCGGAAGCGGTGCTTGACAAGGCCCGCAAGCTGATGGCCTATGGCGGGGTGAGCGAGCAGCGTATCGGCCAGGCCATCGATGCGGTCACGCGATTGCTTGATGAAGACAACGCGGCGGCGCTGGCAGCGCCATTTGCGGCGGGGTTGTTGCAAGCACTGGTGTGAGGCCTGGAAGTACGGTCAATGAAAGCGAAACTGCAATGAGCGAAGTCAAGGCGGCCGATGCGCGAAGCGGGTGGGCCATTGTCGAGGAAGTCGGGCAGGCCGCACTCGATGCTGCCGGCCCAGAGGATGCCATGCGCATTCTCGCGCGCGGCTGTTTCGATGCGCTGGGCGACCGCCAGGCGCACCTGCGCCCGGGGGCGCTCAAGCCCGGCGAGCGCCAATACTTTGTTTCCGGCACTTTTTTCGTGACACCCGACAGGCAGCATCACATGTTGGTCGGCAGCCTGGGCTTTCCGCCCGAACAGGAACGCCTGATGGTGCCAATCGACGGCGGGCATCCGGGCTGGGTCCATGCGCATCGTTCAAAACTGATCCTCAAGAACACCGACGAACACGGCGCGTTTCGCCAGTACCTCAAGTCATCGCGCATGGGCTCGGCCGTTTTTGCGCCAATCATCTGGAAGGGCGAGTTCCTGGGGCAGTTGATCATGGCTGCGCAGGCCCGTCACACCATGCGCGATGCCGACCTCGAGTTGATTGTGGCACTGTCGCGCGTGGCCACTGGCGCCTGGGTGGCGCACGGCGGTCCGGCGTGGCTGGCTGCGAACTATCCGCCGCCTGTTGCCTTTTATGTCGGCAAACAAGGCGTGGATGCCTTGCCGATACTTGCAGGGCTTGAGCAATCCAGCAACATCGCGTCGCCATAGCTGAAGAAGCGGTAACGCCGAGAGATCGCGTGCGCATACGCACGGCGCATCAACCCATGGCCGGCGAAGGCCGACACCAGCATCATCAGGGTCGATTTCGGCAGGTGGAAATTGGTGATCAGGCGATCGACCACGCGAAACTCGAAACCGGGCGTGATGAAGATGCTGGTGTCGTCCGCACCCGCTGCGAGCAACTGCCCGCCACTGGCGCGCAATGCCGCCGATTCAAGCGCGCGCAGGCTGGTGGTGCCCACGGCAATCACGCGGCCACCGGCCGCCCGCGTGCGCTCAATGGCATGTGCGGTCGAAGGCGAGATCTCGTACCACTCGCTGTGCATGACGTGTTCCGCGATGGATTGCGCGCGCACTGGCTGAAACGTGCCTGCCCCAACATGCAGTGTCAGTGCCACGCGTCGGACGCCGTGCGCCTCGAGTGCGGCGAACATCGCCTCATCGAAGTGCAGGCCCGCGGTCGGTGCCGCCACCGCGCCGGGCATCTTGGCGTAAACCGTCTGGTAGCGCGTTTCGTCGACATTGCCGGCAGCGTGCTCGATATAGGGCGGCAGCGGCAGGGCACCATATGCCTCCATCAGCGCGAACACCGATTCGCACTGCTCGAAGGCCAGCAAAGTCAGGCCCGCGCGACGCTCCATGACCATTGCCTGCGCACCGCCTGCAAGTGTGATGATGTGGCCCGGGGTGGGCGCGTGGCTCGCACGGATATGCGCCAGAGCCAGGTGTGGCTCCAGCACCCTTTCGATCAGCAGTTCGACCTTGCCGCCTGAATCCTTGGTGCCGAACAGGCGCGCCTTGACCACGCGTGTCTGGTTGACCACCAGCAGGTCGCCTGGCGAGAGCAAGGACGGCAAATCGCGAAAGCCGAGGTCGCGCATCATGCCGCTGGCAGGGACCAGCAGCCGGCTGCCGGCGCGCTCGGGCGCCGGGAACTGCGCGATCAACTCCGGTGGCAACTCGAAGTCGAAATCGTCGATGGTGTAGGCGGGGTGTTGCATCGTGCCGCATTGTAGCTTCGCGCTATAATTTGCCACTGGATTGCGTCTGCACAACGAGGCGCAACACCATGGCCCGGGTGGCGAAATAGGTAGACGCAGCAGACTCAAAATCTGCCGGCCGCAAGGCCATGCCGGTTCGATTCCGGCTCCGGGCACCAAAGCGAGATTCCAAGAGACTCAAGCAAGCCAGGAAGACCCGCCTTTCTCCTCGGAAGCGCGGGTTTTTTCGCTTCAGGACGTAGGCCCCCTCAGTAAGACCAGTTGTGGGCGAACTCGTCCCAGTCGAGCTCCGCGATGTGTCGCAGTGTGTGCGCATCTTCGGGCAGCCCAAACGTGTCCTGATACCAAATCAACACGATCGATGAGGAATGACCGTCTCCGTCGGCGTCGCGTGCCATCCGGCTGGTATCGAAGCAGCCGAACGCAGTGCACCGCGGCAGGATGCACCAATCTTCGATGTCCTCGAAGTCTTCGCGTTTGGTGACTCTCCTGCCGCGATGCATGCGCGGTGGCACGACGTACGGCAGGGCGGCATGGTTCGGAAATATCGTGGCGACATAGTCAATATCGCCCTCGATGTGGGATGCCGGATCGAACGGAATGCCATTAAGCACGCCGGCATAGGTGCTGAATTGGAAGAGGCTGGCGAGATAGAGAGTGTCCCCCGCGATGGTCTTGATTGAAAACCCTTCACCGATGGATAGCGGGCGCCTCAGGTTGCCATGATCGATCGCCGGGAGTTCGTCGATCGTGAAACGCATCGACCGCTTGATCTTGGCTTCGTGCTCTGGATCCGGCTCGAAATCAAGGGATGAAATGTCATCGGGCGGAACGTCGTCGGACATGATGGGTCGTTCCAAGTGGTGAGTGCCCGATATTAGGCGTGGCCAGGTTCACCGGGTGAGCCTGGCCGCAAAAATATTTGTACGGACATGCCAAAGTTCTGCCGCTCGGTGCGGGTGCGTCCTAACCTGCGCCACACGGCGGCCCCGATCAGCTTGCAGGCGAAGGCGGGGGCACAATTGGGGGCATATTCGCTGATCGCATTGGAGCAGCACAGTAAAAACAATGGATTGCGGTAAGACTGCGGATGCGGCTCCGGCACCAAGGCCATACTCAGACTTTCCTTCACTGCTGCAGGTGGCGGACACCGCCTGTGGAAACATCGCCATGCGAGGTTGATCCGATTGCGCAAGGATCATCGGGCGCATTGGCGAGCATCGCGCCGGCGGCAGTTCTCCGCAACTCGGTCCGTTTCCTTGACAAAACAATCAAGAAGGCGGGAATCCAATTTCGTGACTTTTGCGCGGTACAGGCGCTTTGTCTTGCCAGGCCCGGTCAAGCAACACGTAACGCCGCGATACTGGTTTCGCAAGATTGCTAACGCCAGGCCGCGCGAGCCCCGTCGCGGATGTTGATGGTCATAGGCAATCTCTGACTTACCTGTGGCGTCGACAAAACCGCTACCTGCGGCCAGACCACCGTCTCGAATCTCGCCGCATCCGCATCCGAAATGAAGCGCGTACGCGAAGCATAAACATGCCGATCGCCGCGCGCGGCCTGGTGTGTGACATAGAAGCGGTGCGGCACCAGCAGGTGCAGGTGCTCCTTGGCGCGAGTCATGGCGACGTAGAGGAGGCGGCGTTCTTCCTCGATTTCGGCGGCGCTGCCGGCGGCCATGTCGGACGGGATGCAACCGTCGACGACGTTGAGCACATGCACCGCAGTCCATTCCTGGCCCTTGGCCGAGTGGATGGTCGAGAGAATCAGGTAGTCCTCGTCCAGTGATGCGTTGTCGGCGCGGGCGCTTGTGAGTTCCGGCGGATCCAGTGTCAGTTCGGAAATGAAGCGTTCACGCGAGCCATGGCCGCATGCCATGGCTGACAGTTGCTCCAAGTCGCCGCGCCGGGCCAAGGCGTCATCGTGCAGCCGTTCCAGGTGCGGCAGGTACCAGCGTGTGGCGATGTCCAGATCGGCCGGCCAGGCGAGTTGGCCCGGGCGCAATGCGGCGTACAGATCGATGAAAGCCTGCCATTGGGCGCCGTCCACCGCCGCTGGCGGCACAAATTCGGCGAGCGCGCCCCATGGCTCGGCCGCTTGGTCCATTGCGTCGAGCAGGCGCGTGGCCGTCGCAGGTCCGATGCCGGGGATCAACTGCGCGACGCGAAAACCGGCGATGCGACCGCGCGGGTTCTCGGCGAAGCGCAGGATCGCCAGCATATCCTTGATATGCGCGGCCTCAAGAAACTTTAGCCCGCCGAACTTGACGAACGGAATGTTGCGTCGCGCCAATTCCAGTTCCAGGGCGGCACTGTGGCTGGAGGTACGAAACAGCACCGCCTGTGACTTGAGCCGCAGGCCGGCCTCGCGTTGCGCCAGCACGCTGTCGGCGACCCAGCGCGCCTGCTGCGCTTCGTCCGGCACCAGCACCAGTTGCGGTCTGCAGCTGGTGGAGCGATCGGTCCAAAGTGCTTTGGCGTGACGCTCGCTGCTTGCTTCGATTACCGCATTGGACACGTCGAGGATCGCCTGGGTCGAGCGGTAATTGCGCTCGAGCGTGACGATGCATGCCGGCTGGCTGAACTGGTGCGGAAAATCGAGGATGTTGCGCACCGTTGCGCCGCGGAAGGAGTAGATCGACTGTGCATCGTCGCCGACCACCGTGACCCCTTTGCCATCGGGTTTCATCGCCTTGAGGATGGTCGCCTGCAGCAGGTTGGTGTCCTGGTACTCATCGACCAGCACATGGTCGAATTCGCCGCCGATAGCGTCGGCCAGTTCGGCGTCGGTCAACATTGCGGACCAGAACAGCAGCAGGTCGTCGAAGTCGAGCACGTTCTGCATGGCCTTGGCTTCGACGTAGGCGCCAAAAAGCCCCTTGAGTTCGGCCTCCCACTGATCGCACCAGGGAAAGTGTTTGTGCAGCACCGTAGCGAGCGCTTCGGTGCTGTTGACCACGCGGGAATAGATGGCCAGGCAGGTACCCTTCATCGGAAAGCGCCTGGATTTTGACGACAGTCCGAGCTCATGGCGCACCAGACCCAGCAGGTCTTCGGAATCGCCACGGTCGTGAATGGTGAACGAAGGGTCGAGGCCGATGCGCAGCGCATGCGCGCGCAGCAATCGGGCGCCGATGGCGTGAAAGGTGCCGGACCAGGACAGGGTTGGCTGTTGCTGCGACAAGCGCAGGCCCAGCACCCGGCCTATTACCTGGCCGGCGCGGCGCTCCATTTCAGTCGCGGCGCGGCGTGAGAAGGTCAGCAGCAAGATTCGATTGGGGTCGCTGCCCTGGAGAATCAGGTTGGCAACGCGATAGGCAAGCGTGTTGGTCTTGCCAGACCCGGCGCCGGCTACCAGCAGCAGCGGGCGGTGGTCGGGCGCGGCCAGATCCATGCCATGGCACACCGCTTCGCGCTGGCGCGGGTTGAGCGTGGCGAATGGGTCCGGCGGTTCCTGGGTACACGCGCGCATCGGGGCTTTTCAGACATCACTTTGGAATGTGTATAAATGTACAGCATTCTGCGTTGATGCCTCGTGTTGGCAAGTTTGGCGGCCGCCATGCCTGGTCTGCTTGCGGTGGCGCGGCACCGGCGCAGCGGTCGCGCAGCGCACGCCAAAGAAAAGCGGCAGAGCGCAATCGCGCCCTGCCGCAAATGATGCCAGAGGAGACAAATCGGTCTGGACGGCCTTGAAACCTTGGAAAACCCTGAACAAATCCCTGGAATTCGGACCTTCTCGACCTGCGGACTTGTTCGGTGTTTCCCTTATATCGGCGTTCTCTGCGCCAACTTGAAGCGATCGTTTGCTTGCTCGCCTCGACCCGCTCTACGAGGTGCGCTCGATTATTTTTCGGCCTGCTGCAACCGCGACTACCTGCCGGTCTTGATCACGCGGTCGTTCTGCGCCTGCAGCGGGCGCGCGTTCATCGGGTAGAGGGCGGTGAAATGGGCGATCTGCTCACGTGAAATCTCGACCGGGGTTTTCATCACCAGCCATTGCACGCCTTCAGTGCATGGCGGTGTGGTGAGGGAACCCATGTAGCTGAAGTAGGCGGCGTCGGCCGGCAGCATCTGCCGGGCGTTGATGGCGACATCGAGGCGCTCGCGGGTGCGGTCGCGGGTGCCCGGCATGGCTGACCACACCGCCTGCAGCATGGAATGCTCGCGACCGGCCGTGAACATGACGGCCACCACCGCCAAACGACCCTGCGCGCTGCGATGCACCAGATGTGCGGCCATGTCGAAGACGCGCCCGTTGATGCGGTTTTCGGCCGGCGTATGGAAATGGAATTGCAGCAGTTCGTAGCGTACGCCGCCATACAGGATGAAACTGCCGGGCGCGTAGTCGACCTCGATGGTGTGGCCGTTGTTGGTGACCTTGAGGGGCGCGTCTTCGTAGTTGAAGAGGATCGGTTCGACCTCGGAAAGCAGGGGATTGCGAATGTCGATCGGCGATTGGCGTGAACCTGTCTTGCAGGCGGCGAAGTCGGGTTTCAGATCACCCCAGCGGTAAGGGGCGTTCTCTCCTTCGTAGCTCCAGTGTGCCTCGTGGCCATGCGCGGAGCGGCTGGTCGTGGCAGTGCCCCCATGCGCGCGCGCGCCGATCGACCCGGCAGACGAGGGAGCGTCAGCGCGCGACTTCATGACGCGCGCCACCACCATCTGGCGTGTCTCCTGTGGTTTGGCCGGCGCGTGGGCGATCGCCTTGGCCTGGGCCATGGCGGGGCTGAGTGCGGCCGCCGCAGCGGCGGTTTTGTCGGCGCTGACGCTGGCTGCCGCTGCGGTTTTCGCAGATGTCTTGTCGACGGAGTTCAGGTCGCCTTTGTCGCCCGGTTTGGCCAGTGCCGCAGCGGCGGGCGCTGCCGTGGCGGGCGCATCCGCCTTGGCGGGCGCATCTGCCTTGGCGCGGATGATCCCGGATTTGAGTGCGCTTGGCGCAGGGCCATCCAGGTAGCGAGCGTCGGCACCTGGCGTCGCCGCCGCTGCAGGCGCCACGACGCGCGGGCGGGTCGGCTTGATTTCGGCTGTCGGGTTGCAAAAACGCGCAAGAACTCGCTGCTCGCCGCTGTCGGGCATCACCGTGCGCGCCTCACCGTTACCCTTGATCGAGGCGATCTCGCTGCCGTCGTCGTCGAAATAGCCGCGCATCAGCACCGTCGCGGTCTGCTGCGCGCAATGCACGCGCACCTGCTCCTTCAAGGTACGGTAGGCGAAATAGGCACCGCTCTGCGTGGTGGTTTTCCTGGAGTGGGTTTGCTGCACCCAACCGGTCACCACGCCGTCTTTGCGTACTGCCGTGGCCAGATCAATCTCGGTCTGCACCCCGGCTCGGGTATCGATCACCTGCCAGGCGGCGGCGAAAGTTTGTGTGCTCGTGATGAGAGCGAAGCCGGCAGCGGCCAGCAGGGCTGTGTTGTAGGTCCGCATGGTTCCCTCCATGAGTGCGCAATCGAAATGCATGACTCGGCCAGAAAGGCGCGCCGACCTTCGGAATATCGGCTGTCGCGGACGGAAGTTGAATTGTTGGCCCGGCACAGCCTTTGCGTAACGTTTGGGCGCACGTTGGCGACCATCCCGGAGTTGCATGCATGGACTTTCGCGTTGACGCGACATCTTTGGCGAAGGCTGCTTCGGCTTCGTGCAGTACCGCTTGCACGCCGACGGCCCACTTTTCAACCGAATTTTCAATGCCATGAACCGGACGCATACAACTGGGCGCAGCAGCGGTTCGCCCGCGACAGCGACGTCGCGCAGGCTACGCGCCGCCACTGCCGCCGCACGCCGCTTCAGTTTGATGCTGGCGCTTGCTGTGGGGGCCTGCGCCACGCCTGGCAACCCCAATTACGAGCGCAGCAAATCGCACCACACGCCAGACGGGTTCCGCAACAACTACATCGACGGGCTTGGCAATAGCGGCGGCAGCTTCTGGAAATGGCAGTGGGAGCGCTGGCGCGACGGCTTGCCCAGACCGCCCGAGAACGGTTATAGCTTCCCGCAAGTCAAGCCGGATGTCGTTGGGCTCAAGGCCAACCGGAGCGAAACGGCGGCCACCTGGGTTGGTCACGCCACCGTGTTATTGCAGGTTGCGGGCGTCAACATCCTGACCGATCCGCACTTGACCGAGCGCGCCTCGCCGGTGTCGTTTGCGGGGCCGCAACGCCGGGTGCCGCCAGCGCTGGATTTCGCGACCATGCCGCACATCGTTATGGTGATTTCGCACAACCACTACGATCATCTTGACGAAGTGACAGTGTTGCGCCTGTCACGCCAACCCGGCGGCAGCCCGCGATTCTTTGTGCCCTTTGGCAACAAGGCATGGTTCGCCGAGCTGGGCATCACCGATGTGGTCGAAATGGACTGGTGGGACAGGCGTGACTTCAAGGGCCTGGAAGTGCACTTCACGCCGGTGCAACACTGGTCTGCCCGCAGCCCCAATGATCGCTTCCGGACCTTGTGGGGGGGCTGGTATATCAAGGCGCCCGGCTGGCGCGCTTTTTTCGCCGGCGACACCGGGTATTCGCGGGATTTCGCCGACATCGCCGCGCGCCTTGGCCCGGTCGATTTCGCCATGTTGCCGGTGGGTGCCTACGAACCGCGCTGGTTCATGGCGTCGCAGCACGTCTCGACCCTGCGGAGGCGATTCGCATTCACCTGGACCTCAAGGCGCGTTTCACTCTCGGTATCCATTGGGGCACGTTCGAACTGACCGACGAGCCGCTGGTTGAGCCGCCCAAGCGTCTGGCGCGCGAATTGGCGCAGGCCGGGCTCACGCCCGATGTGGTTGCGGTGGTGAAACATGGCCAGACCCTGCATCTTGGCGCCAGGCCTTGAAGCTCTGCCGCCAACGTCAGCCCCCGCCGTCGCAGCCGTCGATTCCCGCGCAACGTTGAGCTTTGGCTCAAATGCAGGTATCTTTACTGTCGTTCGTTCATCCAAGGGGCACGCCATGCCGGTCACCGATCTCAATCATTACTTCATACGCGCCAACGATCTCGAGGCGACCAAGCGGTTTTATTGCGAGGCGCTCTCGCTCGACGAAATGCCGCGTCCGCAAGTGCCGTTTCCGGGCTACTGGCTGGGTCGGGACGACAAGGTGTGGGTGCACATGGGGCCGCACGGCATTCCCAACCACGCGTTGTACTACCCTGGCTCGCCGTCGGATGCAGCCATCGATCAGTCCGGAGTGATTGACCACATCGCGTTCGGTGCCAGCGATCCTGACGAGTTTCGCGCGCGCCTGAAAGGCATGAGTTGCAAGTGGTGGTCGCGCAAGCTGCCATCGTTCAACTTGTTCCAGATTTTCGTCAAAGACCCCGACGGGCTGACCATCGAGCTCAACTTTTTCAACGTCTCGCAAATGCCGGACTGGGACGAGACCGAGGATTACGACGCCATGCCGCGCGTGACCGCCTGAGGAGATCGACATGAACGCTCCTGAACGTGTACGAGCACGCGGCGATTTCTCCAATGTCACTTATGCCCAGGCGATCGAAAGTGCGCTGGCGCTGATTCCGGTTTTGCGTGAGCGCGCGCCGCGCTGCGAGGAAGCCGGCGAGCTGCTTGCGGAAAATGCCGCGGACCTGCACCGCACCGGCCTGGCGCGGATTCTGCAGCCCAAGCGCTGGGGCGGCATGGAGTTGCCTTTCCAGGCGATTTTCGACATTCCCGAGATCATCGGGCGCGGCTGCATATCGACCGCATGGAACCTGTCGAATCTGCTGGCGCACCACTGGATGCTGGCCTTTTATGAGGAACAGGCGCAAGCGGAAATCTGGAATGCCGATCCGGACGCGATGATCGCCTCGGGTATCGCCTTTCCGCAAGGACGCGGGCGTGCGGTTGATGGCGGCATCGAGATCTCCGGGCACTGGAACTTCTCGTCCGCGGTAACGCCTTCGACCTGGAACATGCTGGCCTGCGTGGTTCGCGATGGCGAAAAAATCATCGATTACCGTATGTGCCTGGTGCCGGCGCACCAGTACGAAGTGCTGGACGACTGGCATGTGATGGGCCTCAAGGGCACGGGCAGTCGCTCGGTGAAATGCGACAAGGTGTTCGTGCCGCAGCATCGTGCGCTATCGATGATCCATCATCGCCGCGGCGAACCGTTCCCGGGCTGGCGTACCAATCCGCAGGCGGTGTTCCGTGTACCTTTCGGCGGCCTTTCCGGGCATTGCCTGCTGGGTTGTCTGGTCGGCAACGCGCAAGCGATGTTCGATGCCATCAGCGACATGGTCAGGGAGCGCAGCACCAGCTACACCACGCTCAAGATGCGCGATCTGGGCACGGTGCAGGCGCGCATCGGCTTGGCCGGTGCGCAGATCGACGCCGCGCGCACCATGGGGCATGCCGATTGCGCCGAAGGGCAGCGCATGGCCGAAGCCGGCATCGAGGCCAGCCTCGAGCTGAAATTGAAGCAAAAGCGCAATTGTGCCTTTGGCGCCAAGCTCACCACCGATGCGGTCGATACCCTGTATGCATTGGCCGGCGCCAACGGCCTGTATACCCGCGGGCCGATGGAGCGCATTTTCCGCGACCAGCACGCCGCAGCCAGTCACATCAGTTTTTCGATCGACGCGCAGACCAGCGCCTGGGGTCTGGCGGCTCTGGGGGGCGAGATCACCAGCCCGGTGCTGTAGCGCCTGCCACCGGCGGCCACAAAAAAAGCCCGGGAAACCGGGCCTTTTTACCTCTTGCGAACCACTGCAAACAAAAGTTAAGGCTGGGTGCCGCGGGTGTGACCCGAAGCTACTTGCGGGCTTTCTCGTAGGGGTACTTGAGTTGCCCGGTCTTGTACTTGTCCGGCGCAAGGATGACCTGTTTGCCCGGCTGGCGGAATTGCTCGACATCCTTGTCCTTGACGCCACTGAACTGCACCAGCGGTACGCGTCCCTCGGACCATTCGCCATTGCGCGCATATTTCACCGGCCCGACGATGGTCTTGTGCTCGTTGTCGCGAATGTACTTCGCCAGTGCTTTTTGATCCAGGCCCTTGGTGGCGGTGATCGCCTGCTCGAGTATCTGGCCGATCGCGTAGTTGAACGGTGGCAGGTAGTAACCAAGAGGGTCGACTTTTTCAGCCTTGGCTTTGGGCGTGTAGCGGGCCAGGAAATCCTTCATGCCGGGGAATTCCAGCGACTTCTCGGGCACGTAGGGGTTGTAGTTGACAATCCCGTTCAACTGCGAACCCAGGCTTTCCATGATGGGCGCGAATTGCAGGCCAACCATGCCGCCACCGAACATCTTGACGCTCTCACCGACGCCAATCTCGTTGGCCGCCCGGACGATGGCGACCGATTCGCCCGGATATGAGGCCACGTACACCAGATCCGGCTTGCTTGCCTTGATGGCGCGGATCATCGAGGAAAAGTCCGCCGTGTTGGGCGGGTATTTCTGGTCATAGACCACCTTGAAGCCCGAATGGGTTGCCAGGTTGCGCGCGCCGGAGGCGAGGCTTTGCGCAAACTCGGCGTCTGCCGCCAGAAACGCCACTGTCTTGGCGCCGATTTTCTTGGCGATATCGAAGTAGCCTGAGGAAAACGTTACCGAATCGGTCAGCGGCGAATTGTTGAACCACATGTCGTGCTGGATCCGATCGTTCACCTCGAACGAAAAATTCCCCATCAAGAGCAACCCGCGCTGCTTGACCAGCGGCATGATCGGCGCTGTCGGGTTGGTGCCGTAGGGGGCGATCAGCAGATCGACCTTGTCGACATCGAGCAACTTGGTATAGATGCCCGGTGTCAGTGCTGGATTGCCTTGATCGTCATAGATGATCATTTCGACCTTGCGACCAAGAATGCCGCCCTTGGCATTGACGTCGTCGCGCCACATTTGCAGGGCGATCAGGCCGGCCTTGCCGCCGGCGCCCAGCGGGCCTGTCTGGGCGATCGAAAACCCGATCTTGATGGGGGCGCCCTGGGCTTGTACCACCGAGGAAAACCCGGTGGATAGCGCCGCCACTGTGGCTACAAACTCGCGTCTGGTGACTGTTGCAGAAACTGCCGACTTTGACATTGCGTCTCCTTTGGTTGTGGGCTCGCAGGCGACTTCCCGGGCAAGCTGACCGTGCGGGCGTAACCTGGCTCGGCTAGGGCAAAGCCGATGAGGAATACCGGTTGCGAAACGCCCGAAGATTAGCAGGTTTTGCGCCCCGGCAAACCACTGCGGACGGCATTCGCGCCCGCACCGCAGGCTGTTGGACAGGGGTGATCGGTATCGCTCGACTCGATGCCGCGGGGTCGCCAGGTCAACCCCTTTGCTAGAGCATGCACTCCACTCCGGCGGTATCAAGTGGCCTGCCGGAGGCTTAAACTCGAACGGTTGAAACAATGAGGCTGGGGAACATCCGCGTTGCAGGCATGGGGCCATGTCTTGCGAGCCTATCCGTGGTTGAAACCGAAAGGGTTTACGAACGATGGAATTCGACTATGTGATCGTGGGTGGCGGTTCGGCTGGCTGTGTATTGGCCGCGCGCCTGACAGAAGACCCGGCAAACCGGGTCTGCCTGCTCGAGGCCGGCAAGCCCGACGACTCCGCCTTGATCCATACCCCGGCGGGCGCGGCGATGATGGTGCCGTTCAAGATGCACAACTGGGGCTTCGAGACCGTGCCCCAGGCCGGCTTTCACGGCCGCTGTGGCTATCAGCCGCGCGGCAAGACCCTGGGCGGCTCGTCCTCGACCAACGCCATGATCTACATCCGCGGTCGCGCTTCGGATTACGATCGCTGGGCCGCGCCGGTGGACGCGGGCGGCCATGGCTGTCCCGGCTGGAGTTGGCAGGAGGTTTTGCCGTATTTTCTCAAGTCGGAACACAATGAACGCCTGAACGGCGCGCTGCATGCGCAGGGCGGGCCGCTCAATGTGGCGGACCTGCGTTCGCCCAATCCTTTCGGGCGCCGCTTCATCGATGCCGCGGTACAGACCGGTTTTCGCGAGGTCAGTGACTTCAACACCGGCGACCAGGAAGGGGTGGGTCACTACCAGGTCACGCAGAAAGGCGGCGAGCGCTGCAGTGCCGCGCGCGCCTTCCTGCATCCGGCCATGCAGCGGCCGAACCTGACGGTTTTGACTCGCGCGATGGTGCTGCGCATCCAGGTGCGCGGCAAGCGCGCCAGCGCTGTGGAAGTTCGGCATGGTGGCGCCGACAAGGTCGTGACGGCGCGGCGTGAAGTGATTCTGTCGGCCGGTGCCCTGCAGTCGCCGCAGATTCTGATGTGCTCGGGGATCGGGCCGAAGGCCCACCTGTTGGAGCACGCCATCGCGCCGCTGGTGGATGCGCCCGAGGTGGGCGCCAATCTGCAGGACCATGTGGACTACATCCTCAACCGCAAACACTCGTCGCTCGACCTGTTCGGGGTTTCGCTCGGTGGCGGCCTGCGTATCCTGGCCGAGGTCGGTCGTTTTCGGCGCGAACGGCGCGGCATGTTGACCTCCAACTTCGCCGAGGTCGGCGGCTTCGTCAAGACCTCGCCCGACCTGTCCGAACCCGACGTGCAGTTCCATTTTGTCATCGGCATGGTTGACAATCACAACCGCACCCTGCATTTCGGGCACGGTTACTCATTGCATGCCTGCGTGCTCAATCCACGTTCACGCGGTGCGCTCAAGCTGGTGTCGGCCAATGCGCTGGATGCACCGGCGATCGATCCGGGTTTCCTGTCCGATCCGGACGACATGGCTACCCTGGTGCGCAGCTTCAGGCTGATGCGAAAAATCCTCGATGCACCGGCATTCGCATCGATCAAAGGGCGCGAACTCTACACCGCCAAGCTGCGTGACGACGACCAGGCCGGCATCGAGAATGCGATCCGCGAGCGTGCCGACACCATTTATCACCCGGTCGGTACCTGCCGCATGGGCAGCGACGAACGTTCGGTGGTCGATCCGCAATTGCGGGTGCGCGGCATCGCGGGCTTGCGCGTGGTCGATGCCTCGGTGATGCCGCAACTGGTGTCGGGCAACACCAATGCGCCGACCATCATGATCGCGGAAAAGGCGGCCGATCTGATCCGCAGCGCGCCGGCTTGATGACCGGGCCCGCAAGCCGCTGATAGCGGCGTTGGACCTGCCTTTTTCCAGCGCGATGGCGCGCCATCAGGCGCGGTACACCGGCATGCGCCGACCGATCGCCACTGCAACCACCACTGCAACGGCAAAGCCCAGCATCAGCCACGTGACCTGCTCGCCCAGCAGCAGTGCGGCGAACATCATGGTCAGGAACACCTGCGTCAACTGCACCTGCGACACCCGCGCGACGCCGCCCAGGTCGAGCCCCTTGTACCAGGCGAAAAACCCGAGGTACTGGCTGAAGATCGAAACGTATGCGAAGCCCGCCCATTCGACGGCCGTGGCGGCCGCAAAATCGCCGCGCACCGTCACCAGTACAACCGGTGGCAACAACAGTGGCACGCTGATCACCAGTGCCCAACTGATGGTTTCGCGCCCCCCCAGTTCGCGCGTGAGCAGCGCCCCCTGGGCATAGCCGAATGCGCCCAGTACCACGGCGCCGAAAAGCGCAAGGTCGGCCAGGTGCAGGGCGCCGCCGCCGTTGAAGGCGGCGAAGGCCACCACCAGAGCGCTACCCGCAGCCGCGGTGATCCAGAAGCCGACCGACGGCCGTTCATGGTGAACCCACGCGCCCATCATCGCGGTGGCCAGTGGCAACAAGCCCACCACGATCGCGCCATGGGCGGATGGCACGTACTGCATGGCCCACGAAGTGAGTACCGGAAAGCCGAAGATCACGCCGGCCGAGGTAAGGCCCAGGCGCACGCATTGCTCGCGGGTCGGAATCCTGGCGCGGGTGAGCAGCAGGAACAGCGCCGCAGGGATTGCGGCGACCAGCGAACGTCCGAGGGCTACGAAGATCGGATCGAGATGGGTGATCGCCAGTCTCGTGGCCGGCAGGCTCAGGCTGAAAATCAGGACGCCGATAAAGCCGAAAATAAGTCCACGCCTTTCAGTCGCATGGTCGACGCCGCTCAAAAGCTCCATTCCTCGTCAAGCGACTGGCCGACGGCGAGAACCGCGCCGAAGCCGCGCGCAACAATGGTGTTCTGCCCGAACACCACGCCCAGGCGCGGGTCGTCGCGGTACTGCGCCAGGATATCCAGCGGATCGGCGCCGCGCGTGCCGTTCGCCTGGTCGATCGAGGGGATCGGGCAGCGCGGGCAGGGCTTGACCGGTTTGAGTGAGAAGTCCGCGCCGGACAAGGAGAGCAGGCGGTCCTCGTCGAACGGGCCGGTATCGCCAAGCACGATGTTGGGCCGGAAACGGTTCATCGGCAGCGCTTCGCGTCCGGCCGCGAGAAGGCGGTCGTTGAGGTCGGCCAGCGAGGCTTGCGAGATCATCAGGATCGGGTAGCCGTCGGAGAAGCGGTTGTGCGCCTCCGCGTTTTGCGTCCACTCGCGATTCGACAGCCGCCTGTGGGCCGGATCGAAGCGAGCCAGCCTGAGTTTGCGTCCGAGGTAATCGGACAACCAGGTGGCAGCACCATCGCCTTCATCAAAGGCGCGGCAAGCGTGGTTCCACACCCGCACGGCAAGCGTGGCCGAGCGCAGGCTGAATTCGTCCAACGCGACGGCGAGTGCCGGCATGCCGGGTGCATGCAGGATGAGACTGCTGGCGACAGTGGCTGGCGTGATCAAGGCCATGCGCGCGTCTTCGCGCTGCGTCAGGAACTGGCCGCTGCCGGCTTCGACCACCATCCATTCACGATCGCCGACGCCGCCGGATTCAAGCCCGGCGCGGCCGAGCGTGGCTTGCCGCAAATCGATGGCGGCGCAGCTTTTGACCGGATAAATGTTCAATGCGGAAATGCTCGCCATGTCAGGTCGCGGACCTTTCGCGCGCCAGACGCGCGTCGCGTGCCTGCAGGTGGGCCCACGCGATTGCCAGCAGCGGCGCCGATGAGCCGGCCGCGCGTGCGCGTGCCAGCATGTCGCCCACGATGTGCGCGCCTTCGGTGCGCCCCCCGGATTCGAGGTCGCGCAGCATCGAGGCGGTGAAGGTCGAATCGCGCGTGCTGAGAAGCTTCGCGGTTGCCGCATGCACCCGCGGGCGCGATGCGTAGCCCGCATGTGTCGCAGCCGTCTCGCACTCGGCCAGCATACCCTGCATCAGTGTGGTGCCTTCATCGGTAGCGACAATGTCGCCAACCGCGCCGCGCATCAGGCAGGTCATGCCCGCCAGGGTGGCCAACAGAACGAACTTCTCCCAGATCTCCTGCAACACCTGATCGCTGTGACGCAGATCAACCGGCGTCTGGCGAAACGCGTCCGCCAGCGCGCCGAGGATGGCCTGTCCGGCGGCTGAATTTTGCGGGCGCAGGCCGAAAGTGATGCGCTGCAGTTCGGTCATCTGGCGCACCAGGCCTTCCGGGGTGAGGTTGCCGGCGATATGGCAGCAGCCGCCCAACACGCGCAGGGCGCCGAACTCGCGGTCCAGCCGGTCGAAATGCGCCAGCCCGTTCAACACCGGCAACACGCAGGTATCGGGCCGCATGCCGGGATAGATAGCCAGGATCGACGACTCCAGATCGTAGGCCTTGCAGGAAAGCAGCACCAGGTCGTATTCGGGCTTGAGTTCGGTGTGCAGCACCGTGCGCACCGGAATGTCGAAGCTGCCCTGTGGGCTCTCTACATTCAGGCCGCGCGCCTTGAGCGTTTCGGCGCGCTTGGGCCGCACCAGAAAGCTGACGTATATATCGGACTTGCCCAGATGCGCCGCCTGCGCCAGGCGGCCGCCGAAATAGCCGCCAGTCGCGCCGGCACCGAGAACCAGGATTTTCAGGGGCATGGGTTGGGTTCGAAGATGGTTGTTGCAGGCAAGAGGCGCGATACTAACGCTGTCTTGCCCCGCCTGGCTCAAGACTCTGGTTTCCGGGCGGCCATGGCGCCGCCACGATGCACGCGTGCATTGGGGCGCACCGGGTTGGGCATCGCGACGCACAGCATCAGTTCGTTGGCGAACCGCGCGTCGGGTACCCGCACCTCGACGCTGTGGTAACTGGACTGGTCGAGATTCTGCGTCTTGCGGGCGACCGGAACCTCGATGCTGCTGCCGGCGGCGCCGGGCTTCTGTATGGCGCTCACGGCTTTCGAGTGTCAGGCTTGGAAGCGATGTGCTTGTAGCGCAAGACAAGGCGCCGCTGATGCCCTTCAGCACACGCGCAGTATGCGTGCCTGCACAGCACTGGCGAGCACGCGCGGGTTGACTGCAAAGCCGGTGTACGGATGGCCGGCGGCCGGATAGATCAGGTCGAAGGCCATCAGCGATTCGTCGAACAGGGTGATCGGTGGTGACAGATGTCCCAATGGCGCCACGCCGCCGATGGAGAAGCCGGTGCGCGCCTTGACATAGGCGGCGTCGGCGCGGCCGATCGGCTCGCCAATGGCAAGGGTGATGCGGCCTTCGTCGACCCGGTTGGCGCCGCTTGTGATCACCAGCACGACCCGGTCGGAGAGGGTGGCGCGAAAAATCACCGATTTGGCGATCTGCGCCACTGCACAGCCGTGCTTGTCGGCGGCTGCTTGCGAAGAGGGTGTCGCCTCTTCGGTGACGATGATGCCGGCATCGATCCCCGCCGCTGTCAGAGCGGCTTGCACGCGCTTGACACTGGAGTTTGCCAGGACTTTCTCGATCATCTGGGTAGGCTTGACGTGTGACTTGGATTTGTGCGGCACGCGAGTGTATGGCGCGGGTCGGCGGGCCGCAGCGCGGCTCAGGCCAGGGTCTTCTGCACGACCTCGCGGGTATCCTTGGACAACGCCGCATGACCGGCGATCTGCAGCAGTCGGGCATGCAGCAGTTCGCGTCGCCGCGGTTCCAGTTTGCGCCAGGTGGCAGCCGCGCGCGCCAGGCGCGCCGCGACCTGCGGATTGAAGCCGTCGATCTCGATCACGCGTTCTGTCCAGAAATCGTAGCCGCTGCCGTCGCTTACGTGAAAGCAGGCCGGGTTGCCGTGGCAGAAGGTGCCGATCAGTGCACGTGTCTTGTTCGGGTTCTTGATCGAAAACGCAGGATGCGTCATCAGTCCGCGTACGGTTTCAAGCGTCGAGGTGCCGCCGGCACCGGTGCGTGCGCCTGCCTGCAGCGCCAACCACTTGTCCATCACCAGCGCATCGTCGTGGAACTGCTGGTGAAAGAAATCCAGTGCTTCGGTCCGCTCGGGCGAGTCGTGCAACATCAGGGCCGCCATCGCGTTGATGCGGTCTGTCATGTTGCCGGCGCCATGCAGTGCCGCAAATGCCGCGCGGCGCATCGGTGCATCATCGAGTTCGAGCAGATAGCCGAGCGCCAGGCCTTGCAGCGAGCGCCGCCCGGCCGATACCGGGTCGGGCGAGTACTTGCCCTTGACCGCGTGAGACAGCCACACCTGGCGCAACTCGGGCGCGGCCGCCCGTGCCAGCGTGCGTCGCACGAACACGCGGGCAACGTGAATCGCCCGCGGATCGACCTCGCTGAACTGTTCGGCGATATAGGTTTCGCTGGGCAGCGCCAGTGCTTCTGCCTTGAATGCCGGATCGAGATTTCGATCGGACAGGATGCGCTTGAACGCGGCGCTGACGGCTGCGGGTACTGCCAGCGACTGGCCGGCGCCGACTTTTTGCGCCAGCGTCGTGAGCAAGCGGAGGAACAGGCGTTGACCGGCTTCCCAGCGATTGAACGCATCGCTGTCGTGCGCCATCAGGAGCGTCAGGGCCGCGTCGCTATAGTCGTAGTCGAGGATCACCGGGGCCGAGAAGCCGCGCAATAATGACGGCACCGGGCGCTCGGCCACGTTGGTGAAGACAAAAACGTTGTCCGTGCCGGAAACCAGGAGTTTGGCTTCGGTTCCGCGCGAGCGTGCCTCGCCGGCCAGATGCAGCGGCAAGGCAGTGCCTCTTGCGCCGATGAGTCCGAGTGCGAGCGGCACCACGAACGGCATCTTGTGTGTCTGGCCGGCGCTGGGCGGGCAGCTTTGCCGCAGCCGCAGCGTGTAGGTGCGCAGGCGCTTGTCGTATGCGTCGCTCACGTTCAGGCGCGGGGTGCCGGCTTGGCCGTACCAGTTGAACCATTGCGCGCGTTCAGTCGCAGACAGCATGCCCGGATTGGCGTCGGCCATGGCGGCAAAAAAGTCATCGCAGGTGACGGCCATGCCGTCGTGTCGCCTGAAGTACAGGTCCATGCCCTTGCGGAAGCCGGCGCGCCCGCACATGGTCTGATACATGCGCACCACCTCGGCGCCTTTTTCGTAGATCGTGACGGTATAAAAATTGTTGATCTCGATGTAGGCATCCGGCCGTACCGGATGCGCCATTGGCCCGGCGTCCTCGGGGAACTGTGCGCTGCGCAAGAGGCGCACGTCGCCGATGCGCTTGACCGCTCGCCCTGACGCGGAGCCGGCCATGTCCATCGAGAACTCCTGATCCCGAAACACGGTCAGGCCTTCCTTGAGCGAGAGCTGGAACCAGTCGCGACAGGTGACGCGATTGCCGGTCCAGTTGTGGAAATATTCATGGGCGATCACCGATTCGATGCCGTCGTAGTCGGCATCGGTCGCGGTGCTTGCATTGGCCAGCACGTATTTGGTATTGAAGACGTTGAGGCCCTTGTTCTCCATCGCCCCCATGTTGAAATCACCGACGGCTACGATCATGTACTGATCGAGGTCAAGTTCCAGGCCGAAGCGCTTCTCGTCCCAGCGGATCGACTTCTTCAACGACTCCATCGCATGTGCTGTCTTGTCGGCATCCTTCGGCTCGACATAAATCTGCAGGCGCTTCAATTTTCCTGACGCCGTTCTGATCGTGTCTTGGTGGCAGGCGAAGTGGCCGGCCACCAGTGCGAACAGGTAGGAAGGCTTGGCGAATGGGTCGACCCATACGGCCTCGTGGCGACCGTCACCGAGGTCACGGGTGGACACGCAATTGCCGTTCGACAAAAGCACAGGCACTGCATCGCGTTGACCAACCATGGTGACCTGGTACTTGGCCATGACGTCGGGGCGGTCGGGAAAGTAGGTGATCTTGCGAAAGCCCTCGGCTTCGCACTGGGTGAAGAAATTTCCGCCGGAACAGTAAAGCCCCATGAACGAAAGGTTTTTCGCAGGCCGGATGCGGGTGGTGATTGCGATGGTCGCATCGTGGCCCAGGTCGCGCAGGGTCAGCGCTTCGTTGGTGTGTTCGAAATCGCCTGAGCCGAGCACGCGGTCGTTGACTTGGACGGCGACCAACTCGAGTTCGCGCCCATCCAGTGGCATGACGGAAGCGCCCAAGTGCGCCGGATTCCGGCGCACCTTGAAATTCGATGTCACCAATGTCGCTTCAAAGTCGAGGTCGAATCGCAACTCAACGGTATCGACAAGATAGGCGGGAGGCGTGTAGTCCTTGAGGAGGACGGTTTGTGGCGCAGGGTGATCCATGGGGGCGGTCGGTTCTATGGCAAGGAGCGGAAAATAACAGAAAGGGCGAATCCTGGAGGCGGGTGGCGACACAGGGTTTTGGCGAGCGTCGCAAGCTTGTCAGGTGCGTGGCATTCAGGCAGGCTGTGCCGGGCCGACAGCATCGGCCTTTCGCTTTCAGGGCGCCGCCGCTCTCTGCGTACTAGGTCTTAAGCTTGCTCGCGCGCTCCCTTCCTGTCGGCGGAGGCGCAGTCAGCCACTCCTGCCGGCGCCTGCAGGCGCCGACGCACATAGTGCACATGCTGGCGCAACGTATAAACCCTGTCCGAGAACGCCAGCGGTATGGGCAGGCGAGCGGCGTCATTCTCGATGCGATCGAGACGTGCCATGATCTTCGCCTGTTCGTCGCCGTTGACGGCCTTGAGGTCGACGTCGCGCTCAAGGAACTTGAGTTCGCCATACCAGCGATTGACACGCGTGTTCTGGCGCCAGGAAAACAGCGAGGGCAGCCATTTCACCAGCGGCACCACCACTGCGATGATCGGTACCAGCAGCACCAGCATGCGTTCGACGAAATTGGCCAGCCAGAACGGCAGGTAACGCTGCAGGAACGGGCGGCCGGACTTGAAATAGCGCCTGGCCTCGTCGGCCAATGGCCAGTCGGTCGCCAGCGGTGTCGGATATTCCCCGGGCTGATGAAACAGGCCCGGCGTGCCGTGCACTTCCACTGCGGCTTCGAGCAGCAGGTAGGCGAGCGCCGGGTGCAGGTCTTCGCGGATCACCAGGTTCGCCTGCGTGGCCACCATGCGCACATCATGTTGCGGCAGGTTGGCCTTGAGATCGAATACGCCCTGTGCCAGCACGGCCGGTTTGAGATAGGGAAAGCGGCGCGACAGTGCCAGGGTGTTGTCCAGATCGAGCAATTTGATGCCTGGGGTGTCGAGCAGGCGCCTGATCACCGGCGCCTCGGGTGCGGCGATGATGAAGACCGCGTCGATGCTTCCTGCCAGCAAGGCGTCGACTGCGGCGCCGCCCCCAAGTTCCTTGAGATTGCCGGCCTTCTCGTCGATGCCGTGCGCGCCAAACATTTCGAGTGCCACCTTGCGGGTGCCCGAGCCGGTCTGGCCGATCGCCACCTTGAGGGGCGCCAAGTCGGTCAGCCGGGTCATCTCCGATCTGGAGCGGTAGAACACCCAAACCGGTTCCTGGAACAGGTTGGCAAGAGACAGTACGCGGGTCTCCTCGGGCGGCGGCGCCAGCGGCGTCAGTGTCAAGAGGCCCAAGCCGCTCTGCACGAAGCCGACGTCGATGCCGGCGTCGTCCTCCTTGAGGCGTTTCAGGTTTTCCACCGAGCCGGCGGATGGCTTCAATTCGAGGGTGACCCCGTCGCGTGCGAGAATCTCTCGGTATTTGAGGGCGAAACGATGATAGGCGCCATCTGCGGCGCCGGTGCTCATGGCAAGCAAGCGGGGCGGCGCCGGTTGCACGAAGCGGAAGGTGAGCCAGAATGCCGCGACAATGATCGCCAGCGTCGGCAAGACGAACAAGAGCCACTCGCGGCGGCTGGCGCGGCGCGCGAAAAAGCGGGCGCGGGCTTTGTCCGACGCTGGTTGTGAAGGCATGCAATATTTAAGCACGGGTAGTGTCTGGAGACCGAATTGCCATCCAAGCGTTGGGACATTTTCTGCAAGGTGATCGACAACTATGGCGATGTCGGCGTGACCTGGCGTCTGGCGCGCCAGCTGGTCGCCGAGCACCGTCGCGCCGTGCGCCTGTGGGTTGATGACATGGAGAGTCTCGAGCGCCTGTGCCCCGCGGTCGATGCGGGTGTCGATGCGCAAACCACGCAAGGTGTGGAAATTCGGCGCTGGGACGCCAGCGCCGGCAGCGCACGGCCGGCGGACGTGGTGATCGAGGGTTTCGGTTGCGAACTTCCCGAAGCGTATTGCGCTTCGATGGTGGCCAATACTGCCGCCGGCGACCGCCCGGCGTGGATCATTCTTGAATACCTGAGCGCCGAGGAATGGGTTGCCGGGTGTCACGGCTTGCCCTCGCCGCATCCGCAACTGCACCTCGATCGGCACTTCTTTTTCCCCGGTTTCACATCCGGTACCGGTGGCTTGTTGCGCGAACGCGGCTTGTTCGAAGCGCGCGATGCCTATCAGGCCAACCCGGCCACGCAGGCTGCGTTCTGGCAACGTATCGGCGTGCCGTCCAAGGTGCGCAACGAATGGCGCGTTTCCTTGTTTTCCTACCCCAAGGCGCCGGTACACGCGCTTCTCACCGGCCTCTCGGCGCACCCGCACCCGGTACGCCTGATCGTGCCGCGCGGACCATCGTCGATGATGGTGGCCGACTGGTTCGGCATGGCCGATGCGGTCGGGGCGCAGGGCTATCTCGGCAATGTTGCCGCCTCTATCGTGCCGTTTGTCGAGCAGCCCGACTACGACCGCCTGTTGTGGGGTTGCGACCTCAACTTCGTGCGTGGCGAGGATTCGTTCGTGCGTGCCCAGTGGGCGGGTAGGCCGCTGGTATGGCAGATCTACCCGCAGAATGAACAGGCGCATGCGGCCAAGCTGGCCGAATTCCTGCGCCGCTATTGCCACGGCTTGCATGAGCCGCGGCGCCAGTCGGTGGAGCGTTTCATGGCCTTGTGGAACGGGCTGGAGGCGGGTGGCGACTCGCATGGCGGTGCAACTGCCGACACGGCGTTCAAGCCCGAAACACCCTGGTCATTTGAAGAAGTGTGGCGTGGCTTCGCCGCGAATCAGTCGGCGTTGCGCCTGCACGCCGAGGAATGGGCCTGGAAACTGGCCGAAGCGCGCGATCTGGCGGCGCAACTTGTTGAGTTTGCTGGAAAGATCGAGGCGAACGGGTTAAAATAGAGGGCTTTTTACAACGGAAGCTGCGGTCGGATCCGCACCGGACTCGCGTGCATTGGGCTCCCGATTCCTCTTCCAGCTCTCGAAAGATCAGTTATGAAAATCGCACAGGAGCTCCGCGCGGGCAATGTCGTGATGGTCGGCAGCGATGCCATGGTGGTGCTCAGGGCCGAGTACAGCAAGTCCGGCCGCAACGCGTCAGTGGTCAAGATGAAGCTCAAGAACCTCTTGACCGGCACCGGCACCGAATCGGTCTACAAGGCCGACGACAAGTTCGAGACCGTGCAATTGGAGAAGAAGGAAGTTAGCTATTCCTACTTCGCCGATCCGCTGTATGTGTTCATGGACGCCGACTACAACCAGTTCGAAGTCGAGGGTGAGAGCCTGGGTGATGCGCTGAACTACCTCGAAGACGGCATGGTCTGCGAACTGACCATCTACAACGATCGCGCCATTTCGGTCGAGTTGCCGACCTCGGTGGAGCGCGTGATTGTCTACACCGAACCGGCGATTCGCGGCGATACCTCCGGCAAGGTGCTCAAGCCGGCCAAGCTGGCGACCGGTTTCGAGGTCGGCGTGCCGCTGTTCGTGGCGCAGGGCGACAAGATCGAGATCGACACCCGTACCGGCGAATACCGGCGCCGGGTTTAGCAGCCCGTCCGGCTTAGGAAGCGTCGGCTGCAAATCGGCGGAAGCGGTCCATTTTCACCGCCTTCTTGGCCCGTAGCCGGGCTATGGACCTGCGAATCCGGAAAAAAACGCTCCTCGCTGGGGCTCATTTTCGCTTTCGACGTCTTAAGTCCTGCAGGCTGCCAGATTCGCCTAGACGGCAAAGAGCCGCCCCAGTGCGGCTGGTTGCAGGTGTCAGCTTTTCTCGCCTTTGGGCAGACGCTCGATCGCTTCGTCGAAATAGAAGAATATCTCGCGTCTGTCGTTTGCATGAATCTTCGTTGCCTGTTGCCTCACCTGCGTCTTGTAAGTGGCAGTGACCTTGTAGTCACCTGGTTTGAGGTTGACATACAGCCATGGGCCGTCGGCAGTGGTATCGAGCACGGTTTTCGCCGCCGGGCCGGTTCGGCTGGCCGATTTCCGCTTTTCTGCTGTCCGATGTCAACATGCATCATTGCCAAGCGGCGCCGCGCTCGATCCGCTCGACTGGCGCCTGAATCATTTGCGCGACGCGCGCGCACGCGCCGTACTCGAAGCGGCCGCCGCCCGCGCCGGTTGGCGCAACCGCGCGCCGCGCGAAAACGCGGGCTTCGGCGTGGGGTTCGCGAAATACAAGAACACCGGCGCCTATTGCGCAGTGGTGGCCGAAATCTAAGCCCTGCGTACAATCCGGGTGCGTTGCCTGTGGATAGCGGTCGACTGCGGGCGCGCCGTCAATCCCGATGGCATCAGCAACCGGATCGAGAGCGGGGCGATCCAGGCCACAAGCTGGACCCTGAAGGAAGCGGTGCGCTTCGACCACACGCGCGTTTCAAGCGATTGCTGGGAGAACTATCCGATCCTGCGATTCTCCGAGGTGCCGCAGGTCGAGGTGGTGATCCTGGCAGACCCGGAGTTGCCTTCCTGCGGCGCCGGCGAGGCGGCCCGTGGTCCGACCGCGGCGGCGATTGTCAATGCGGTGCGTGACGCGCTTGGTGTCAGGGTGCGCGACCTGCCGATCACGCCCGAACGCATCGCGCTGGCCGCAGAGTAAAAGAGCCGGATACGTCGCGGCGGCGCCCGTTGCCGGTGACCGCCGGCGTGCTCAGGGGGTGGAGCGGCGCACCGTGGAGGGCGTCTGGGCCAGAACGAATGCAGGGGGAATTGCCACTGGCATTTCCCTTGGAGCCCACTTCTTCTGCGCAGGTGTGCCGGAGAGTTCGGTCAGCAAGGAAGCGGCCAGGTCAATGCCTTGCGCCTCCACAGCCTGCCGGAAATGCGCCAGGGCGGAGGCCACCCCTTCCTGGGTCAAGCCCTTGGCTTGCGAACCAAGAACGGATGCATCGCGCTCCAGCGCGGCCGCGTCATGTCCGCAAGGCAGGAGCGCAGGCTCGCGGGCAGGACCGGCGCCGCTACGCTCCAGTTCCGCGGCCAGGAACAGCAATTGCGCGCCAGTCAGCGCCGCCGAGCGGGCGGACAGCCGGTCGTGATAGCCGAACGCAAGCATCGAAAGCTCGTAGCATGCAGCGGCGCGGGCAGTAGGCACCGGGTCGGTGCCGGCGCAGCGCAGGATCGAACGGACATGGTGTTCCGCAGCCGGCAGGAGGGGCAGAAGGGCAAGCGGGCCTGGCTGTTTGGGTGTGCGGCGCATGGTGACCTCGAGGGCACATCAGTAGCACCTGATGGTCCTGCAGGCCAGCCGGTTTCGATCCACGAAACAGAGCGGCTTTCCGCCGGCTGCGGCTTGGATTGGCCGGAAATTCTCTGCCCCGGCATGCACGGCGCGCTCTGCTTATGCGATGATTGCGGCAACGCATCTGTGCGCTTGTGCGCCTGACCGCAGACATCTATTTTGTGGACAGTCGCGGCGCCATCGGCGTCTTCGTATTTCATTCAAGGAGAATTGCATGCCCCTGATAGACCTCAACCATTACCTGTTGCTGGCCAACGATCTCGACAAGACCAAGCGCTTTTATTGCGATGTGCTCGATTTGCAGGAAATGCCGCGGCCGGATTTTCCGTTTCCGGGTGCGTGGCTGGGCCGCGCGGACAAGATCTGGGTGCACATGGCGCAACGCGAAGTAGCCAATGCCGAGGTCTATTACAAGGGCACGCCCAAGCATGCCGCCCGCGACAACACAGGCGTGCTCGACCATATTGCCTTCGCAGCGGCCGACCCGGACGAGTTCCGTGACCGCTTCACGCGCCTCAAGTGCGACTGGTGGGCGCGCGCGTTGCCGGAGTCGAATCTGTTCCAGATTTTCGTGCGCGATCCCGACGGGCTCACGCTCGAATTGAATTTCTTCAATCTTGTGACCATGCCGAACTGGGCCGAAAACTACGGCGAGATGCCGCGTGTCAACTAGGCCACCTTTCGAGAAGCGCAAAGGAAATTGCATGAACGCACCCGCCACATCACGGCTTGAGTTCGCCGCCGTCTCTTACTCGGAGGCCGTCGAGCGCGCCCACCACCTGATCCCGGTGTTGCAGGAACGGGCGGCACGCGCCGAGGCCGCGCGCGGCTTGTTGCCGGAAACCGTTGCCGATCTTGATCGCAGCGGCTTGATGCGCATTCTGCAACCGCGGCGCTGGGGCGGCATGGAACTCGATTTCGTGGCTATCGTCGACATCACCGACATCCTCGGCCGCGGTTGCGCCTCGACCGCATGGACGGTGGCCAATATCGCGGTCCATCACTGGATGCTGGCCTTGTATGACGAACAGGCGCAGGAAGAAATCTGGGGCGGCAATCCGGACGCCTATATCGCCTCCGGCATTGCGTACCCACAGGGGCGCGGGCAGGTGGTCGACGGCGGCATCATGCTCTCGGGCCACTGGAATTTTTCGTCCGGCGTCGGTAATTCCAGCTGGAACATGCTGGCGTGCCTGGTGCGCGATGCCGACAACAAGATCACCGACTATCGGATGTGCGTGGTGCCGCAGGCGCACTACGAGATCATCGACGACTGGCAGGTGATGGGACTGGCCGGCACCGGCAGCAAGTCGGTCAAGTGCGAGAACCTGTTCGTGCCTGAACATCGCGCCTTGTCGATGCTGCGTGGGCACAGCGCCGAGGGTTTTCCAGGCTGGGCCGGCAATGGAGCACCGGTGTTCCGAATTCCTTTCGGCGGGCTGGCCGCGCATTGCATCCTGGGGGCCACCATTGGCAATGCGCAGGCGATGTTCGATGCGGTGACCGCGATGGTGAGGGAGCGCAGCACCAGCTACACCACGCTCAAGATGCGCGACTTGGGCACGGTGCAGGCACGCATCGGCCTGGCCGGCGCGCATCTGGACGCGGCCCGATTGATGGCGCGCAGCGATTGCATCGAGGGCCAGCGCATGGCGGAGGAAGGTGTGGTGCCAGACATGGCATTTCGCCTGAAGCAAAAGCGCAATTGCGCATACGCGATGAAACTGGCGACCGATGCGGTCGACACGCTGTACGCATTGGCCGGCGCCAACGGACTCTACTGCCGCGGGCCGATGGAGCGCATTTATCGCGACCAGCATGCCGCCGGCGGCCACATCAACTTCAGCCTCGACGCGCAGTCCAGCGCTTGGGGCCTGGCGACCCTGGGCGGCGTGATCAACAATCCGACCTTGTAGCGCGGGCAAGGGTCACCGGCAAGCATGGCGCGGCCATGCGTAAAATGCCCGATCATCAACCCGGCGGGCACAGGCATGAAACGCACCGATTTGCACAAGAACGAAGGGCTGAAAATCGCCAGCCGCATCAAGCCATTCGGCAATTCCGGCAAGCCCGGCGGCGAGGCGCCGGTGGCGGACCGGCGCGAACAGCGTCGCCAGGACCAGGCGCGCGGCCTGGTGCCGTTTGCCTGCAAACTCAACGTCGACCTTTTGGCGCAACTGCGGGCGCTGTCGCTGGCGCGCGATACGGACTTGAATGAACTGGTCGCCGACTTGCTGACCAAGGGTCTCGCGCAGCCATGAGTCTCGCGTATTCGCCAGCGCTTGCGAGCGCGGCTCACGGGCGCAAAGCCGGTTGAAACAAGCGCGCGGACAACGCCGGTCTGTGCGCGGCGACTCGAACGTGTGCCTGCTGTTGCAACTGTGCCGGCCGCGCCAAGGCGGCCGGCACGCATGGCATGACGCTCAGAGCCCGATCTGGGTGATCAGCTTGGTATTGAGGTAGGCCTGGATCGCTTCGGATCCGCCTTCGGAGCCGTAGCCGGAATCCTTGACGCCGCCGAAATGAATCTCGGGCAGCCCCAGGCCGTGATGGTTGATCGACACCATGCCTGATTCGAACGCTGCGCCAATCGCATTGGCAGTTTTCAGGTTCGAGGTGTAGGCATAGGCAGCCAGACCCCAAGGCAGGCGGTTGGCTTCGGCCACCACCGCATCGAAATCCTGGAAAGAGAGCAGCGGCGCGATCGGGCCGAAGGGTTCATCGTTCATGATGCGCGCATCCTGCGATACATGGGTCAGCACGGTCGGCTCGAAGAAGTTGCCGGCGCTGCCGATGCGCTTGCCGCCGGTAGCGATTTTTGCACCTTTGGCGACGGCGTCTTCGACGATGCGCTCCATGGCCGCGACGCGCCGCGTGTTGGCAAGCGGGCCCATTTGCGTGGCGGCGTCCAGGCCACTGCCGACCTTGAGGCTCCTGGTGGCCGCGACGAAGGCCTCGAGAAACTTGTCGAATACCGTTTCCTGCACCAGAAAGCGGGTGGGGGAAATGCAAACCTGGCCTGCATTGCGGAACTTGGCGCCAGCCAGCAGCTTGGCGGCACGTTCGATGTCGGCGTCCTCGAACACGATCGCCGGCGCATGGCCGCCCAACTCCATGGTGGCGCGCTTCATGTGGGTGCCGGCCAGTGCGGCGAGATGCTTGCCCACCGGGGTGGAGCCGGTGAAGGTGACCTTGCGGATGATCGGGCTGGCGATCAGGTATTCCGAAATCTCCGCCGGTACGCCGAAAACCAGGCCGATCACCCCGGCAGGTACGCCGGCGTCGACGAAGGCCTGGATCAATTGCGCGGGCGAGGCCGGCGTCTCCTCGGGGGCTTTGACGATGATCGAGCAACCGGTGGCGAGCGCGGCCGACAACTTGCGTACCACCTGGTTGATCGGAAAATTCCAGGGCGTGAATGCCGCCACCGGGCCAATCGGTTCCTTCACCACCACCTGCTGAATGCCTTCGGCGCGTGACGGCACCACCATGCCGTAGGCGCGGCGCCCTTCCTCGGCGAACCAGTCGATGGTATCTGCACCGGCCATGATTTCCACTTTGGCTTCGCCCAGTGGTTTGCCTTGCTCCATGGTCATCAGGCGGGCGATGCCGTCGGCACGCTCGCGCATCAGGTCGGCGGCACGGCGCATCATTTTGTAGCGGTCATATGCCGATACCTTGCGCCACAGTTTGAAACCCTTGTCGGCCGCTGCCAGTGCGCGGTCCAGATCGGCGATTTCGGCACGCGCGACCGTTGCGATCTGCGCCCCGGTGGCCGGATTGACTACCGGCACTGTGCGCCCACCGCTGCCGGCGACCCAGGCGCCGTCGATGAACAGGTAGGTGTCGGAATAGGCAACTTCGGCCGTAGCCAGCAGTTTGGGGTCGATGCGGTCCATGGTGTCTCCGTGTGTGGTTCAGTAAACCTGTAAAGATACTGCAAATCGCTGCCTGCCGCGCTCGCGGAGGCGCAGGTTGGCCAGCATGTGCTTGGCGCAACTTTCACGATTTTCGCAACTCGGCCACGGAGCTGTGTCTGGTCACGCACAATGGTCTTGCAACTGTTCTGGAGTCTGGGGTGCCATCCCAAACTGATGCGTTGACGCGATAATGATGCCAAGACATCATTTCTTTTATTCGAGAATGTCGCGCGCAGCGCAGTGCACGGATCTGCGCCCAAGCATCTGCGCCTGCTCTGATTGCCACCCAGGAATCGTTCAATTCAGGTGATCCCGCAACGACGCGTTTTCCCGACATCAACGAAAGAGCACATGGCCATCTACCAACTCGGCGCCAACGCGCCACACATCCCGGCGTCTGCCTGGGTCGCCAACGAAGCCACCGTCATCGGTCGTGTCACGCTGGGTGAAGGCGCCAGCGTCTGGCCTGGCGCTTCGATTCGTGGCGACAACGAGCCAATCACGTTGGGCCGCGCAGTCAACATCCAGGAAGGCGCGGTACTGCATGTCGACACCGGCTTTCCGCTTTCCATCGGCGCTGGCGCCTCGATCGGCCATCAGGCCATGCTGCACGGTTGCACCATCGGCGAGAACAGCCTGATCGGCATTCAGGCGATCGTGATGAATGGCGCCGTGATCGGTCGCGACAGCCTGGTGGGCGCCGGTGCTGTGGTGACCGAAGGCAAGGTGTTTCCCGAGCGCTCGCTGATCGTTGGCGCGCCGGCGCGGGTGTTGCGTCAACTAACCGATGAGCAAGTGGCGATGCTGAAATTCAACGCAGAGCACTATGTGGGCAAGCAGAACGAATACAAGACGCAGTTGAAGCGGCTGGATTGATGCACGCCTACCCGGTGCAGTCGTGCGGTTGATTGCTTGGCCGGACCGGTGCCAAGGTTGCCGAAAGCGGGATCGGCGGTTTGAGTTACCTTGCATCTTGGGATGTCCATTGTGCGATCATCACACACCGGGCGTGTCACGAACGCGGCGGCAACGGTAGCGCCGCTTGGGTATCAATGAAGGTGCGGCAATGCGATGCACTGATGCATGACCAACTCTCACGCAATCTAAAGGAGGAACATCAATGTCATTTTACAAAGGCATGACCTGCGAGATCGTCACCATCAACGGTGATACGGGAACCCCGATTCCCGCTTACGTGGCCAAGCCGGCTGGCGCGGGCCCGTTTCCGGGCGTGGTGCTGATCCATCATCTGCCAGGCTGGAGCGAGCTCTACATCGAGACCACGCGCCGCTTCGCGCATCACGGCTACCTCGCGATCTGCGCCAACCTGTATGAGCGCGAGGGCCAGGGCAACCCGGACGACGTCGCCGCCAAGGTGCGCGCCGAAGGCGGTATTGCCGACGCCCAGATGGTCGGCGATACCGCAGCGGCCGTGAAGTGGATGCGCGCGCAGCCACATCACAACGGCAAGGTCGGCCTGTTCGGTTCGTGTTCCGGTGGACGGCACGCTGTCATCTACGCCAGCCAGAGGAAGGATGTCGATGCCTGCGTCGACCTCTGGGGCGGGCGCGTGGTGATGGGGCAAGAGGAGCTCAATGCCAAGACGCCGGTCGCACCGATTGACATGACCAAAGACTTAGGCTGCCCGCTGCTCGGCCTATTCGGCAATGACGACCGTGCGCCCAGCCCCGAGCAGGTGAACCAGCACGAGGCCGAACTCAAGAAGCACGGCAAGGCGCACGAGTTCCATCGCTACGACGGTGCCGGCCACGGATTCTTCTATTGGCACCGGCCGCTCTACCGTCCCGAGCAGGCGATGGATGGCTGGAGCAAGGTATTCGCCTTTTTCGGCAAGTATCTGGCGAAGTAGCGAGGCCGCATATGTGCACCTCGATCATAGAAATCGCGCGCGCGGAGGGCATGGCCAAGCGCGGCGACGAATGGTTTGCGCTGTCGCAAGCTGTGGTTTCTTATGACCACGCGCGCCATGCGCCGCTGGGCGATGTCATCACGCTCGACTTCATCAACAGCGGCCTGGGCGCCCAAGCGCGGGCCGGGATCGAACTGACGCTTGCGTCAGCCAAGGAGTTGCGCGCCGCGCTGGACCGGGCGATTGCCGCGGCGGATTTCGAAGAGGCGGAAGTCAGGGGAAAGGGAGCTGCGCCCGGGTTCCTGCGGGCGGCTTGACCCGCGCCGGGGAATGTCCGCCCCGCAACCTGTACACGCGGCGCCCGGGTGCTACACCTTGCCCAGTGCTTTGAGCAATCGCTCCGGCGTGAATGGCTGATCGGTGACGCGCGCCTTCAACGGTGCCAGCGCATCGTTGATCGCGTTCATCACTGCCGCCGGCGCACCTGCTGTTCCGGCTTCGCCCGCGCCCTTGGCTCCCAGTTCGGATGAGCGGGTTGGCGTCGCCACATGGCCGATCACCATGTCGGGCATTTCGGCGGCCATCGGCACCAGGTAGTCGGCCATGGTGGCGTTCTGCAACTGCCCTTCGCTGTCGTACAGGCACTCCTCGAACAGCGCCGCGCCAATACCCTGTGCGATGCCGCCGCGCACTTGCTCGTCGACCAGAAGCGGGTTGATGATGGTGCCGCAATCCTCGACCATCCAGTGCTTGAGGAGCTTGACGAAGCCGGTGTCGATGTCAACCTCGACGTAGCTGGCCTGGATGCCGTTGGTAAAGACGAAGGGCCAGTCGCGCTGACCGTACTGGCGCGTGACACTCAGCTGCGGCTGAAACTCGCGCGGCAGGGTGTCGGGCCGGTACTGTCCGATGCGCGCCGCCTCCGACAGCGGCAGCACGATTTCGCCGCTGACGTTGTCGACGATCTGCGCCTGCCGCAAATCCAGCCCGGCGGGGTCGCGCGTGAGGATGGCGCCGGCCAGTGCCAGGATGTTGGCCTTGAGTTCGCGACTCGCCTGCAGCGCCGCTTCGCCGCCGATGCCGGCGCCGCGCGAGGCCCAGGTGCCACCGCCGTAGGGCGTGGTGTCGGTGTCGCCGGTGATCACGCGCACGTGTTCGACCGGAATGCCGACGATCGATGCCACCACCTGCGCGATCATGCCTTCGGTGCCCTGGCCCTGCTCGGTGACGCCGGTGAGCGCTGTGACCCAGCCGGTGGGCTCGAGCCGCAGGGTGCAGCCGTCCTGCGCCGAAATGCGTGCGCCGCCAACGCCATAGAACAGGGCCGAAGGATTGGTCACCTCGATCAATGCCGCCAGGCCGATGCCGCGGTGAATGCCCTTGGCGCGCAAAGCCTGCTGCTCGGCACGCAAGGCCTTGTAATCCATCAAACCCAGCAGTTTGTCCAGGCAGGCGTGATGCGACAGGGCCTCGAACTTCATGCCGGAGACCGAGGTGAACGGATACTTGTCGTCGCCGATCAGGTTCAGGCGGCGGAATTCGGCAGGGTCCATGCCGAGCTTTTGCGCCGCATGATCCACCAGACCTTCAGTCACGGCCACGGCGATCGGATGGCCGACCGCGCGATACTGGCAGGTCGGCGTCTTGTTCTGGAACACCACCTTGAGGTTGGCAAGGTAGTGCTTGAAGTCATAGGGGCCGCCAGTGAGGTTCACCACCTGGTTGCCCTCGACCGCGCTGGTGCGCGGATACACCGAATAGGGGCCGATGCCCGTGAGGTCGTCGATCTCGATGGCGATGATGCGGCCGTCGCGATCGACACCCATTTTTGCCCGAACCCGATGCTCGCGCGCATGGATGTCGGTGGACATCGATTCGAGCCGGTCGGCTGCATAGCGGATTGGCCGGCCCAACAGCTTGGCAATGCCGGCGACCGCCATCTCGTCGGGGTATACATGCACCTTGATGCCGAAGCTGCCGCCGACGTCGCGCGCGATGACGCGCACATCGGCTTCGGGCAGGTCGAGATGCTTGGCGAACAGATCGCGCATCATGTGCGGCGCCTGATTGGCCAGGTACACCGTCAGGTGCTGCTCGGAGGCGTTGAAGTCTGCGGTGATGGCGCGCGGCTCCAGGCAAACGCCGGTGTGGCGGCCGAAGCGGAAGGTGTCTTCCACAACCAAATGCGCGCCGGCGAAGGCCGCAGCCACCTGGCCGGTATCGATGCCGCGGGCGAAGGCCAGGTTGTCTCCCAGCTCCGGATGGATCACCGGGGTGGCGGCGTCGAGCGCGGTTTCCATGTCGGTTACCGCAGGCAGGGCTTGGTAGTCGACTTCGATCAGTTGCACCGCATCCTCGGCCTGGGCACGGGTTTGCGCGACCACCACGGCAACCGCCTCGCCCTGCCAGGTGGCGCGCTCGATCGCCACCGCGTACTGCGGGGCCGACTTCATGCCCTTGAAATGGGAGAGTGTGCCGACCCAGGGCGAAACCGCGCGCGCCACATCGATGCCGGTGCCGCACCAGAAAACGCCTTTGGCCTTGCGCGCTTCGGTGAGGTTGATGGAAACGATGCGCGCATGCGCGTGCGGGCTGCGCACGAAGGCGGCATGCAGCTCGCGCGGCAGGCGCAGGTCATCGACATACTGGCCGCGGCCGGCAAGCAGGCGACGCGCGTTGGGCCGCGGTATGTCCTGGCCGATATAGGTGGTGGGCTTAAGGCCCGGGGTTGGCGCGTTCATGCTTTCACCTTCGCAAGTTCTTGGCCGGCGGCGCGATTCTTCGCTGTCAGTTCGATGGCGTCGACGATCGCTTCATAGCCGGTGCAGCGGCAGTAGTTGCCCGACATGTATTCACGGATTTCCTCGCGCGAGGCCTGCGGTTGCTCGTTGATGAGCGCGGAGGCGCACACCAGCATGCCCGGCGTGCAGTAGCCGCACTGCAGCGCGTTGCGCTGGTGGAAGGCGGTTTGCAGGTCGGCGATGGCACCCGATTCGGTCAGGCCTTCGACGGTTTCGACCGCTGCGCCTTCAAGCTGGCAGGCCAGGGTCAGACAGCCGCGCACGATTTCGCCATCGACCAGCACCGTGCAGGCGCCGCACACGCCGTGCTCGCAGCCGGCATGCGAGCCGGTGAGCGAGAGTTCGTTGCGCAGGAAGTCGACCAGGTGGGTGCGTGGTTCGACCGCTTTGGTCACGGCCACGCCGTTGACCTTGAGATTGATTGTGATCAGGTTTTCCATGATGGTTCTTTCAAGCGGCGAGCTTGGCTACGAGACGGCCGAGCAACACGTTACACAGGTGCAGCTTGGTGGCGCGGCCGTTATAGAGATCGGCTATCGGGTCCAAGTCGGCTTCCAGACAGGCGCGCGCGGCCGCCAGTGCCGCGGCATCGCCAGCGCTGCCGTCGAGCGCTGCCATCGCACCCTTGGCCAGCAGCGGTAGTGCGGCAACTGCGAAAAACGCCACGCGCGGCGCGGTAAGCTTGCCCCCGCTCATGCCGGCATTGACGAAAGCGCCGACGATCGCGTAGTCGCCTCTACGCCGCGTCAGCTCGCCGAAGGCCGCACGCCGGTTCGCACCGGGCAGTGGCACGTGAATGCTCTTGAGCACTTCGCCCGGTTCGAGCGCGGTCTCGTACAGTCCTCTGAAAAACTCAGTCGCGGCAAGCATGCGCTCACCCTTGCTCGATACGGCGGTAAAGCGCATGTCGAACGCCAGCGCGGCCGCCGGCCACTCGGCGGCCGGGTCGGCCAGGGCAAGTGAACCGCCGATGGTGCCGCGGTTGCGGATGGCCGGGTGCGCGATGTGGCGCGCCGCTTCCGCCAGCGTCGGAAACAGGCGTCGTACATCTTCCGAACGCTCGATGTCCGCATGCCGTGTCAGGGCGCCGATAACCATTTCCGTCGCCGTGACGCGAATGCCGCGCAGATCGGCCAACTGCGAAATGTCGATCAGCAGTTCGGGTTGCGAAAGGCGCAGCGCGAGCGCAGGAATCAGGCTCTGGCCGCCGGCCAGAATGCGCGCGTTGCCGGCATGCGCGTCGAGCATGGCGCAGGCCTCCGCCAGGTTTGATGCACGCCGATAGGCGAAGGGTTGAGGTTTCATTGCGTCTCCGTTTGGGTGTTTCGACTTGGCCAGCTTGATACTACACAAGCTTTGGTCAAGTAAAGCGAAATTGCTGGCGCTGCCGGCTCTTGTCGACAGGGTCGTCGACGAATGGTGTCGCGATGGTAGCTGATGAAAGCGCGGCAGGTACGCAAGCGCAGGTCAGCGTGTGGCGCACTGAACCGAAATTTCCATCGTGCAAGGCGGCGCCCACGTGTCGAGACCAGTGCGGCACGCGGCAACACCAAGACCATACGGCTTGCAGGCCCAGCCACCCGTGGGGTGGCGGGATGCCTTCACTTGATCTTCAGCAGCATCTCCGCGGTACCGCCAAGAATCGCCACACGCTCGGCGTCGGACAAGCCCGGCGTAGCCAACACCTCGTCGACGGCTGTCTTGGTCCAGGGGTACGGATAGTCGGTACCGACCATCAACTGGCTGGCGCCCATTTCGGCCGCCAGATGGCGGATCGCTTCGGTTGAAAACACCATGGTGTCGTAATACATCTGCTTCAGGTAATCAGTGGGCTTCTTCTTGATGCCGCCGTAAGTGCCTCCCTCGCAGGCCGCAGGCAGGGTCAGGCAGCCATGGTCGGAACGGCCGGCATAGGAGGGCAGAAAGCCGCCGCCGTGCGCACTGCAGATCTTGAGGTCGGGAAACCTGTCCAGCGTACCCTCGAAAATCAGGTGCGACAACGCGATCGAGGTTTCGACCGGGAAGCCGATGATGTTGGAAAGATAACCGTTCCCCTTCAAGCGTCGTGCCAGTTCGGTGGTCACGCCAGTGGCCTGCGGATGAATGAACACCAGTACGCCCAGTTCCTCCACCTTGGCCCAGAACGGATGGAGCCTGGGATCGGAGAGTTCCATGTCGTTGACGGATGCGCCGATGGCGGCGCCGCGCAGGCCGTACTTCTTGACGCCATCTTCGAGTTGCCGCGCCGCCATGTCGGGGTGCTGCAGCGCCACCGAGGCGAACGCGACAAAGCGATCGGGGTGCGCGGCGCAGGCTTCAGCCAGCTTTTCGTTCTGGATCCGGATCACCGTATCGGCCACCTCGCGCTCGGCCGAGTACCAGAAAGGGTTGATCGACAAGGCCTGCATGTCGATGCCTTGCGCGTCCATCGTGGCCAGGCGCTGGTGCACGCTGGTGCCCATGTGCAGGTCGGCCTGCAAAGGCGGGCCATCCATCTTGAGCCCCGGAACGGCCATGGCTTCCGGCACAGCGCAATGCGCGTGCACATCGACGACCCGCACACGTTTGCCGGCTACCAAAGTCTCGCGGCGCCCGGTCTGCGGGCCGGCGCTGTGCCCGTCCTTGAGGTCGCAACCGACAAAGCTCAGGCCAGCGGGTGTGTCTGTGCTTGCGCCCTTGACCTGATGGTGTTCCGTGCCCATTTGTATTCCCTCCCTGATGTCTTGATCTGATCCGACTGCAGCCTACCACAGGCATTTCTCAGGCAATCAGTGCGGCGGATCCAGGCACCGCGGGGTCCTTGACCCTGACTCCACGCGCACAGCGCCAGGCGATCCGTGCCCCGGCAACGTGATTGACGCTACGGCCGCCACGCAATGACACGAATCGGCGTCGGGTTGTAGTCGTTCACCGGGTTATTGATTTGCGGACAGTTTGAAATCACCGCCAGCACGTCGTGCTCGGCGCGCAAGTCGACATAGTCGCCGGGCCTGGAAATACTCGGGCCCATGTCCATGTTGCCGTCCGCGCCAACCGGTACATACATGAAGAAGTTTACGTTGGCGGCCAAATCCCTGGGCCCCAGGCTGACCTTGGCAAGCTCGCGCAAAAAATTGTCGCGGCAATTGGGCTGATAGTCCACGCCGTAGCGGAACTTGTTGAGGGCGGCACTGCAGCAACCGCCGATGGTGTCGTGCTTGCCGCAAGTATCGGCGACGATGGTGAACAGTGGCGTGAGCCCTACGCTGTAGAGTACCGTGCCTGTCGAGAGGAAGATGCCGCCCTGGTTGATCTTCATGGTGTCGGCCGCAGCGTAGCGATCGGCATGGTCGTGGGCGTTGTAGCACAGGAAGTCGACCGCCTGCTTGCCCTCCAGATCGATGATTCGCAACATCTCGCCTCTGGGAATGGTGCAACTCCACGACCCTCCGGCAGGAACTATGGTGTCTTCGACGAGCGTACCTTGAAACGCTTCGTATGGTTTGGTTAAGGTCATGGATTCACATATTCCTCTGCAGCGGGCACTTTGAATTGGTGTGGCTTGGCTGATTCTACTGTCATCATGCGGGTTGAATCGCATCGTGCAGGCAACTGCGTTCGCTTGGGCTCAATGCCACCGTGATTTGACGTCAAATCAGGGAAACCAGGCAACGCGTCGACGTCGCGCTGCCAGCCAGGCCGAAGTTCGAGGCCGCTTCGGTGCGCGACCTGGTGGCGGCGGCGCGCGCCGGGCCCGGCGTCATCAGCTACGGATCCATCGGCCAGGGAACCCTGGCACACATGGTAATGGAGCACATGGCCGCGCGCACCGGTATCGGCCTTCAGCATGTGCCCTACAAGGGCAGCAGCCAGGCCTTGCCGGACCTGATGTCCGGCAAGGCCTCGGTCATGCAAGAGGTTGCGCGCGTCGCCAAGGTCGAGGCGATTCAGCAGGTCAGGGTAACGGCGCCAAAAGCCTCTTCTCACGAAGGCAGCGTCACCCGGGACGGCAGCGGCGCTGGCGCCCCCTCACGCCGGCGTGGTGATCGCCCCCACAGCCTGAAACAATCCGCGAATCGAATCGGCCGAAATCGCGCGCGTGATGAACACCAGCCGCGTGCCGTGGTCTTCGCTGGGCCAGCGGTCCAGCGTCACCGGCGGATGGAAAATGTGCTGCACGCCTTGCACCACCACCGGCTTGCCTTCCACGTTGACGATGCCCTTGACGCGCAGCATGTCCGGTCCGCGCAGGTTGGTGAGCAACTGTAGCGCGGCCGAGAAGGTGTCCCAGGTGAAAGGCGCGTCGAAGCGCAGCGAAAGCGTGCCGATGCGCGGGTCGTGGCGGGTGGCGCGCGCGCCGAGATAGCGCTCGCCTTCGGCCACATCTGCATCCAGACTTTCGCCGAGAAAGCGCAGGGTTGAATCATTGGCCCGCGCGCTGCCCAAGCCCAGGCCGATCAGCTCCGACGGTGCGATCTCGCCCATCCGCACATGGCGGATGTCAGCCTGCTGGTTGATGGCGTGGATGGTCGCTTCGAGGCTGGCGATCTGCTCTGCACTCGCCAGGTCGCCTTTGGTAATGAGCACGCGGTCGGCCAGTGCGACCTGCTTGCCTGCTTCCGGCTGATGTTCCAGCAGGTAGGCGCCGTTGACGGCATCCACCAGTGTCACCACGCCGTCAAGACGAAATTGCGCCTGCAGCAGGGTGTCGCCGACCATGGTTTGCACCACCGGCGCCGGGTCGGCCATGCCGGTGGTCTCGACGATCACGCGGTCGAAGTCGGCCATCAGCCCGGCGCGGCGCAAGTTGAAGAGTTCGCGCAGGGTTTCCTGCAGGTCGGTGCGCACGGTGCAGCAGATGCAGCCGTTGGCGAGCAGCGAGATGTTCTCGGACGACAGCGTGACCAAGTCATGGTCGATGCCGATCTCGCCGATCTCGTTGATCACAACCGCCACCCGGTTCATGTCCGGGTGGCGCACCAGTTTCGAGATCAGGGTGGTCTTGCCGGCGCCGAGAAATCCGGTGATCAGCGTGACCGGCAGTTTGCCGGCGAGGGGATCGCGACCTGAGGCCATGCCTATATGTTCATCTCGAGGACATACAGCCCGCCGCCGAAGCGATCCACCGTGTAGACGATCTGCTTCTCGTCGACGAAGACGTCGTTCAACTGGATCGCACCGGCCGGGGAGAGCGGCGGCGCGCCCGGCACGTAGTAGGCGATCTCTTCCACCTGATACGGATTGGTGGTGTCATAGACGCGCACGCCGGCATTGAAGAAGGTGCCGACGATGATGGTGTCGGAGCGGAACGAAGCCGGGCCGGGCAGGTTCTCGTGCATGTTGTGCGCGCCGAAGCGCCCACCGCGCTTGGCGAAGGCGTCGTAGGGCGCGGCCGGGAAGGTGCCGATCGGCACCGGGTTGGCTTCGTTGCGCGAGTCGATCATCCACACCAGCTTGGGCCAGTCGGCGCCGCCGTCCTGCACGCACTCGTCCGACACCACCCACAGGTTGCGCTCAAACAAAGGCAGCAGTGTGTGGATGAAGCCGTTGAAGGGCGGCGAATGGTTCCAGTGCGACTTGACCTTGATGTTGGACATGTCGGCGATGTCGAGCACGAAGGCGCCGCCGTCGATATAGCCGATATAGGCGCGGTCCGGGCGCTGCGGGAACACGTTGGTGTTGTGCGCGCGAAAGCCGGTGTCGAACCTGGAAACCAGGCGTGGCGGTGCGGGCTCGGCGTCGCCTTCACGCGTGCCGGGGTACCACCAGCGGCCGGCCTCGACCGGCTTGGACGGATTGGAGACGTCGAGGATGCGGTAGAACTGGTCATCCAGCGGGTTGCGCGGCTGAAAGTCCGGTGCGCCCGAGGCCATGTGCACATACTTGCCGTCGACGAACCACACCGCATGCACGCCGCGCGAGTAGGGGCCGGAGCAGTCGAAATGCGCAATCAGCTTCGGCGTCTCCGGCGTGCTCACATCGAACAGGTCGACGCCGGCCGGCTTCATGCCCGGCACCTGGGTCTGGTAGGCCACCGCGAGGATGTCGCCCACCACGTCGAGCGAGTTGGAACGTACCTTGGCATGCGGCAGTTCGGTCTGCACGATCATGCGCGGGCTTTTCGGATCGGTGACATCCACACCGGTGAAGTTCTTCGGCGCCGACTCGTGCGCCAGCCAGAGGATGCGCCGGCCGCCTGGGGTGACCTGCATGGAAATGCCTTCGCCCATGCCGCCGAAGCCCGACAGGTCGTTGTGCGCCAGAAGTTTCATGTTGCGCGCCAGGGTCTGGTCGGCGCGCGCCGCCTGTTGCGGTGCGGAAAGGCATGCCATGGGGTTTGTCCCGAGAATGTTGTTTATTTAGCAAGCGATAATATAGACTATCGCAAACGCTGGCACTGACAACTGGTTTGGTCGATGCCACTGACGACCACCAAGGATCGATCAAAGGAGTAATGCAATGAGGCAGATGATCAAGCTCGGCCGGCTGGCACGCCGCCTGCCGCTGGCGCTCGCGTGCCTGTTCCCGACGGCGCTGCTGGCGCAGGCGTTTCCGGCCAAGCCGGTGCGCCTGATCGTGACCTATCCGCCGGGCGGCAGCTCCGACCTGATGGCGCGCATCATGGGACAGAAGCTCAACGAGTTCTGGGGTCAACCGGTGGTTATCGAAAGCAAACCCGGCGCGGCTGGCTCGATCGGCATGGAATTCGCCGCACGCCAGCCCGCCGACGGCTATACCTTCGTCATCGGCAATTTGCAGCCGGCGGCCGTCAACCCGCTGATTTCCAAGGTGCCGTACAGCATCGATCGCGATTTCATTCCAGTGGCGCTGACCACGACCGGCCCGAACATCCTGGTTGTGCCGGCAAATTCGCCATACAAGACCCTGGCCGACCTGTTGGCGGCTGCGCGTGCCAAGCCAGGCGCCATCAATTTCGCCACCAGCGGCCCCGGCAGCCTGTCGCACCTTGCTGGCGAGCTGATGATGCGCCAGGCCAACATCAAGATGACGCACATCCCTTACAAGGGCGGTGGTCTGGCGATCATCGACGTTATTGCCGGCCAAGTGCAAATGATCGTGTCCGACGCTTTGCCGGTGGCGCAGCACCTCAAGTCGGGCAAGGTGCGTCCGCTGGCGATTACCAGCGCCAAGCGTTCGCCGCTGTTTCCCGACATTCCGACTTTCGCCGAGGCCGGCCTGCAAGGCATCACCGTGGTCAACTGGTGGGGTGCGTTCCTGCCGGCCGGCACGCCGCAGGCGGTGGTCAACCAGTATCAGACAGCGCTTGTGAAGGTGATGGCCGACCCCGACTTGAAGGAGCGTTTCGCCGGTCTCGGCGTCGAGGCACATGCCAGCACACAGGACGAATTTCGCGCGTTCATGGCAAGCGAGAAAGTGATGTACACCAAACTGATCGCCGACAACAACATCAAGGGCGAATAGCAATGCCTGCCGACGGCCGACCGATGAACACCATGCTTCCCAGCCAACGCGTACCTTATTCCGCGATTGTCGACCGCCCCGCGTTGGTGGTGCCCGACGGCGGCCGCATGCTGGTGTGGGTGATCGTGAATGTCGAACACTGGAGCATGGAGCGGCCGATGCCGCGCACCGTGCTTTCGCCACCGATGGGACAGCCGCTGCAACCGGACCTGCCGAACTGGGCCTGGCACGAATACGGCATGCGGGTCGGCTTCTGGCGCCTCCACGAAGCGCTCGTTGCACGCGGCATCGTGCCGACCCTCGCGATCAACGGCATCGTTTGCATGAGCCATGAGCGGGTGGCGCGTGCGGCGCTTGATGCCGGCTGGGAATTCATGGGCCACGGCTACGTGCAGGGGCCGATGCACGCGGTGGCCGACCAGAAACAATCGATCATCGACACGGTCGAGGCGATTCGATCGTTCACCGGCCGCGCGCCGGTGGGCTGGGAAAGCCCCGGCTTAACCGAGACCGCCGACACCATTGACTACCTTTCACAGGCCGGTATCGAGTATGTCGCGGACTGGGTATTCGATGACCAGCCGGTGTGGATACCGACGGCGCACCGGCCGGTGTTATCGGTGCCCTACAGCGTGGAGATCAACGACATTCCGATGATGCTTCTGCAAAGCCACAATGGTGCCGAGATGTATGAGCGCGGCGTGGCGCAAATCGACCGCCTGTGGCAGGAGAGCGCGCGCATCCCGCGCGTGATGGCCATCAGCGTGCATCCGTATATCACCGGTGCGCCGCACCGTATTGCCATGTTCGAACGATTGCTCGATTACGTGCAGTCGAAGGCGGGTGTGATAATCCGTACCGGCGCCGATATCGCCGCCTGGTACAGGTCGCAGGTGCCGCCTCCGGCCTGAGGCCGGCGCCGCGCAAAGGCGGCTAGTCTCTCACTCACCCCGAGCTCCGGATGGCACTATCAAAGTCCGCGTCTGTCAAGTCATCCACCGGCGTGCCGCCGGGCACGCGATCCCGCGCCCAACCTGTCGTGCGCAGGGCGCCGGTCAAGGTGCGCCTGTCGCCGGCGGAGCGCGAGAAGCAAATCATCGACGGCGCGATCGCGTATTTTTCCGAAGTCGGCTTTTCTGGCCAGACGCGCGAGTTGTCCAAGCGTTTGGGCATTACCCAGCCACTGCTGTATCGCTACTTCTCGTCCAAGCAGGCCTTGGTCGAACGGGTTTACAAGACTGTGTTCGAAGGGCGCTGGAACCCGGCCTGGGTGTCGTTGATCCGTGACCGTTCGCTTCCCCTGCGCGATCGCCTGATCGAGTTTTACCGCCAGTATTCGGAAGCCACCTATCGGCCCGACTGGATGCGCATCTATCTGTATGCCGGCCTTTCAGGCCCGCTGCTCAATCAGCGCTATATCGGCTTGCTGCAGCGCGAGTTGTTGCCTGTGTATTGCCGCGAGGTGCGCCACTATTGCGGCATCGAGTCGCCCGATTTGCCGGTATCGAGCGAGGAAATCGAATTCATCTGGAGCCTGCATGGCGGCATGTTCTACTATGCGGTGCGCCAGCACGTTTACTTGTTGCGCATGGACGTCGATTTCATGTTCAAGGTCGAATACGCGGTCGACAACTTTCTGGCAGGCGCGAAGACCACCTATCCCCGGCTGTTGGCGGCGCTTCTCGGCAGCACGAACTTGCCGGCGCAGAAAAGCAGGGCATCGCGGGCGCGCTGAGCTTGCTCCGGCGCGCGGGCATCAGAACTCATGCGCGCTTCCCGCGTGTCGGGGCTTTGCCTTTCCGCGAGGGCCTGGCGCCGTTTACTGCCGGGGTCTTGGCATCGGTGAGCCGCTCGAGCACTGCATAGACTGCGCCGGTGTCGTCACTGCCGTGGCCGAGGGCCATCGCGGCGTTGTAGATCGGCATGCAGGCGGCAAACAAGGGCGCCGGTGTGTCGCTTGCCGTCAGCGCATCATTGATCAGCCGCATGTCCTTCTGCCAGGTCGACACCTTCATTGTCGCCTCGCCCCAGCTGCGCTCGACCATCATCGGGCCGCGCACCTGGAACATGCGCGAGCCGCCAGCGCCGTCAGCCACCACCTTGACGATCTGGGCGGCATCGAGGCCGTTGCGCACGCCCATCAGGATCGCTTCGGCGGTTGACACATTGTGGATCGCCACCAGCAGGTTGGCCACCAGTTTCATGCGGATGCCATTGCCAAACACACCGACGTCATGGCGCACGCGCGCGAAGCCTTCGAACACCGGCGCGAATTCAAGAATCGATTTTGAGTCGCCGCTGGCGTATACCGCCAAATCGCGGGTCAGTGCCTGCGCCCCGGTGCCCGACAACGGGCAATCCAGCAGGGTGATGCCGTGGGCTTTGAGCAACTTGTGCGCACGCTGCTTGGCCGCCAGTGGCAGGGTGCTGGTCTCGGCGACGATCAGGCCGCGCCTGCCGGCGCTGATCAGCTTGCCGCACACGGCATCAAGCGCAGCTTCCGAGGGCAGGGAGAGCACGATGAACCGGCAACGGGCGGCGACTGCGGCGGCATCGTTCCAAGGCTGGCCGCCAGCGGCCCTCAAGCGCGCACGCGCGATCGGCAGCGGGTCGAAGCCGTGGACGGCGAAGCCGGCCTTGACCAGGTTGGCCGACATGGCCGAGCCCATGATGCCCAGGCCGATCATGCCAGCGCTGATTGCCGGTGCCGCCGCGGATTTTTTTGTTGCCATGCGGAAATGTCTTTGCCCGGATCTTATTGAGCTTTTGATAAATGGAGATTACCATACAGCGGCAAAAACCATCACAATAATGCATCGAAAAAGCGGGCGAAACCGGGGTTGCGTCAAGCGACTGCGGCGGCATCCCTGACTTCCCTTTCCCAAGAAGTATCGGCGACGCAACCGGCGACCGACTAACGGAGACCATGCATCATGGCGATCAAACCTGTTCGAATTGCGGTGATTGGTTACGGCTGGTGGGGCAAGAACATTACCCGCACCCTGGGTAGCAGCGATCTGGTCAAGGTGGTCCTGGTGGTTGAACCCGAGGCGGCCGTGCGCGAGCTTGCACGTGCCGACGGGGCGGCAGGCGGTTTCGCGATCGCCGACCGCTTCGATGTGGCGCTTGCCGACGACAGCGTTGACGCGGTGGTGCTGTGCACGCCGCACAAGGCGCATGCGGCGCAGATCATTGCCGCAGCCGCTGCCGGCAAGCATGTGTTCTGCGAAAAGCCCCTGTGCCTGACCTATGCCGATGCGCTTGCCGCGATCACTGCCTGCGGACGTGCTGGCGTGATGCTAGGCATCGGGCACGAACGGCGCTTTGAGCCGGTGATGATCGATCTGCGCGCGCGCATCGCGCGCGGCGACATCGGCAGCGTCCTGCAGATCGAGGCCAATTTCAGTCAGGACAAGTTTTTCGCACTGCCACCGGACAACTGGCGCCTGTCGAACGAACATGCGCCGGTCGGTCCGCTGACAGCCACCGGAATCCATCTGGTTGATCTCGCGATTGCCATCATGGGCCCGGCCGAGAGTGTCTGGGCGCGCTTGGCCACGCGCGGCAGCAACTTCGCCAATGGCGACACCCTGGGCATGATGCTGGCGTTCCCCGGCGGTGCCAGCGCGCTCATCAGCGCCATGCTGGCGACGCCGTTCGAGGGGCGAATGGCGGTCTACGGCTCGCGCGGCTGGATCGAGGTTCGCGATCGCGCCCATCCCGAGACGCCGCGCGGATGGGACGTCACCACCTGCCTGAGCGGGCGCGAACGCGAGACCGTTTACGTACCGCCGAACGACAGCGTGCGTGCCAACCTTGAGGCATTCGCGACAGCCGCCGCCGGCGGCGCCGCCTACCCGGTGACGCAACTCGAGATGCTGGCCAACGTGGCTGCGATCGAGGCCATCATGCGCTCGGCCTGCTCCGGACGCGTCGAGCCGATCACCCAGCCCGTGACCGCCTGAGCGTGGCCCCCGATTTCGCGCGCTGCGCTGCAGCACGTGCATGGTGAAGTCACTCTACAGAGCGCAGGCACAAACCATGGACACCCTTAGCGTTGGCAGTTACACGATGGAGTTCATGCAGGCAGGCAGCGGACCTGACCTGCTGCTGGTGCATTCGCTGTTGACCGATATGTCTGTATTCGAGCCGGTGCTGGCAAGCCTGACGGCGCGCAATCGGGTCACTTGCGTCAACCTGCCGGGCTTCGGTGCTTCGTCAGCGGTCGAATGCAATGGCCTGGCCGCGGTGGCTGACCAGCTGGCGCGCGGTTTGATGGCGCTCGACTTGCCGGACAGCACCGCGGTATTCGGCAACGGCTTCGGCTCCTTCGTGGCGCTCGAAATGGCGATTCGCAACCCGCAGCTGTTCGGCGCGCTGCTGGTGGCCGATACCGGGGCGGTGTTTTCCGAGGCTGGCCGTGCGCCGTTTCGCGGCATGGCGCAAGCGGTATCGCAGAAGGGTGTGGCGGCGGTGCTCGATACCGCGATCGCCCGCATGCTGCCGCCGGCATTTGCCGAGCGTCATCCGGAAGTGGTGGCCGAGCGCAAGCGGCGACTGGCGAGGGTTGATGCCGGCTGCTTTGCGCGCGCCTGCCTGGCACTGGCCGACATGGATTTGCGCACTGCCTTGCCTGGCTTGCGCAAACGCACGCTTGTGATGTGCGGTGCTCTCGACATGACGACGCCACCGGCGATGGCGCGTGAAGTGGTGGCGCTGATACCCGGCGCCCGCTACGAAGAAATCGCCGATTCCGGACACTGTCCGATGCTTGAACAACCGCAGGTGCTGGCGCGCCTGATCCACGAGTTTCTCGCTTAGGAACACGATGCCGATCAACTGCCAAGTCAATGGCGTCGACCATGCGCTCAGCGCCGACGCCGATACTCCACTGATGTATTGCCTGCGCGACGAGCTGGGACTCAAGGGCACCCGCTTCGGCTGCGGCTCCGGGCATTGCGGCGCCTGCACCGTGCTTGTCGACGACCGCGCCGTGCAAAGCTGCGACACGCCCTTGTGGGCGGCCGCAGGCCATCGGGTGACAACCGTTGAGGGTCTGGCCGACGATCGCATCGGCACTGTCCTGCGCCACGCATTCATCGATCTGCAGGCAGCACAATGCGGCTATTGCATCAACGGCATCCTGATGACGGTGACGGCACTGCTGAAGCAGAATGCGCGACCAGACCGGCCGGCGATCCTGAAAGCGCTTGAGCGCAACCTGTGCCGTTGCGGCACCCATGTGCGGATCCTGCGAGCGATCGATCGCGCCATCGCCGAGATCAACAGAGGCTTGTCATGAGCACCACGCCAGCCATGCCGACCAGCCTCGAGGCCAACCCGCTGCTCGATCAATGGATCGCGCTCAATCCCGATCAGACCATCTCGGTGTTTTCCGGGAAGGTCGAGATTGGCCAGGGAATTGTCACGGCGATCGCGCAAATTGCCGCTGACGAACTCGGGCTCGCGCCCGAGCAATTGCGCATCGCCGCCGGCCATACCGACCTGACGCCAGACGAGGGGTACACCGCCGGCAGCCTGTCGATTGAAGTCGGCGGTGCCGCGATGCGCATTGCCTGCGCGCATGCGCGCACATTGTTCGCCGCAGCCGCTGCAGCGCGCCTGGGCGTGGCTGCCGATGCACTTGGGCTCGCCCGCGGGGTGTTCAGTGCCGGCGACAGGCAACTCCCCGGCATGAGTTACTGGCAACTTGCCGGTCAGGTCGATCTGGCGATCCCGGTGGAACGCGTGGGCAATCATGGGCCGCGGGCGGCGAGTCTAGTGGGCAGCGCTTTGCTGCGCCGCGATCTGCCGGGCAAACTGTCGGGTGCCGCGTTTGTCCACGACATGGTGCTGCCTGGCATGCTGCATGGGCGAGTGTTGCGCGGGCCGAATGCCGGCGCCATCATTGTCGATGCGGCAATCGAACAACTCAAGGCCTTGCCAGGCATGGCCGAAGTGGTGCGGTCGGGAAGCTTTCTGTGCCTGTTGGCCGAGCGTGAGCATGCGGTGGTGAAGGCGCACGCGGCCGCGCAGAAGCTGGTGCGCTGGCAGCCTGGGCCGGCGCGTTTTCCACATGCCGATGTGACTACCCTGCTCAACGGCCTGCCGGCGACAAGCGAGACCATTCACGACAAAGGCACATCGCGCGAGGGCAAGGTCGCGTTGCGCGCGAGTTATTCCAAACCGTACATCGCGCACGCATCGATCGGCCCCGGGTGTGCCGCGGCGCATCTCGACAATGGCCATCTCACCATCTGGACGCATTCGCAGGGAGTGCATTTCCTGCGCGCGCAAACCGCGCGAGCGCTTGGCATGCCAACCGAGAGCGTCAGCGTGATCCACCGCGACGGCGCCGGTTGCTATGGCCACAACAGCGCCGATGACGTGGCATTTGATGCGGCCCTGGCAGCGCGCTTGAGCGGTCGTCCGGTCCTGGTGCAATGGACGCGCGAAGATGAGCTGGCCTGCGCGCCCTTTGGTTCGGCCAGCGTGATCGAAATCGATGCGGCGGTCGATGCCGATGGTGCGATTTGCAAATGGCATGCCGGAATTCGCAGCCATACCCACATCACCCGCCCGGGCTGGGGCGAAGGCATCAATTTGCTGGCCGCATGGGACATGAATCCGCCCCATCCGGTGCCGGCGCCCAAGGATGCCAGCCTGCCGGCTGGCGGCGGCCATCGCAACGGCATTGCCGCCTACGAATTGGCGCACCAACGGGTCGACCATCACTTTATTGCCACCTCGCCGGTGCGTGTATCCGCGCTGCGCGGCCTGGGCGCCTACGCCAACATTTTCGCCATCGAGAGCTGTATGGACGAATTGGCGTTGGCCTCCGACCAGGACCCGGTCGCGTTCCGCCTGCGCCATCTCGGCGATCCGCGCGCCCGCGCTGTAATCGAGGCGGCGGCCAAGGCCGCAGGTTGGCAGGCCAAGGCGCAGGGCGGCAGCGGTCGCGGTCGCGGCATCGCTTATGCGCGCTACAAGAACCGCTCGGCCTACTGCGCCGTGGTGGTGGAGGTCGATGTCGCCGAGAAAGTCCGCGTGCTGCGGGTGGTCGCAGCGGTCGATGCCGGCCAGATCGTCAATCCGGACGGGCTGGCCAATCAGGTCGAAGGCGGCGTGGTGCAGGCGATCAGCTGGACCCTCAGGGAGGCCGTTGTGTGGGACCAGGACGGCGTGGTCTCGCGTTCGTGGGAGAGCTACCCGATTCTGGGGTTCGACGAAGTGCCGGAGGTGCAGGTTGTGCTTCTCGATCAGCCTGACCACCCCGGATTGGGCGCTGGAGAATGCGCTGCCGGGCCGGTGGGCGCGGCATTGGCAAACGCCGTGCAGCACGCCATTGGCGTGCGCATGCGTGACTTGCCGATGACGCCAGAACGGATCGCGAGAGCGATCGAGGAAGCGCCCTGAGATGGGAGCGACGGCACGATCAATCGCGCCGAAAGCAGCTGCGGCAGGCGCTGGCAAGCCGGTGATCGGCGTCGTCGGGCTCGGAATCATGGGCGGCATGATGGCCGAGACCCTGCTGGCGTCCGGCTACCGGGTGGCCGGATACGACGTCGCGCCTGCTGCGCGGGCGCGTCTCAAACGGGCCGGCGGCAAGCCGCTGATGTCAACTGCCGCAGTAACTGCGCAATGCGACTTCCTGATTACCTCACTGGCCACCAGTGCCGCCTTGGCGGCGGTGATGGCCGAGATCGTCGGTGCAGCCGGGTGCGGCGCGCGGCCGGTGGTGATCGAAACCAGCACCCTGCCGCTGGAAGACAAGATGCGCGCGCAAGCCAAGCTCAAGCGAACCGGTGTCACAGTACTCGACTGCCCGATCAGCGGCACAGCGACGCACATGAAGGAGCGCGCCTGGACGATTTTTTTGAGCGGGCCGGCGAAGCCCTGCAAAAGCGTCGAGAAAATTCTGCGCGTATTCACCGACAACCTGCCAAATGTCGGTGTCTTTGGCAACGGCACCAGGATGAAGTACGCCGCCAATCATCTGGTGGCGATTTACAACGTCGCTTATGGCGAGGTGGTGACTTTGGGCCGCAGGATGGGCTTGGACGTGCGCCAGATGCTCGCCTTGTTCGGCCCGAGCCCGGTGCTGGGTACCGGCGTGATGCGCCTGCGCGTGCCCTTCATGCTCGATCGCAAGTATTCGCCGCCCACCATGAAGGTGGAGGTCTGGCAAAAGGACATGCAGGTGATCGGCGACATGGCAAAGTCACTCGACTGTCCGGTGCCGTTGTTGAGCGCCTGTGCGCCGATTTACACCGCGGCGATGGCGCAAGGCCTGGCGCAGGAGGATACCGCGTCAGTAGCTGAGGTGCTTGGGGCAATGGCGGGCTTGCCTGCCATCGCCCGCAAAAAGCCCGCGCTACGTAAATAGCGCGGTTCCGCGAGGATGCTCTTGGCGCCGCGGTCGACGCGCTGCGACCAATCCTAGTGCGCCGCGGTGACGCGAGTGAGAAAGTCGCGTACCGCGATATTGAAGATGGCAGGCTGCTCGATGTTCGAGATGTGCGCGGCTGACGGAATCACCAGCAGTTCGGCGCCGGGCAGATTGTCCTGGATCGCTTGCGAGGCTGCCACCGGAGTGCCAAGGTCCTGCTCGCCTACGATCACCAGTGTCGGGCACTTGATTTCCTGCAGGCGGTCGGTCAGGTCGATTTTCGAGATGCCGGCGCAGCAGCCAGCGTAGCCGGCGGCAGGCGTGGCGCGAATGACGGCGGCGATGTTCGACATCATCTGCGGCTGCGCCTCGCGAAAGCCGTCGGTGAACCAGCGCGCCAGGGTTCCCTCGACCAGCGCGTCCATACCTTTGGTTTTCGCAACCTGGATGCGCTCGCCCCACATCGCTGCGCCGTTGGGCGGCTGGCGGCTGGTGGTGTCGGCCAGGATCATGCTTGCGAACATGCCCGGATACTTGAGGGCGAAGGCCTGGCCGATCATGCCGCCCATCGACAGGCCCATCCAGTGCGATTGGGTGATGCCGAGGTGGCCGAACAGGCCGTGCACGTCGTCCGCCATCTGATCAAGAGTGTAATCGGTGGCAGGTGCCGCAGATTGTCCATGCCCGCGGGTGTCGAAGCGCAGCACCTTGAACTGCTTTTTCAGCATCTCCATCTGCGGATCCCACATCGACGTATCGCAGGCGAGCGAATGCGAAAGCGTCAGCCATGGGCCCGCGCCTTCGACGCTGTAGTTGATATCGACGCCGTTTACCTTGACTTTCATGATCTTTCCTTCACGATGGTTGGGTGGCTGAAAATGATTCGATTTTGACGCTGCCCGGGCGGCACGAGCCCTAAGTGTCGGTTCAGAACTTGATCTTGAGGAGTCGTGCGGCATTGCCCCCGGCGATCAGGGCAGCGTCGGCGCGCGACACCTTCGACTTCGAAATGGTGCCCAGCGGATCGTAGTCACCCATGTCATAGGGATAGTCGGTACCGAGCACCACATGGTCGGCGCCGAAGCGTTCGACCAGGCGCTTCAACATCAAGGGATCATGCGTGATGGTGTCGAAGTAGAACTTTTCCAGATATGAAGAGGGCTTCTTCTTGATCACGGTGCGGCAATCGGGCCGTGCGCGCCAGGCGTGGTCCATGCGGGCCCAATAGTGTGCGACATAGGCACCGCCGTGGGCGATGACGAAACGCAGCTTCGGATAGCGCGCCAGCACGCCGTCGAATATCAGATGTTCCACCGCAACGGTGGAGTCGAGAGGGTTGCCGATGACGTTGTTGAAGTAGTGATGGGTCAGGCGATCGGCCTGCGTCCAGCCCAGCGGGTGCATGAAGATCACCATGCCCAGCTCCTCGGCGCGGGCGAAGAACTTGTCGAGGCCCAGTTGCGGATCGGTCAGGTTCTTGCCATTGACGTTGGTGCAGATCTCGATACCGCGGAAGCCCAGGGTCTTGGCGCAGTAGTCGAGTTCCTTGATCGCCAGCTCAGCGTTCTGCAGTGGTACCGAGCCCATGCCGACGAAGCGGTCGGGGGTCTCGGCGGCGATCTTGGCGATGCCGTTGTTGACATCGCGCGCAAGTTCGGCGCCGAACTTCGCTTCAGTCCAGTAGAGGAAATGATAAGGGGCCGCACACACGGCCTGGATATCGATGCCCATCTTGTCCATGTCCTTCAGGCGCTGCGTCACGCCGGTGAGCTTGGGCGCGAGGGTGGCCATCTGCTTGACGTTGGTTTCGCGGGTGATCGCATCGGCGAACACGGTAGTCGGATCGTATTGGCCCGGGTTGAGATGGGCGACCTTCTGGTTTACCGCGGGGTTGAGATAGTGGCAATGCATGTCCACCACTTTCGACTTGCCTGCTCTGGATTTTACCAGCGGGCGGGTCAGGCGCGCGGCGGGCTTCTTGGTTGCCGCGGCACGCGCGGCGTTGTGCTTGTGGGTTGGGTCGGCGCAGCCCGGGGTGCAGGTGTAGAACACGCGATGCTCCTTTTGATGGACGATTCGGAAGATTGGATTGACGGGGTTCAGATTAGAAAACGCTGAACAAGTCCCTCGCGTTCGGACTTTCGAACAAAGAACTTTTTTGATTCAACATCTTGCAGGAGCGACTTTCTCGACCTACGGACTTGTTCAGTGTTTCCATTACCCCGGTATGCTTGGGCGAGGCGTGCGGGTGAGGCAGTCGTCGGCCACGATTGGCCGCACTGCGCCCGCGGCCGGCTTGTCGAGCCGCGGCGCGCCGGGGTCGCCGATGAGTGTGCGCAATGGCGAGCATCTGGCACCTCTTCGCCGCGAGATCAGGACCGTGATCAGGCCTGCCCGAGCCTGCCGGCATCAAACGCCGGGATCGCCAGGCAGCGGTCGGCGAGAGCGGCAAGCTTCGGCGCGCCGGCCAGGTCGGCCTTGAAGGCACGTGCACCGACCACATGGGAAACCAGCACCACGTCGGCCATGCTCGGGCTGTCGCCATGCGCGAAACCGCCGGTTTCGGACTCGCGGGCTAGCTTGGCTTCAAGTGCCAGCGAACCGACGGTAAACCAGTGCTGGATGAAGCCGAGCCTTTGCGCCTCCGACAGGCCGAGCTGCTCCGACAGATAGTTGCGCACGCGCGGCACGATCAGCGGGTGAACGTCGGACGCCGCGATCTGCACCAGCGCGCGCACACGGGCGCGACCGAAGGCGTCGCCGGGCAACAGGGCAGGCTGTGGATAGCGCTCTTCGAGGTACTCGATGATCGACACCGACTGGATCAGGCGATGCCCATCGATCTCCAGCACCGGCACCGCGTGCTGCGGGTTTAAGGCATCGAACTCAGGCGTGAACTGGGCGCCCTTGAGCAGATCGACTTCGATTTCCTCGAACGGCAGGTTTTTCAGGCGCAACGCGATGCGTACGCGGAAGGCGGCGAGCGAGCGCCAAAAGCCGTGAAGTTTGATCATGTGTCCTTTCGCGTTGCAGGTTGGAGCTGCGGCTGACGACGGCCAGATCCGACGCCGCTATGGTTCAAGATGTGCCGCAGCGCTTGGCGCACCCGTGGCGCGCGCTGCCGCGTCAGTTCGGGCAGCACGATTCGAAGCTGCAAGGCCATTGCATGGCTGTCACGGAGCAAGTGCACGCCATGCGCCTTTCAATCCGGTCTCCATCGCATCAAAACCCGCTGTACCTGGCGCAAGTTATTTTGCTGCACTGCAGCGTGGATTTTTGTTTATCTTTTGATAAGTTGTGCTGTACATTTAACTGTGGATCGTAACGCATGTCAATCGCCCGCTATGCGGTTGCCGCACATGCCGCGCATATCGGCGTCGTCTTGGAGAGAACACCCATGCATGTAGGAATCGCCGGCACCGGCCGGATGGGCAGTGCAATGGCGCGCCGCCTGATCGGGCTTGGCCATCGCGTTTCTGTCTGGAATCGTACGCCGGCGGGCGCGCGCGCAGCGCTTGACGCCGGTGCAGCCCAGGTCGCTACAGCCAGGGAACTGGCGCTGGCGACCGACATGGTGATCAGCATCCTGTCCGACGCTGCCGCGCTTAAGGCGGTGTATGGTGGCGCCTCCGGGCTGGCTGCCGGTGCCGCCGGCAATCGCCTGTTCATCGACATGAGCACCGTGCGCCCGGAAGTGCAGCGGGCAACCGGGCAAGCGGTGGTTGCCGCCGGCGGCGCTTATGTCGAATGTCCGGTTGGCGGATCGGTGGGGCCGGCGCTGGAGGGCAAGCTGATCGGTTTTGTCGGTGGCGCCGACGCGGACGTCGCACGGGCAAGACCTCTGCTCGAACTGTTGTGTCGTCGCCTCGAACACTTGGGTCCGATCGGTGCCGGGGCGTCGATGAAGCTTGCGATCAACCTGCCGCTGCTGGTGTATTGGCAGGCCTTCGGCGAAGCCATGTCGCTGATCGATGATCTGGGACTGGATCACCGGCGGGTAGTCGATATCTTCGCCGACACCTCGGGCGGCCCGAACATGCTCAAGTCGCGCGGCCCGGCGATCGCCAATGCGCTTGCCGGCAGCGCCACCGGTGCATTGAGCGTCGATGTCGCCACCCTGCGCAAGGACTTGCGGACGATGCTCGCCGAAGGCGCGGCGTTGCGGCGCGAACTGCCGGTGACAGCCCAGACACTGGCCTGCCTCGATCGGGCCGCCCTCGCTGGCGTTGATGGGGCCGATTGCACCCAGTTGCCGGTGTGGTGGCTGCGTGAGGGTGGGCGATCCAAATGATTGGGCTGCCATTGCCCGCCTGACTCCAAAGGTTTTTCCCGCGTCAATGAAGTTGGCAGTTCACTGCCGCGAGCAAACCTGATAATCTCTCGCCCGATTCGCGCCGCTGGTGAGCATGATTGTGCGCACTTGCACAGCATGACGACAGTTGCAGGCACGGAAAACCCGATTCACAGGAGACAAGCAAATGACCTTGCAAAAGCGCGGTTCGGTGACACGCCGCAAATTCCTCGCGGCCACAGGTGGCGCGGCCGCCGTTCTTTCAACCGGCAGTTTCGCGCAAGGCGCGCCGATCAAGATCGGCCTGTCGATTGCGCAAACCGGCGGCTTGGGCGCCGGCGGCAAGGCCGCGCTCCTGGGGCAACAGATATGGCGCGACGATGTCAATGCCAAGGGCGGCATCCTCGGTCGCAAGGTCGAACTGGTTGTCTATGATGACCAGTCCAACCCCGCCACCACGCCCGGGATCTACACCAAGCTGCTCGATGTCGACAAGGTGGACCTGTTGATCGCCCCGTATGGTACCAACCCGACCGCGCCGATCATGCCGCTGGTCAAGCAGCGTGGGCTTTTGCTGATGGGTAATTTTTCGTTCGAGGTCAATGACCGCATTCAGCACGACATGTGGTTCAACAATGCGCCGTGGAATGATTCAGTCACCTGGTTCACCGGTTTCATGGAACTGGGGATGAAGCGTGGGGCCAAGACCATTGCCTTCCTGGCGGCCGACGCCGAGTTTGCGCAAGCCTTGGCGACCGGGGCCAAGAATCTGGCCAAGCATCAGGGTTTGAATACCGTATACGACCAGAAATACCCGCCGAACACCAACGAGTTTTCGTCGATGATCCGCGCGATCAAGGCGGCCAAACCGGATATCGTATTTGTTGCTTCGTATCCGAGCGAGTCGGTCGCGATCGTGCGTGCGGTCAACGAAATCGGCATTGGCAGCAGTGTCAAGCTGATCGGTGGCGGCATGGTGGGCCTGCAGTTCGGGCCAATCATGGAGAGCCTGGGTTCGCAACTCAACGGCTTTGTCAACTTCACCTCCTACGCGCCGGAGAAGACGGTCGATTTTCCGGGCCTGAAAGATTTTCTGGCGCGCTACGCGGTGCGGGCCAAGGCCGAAAAGGTTGATCCGCTCGGTTTCTATCTGCCGCCATTCAATTACGCCATTGGCCAGATGCTTGAAGCGGCGATCACCGCGACCAAGGGCCTGGACCAAAAGGCGCTGGCGAAATATTTGCGCGAAACCGAGCACAAGACCATTGTCGGTCCGATCAAGTATCAACGCAGCGGCGAATGGGCCAATGCTCGGGTGTTGATGGTGCAGTTCAACGGTATCAAGGATAAGGATATCGAGCAATTCCGCCAACCGGGCAAACAGGTGATACTGTCTCCGGCCACTTACAAGACTGGCGAACTCAAGTTCCCGTACGAAAAGGCGCGTAACTGATTGGCACGTCGTGCCGGCGATGTCGGGTGCGCCGCATCAGGCGCAGGCCTGCCTCCCGCTGCCGGTAGTGTCGAAAACGGCGCTGCCGGTGGCGTTTGGGTGTCTGGCCATCCGCAGCCGGCATGAACCGGCGGCGCGTCCACTTCTCGACCCGTTCGATTACTCCTACACTGTGAAGATATAGATCGTGTTCTCTTGGGATCTCTTGTCCGGCGCCCTGGTTTTCGGGCTTTTGTTGGGGTGTTTCTACGCGGCGGTGTCGATCGGCCTGTCGGTGGCTTTCGGTCTGCTCGACGTGCCGCATATCGCGCATCCGTCGATGCTGGTTGCAGGTTCGTATGCGACTTGGTGGTTGTGTGGATACGGTTGGGATCCCATCGTGGCAGGCCTGTTCCTGTCACTGCCGTTTTTCGCCATCGGCGTACTCATTTATCGCGGCTATCACGTGATGTTCGAGAAACGCGGCACCGATGCCGGCTTGCGCGGTCTGGCGTTCTTTTTTGGCTTTGCCTTCATTCTGGAAGTTTTGCTGATTCTGGCTTTTGGCGTCGACCAACGCCTGGTCGAGGCCGCGTACATCGGCAAGAGCATCGATCTGACCGATGATTTGCGCATACCCTTGCGCCTGATCGTCGCCTTTGGCGCAGCTCTGCTGCTGACCGTCGGACTCACGCTGTATCTGGGCAAGACTTTCATGGGGCGCGCGATCAAGGCTGTGGCGCAGGACCAGATCGCCTTGTCACTGATGGGCGCTGATCCGGTGCGCGTCAAGCAATGGGCGTTCGGGATTGCCACGGCAGTGACCGCAGTGGCGGGCGCGCTCCTGATCATCATCGGGCCGGTCGATCCGCAACTGGGCCGCGTCTACATCGGGCGGACATTCTGCGTGGTGGTACTGGCCGGTCTGGGCAGCATGAGCGGGACCCTGGTCGCCGGCCTGATTCTGGGGGTTGCCGAGACTCTGGTATTGACTTTTTTCGGCGCGTCATGGGCGCCGGCGGTGGCCTTCGGATTGCTGTTGGTGGTACTTGGGGTGCGCCCGCAAGGCTTGTTTGGCCGATAGCCCGGCCTGAAAATTCGGCGCATTGAAGAATCGAACGTTGAAAGGAGTCGTCATGGACTACACAGAGCAACTGCAGCGCAAGCGTTTCTCCCGCCAGGAAATGATGAAGCGGGTGGCGCGTTTCTCCAAACTGAAAGGCTTCGACGGCGGCTTGCCCGACAGCAAGTTTCCGGGCGCCGAGCGCACACTCTTCAATGTGATCGGCTTCCAGCCACCCAAAGGCGAGGGTGAAGGCGTGCAGTCGCCGGTTGGTGCCGAAGCTTCGCGCATGGCCGCCATCAAGATCACCGAAGGCTTCAATCTTGGCTATTGCAAGGCCTTGCCTGGCAAGGGCCCGATGCTGCACAACCATGACACCAACGAGACCTTCATCGCGATGACCGGCATCTGGCGTGCCAGCTGGGAAAACGAGTCGGGCAAGCTTGAGCATGTCGACCTGAAACCACTGGACGTCATTTCGTTTCCGCCCGGCGCCTCGCGGCGTTTCATGAACGTCACCAAAGGGCCGAAGAATCGTGAATCGGTCCTGATGTTCGTCATCGGTGGCGACGCACCACGTGCGGAATTCACCAAGGAGAGCATGAAAGCAGTGGTCGCCGCCGGCGTGTGGCCGCCGGATGCCAAGAAGGCCGCGGTGAAGGGGGCGGCGACCAAGAGACCGGCTGCGAAGAAGTCTGCAGCAAAGAAGCCCGCGGCAAAGAAGCCCGC
>Ga0105046_10000184_pt1 | contig 76840 bp, 59 predicted proteins | sample MAT03_FD_78385 | JGI IMG/M metagenome (GOLD analysis project Ga0105046, IMG submission 78385) | Freshwater microbial communities from Lake Fryxell liftoff mats and glacier meltwater in Antarctica - MAT-03 (megahit assembly) | ecosystem: Environmental > Aquatic > Freshwater > Ice > Liftoff...
GACCGCGGCACCGGCAAGACGGCGATCGCGATCGACACGATCATCAACCAGAAGGGCAAGGACGTCATCTGCGTCTACGTCGCCATCGGTCAGAAGGCGTCGACGGTGTCCAGCATCGTCGAAAAGCTGACGCAGGCCGGCGCGATGGAATACACCATCGTCGTTGCCGCGACGGCGTCCGATCCGGCCCCGATGCAGTTCCTCGCGCCATACGCGGGCTGCTCGATGGCCGAATACTTCATGTATCATGAAGGGAAGGCCACGCTCTGCGTGTACGACGACCTCACCAAGCAGGCCGCCGCCTACCGCCAGATCTCGCTCATCCTGCGCCGTCCGCCAGGACGCGAGGCGTATCCGGGCGACGTCTTCTACCTGCACAGCCGTCTCCTCGAGCGCGCCGCCAAGCTGTCCAGCGATCCGGGCGTCGTTGATGGCAAGACGATTTTCGCGCCTGGTGGTTCGCTGACTGCGCTGCCGATCATCGAAACGCAGGCCGGTGACGTGTCGGCGTACATCCCGACCAACGTGATCTCGATCACCGACGGTCAGATCTTCCTCGAAGGTGACCTGTTCTACTCCGGTGTTCGTCCGGCCGTGAACGTGGGCATCTCGGTGAGTCGCGTGGGTGGATCGGCGCAGACGAAGGCGATGAAGGGTGTCGCCGGTCGTCTGCGCCTCGATCTCGCACAGTATCGCGAACTGGAAGCCTTCTCGAGCTTTGCCTCCGATCTCGATGCCGCCACCAAGCGGCAGCTGGATCGCGGCAAGCTGACGGTGGAAGTGCTCAAGCAGGGGCAGTACATGCCGATGCTGATGGAAGAGCAGGTGATGATCATCTACGCCGTGACGAACGGGTTGATGGACGACGTCAACCCGAACACCGTGAAGGAGTGGGAGACGGGTTTCCACGCGTACATGAAGGCCAGTCACCCGCAGATCGGTGAAGCGATTGCGACCGAAAAGGCGCTGTCGAAGCCGAACGAAGCAGCGCTTCGCGAAGCGGTCGCGCTGTACAAGAAGGTGGCGGCGCCAGCCGCTGCCCGCTGATTCCCGTACCACGGTAGCCTGACGCACCATGGCCAAGGGTCGCGAGCTCAAGGGACGGATCAAATCCGTCGAGAACACGAAGAAGATCACGCGCACCATGGAAATGGTGGCGACGTCGAAGATGAAGCGCGCCGTGGATCGTGTGGCTGCGGCGCGCCCGTATGCGGCGGCGCTGGCGGAAGTCATCGGCGACCTTTACTCCGATGAATTGGCCGAACAGTTCCCGCTGCTGCGTCAGCCGGCGCAGATGCGTCGTGCGGCTCACATCATCCTGACGTCCAACCGCGGGCTGTGCGGCGGCTTCAACGCCAATCTGGTGAAGGAGGCGCGCGTGCAGCTGGCCGCGCTCGAACAGCGCGGACTGGCGGTGGAACTGCACGTCGTCGGCAAGAAGGGCATCGGCTACTTCAAGTACGTGAATCGAGCGATGGCGGCACAGCGCATCGACATCAGCGACAAGCCCACTGCCGCCGACGCCTCGTCACTGGTCGACTCGCTGATGGCGCGTTTCATCAGCGGTGATCTCGACGCGGTGTTTGTCACCAGCTCGAAGTTCAACTCGGCGATTTCCACGCCGCCGCAGACGACACAGGTGTTGCCGGTCAAGCCGCCGTCGGGTGGCAAGATGAAGCGCGACTACCTGCTGGCGCCGTCGGCCGAGGCGATTCTCACCGAACTGCTGCCCGCGTATGTCAGCAACTCGGTGTATCGCGCGCTGGTGGAGACGGTCGCCGCGGAACAGGGTGCGCGACGCACGGCGATGAAGAGCGCGACCGATAATGCGACCGACATGTTGAGCAATCTGCGACGTACGTACAACCGCGCCCGTCAGGCGCAGATCACGCAGGAAATCGCCGAGATCGTCGGCGGTGCAGCAGCGCTCCAAGGCTGATAGTTCGTACCACGACCAGAACCCCGAGACGGAACTACATATGGCAGCAACAGCAACTCCCGCGGCGGTGACCGGCAAGGTGGTGCAGGTCATCGGCCCAGTGCTCGACGTCGAGTTCGAGGCAGACCACCTCCCCGAGCTGTTCAACGCGTTGCGCATCAACGAGACCCTGCCGGACGGCACGGTGATCAAGGTGACGCTCGAAGTGCAGCAGCACATCGGACGCAATCAGGTGCGCACCGTCGCCATGAGCAGCACCGACTCGGTGGTGCGTGGCATGACGGTCGTCGATTCCGGCAATCCGATCATGGTGCCAGTGGGTGCCGCCGCGCTGGGTCGCATCCTGAACGTGCTCGGCGATCCAGTCGATAACGGCGCCGAGATTCCGAGCGACGCGCCGCGTTGGCCGATCCACCGCAAGCGCCCCGACTTCGTCAACCTCGAACCGAAGACGGAAATCTTCGAGACGGGCATCAAGGTCATCGACCTGATCGCGCCGTTCGTGAAGGGTGGCAAGATCGGTCTGTTCGGCGGCGCCGGTGTGGGCAAGACGGTCGTCATTCAGGAGCTGATCAACAACGTCGCCAAGGCACACGGCGGCAAGTCGGTGTTCTGTGGCGTGGGCGAGCGCACGCGTGAGGGGAATGACCTCTATCTGGAGTTCCAGGAAGCGGGCATTCTCGACAAGGTGGCTCTCGTCTACGGTCAGATGAATGAGCCGCCGGGAGCGCGTCTTCGCGTCGCATTGTCGGGTCTCACGGTCGCCGAGTACTTCCGCGACACCGAGAACGCCGACGTGCTGGTGTTCGTGGACAACATCTTCCGCTTCACGCAGGCTGGTTCTGAAGTCTCGGCGCTCCTCGGGCGTATGCCGAGCGCGGTGGGTTATCAGCCGACGCTGGCGTCGGAGATGGGCGACCTGCAGGAGCGCATCACCTCGACGCGCAACGGGTCCATCACCTCGGTGCAGGCGATCTACGTGCCGGCCGACGACATCACCGATCCGGCACCGGCGACGGCGTTCGCGCACCTCGACGCGACGGTCGTGTTGTCGCGCCCGATCTCGGAACTCGGCATCTATCCCGCCGTCGATCCGCTTGCCTCGAGCAGCCGCATTCTCGACAAGCAGTACATCGGTGAGCGTCACTACCGCGTGGCGATCGAAACGCAGCGCATTCTGCAGCGCTACAAGGAGTTGCAGGACATCATCGCGATCCTGGGCATGGACGAACTGTCGGAAGACGACAAGAAGATCGTCGGTCGGGCACGCCGCATTCAGCGCTTCATGTCGCAGCCGTTCCATGTGGCTGAGCAGTTCACCGGCATCCCGGGCAAGTTCGTGAAGCTCGAGGAGACCATCAGCAGCTTCGATCGCCTGTGCGCCGGTGAGTTCGACCACCTGCCGGAGCAGGCGTTCTTCATGTGCGGCGGTGTGGACGATCTGATGGCGAAGGCTGACGCGATGGCGAAGGCGTAATGCTCACCGTTTCCGTGATCTCGCCTGAGAGGGTGTTGTTTGAAGGGCAGGCGAGCGGCGTGGTAGCGCCGGGGTTCGACGGCGAACTGGGTATTTTGCCGGGTCACGCGCCGTTGATGACCGTGCTGGGAAAGGGAGTGCTGCGGCTGGATGGCCCGGGGTCTCCGCGCTTTCAGGTGCAGGGTGGGTTTCTGCAGGTGGTGGACAATGTGGTGCGCGTGGTGACGGAGTCGGCGACGCCGCTTTGAGGGCTGAAGGATTGCTGCCTGTCAAAAAGCGGAGCAATCCCAACTACAAGGGCTGTACTGACCTGCTGCCGTAGAGCAGACCCAGCCTTGAGCTTTCGACGACGGGGCTGCGCCTGAGCCCGGGCTGCAAACAGCGGTGAACCGGTGACGGTTCACCGCTGTTTCCGTCTCCGCCATGTCCTTGGGACATCCGGCCTCCAGTATCGGTAGATCGTTCCTCTTTGGAGATTGAGGTTTGATGAAGATTCGGTGTGGAACTTGTAACAGGGCGTTGCTTCTTTAAGCTCCGGCCATGCGGTGACGCTTCGCCGCTTTGTCACGCGTCGGCCGGGAGGGTTTCCAGGGGCCGCTGCGTCCACACCACGTGAGGGCACCATGCGATTTGGAAGGTATGCGCTTGTAGCGGCGTTGCTGGCACTGGGAGTGCCGCTCGCCGCACAGCAGACTGCAGGTGGTGCGGTTGTCGGTCAGGTGACCGATCGCATCAACGGCCAGGCGATCAGTGATGTTCGCGTGCAGATCGTCGGCACACAGCGCGGTGGACTGTCGCGCGCCAACGGCACGTATCGCATCGCCGGTGTCCCGAATGGCACGTACACCTTGCGCGCCTCGCGCATCGGGTACGCCCCCGCGACGGCGACGGCCACGGTGAGTGGCAATGGCGAGGCGACGACGAACTTTGTGCTCAACGTCGCTGAGAACGTGCTCGACAAGGTGACCGTGTCCGGAGCCACCGGTGGTACGGCGCGTGCACGCGAGGTGGGTGCCTCGGTGAGCCGCATCGATACCAGCTTGTTCAACGTGGCGGCCGTGACCAACCTCTCGCAGATCCTCTCGGCGCGTACGCCGGGTGTGTCCGTGCAGGCGGGCGGCGGGACGATCGGCGTCAGCAATCGTATCCGCTTGCGTGGACCGACCTCGATCAACCTCTCCAACGATCCGCTGCTCGTGATCGATGGTCTGGTGTCGAACAACAACACCAGCAACTTCGCCGTGGGTGTGGGCGGTGCGACGACGTCGCGGCTGGACGACATCAACCCGCAGGACATCGAAGACATTCAGGTGCTGAAGGGCGCCGCAGCGACCGCGCTGTACGGCACGGGTGCGGCGAATGGCGTGATTCAGATCACCACCAAGCGCGGCAAGGCGGGCAAGGCGCGCTGGGGTATTTACACGGAAGCGGGTTCCGATCGCACGCTGGTGCCGGAGAACGATCCGCTGACTTCGACGAACTACCGTCAGATTGGGCTGCAGGCCGCGCCCCGCCGCGGCGTTGGCCTGCGCGGTGAGTTTGGGAACGACAACGACAACTGCGGACTGGAAGCGCAGGTGCTGCGCACCTGTCTGCGCCGCGACACGCTGTATTCGAATTCGCCGTTTGCCAACGAGTCGCCGTTCCGCGTCGGTGGCAGCACCCGCATGGGTGTGAACGTCAGTGGCGGCAGTGAACAGGTGCAGTACTACATCGGCGGCGAGCTGTTCCGCCAGAACGGTATCGTCGGTCCGAGCGGATCGCGCCGGACGAACCTGCGTGCAAATGTCGGCGCCAATGTGCTGTCGAATCTGCGCGTCGATCTGACGATGAGCTACCTGAAGAGTGTGCTGAACCTGCCGATCAACGACAATGCGTTCGCGGGCGTGTTGAGCGCCGGCCTGCTCGGCGGTGCATTTGACTGTACTCCGGAGTCGCGCGCCGGCATTTTCGAGTGCCGCTCGGGTAGCGACTCGAGCTCGCGCGGATACGTGTCGGCGAACGTGCCGGTGCGCCAGTACTTTGCCCAGACTCAGCAGCAGGACATCGACCGCTTGCAGACCGGGATGACGGCGCGCTACACGCCGAAGCGTTGGCTGGAAGCGACGCTGCGTGCCGGTGGTGACTTCGTCTACCGTTACGACCAGTCGCTGGTGCCGCCGAACAGGATCTTCCTCAATGCGGCCTCGATCGAGGGGAGCCGCCTCCAGGCCCGTGCCTATACCCCGACCTACACGGTCACGGCCAACACGAAGGCGTCCTACGATCTGACCAGCAGCCTTCGGCTATCCACGCTGCTGGGCGGCCAGTACACGAACGAGGCGAACCGTTTCACCAGCGCCTCCGGCGCGATTCTGCTGCCGGGTACCTCGTCGCTGAACGGAACCAGCGCCCGCTTCGTCGTCAACGAGGCCAACTCGCAGATCGTCACGGTCGCGGGTGTGATCGAGCAGACCGCCGCCTTAAATGATCGGCTGTTCGTGACCGCCGCCGCTCGCATGGACAACTCCAGCGTGTTCGGCGCGGCATCGCGCGAGTTCGTGTTCTACCCGTCCGTCAGCTCGTCGTACGTGATATCGGATGAGAAGTGGTTCCCGAAGCTGGGCTTCATCGACCAGCTGCGCCTGCGCGGCTCGATCGGCGAAGCCGGTAACCGCCCGACGTTCCGCCAGTCGGAGACGTTCTTCAACCCGGTCTCGGTAAACGCTGCGTCGTCGGCCGCGAGCATCCCCGCCGTCTCGATCGGCGGACCGGTGGGTAACGCATTGCTGAAGCCGGAAATCACGCGGGAAACCGAAGGTGGCTTCGACTTCAACTTCTTCGGCGGCCGTATGGACGGTGAGTTTACCGCCTTCAGGAAGGACACCCGCGATCTGCTGGTCGCACGCGTGCTGGCGCCGTCGCTCGGTGTGGCGGCGACGCAGAACGTGAACCTGTCGAAGATGTCGACGCGTGGTCTCGAAGGGTCCGTCAACGTGAAGATCATCGACGCCAAGCGCTTCAGCTACTCGCAGCGCTTCACGGCAACGGCGTTCGCCAACCGCATCGGCGAGCTGGGATCAATCGATGGGCAGCCGATTGCGCCGATCATTTTCGGCACGCAGGTGTTCCGCGCCGGATTGCCGGCTGGTGCGTACTACCAGCGCAAGATTCTCGACTACTCTGATCGCAACGGTGACGGCATCATCAGCCGCGTGAACTGCCCGGCGTATGGTGGACTGGCCAATCCGATTCTGGTTGGTGGCCCGGCGTGCGAAGTGCAGCTCTCCGATTCGCTCGAGTACCTCGGCAACAACCTGCCGACTCGCCAGTTCTCGTTCCAGTCCGACATTCGGGTGGCGAAGAACCTGCAGTTCAACGTGCTCGTCGACTACCGCGGTGGCGCGAAGCTCTACAACAACACCCGCGAGTTCCGCAACAACGGTGGCTTTGCCAACGGCCCGGATTTCTGGGATATCAATGCCCCGCTGTCGGATCAGGTGAAGTCGGCCGCCCGCGCCATGGGCACCAGCGACGGCTATATCGAGGATGCCAGCTTCGTTCGTCTGTCCGAAGTCTCGATGACGTGGAACGTGCCGGCAGCCGCCGCGCGCATTCTCAAGACTGGCGGTATAAGCGTGACGCTCGCCGGCCGTAACCTTGGCCTGTGGACGAACTACACCGGCTTTGACCCCGAGGTGTTGAGCAACCCGGGCGCAAACTTCGGTACCGTTGACTTCCTGACCAATCCGCCGTCGCGTTCGTACACGCTGCGTCTGAACTTCAACTTCTGAGCATTGCCATGACTTTCTCATTCGAGACTTCGCGGCGATCCATCGGCGTCCTCTTTGCAGGCCTCAGCTTGTCGCTCGCCGCGTGCGATATCGACAAGACGCTGGCGGTGAAGGATCCCGATGTCGCCAATCCGAATTCACTCAACGACGTCGCCGTGCTGCCGACGCTGCGCGCCAGCACCATCTCTGATCTGCAGGTGGCGATGGGCGCCGGCGGTGAGGATGGCGTGATCACGGAATCCGCTCTGCTCGGTGACGAGTTCACCTGGGCCGAAACGTTCCCGACGCGCGGCGAAATGGATCAGCGCAACATCAATCCGATCAACGGAACGCTGAGCACGATCTACAACAGCCTGCAGCGCGCCCGCGCGACGGCTGATCGCACCAGCGCGGCGTACTACAGGTTGTTGCCGGCCGCTCCGGCGAAGTCGGAGATGCAGGCGATCGCGGCATTCACGTACATCATGCTGGGTGAGATGTACTGCAATGGCGTGCCCGTATCTGACTTCGATGTCAACGCCGGTATCGCGACGCTCGGAATGCCGCAGACCACCGCTGCGCTCTTCGCCACCGCACTCGCCAAGCTGGACTCGGCCCGTGTGGGTCTGGACAGCGCGGCGGGCGCGAATGCGAGCGTCGTGAACCTGATCCGTGTCGGTCGCGGGCGGGCGCTGCTCAACCTGAACCGGCCGGCGGATGCGGCGGCAGCGGTGACGCTGGTGCCGACGACGTACCGCTACACCCTGTTCCACAGCGAGAACACGGCTCGGCAGAACAACGGTGTCTTCCTGCCGACGCTCAACTTCCCGCGTTTCTCGGTCTCGGGATCAGAGGGCGGTACGGGCCTGCGCTACCGTCTGGACAGTCTCGACGTTCGCGTGTTCGCACCGCGCGGTCGCGGGGGTGCGTTCTCGCCGGTCGTCGGCGCTGACAACACCACACCGATGTTCGTGCAGACGAAGTACGGCGACCGTTCGGCGCCGATCATCTTTGCCGATGGCGTCGAGGCGCGCCTGATCGAGGCTGAGAATCTGGTCCGCACCGGCGGCGCGTATCTGCCAGTGCTCAACGCGCTCCGTGCGTCAGCGGGAACTCTGATGTCTGCTCCAGCGCCGGCGAACCTGCTGCCTGGCGCTCCGGTGGTCGCTGCGTTGCCGGCGTTGACCGCTCCTGCGGTCGCCGCCGACCAGGTGAGCCAGGTATTCCAGGAGCGGGCCTACTGGCTCTTCCTCACCGGCCATCGCCTCGGCGACATGCGTCGCCTGATCAAGCACCTCGGTCGTGGCGCGGAAACCGTGTTCCCGACCGGCACCTACTTCAAGGGTGGCGCCTACGGCGTCGATGTGAACTTCCCGGTGCCGTTCCAGGAAACCAACAACCCGAACTTTACGCTGTGCCTGGATCGCAACCCATGAGGAACTCATCAATGAAGCGCATGCTCGGCATTGCGTCGATGCTCTCGGCGATGGCGCTGACCGTCGCCGCCTGCACCGACAGCTATCCCAACTACTCCAGCCTCGCCCCGGTCAAGCTCAGGTTCAACGCGATTCTGACTGGTGCGAATGAAGTTCCCGCGGTGACCACCACCGCGGCCGGTTCAATGGAGCTGATCAAGGAGGATTCGGTCACGATCCTCTACACCATCGCGACCTCCGCACAGACCGACTCGGTGACGATGGTGCACATCCACGCCGGTGCAACCGGGGTAAACGGGCCGATCATGGTCTGGTTCTTCCCGACCGAGGCCTCACGCGCTCCTGGTACTGGAGCGGGAACCGCCGCAGCTGTGAATGGAGTCGTTCGCGTTGGTCGTATCACGCGTGCAGGCACGGCGTTCGTCGCCCCGTTCACCTGGGATTCGCTCCAGACGCGGATCAGCAACGGATCAGCCTACGTCAATCTCCACACGCGGAGGAACGGCGGCGGAGAAATCCGCGGCCAGGTGATTGCGGCGCCGTAACACAGTTTCTCGGTCCGTTTCACGACCCGCTCGGCAATCGCCGAGCGGGTCGTGGTGCTTTAATTGCACGAGCATATCCGTCGGCACGGTTGGTGCGACCAGAGAAGTGTGCGGACCCTCCAACGATCGGATCGCTGGGGTGAGCCAACCGCAGCTAGTCTCCGCAAGCTCCCTCATCGTCCTGCGTCTCCGTGTACCCCTCTAAGCTCATGCCCGACTTCCCATTGTTCGACGGAGCGACCTCGGCCGCCAGCCCGCAGGGGCAGCCCGTCATCCGCACGCGGATCGTGGTGGCAGAAGATCACGTGGATATGGCGGATGTGCTCCTCACGTATCTCGAGGCGGCTGGCTATGACGTGCATCTCGCCCGGGACGGCGTGATGGCGGAATCGCTGATCGCGGCTGTGCAGCCTGCGCTGGTCGTCCTCGACGCCAACATGCCGGGGTTGAGCGGGTGGACGCTCCTCGAACGACTGAAGGAGGGCGGTCCACAAGCGCCGCTGGTAGTCATGCTCACCGGCGATGACGACTTTCCTGCGGAAGCGACTCTGGCTGATGTCGTGCTGCGAAAGCCGGCCGCCCTGCGGAGGGTTGCGGCTGTGCTCGCGGAGTTACTCGAGGCTGGAGGCTCCGCTGCGGAAGCTCGGTGAAAGGTGTAAATGGCACCGGACTGTCACGCCGGATTATCTGTTTCGGCTAATCTGACAAAAGCCTTGTGAAGACCTGACCCGAACGCTTGTGTCGGCTCCACACACACCCTAGACTGCCTGCTTCTTCGGCGGGCTCGTGCGCGAAAGCATGCGTTGCACAGCATCGAGGTGGAGAAGTGTCGCCTGAATCCAAAGTGTTCACCAATGGTGAACGCGTGTCGTTCTTGTGTTTTCGAGAGCACTCAGAATATCTCGACCGGTCTGCTCACAGCGAGTTGTGAATGGATACGTCGATTCGAAGCAGAAGTTCCAACCCCGGGCGGTCGGCTGCCGGGGTGACGCCGCTGGATCACCCAGCGGCGGATTCACCAGCCGACGGATCTCCACGTTCGACCGGATTCAGGAGTCCCAGATATGACACGTAAGTCGTGGGCAGGGTTGCCTCGCGTTGCCGCGGTCATCGCCATGCTGTTTGGAACAGCGGCGGTGTCCCAGGCGCAGAATGCGACCATTCAAGGCAAAGTCACAACGGATCAGGGCCGACCGGTCGAAGGCGCCAACGTCTTCATCACCGAGTTGGGTATTTCAGTCGGATCGAATGCCGCCGGCAGTTACACCATTACGGTCCCGGGCTCGCGTGTGCGCGGGCAAACCGTCGTGCTCCGTGCCCGTTCAATCGGCCAGAAGCCCGACGCAAAGACGATCGTCCTGCGGCCCGGCGTGATCACGCAGAACATCACGTTGCTTGCGGACGTCAACCGTCTCAGCCAGGTCGTCGTGACTGGTGTTACGGGAGCCACCGAGCAGATCAAGGTGCCGTTCTCCGTGGCGCGCGTTGACGAGAAAGACATGCCGGTCGTGGGCGTGAATCCGCTGACGCAGTTGCAAGGCAAGGTGCCGGGCGTGAACATCCAGTCGAACTCGGGACGCCCGGGTGCTCAGCCGGCCGTGTTGCTTCGCGGTCCGACCTCGATCAACGCATCGGGTCGTGGCCAGGACCCCCTCTATATCGTCGACGGCGTGATTCTGCAGGGACCGCTGCCCGACCTCAACTCGATGGACATCGAGAGCATCGAAGTGGTGAAGGGTGCCGCCGGTGCATCACTCTACGGCGCGCGCGCCGGTAACGGCGTGATCCAGATCACGACCAAGACCGGCCGTGGCGCCGGTGACAACACGGTGCGCTTCGGTTTCCGCACGGAAGCGGGACAGGGAGACATCGAGCGTGAGTTCCCGCTCTCCCAGTCCACTCCCCTTCAGTTCGACGAACGGAAGCAGCTGCAGTGCGAGGCCGGTGCCAACGCGGCAACGGGCTTTGAGGCAGGCTACTCCCAGCCGTGCGTGCGCCTCGCAGACATCTACAGCGATGCACTCCGCATCAACAGTCTCGGTGGCGATTTCGCGCTTGCGCCGCGTAATTACCGGTATGACGCTGGCATCGGCGCCGCCCCCGGCCGCGACCGTCTCGTCAACATGTACCAGCTCGATCGTTTCCCGGTGTCCTACGACCCGATCGCGGCGACGGTCTCCCCCGGACAGTTCGTGAACACCAACCTCGACATCACGGGGCGCTTCGCGGGCGCGAATTTCTTCGCCAGCGTGAGCAACACGACGCAGCAGGGATCGATCAAGTTCCTGCAGGGTCTCAAGCGCAACACGGTGCGCCTCAACGTCACGCAGAACTTCGCGCAGAAGTGGACGGTCGCCCTCAACACGTTCTACAGCCGCCTCGATCAGGATGGATTGAACCAGTCTGGCTCGGAGGTCACCACCGGCAACGTGGCGGGATTCTTTGCGCTCACGCGTGTGCCGGCCTTCGTCGATCTCAATCGCCGGGACGATCGCGGTCGACTGTTCGTGCGCCCGAACCCGAACGCACAAGGTAGCGGTAACGGCAACCCGCTCTACTCGTTCCAGAACGCCGTGCGAAACGATTCGCGCGATCGGTTCCTTGGCAACGTCGACGTCAAGTTCACGCCGACGAGCTGGCTCGACTTCGAGGGTCAGTTCGGCTATGACCGATCGAACGGCGGCGCGTTCCGGATCAACGATCGTGGATTCCGTACGCTCGGTCCGAATCCGTCTCCTGTGAACACCGGCTTCATTGGCCGCAGCTCATTCACCGACCAGTCCTACAATGCCAGCTTCAACGCAACGGCGCGCAAGACGTTCGGCCGCCTGAACACGAAGGCTTCGCTCCGGTACCTGTTCAACCAGCAGGACTTCAATTTCCTCAGCAGCACCGGCGATAACATCCCGTTCCCTGGCGTCCAGAACTCTGGCGCACTGATCCAGAACCTCGAGATTGGCTCGTCCAAGCAGTCCATCGGCGAAATCGGGGCGTTTGCAAACGTCGATCTCGACTACGCAGACCGCTACATCATCAGCGGCCTGATTCGTCGCGACGGTTCGTCGCTGTTCGGTGTAGAGAACCGGTGGGCGAACTTCGGCCGCGGCTCCGTTGCCTGGCGTGCCGCGCTCGAGCCGTGGTGGTTCGTCAAGAGCATCAACGAGTTCAAGCTCCGCGCATCGGTCGGCACCGCCGGCAATCGCCCCAGCTTCCCGGCGCAGTATGAGAGCTTCGCCATCGGCACCGGCGGCGTGATCGCGCCGACGCTGCTCGGCAACAGGCTGCTCGGCCCCGAGATCAACACCGAGACGGAATATGGTCTCGACATGGAAGTCCTGAACAAGTACGGCCTGACGGTGAACTACGCCGTGTCGAACGTCCGAAACCAGATTCTTCCGGTCCCGGTGCCTACCGCGACGGGCTTCGCCACGCAGTGGCGGAACGATGGTACGCTGCAGAACAAGACGTTCGAGGCGAGCCTTAACGTTCCGATCATCAGCCGCCCGAATCTCTCGTGGTCCGTCCGGCTGAACTTTGACCGTGTGCGCTCGCAGATCACCGAGCTCGGCGTGCCCCCGTTCACCGGCGGCACCGGCCTGCAGGCTGCGGAAAACGTGTTCCTGTTCCGCGAAGGTGAGAAGCTTGGCACGTTCTACGGCCGCGACTGGGTCCGTAGTTGCGGTCAACTGCCCACCGGGTTCTCGAATCAGTGCGGCGGATTGGGCTCAGGCTCGCAGTATGAAGTCAACAACCAGGGCTTCGTGGTCTGGACTGGTGGTCTGGCTCAGAACGATGCCTATGCCCGCAACTACTGGACGGCACGCAACCCCGGCGCCGCGTCGCCGTGGGGCGCGCAGACCAGCTTCGGCATGCCGATGTTGATCCGTGACTCGACGGGCACGCCGAGCCAGGAGAGACTCGGCGGCACGATTCCGAACTACAACTACAGTGTCGCGAACACGATTACGTGGAAGCGCCTGAGCCTGTTCGGGCTGTTGACGGCCAGCATGGGTCAGCGCATCTGGAACCAGGGCTATGCCTGGAGCCTGGGTGACTTCATGACGCGTGAGCAGGACCAGACCACCCAGACGCCTGAGACGGCGAAGCCGATGGGGTACACCTTCCGTGCACCGGCCGGCACGATCGGCGGCAGTCCGGCTGGCGTCGGCGGTTTCTACGACATCCTCGCTGCGAACGGCTACACCACGTTTGATGCGTCATACGCCAGGCTGCGCGAAGTCTCGCTGACCTACCGAATCGGTGGCGTCGCCGGCGTCGGCAACTGGACTGTGGGCCTCGTCGGCCGCAACCTGCTGACCTTCACGAACTACACCGGGTTCGATCCGGAGACGGGTCTGTCCGGCGGTAACCTTGGCTCGCCGATCCTGAACGGTGTGGATCGTTACGCCTTCCCGAACCTGCGCACGTTCACCATCTCGGTCGGCTCGACCTTCTGAGCCGCCTCGGCGATTCGCACGCTGTCACAGCGGCAGCGGGCGAATGCCGTGGTCTACTTCTTTGAGCACACCTATGAACCGTTACTTCCGACTGTCGGCGCTCGCGAGCGTCGTACTGATCTCGGCGTGCGAGAGTTCGCTGGCGGTCACCAATCCGAACGTGGTGGACGTCGACGCGGCCTTCAGGTCGACGCAGGGCATTACGCAGGTGATCGGCAAGTCATTTCAGGGCCTGTTCCAGGGCCAGTACGCCTCGCTCGACGCGCTAATGCCGCAAGCGATGAATTCCGCTGGTGAGAACTCTGCCTCGGTCGCCAACTCAGGCATGGGCTTGCGCACCGGCATACCTCGCCAGCTCATCGACAACCAGCTCGGCAATCAGACGTTCGCGGGAAATTTCCGTGATTTCAGTTTCTTCACGCGCTTTGCCCGTCAGGCAGCGAACGGTATCAAGGCGCTGACGGGATTGAATCGTCCTGACAACGAGACGGCCAAGGCGCGTGCGCTCGGCTATTTCGTGATCGGTTTCGCTCAGGCCAACATCGCGCTGATGTACGACTCGGCCGCGGTGATCCGGCCCGACACGGTTGACGAGACGCTATTGTCGTCGCCGAGTGCAGTCATGGCGAACGCGCTGACGATGCTCGATTCGGCCCTCGCGATCGCGGCCAGCCCGGCGCAGGCCGCTGCGGCGTTCCCAGTGCTGGGCAGCGAATTCATCAACGGCACGACGATGACGACTGCGCGGTTTGTTCAGGTCGTTCGTTCGTACAAGGCGCGCTTCCGTGCAGGCTTGGCACGTACGCCGGCCGAACGCGCGCTGGTGAACTGGGCGCTGGTGGAAGGCGATGCGGCCGCCGGGATCACCACCGATCTCACCGTGACGCTCGATCCGTCGACCGGCTGGACCATCGGCGGTACGATCAGCCAGCTCAACGTCTTTGGTGGCTGGCATCAGTTCCCGTTGCTGTATGCCGGCATGGCCGACACGTCGGGCGCTTACCAGACGTACATCGGCGCTGGAGGGTTTGTGACGGCGCGCACCGGATTCCTGATGCGGACCCCCGACACCCGCTGGCCGGCGGGCGCCACTCGTGCCGCGCAGCAGGCGTCGCAGTCGCCGGTGGTGCCGGCGACGGGCGTCTACATTCGTAATCGCCCGGCTGGGGAAGACATCAACGACCTCGGAAACCTGTGGGCGAACTCGAACTACGACTTCTTCCGCTGGCGGCCGATCAATGATGCCAACGGCTCCGGGACATGGGTGCTGATGGCGCAGCGCGAGATCAGCATGCTGCGCGCCGAGGCTCTGATTGTCCTCGGTCGCATCCCCGAGGCCGTACCGCTCATCAACGTGTCTCGTACGGCGGTCGGCTTGCCTTCCCTCTCGCTTGCGTCCACGCTGGCGACGCCCGTGCCGGGTGGCACGCTGGCGGCGCCGGTTCCCGGCGGTGCGTCGTGCGTGCCGCGCGTGCCAGTGTCGGCCGCACTCACGGCCTGCGGCAACGTGCTGGAGGCAATGAAGTACGAGAAGCGGATGGAGACGGCGCAGACCGGTTATGCCCAGTGGTTCATGGACAGCCGAGGCTGGGGCGACCTGGTTGTCGGAACGCCGCTCGAGTGGCCAGTGCCGATTCAGGAGATGAATTCCCGCAACAAGACTTCGTACAACGGTCGGCGCCTGCAGGCTGCACCGACCACGTACTTCTTCTGAGCGATCTGATGGCATCCCCGTCCCTCGTGCGGTTCTACCGTCGCGCCATGAGCACCGGAGTTGTCGCACTCGCCGCCACAAGCGCGGGCTGCTACGAGTTCGGGCCCATGCCGATGACGCCGAGGCCGGGGCGCCAGACCGTGGAGTTGCTGCTCAACGAGCGTGGACGCGCGGATTTCGTGAACACGCTCGGCCCCGATGCGATGTCGCTCGAGGGCACGCTGGTCGAACGCAAGGATTCCTTGATCTCTGTCAACGTGCAGTCCGTTCGTTACATCAACCAGTCCTCCACCAAGTGGGCGGGCGAGCCGTTGGTGGTGACGAACGGGCAAATCCGCGACATTCGAAACAAACGGTTCTCGGTCGGCAAGACGGGATTCGCCGTCGCGGCCTCGGTTGGTGGGCTGCTGGCGTTCATCGTGACGCGATCACTCGGTGGTGGCGGTGATTCACCGCCACCTGCCAACGGTGGACCTGGTATCGGTCAATAACTCGCGAGCTGCCGGCTCGCTGTCTCTCTTCCTCTTCGTCCAATGACTCTCCTTCGTTCCAAAATCTCGTTGCGCGGTGTCGTGTTTGCTGCCGTCGCTGCGGCCGCACTGGTCGCCTGTGGCGATTCGGACGGTCCGATCCTGAACACGGTTGAGAATCTCGCATTTGTGCGCGTCGTGAACGCCGTGCCGGATACCGGGATCATGATCTACAAGTTCACGGACAGGCTCGAAAACCCTCTCGACGCGAACGGCACCGGTTTCCGCACGGCGTCCGCGTACCAGGGCTATCAGGCGGGCGCGCGCACGTTCCGCGCGTTCATGCTCAACACTGCGGCGTCGCCGACGATTGCTGCTGGTGCGCCGCTGATCGACGAGCAGGTCACGCTGGCGGCCAACACGTATTACACGATCGTGCACTTCGGCCGCGCGAACCCGGCAACGGCTGACAGCATTGCCGTGATCATCGACTCCGTGCCAACGAACTCGGTGCTCGGCACCAACATCGCCGTCCGCGCGCTGCACTTCGCGACTGGTGTCGCTGGCGTTGACGTCTTCGCGACGCGTCGTGCGTCCGATGCACTCCCGGCGACGCCGAGTTTCGCCAACCTGCTCTACAGGGCGAGCACCGGCAACACGTACACGATCCGCACGGCAGCTGACTCGCTTGCCGCTCGTGTCCGCGTCGTGGCTGCTCCGACGATCGTCTTGTCGGTACAGGGCCCGGACGGCCTGGCTGGTGACCTTCAGCGCAACCCACTCAGCGGTGTGCGCGTCGCTGGCACGGCTCTGAGTGTGATTGCGTTCCCCAGGCCAACCCCAGCTACCCGTTTACCGCTTCCAGGCGGGGTGTCCGACACGCTGCCGGCGATTCGCTGGTTCGTGGATGGACGCGCAGCGAATACGCAGCCGATCCTCCGCGGCGGCTGACCGATCGCCGTACCGGTGCGGCCCGATCGGATGAATGAGTGGGTGTAAAACCCGATACGTGATCAGACCGTGCAAGAAGAACCGCCCCTCCGTGAGCTCACGCTTGCGGGGGGGCGATTTTTTGCACGCATTCAGTACCACGGACGCCGGGATTCGCCTACGGCTTTTCTGTGTGCTCGAAGCGCACCGTAAGCTCTGCACGCTGCGCGACGGTGCGTCCGGTGAGTCGCGCCGGCACAAATCGCAGCATCGCCGCGGCGTCCGCGAGCGCCGCGCCGAAGTCCGGATTCGACGCACGGACGATGCTGATTGATTTCGTGAAAATTTCACCTGTCGGAAGAATCACCATCGAGACCGTGGCGTCTCCGCTCAGCCGAGTACGGCGCATCGAGCGCGGAAACGCGATCGCGTTGTTCGCCGTCGAGTCGAGGGTCGCTGCTTCGTCCACCTCATGCGCACCATAGATCGTGTCGACCAGCGCCGCCTGCTTCGACAGTGGCGTGTGCTTGAGGTTCACGGTCGAACGCGACCAGACGGCAACCACGCCGCACCCGCCTTGCCCAGACGTGCCCCAGAACTCGGACGGGGTTCGTGCCGCATCCACGTAGACCTCGACGCCGGCCAGACTGCGTGTGTCGATGCCGTCCGTGTTGAGCTCCGCCATCGTGACCGCCATGCCATCGATGATGACGGTGGGGAAGCACCGCTGCGCCGCCGGACGCAGTAATTCACGTGGTGCGGCGCCCACGCGTATTGCCGTGCCCCGGGCGAGCGCCTCGGACAACCGGTTCGTCTGTTGCGACCGCCCCCATCCCGGCACCGACTGGACCAGGTCCGTCAGCCGCTGCGTATTTCGTTTGTCGATGTCGACTGTCGTAAAGAACGTGCCTTCGCCACGCGCACGACGCTCCCAGAATCCGGCCATCGGTCCGGTGAAACGTGGTCGTTCGTCTGCGCGGACCGTGACCGGTGCCAGCGCCTGAATCCGCTGCCCGAGGCGCACGTCGACCGGGAGTGGAAAGGCGTCGCAGGTGGTGGAGACGAGACCCCGGAACTGTTGGTATCCGACGCGCCGGACCTGCACCGACTGCACACCGGGCTGCAGACCGGTGAACAACGCGAGGCCAGCAGCATCGGTGCGGGCGCTAACCTCTGCGGCGCGGACCTCGGCATCGAACAGCGGCGTTGAATCGATGCCGGCGACACGGACTGCCAACCGGCAGGAACCAGACTGAGCAACCAGTGTCTCACTGGTCAATCCGCTGCAGAGCAGCATCGCCAATTGGTATTGGGACGCGCGCCAGTTCATCGCTAGTTTCCCCAGTCCATGCTTTGAATCAAATGCTAACCCGTCAGCCTTGCCAGTCATGATGCGTTGGTCCCGCTACTTTCGTGCGCTGTTGGTGCTCGGATTCGTCCCGTTCACCACGGGCGCCGCGCAAACGCGCCCCGGGCGGCAGGCGCCCGCCGTCGCACCCCTGACAGCGACCATCACTGGCACGGTCGTCGATGAAGCCGGGCTCCCGGTCGATTCTGCAATCGTCTCCGTCAGGGCGAGCGACGCGGCCGTGGTGACCGGACAGGGCGGCGCCTTTCGCCTACCCGGGCTCACGGCAGGCAAGGCTCAGGTGTCCGTGACGAAGTCAGGATTCGATCCACTCATCGCGGACTTCGAAATCGCCCCCGGCGTCACGGTTGCGCTCCGCCTTACCATCATGAGCATCCCGCCGCCGATGGAGTCTGACAGCGCGGCGCCCGCGATTGCGGCTGACCCCGCGCCGATCCCCTCGCCGGCCCCCAGCGCCCGCAAGTCGACGATCATTGGCACGGTCTTCGATCCCGATGGTCGGCCGCTCTTCGGGGCAACGGTCGAGGAAGCCTCGAGCAACACTCGCACCATGAGCGACAGCGCCGGACGCTTCCGGCTTCAAGGCATTCTCCCCGGCCTGTCGTTCGTCCGAGTGCGCAAGGTCGGGTTTCTTCCGGAGTATTTTCCTCTGACCGCGATCGCTGGCCGGAACATCACGGCCACGGTGCGGCTGCGTCCCGCAGGACAGACGCTGGCGAAGGTGGAGGTTCGCGCGGACGCAATGCGAGCCGATCCGAAGTTGCGAGGATTCTACGAGCGGGTTGCGCGTGGCGGTGGCGTGTTCATCGAACGCACGGAGATTCTCAAGCGTGGCGCGTCGCAGGTGAGTGACATCCTGCGTGGGCGGAATGGCATCAATGTGTATGGCACGGGCGCCGGAGGAACGGTGATCGCGGGGCGTCAGATCCGGTTGGCTGGTGGACAGGGTGGTGCAGGTGTCTGCCCGCTTCCGCTGATTCTCGATGGAGTGCTCGTGCCGCTGCGCGAAGGACTTACGATCGACCGCGTCGTGAACCTTCAGGATGTGCGCGCGATCGAAGTCTACGTCAGTGGTCCAGCGGTGCCGGCGGATCTGGCGAACGGCAATACCGAGTGTGGCGCCGTCGTCGTATGGACGCGGTGAGCGGGTGATTCCGGTCATCGCCGGAGTATGACTGCAGAGTACCAGCTCTTCGCACCGTTTTGACTATGCGTGCGTGAATCGGGGGCAGGGTTTTCCGGGCGACGACCGTACTGTAGCCGCGTCAGTCATGTGTCATGGCTGACGCGATGCCCGCCTCACCAGAGATGCGCACATCGCCATGGTGCAGCTCTGGATGGAGGCGGTTGGTATGCGAACAATGGATGCAGGTCGGCTGGTGCTGGTGTGCGGTGGTGTGCTTGCGCTTGCGGCGTGCCGGAATGACGTGACGGCGCCGCAACCTCGGATCGCCGTGAGTGCCGCGTCGGCCTCGAATTCCTGCGGAGGGCTTGAGCCGTCGCGAGCGCCAAGGGCAGTTGGAGACCCGCACGCGCTCCACGGCGTAACGGTACGGGCAAACTTCCCTCAGGCGGGGATTCCGTGGAATGTCTTGCAGCAGATGACCTTCCCGATGTGGAGCGGCGCCGACCGAGCCCCCTGTCTGAACTCCCAGTTTGCGACATACTCTGTCGATACGCTCACACCCGACGCGGCGACGCCACTCCCCATACCAGACGGCGTCGACCCGGATTTCTGGGTGTTACTCTCGCCGCGGGAGCAGCGCGTGCTGCTGGCGAGGGCGGAGCTCTACATGCAGTTGTATCCGGGTAAGTATCCGACCATCGGATCCGCGATTGACGGAATTTTTTCCGGCAAGATGCTGGGTGCGAAAGCGGCCTCGAAGATCCGGGCCAATGACTATCAGCTCGACCCCGGCGAGGGAGAGCTGCTTGCCGGCGGGATTTACGGGTGCCTGTTGTATCGGTCGTTCGTGCGAGACCGTGACTGGATCTTTTCGAACGATGAAACGCTCGAGATTGTCAGTCAGCTGGTCGCTGCCTTTGCCGAAGCGAAGTTTTTCGATCGACCACTCCGCGGATTGCAATTTGGTCGGAACGGCGTGTTCGGTGGTGCGATGGCTCAGAGCGACGGGTATGGGATCGACTGCGGTACGCTGGCGTTCAACTCGATCCCGAGCGGGCGCATTTCAATCACTGATCCGTATCTTCTGCCGCGGTCCAATCCTCCAGGGACGGGTGTCCCGCAACCGCCGGACCCTGGCGGTCTACCTCCGGGATGGTACCCGTACTGAGATGACGCCCGCGTGACGCGCGTTGCAATGCTGTGTGATGCAGTCGCTGGGAGTGGGGCACCCACGCCGCACTCCCGGCTTCCCGACACGAGCCCCCTTATGACCCGGACCATCTTTCTCTTTCTCTGCGCTGCTGCGTGTCTGGCGTGCCCCGCCCGCTCACAATCCACGGCAGCACCGATCGCAACGGAGCCGGCCTTCGCGGCGTTTCTGCGTGTCGCGGCGTTCACCGGACAGTCCTCCCGCGAGCTCGCACTGCGACTGCCGGTGCCGCACAACGGCGACGGTGGAGAAGCCACAATCGCCCTGACAGCCGCGCATCTGCTGAGTGTGAGATTCGGCGGCCCGACGCGCTCGCGAACCGACTCGGCATCCATCGTGAGGTCGGTGGCCTTGATGGAACGTATGGCGGACACCGTCGCGCTCCGCAGCGGCGTGGCAGCAGTGCTCCGCGAGCTGGAGACGAAACACGGTGCGCCTGACCGCTGCGGCATGCCTTTTGGACCACCTGCATACCTATTCGCTCCGCAGGAGGTCGAGCGAGTGTGGACCCGTGGCATCGCGCAACAGCAGACGCGCTTGTCGTGGTGGGTGACGAAAGACGGACAGTACGGTCTCACCGTCACCGTCAGTGCGACACCGGAGGCCAGGCAGGAATGGATCGCCTGTTCGGCGGCAATGCCGTAATGAGGAGACGCTCAGCGCGCCGGCAAGAGCGACACCACCAGCTCTGTCGCCCGATCGGCGGCGCCGAGCCCGCTGGCAACGCGCGTTCGCGCGCGGTCGCCAGCGGCGAGCCTCGCATCCGGCTCTGCAGGTGACAGCCACGTCGTGAGCCGCGATTGCAACGTGTGTACGTCGGTGACAGCCGCGGCGGCTTCGTCGCTGATGAGCAGTGCCGCGTCGCGACTGCTCTCAAACCTCGGCCCGAACAGCACCGGGGCGCCGAACGCCGCCGGTTCGAGCACCGAGTGCAGGCCCGCGCCATGAAAACCGCCGCCCACGAACGCGACATCGGCGAGCGCGTACAGTTCGCCGAGTACACCGATACGATTCACCAGCACGATGTCAGCGTCGGCGTCGCGATCGTCATCGAGTCGCACGCAGCGCAGGTGATTCGTAGCCGCAAACGACTCGATCGGCGCGAGGTGAGTCGGTGTGGGCTCGTGCGGAGCGATGACGAGGCGCAGCGCCCCCGGAAAGCGGAGTGTGAGCGCGCGCCACGCCGGGAGCAGTTCTGCTTCGTCTGCGGGCCAGGTGCTTCCAGCGACCAGCGTCAGGCGCGGGGCCTGTCGAAACCGCTCGAGCCAAGGCGCTGCCACGTTCACATGCTGCGTTCGAGCCCACACCTGATCGTAGCGTGTGTCACCGGTGACGCGGATGACTGCCGCACGGACGCCGAGTTCTTCCAATCGCGCGGCATCGGCGTCGTCGATCGCGCCCACTGCATCGAGCGCAGCGTACGCTTCGCGCGTAATGGCGGCGGCCAGACCACCGCGTCGCGCGGAGTTCGCCGCGAGCGTCGCGCTGATCATGCCGAGTTTCACGTGTCGCGCCTGCGCTTCCCGCACAAGGACGGGCCAGACATCGAGCTTGCTGAACACCAGCGCTGTCGGCTGGAGCGACGTCAGGGCGACGCGCATCTCCGCCGCGTCGTCAAAGGGCAGGTAATCGCGAAACTCTGCCGACGTCTTTTGTGCGAACGCCGCCGCGCTCGGCGAGAAGTGTGTGTACGCCTGCTGCACTTCGGGGCGCATCTCACGCAGGCGCGACATGACCGGCGCGGCCTGCAGCCCCTCACCGACGCTCGGCGCATGGAACCAGACCAACGGACGCGTCGGATCGCGTCCGGTGCGACCGAACGCGCGGTATCGATCCAAGGCTCCGCGTCGGCCGTTGACCGTCCGGGCCAGCTTGCCGTCGCCCGGCAACCCCAGCGCCACGGCTGCGCGTGCGACCAATCCGGCGCCAGCGTAGAGCGCACGCAGCATTGGGTTCACAACCAGCGCGTCAACTGCGTTGCAACACACGCATCAGCGGCGCTGCGAGGCAAGGTTGGCGTCGATCACCCGCTTGAAATCGGGGAAGGGATAGGCGCCGCTGAGCACGCTGTCACCGATGATGAACGCCGGTGTCCCGTTGATCCCCGCACTCGACGCACGCTCGGCATCGCTCGCGATCAGCGGCCTGGTCGCGTGCGACGAGATGCAGGTAGCGTAGGCGGCGGCGTCGAGCTGCATCGTGCTGGCGAAGCGTATGAACATGGTGTCAGCCTTGGCCAGGCCTGCCCACCGCTCCTGCGAGTTGAAGAGCGAATCGTGCATCACCCAGAATTTACCTTGCGCCGACGCACACATCGCCGCTTCAGCGGCGGGCCACGCGTTCTGGTGACTGCGCAGGGGCAGGTTGACGTACGCGATGCGCGTCTTGCCGCTGGCGATGTAGGTGGTGCGGAGCGCGGGGTACGTCTGATCGTGGAACGTCTTGCAGTATGGGCACTGGAAGTCGCTCACTTCGAGGACGATCAGCCTGGCATTCGGATCGCCGTCGATGCGTCCGGCGTCGGCCTTGCGCAGCAGCGCGGTGTCCATGACCACCGGCACGGCGTCCGGCCCGTAGGTGGCTACGGGTGCCGCCGTGATCGCGGCAGACGCCGACTTTGCGCTGGCGGGGGCGCTTTCGGCGGTCTTGGCGCAGGCGACCAGGATGGCGGCGCCGATTGCGCCGATTACGTAGCGAGCAGACATGGTTTTGTGGGTCGGGATGAAGCGGGAAATCTAGCCGAGATTTACGTGAGCAGGTGGCAGCGGGCGGATGACACTTTACAGCCACTCCGGCGTATCATTGACCGTCACCTCAAGCCCAATCGATGCACTTCTTTTCGGCGCTCGTTGCAAGTGTTCTGGCGCTGTTACAAGGCGCAATCGTTCCGGCGGCCCCAACTGGGTACGTCAGCGATTTCGCAAACATCCTTCCCGCTGATCGCGTCAGCCTTTTGACGCGAATCGCGGAAGATGTGAAGGCGAAGAGTGGCGGTGAGATTGCCATCGTCACGATGAGCGACCTCGGCGGTCGGCAGGCGTCGGAGATTGCGCTGGAGATTGGTCGCCAGTGGAAAGTTGGACAGAAGGACGCGATCGGCACGCGCTCGCGAAACGCAGGCGTGGTGATCCTGCTGGTCCCGAAGGAGACCTCGGCGAGCGGCAAGGGATCGTGCCGGATCGAGGTTGGCCAGGGGAGTGAAGGGTTCATCACCGATGGCATGTCGGGCGAGATCTGCCGCGAAGCGACGCCGTTCTTTCGTGAGCAGGACTATGCGCGCGGGCTGACAGTGGTCACGGCGCGAGTGGCGGAGCGTTTCGCGCAGGAGTTTGGCTTTGCACTCGACACCACGCTGGTGCCGCGCCGCGTGGCCCGGGTCGCGAACCAGGTGAGGGTCAACCCGCTGGTGGTCTTCGTGATCATCATGGTGATCGTTTTCCTGTTGCGGTCGAGTCGTGGCGGGCGGGGCGGAGGTGGTCGCGGCGGTGGGGGGTTCATACCGGTGATCCTTCCGGGTATTGGTGGCGGTGGTTGGGGCGGTGGAGGCGGCTGGGGTGGCGGCGGAGGTGGCGGTGGCGGTGGGTTTGGCGGCTTCGGTGGTGGCGGCGGCTTCAGCGGCGGTGGCGGAGGTTCGGACTGGTGACGAACGCGACAGGAAAGACGGAAGAGGCGAGTGCGATGGCGATCGGCGAACTGACCGCGGCGTTGGAATCGCTGTACGGCTCGGCGCTCATCACCATCGTCCAGTTTGGCTCAGCGGTTGCCGGCGAAGTGTTGACGGGTCAGTCCGACACGAATCTCCTGATCATCGTGGAGGCTGTTCCGCTGTCAGCGCTGCTGCACAAAGCGGAGGCGGTGCAGAAGTGGACGGCGGCGGGGAATCCGGCGCCACTGCTCCTGACCCTAAACGAGTGGCGGTCGTCGTCGGACATCTTTGCAATGGAGTACGCCGACATCCTGCACCGCCACACCGTACTGTGGGGCTCGGCACCGTTTGACGATATGACGGTGGCGCCGAACGACTTGCGGCTGCATGTGGAGCGGGAGGCAATGGGGAAGCTGTTACAGCTCCGACGGGCGGTCATGGCTGTTGGCAACGACGCGACACTGCAGCTCAGGTTGCTGATGGGCGGTCTGTCCACGTTGATGGTAATTTTTCGCGGCGTGTCGAGGGTGGCGGGCGTCGAGCCGCCGACAGACTATGTGGCGTTGAGCCAGCGGGTGGCGGTGTTGGCTGGATTCGATCCGCAGCCGTTCGAGCGGCTGGTACAGCACGCACGGCGCGCAGTGCAGATTCAACCGACAGAGGTCACCGGTGTCCTGACCGGTGTGTTGGACGCCATGCACGCATTGGTGGCGTATCTCGATCGCTCGGGTGGGACCGTGCGACCGTCCGGCGTTGTGCACTGAGTGGCGCGACACCTGATCAATCCCCGGCACGGCGATGTGCGGTGCCGATCCATTCCGACCTTTGAGAGAGCGAAACGATGCATGCAATGACGATGGCGCGACCCGACACAGCGCGCGGCGCGCCGGCGCGGTGGCTGCGCCGTGCCGTGATGCTTCTGCCGTTGGCCCTCGGCGCCTGCGGCTACAACAGCATTCAGACGCTCGATGAGACGGCGGCGAAGTCGCAGAAGGAGATCGAGGTGCAGCTGCAGCGACGTGCCGATCTGATTCCGAATCTGGTGGCGACCGTGAAGGGGTTCGCGGCGCAGGAGTCGAGCATCTTCATCGCCGTGGCGCAGGCGCAGCGCGGGCTGACTGGAGCGTTGGCGCGGCCGGGCGGTGCGAACCCCGCCGAGTTGGCCACGGCAAACGATGCGCTGTCTCGGGCCGTGTTGCCGATGATGACGCTCGTGACCAGCTATCCACAGCTCAAGAGCGATGCGCAGTTTCTCAAGCTGCAGGACGAGTTGACTGGCACCGAGAACCGGATTGCGGTGAGTCGCACCGACTACAACAATTCGGTGAATGAGTACAACAGCACCATCCGGAAGTTTCCGACGGTGATGACGGCGAAGGTGATCGGGAGCAAGCCCCGCGAGTACTTCGAGGTGACGGATGCCTCGAAGCGGGCGGCGCCGACCGTGGACTTCACTGCGCCTCCGGCGGTGGCACCGGTGGCGAAGCCGTAACTCTGGGAGGCGCGTTGTCGATGCACCGGGCGGGAAACCGATCGGGATGTGGGGCGAGTCGATCGCCTCTGTTCGCCGTCGTTGCGTTGGCGCTCTGCACGTCGTGCCTGACGCGTAAACCCACCGGTGATTTCGCCGGCCCGGTGGCGAACACCTACAGCATTCCGCTCACGGTGGAGAGCCGATTTCGTGAGGATCTCACGCTGTTCGTGGTGCACGACGGCATGGCTTCGAGACTGACGCGTGTCGGCAGCGTGACGACCACCCGCTTTTTGATTCCGAAGCACATGGTTGGGTCGCTTGGCGAAATCAGCTTGATCCTCGAACCGATCGGATCGCGAGCGGGGAGGTCTGAGCGATTGCAATCGCCGCGAGTACGCGTGCTGCCCGGACAGGGGTTGGTGTGGACGGTGGAAACGAACCTGCCGCGAAGCTTCCTGCAGGTCGTGCCGGGTGGATGGGCTGAGCCGGATACGGTGAAGTAGTCTGTTCGAACGGTGCGTGAGGGTGGGTAAACGAAGAGCGGGCGGCAGACCACGATGTGTGGTGTGCCGCCCGCTCTTTACTCGTGAGCCATCCGTTACCTCGGAGTTGGTGGCCCTGACGAGTTCCCGGTGAACAGCCCGTTCGACGCACCGAATGCAATCGAAGTTGCCAGGATTCCGAGCCCAGCCAGAATTGAAACGACGATCGTTTTCCTGCGATTGAAGACTTCTCTCCTGACCGATTCCACATCGCGCGCGGCGAACCGAAGTTCGCCTTGCGCGAAGGGCACCGTACCGAGGTCTGCAAACCGGACCTCGTCGGCCCTGATCACGACGGAATCAGCGGTGGCCTGTACCAGAACACCAAAGACATCCGTTGGTACGCCCCCCAATCGGCGCGAGTTCGTCCCTCGCGCCTCAGGGGTCAGCGTCAACTGAACCTTCGTCCCCGCCACGGACTTCAGATCGCTCACCGTTTCGTACCGGTGACAGGCTGTGGCGAGGACCAGCAACAACACCAACGCCAACTGTCTTCGCACTACGAGCGCTGACCGCGGCAGGCTGCGCCATCCGTCGACGTCGCGGTGACTGGATCGTTCCAGTTCCGCAGCGGCTGCGCACCGAGTGCTGGCACGTTGGGGTTCGTCGAGCGCTCGGCAGACCCATACGGCAGGCGGCCAACAACGTTCGTCTTCCCCGCCGTGGGCAGGATGTTCGGGTAGCAGGTCCGCTTGTAGTCGTTCCACGCTTCCAGCGTGCGGAAGGTGGAGACGTACTTCTCTTCCATGATCGCCGTCAGCAGCGCCGCGCCAGTGACGGTGCCTGCAACTGCCGGTAACGGCGCCGCTGCCCGCACCGCGTTCAGCGCAGCGCGTGCGCCCGGTTCGTCACCGGTGCGGAAGGCCGCTTCCGCTTCGATCAGGCGCGATTCCTGCCACGTCACGATCGGCATCCGCGCGTCCTGACCGGCAATGAGATCCGTCAGCCACGACGGATCGGGCTCGTCACCGAGTCGTGGAGTGTTGAACGGAAACTGGCCGCGAATCTGACCGGCACCGTTTTCTTCGATCCACCGCGCCAATCGTGGATCGCCACGCGTGCGCATCAACTCCACCAGCGTCCGTCCGACGGCGACGTCATCGGACCGGCCGAGCTTGAACTCGAACCAGCGATTCTGTTCGCCAACTGTCGTGCTCTGGTAGGAGTTGTAGTTGTTCGCTGCCGAGGTGATGCCCTGTCGCGCCTGCACAAGTGCCAGTGCATACGCGCCGGGAATCCGTTCCGCGGTGTGCATGTACAGACGCGCCTTCAAGGTGCGAGCCAGAGCCGTCCACTTGGTCACGTCACCGCCGTAGACGAGATCCCTGCTCCCCGGACCGCCGCCGCCGCCTGCAAGGTTGATGATCGCGCTGTCGAGCACCACCTGGAGCGCAGCGTAGACGTTCTGCTGGGGATCGAGCTTGGCCGGCGCATCCCCAAGGGCCTCGCTATAGCCGATGTCGCCGTACACGTCAGCCGCCACGCCGATGGTCAGCGCTTCCCATACCTGCAGGATGCCGACGTAGGCGCGCCGGTTTGCTGCACGTGCCACAGCCTGACCCTTCCGGATGTCGATCAGTCCGCCGGCGACGTAGAAACTACCAACGGGAAAGAAATCTTCCGGCTGATTGTACTGGTCGTACGCAACCCACTGCCGACCGTTACCGGTCAACTGCTGGACCACCAGGTTGGAGAACATGGCAAGATCGCTCGTGAGGTTGGCAAAACCGATGCCCTGCACCGCGACGAACACCTGATCGAGAGTTGCTGCCTCGGGGAGGTTTGGGCTGGTACTCAGCTTGTCGCCTTCCAGCTTCAAACACGCTGTTGCAGAGAGCCCGACAGCGGCAAGCAGCGCAAGTTTGCGAATTCGCATTGTGACGTGACCTCCCGTTTAGCGGTTGAGAGAGACGCTGATGACGAAGGAGCGGGTCTGCGGATTGTTGAAGTAATCCGCGCCACGATCGATCGACGTCGAGCCGTTCAGGTTGGTTTCCGGGTCGATGCCCGAGTAATTCGTGCTGAGCAACAGGTTGCGGCCGGCGAGGCGCAGGTCAGCGCTCGACAGGTTGAAGATGTTGCGCAACCAGGCACCACCGAATGAGTACGTGGCCGACACTTCGCGCAGACGTGTCCAGCCACCGTCCTCAATGAGCGGGCCGGACACACCGGTAAAGATGCCGCCGCCTCCGCCGACGCCGTCGGCGTAGTAGTTCTCACCGATCGGGACGGCCCTGCCCTTGCCCGGACCAAAACTCGGCTGCGGCAGGAAGCTTTCACCGAAGACCAGTTCGTTGCCGGTACAGCCGGTCGGGGTGCAGTTGGCACGCTGTTCGGTCCCCTTCCAGGTGCCGAACTGATAGAGCGCACCGCGGGTCCCGTTGTACACATCGCCACCGCGGCGGATATCCACCAACGTGGACAGCGTGAGCTTCTTGTAGAGCGTGATGCCGACACGCACGGCGCCTGTCCAATTCGGATTCGGATCACCGATGACACGGTTCGCGAAATCCTGAATCGGGAAGCCATCGGCGTCGATGTACATCGCGCCGTCCGGTGCGCCTGCTGTGCGACAGAGCGCATTCAGGTTCACGTTGTTGCCGGAGTTGTCGGCGACGGTGTTGTCGAGATCAGTGAGGCCGAGGCGGCAGCGCCCGACGTCGCTGGAGAAGAACACGCCGAGTTGCTGTCCAACGACGGCCGAACTCGGCGTGAATGCACCGGAGACCGGTTGGAAGCTCGCGCCACCGAGCGTGGTCAGCAGGCTCCGATTTCGCGCCCAATTCAGGCCCAGTTCTGCACGGAAGTTCGGCCGGTCGATCAGTCGGGTATTGATCTGAATCTCGATACCCTTGTTGTTGATACCGGCACCGTTGTTCGCCAGCTGTGCGAAGCCGGTCGTGCTCGAGGCCGGAAGGCCCAGAATCACGTCTCGAGAGCGCGCGTCGTAGTAAGTGAACGTACCATCGATCTTCTGATCGAAGAAGGCGAAATCGAAGCCGCCTTCGATTTCGGCTGTGCGCTCAGGTCCGAGGCCGGTAGCACCACGTATGGCTTGCGTATAAAGACCGCCGAAGCCCGCCTGCGTTGCGTTCGCGGTACCGGTACCGAACGACGTGCCCTGCGCCGCACTCGATACGTACGAGAGGTTCTGGTATGGGAACGGTTCACGACCCGTTTCGCCGTACGCGGCACGCAGCTTGAAGTAGCTGAGCACTCCCTTCTGGTCTCGGTTGCCAAGGAAGTTGGTGACGTTCCAGGCGGCACTGAACGCAGGGAAGAAGTTCGTTCGACTGTCGGCGCTGTACGACGAGGCCTGGTCAACACGCACCAACCCCTTCAGGTACAGCTGATCGTAGAGGTTGAGCTCCTGCTGCGCGAAGTAGCCGGCGATGTTCGTCAGCGACTCATTGTTCTGCGCCTGGAAGTTCGTGCTCACGAGGTTGTTCGGCGTGTTGATGCCGGTGCCGATGAACCCCTGGCCGAAGAACTGGTTGGTCCGTGAGCCGCGGCTGTTCAGGTTCTGCCCGACAGTCAGGGTCGCATCGAGCCACGGGGTGAAACGCTTGTTGGCCGTGGCCAGCAGGTTGTGGTCGATCTGCAGGTTGGTGATGGTTCCCTGCGTCAACTGACCGGTGAGGGCGGCACCGGCGCTGCCCGGCGGCAGGGAGGTAAGCCGCTGGTCGGTGAAGTAGTCCTGGCCGAGCGTGTAGTTGATGCGCAACCACGACGCAGGCTGATACTCGAGGCTGATGTTGCCGGCCACGCGATTCACATCGGCGGTGTTGGTGGCTTCGTTCTGCGCCCAGAGCGGGTTCTCGTAGATCGGATCCTGGATGCCGTTCGGATTCGGGCGGCGGTATGCCCGATGGAAGCCGAGGTCCGTCCGGTACGGGAACTGATTGAACTCCGGCGAGGTGCGCGTGGCACCGAGCAGCAGGCCGTTCAGGTTGGAGCCGCGCTGAATGAACGAGCCGTTGTTCTGGATGTACGCCACGTTGCCACCGAGCTTGATCTTGCTTCCCAGTGCCTGGGTCGCCTTCAAGCGGATGTTGTAGCGGTTCATGTAGTTGTTCGGGCTCCTGATGATGCCCTGCTGATTCGTGGCGCCGAGCGAGAGGAAGAATGTGCGCGATGCATCGCCACCGGAGATCGACAGCTGGTTGTCGAGGTTCGTGGCGGTGCGGAACAAGTCTCCGAAGTGATCGTACGTCACGGTACCTGCGGCGAGGGCCGGGCCCCAGTTGCGACCGCGGTTTGCCGCACCGGGGGCGCAGGTGGTGAAGTTACAGGCGGGAGTGCGGCCGCCGTTGCCGAGGCCGAACGTGCGTTGAAGCGGGTAGGCGCGGTTCACGTTGTCCAGGTTCAGACTGGTGGACCATGAGTAACGCGTGGGCCCAGCCCTGCCGCTCTTCGTCGTGATGAGAATCACGCCGTTCGATGCGCGCTGCCCGTAAATCGCGGCGGCAGCGGCACCCTTCAGGATTTCGATGTTCTCGACGTCCGCCGGGTTCATGTCGATGAGGCGGTTCGACGAGATTGCGCCGCCGCCGTCACCGAATCCGGACGTGGTCTGCTGTGCGGAGTTATCGATCGGCATGCCGTCGATGACGAACAGCGGCTGACCGTCACCCTGCAGCGTCTTGATGCCGCGGATGGTGATCGATGTGCCCGCGCCGGGATCGCCGGCGCCCGAGGTCACCGTCACACCAGGTGCCTTGGAGGCCAAGGCGTTCACGAGATTGCGCTCCGACGACTTGACGATATCGACCGCTTCCACCGTCGTCGTCACGTTGCCCAGCACCTCTCGCTGCGACGACGTACCGGAACCAGTGACCACCACTTCGCCGAGACGGAGTGGATTCGCGACGAGCACGAAATCCCTGGTGATGGAGCCGGACGAAATCGTGATCGATGCAGTGCCCGGGCGATAGCCAAGTGCGCGTACGCTCAGCACCGCCGTCTGGCCGAGCACACGGCCGCTCGTCACCACGAAGGTGTAGCGCCCGCTGGCGTCGGTCTGTGCGCCGAGTCCGAGGGCTCCGATCGAGACGGTCGCAAACTGCAGCGGAGAGCCCGCTTCACTGGTGACCTTGCCGGTCACGGTCGACGATCCCTGCGCGGCGACGATCTGCGCCGGAAGGATCACACTCGCCGCGACGATACCCCACACCAACAATCGTCGCCGCAGATCATACCTCTGCTTAACCATGCGCTACCTCCTCGGAACGGTGAGCGGTCCTGACGATGCCGTGGACCGCGCATCGCAGGCGTACGACCCAAGGGGCAGCGAGGAGAGTGTTCTCCTGTGCCCCGGGCGCTATGAGCAGTACCCAACGATTCAAGGGTGTTACCTACCCGCCCGAGAGTCAAGCGAAATCGAAACAACCGTTTCAGAAAAGGTTCCATCGTCCCGATACTTGGCTCGCAATTACGCGCCAAATGTGCATCGGTTGCGGGAATTCGATCCAAAACGAGAATACAGTCTCGTGACGACCTCTGCCGAAATTGCGTTCGGCTCGAGATTCAAGAAGCGGACGAGGTCGGTAGCACCGATCGACCTCGTTGATGAGATCGTCGCGAAGCGGCACTCAGGCGCTGAGCGTTGGCTGGGTGATCGTCGTCATCCACTGGCCGAGGATTTGATCGATCGTGCACACGCTCGTGAGCAGCGCACGATTCTCCAAGGTGATGAAGCCGGCCGTCATCGCCCCGTCCAACGCCGCAACCAGCGGCGACCAGAAACCGTCGCCGTCGACCAGAGCGATCGGCTTTCGATCGAGGTGGAGCTGCGACCAGGTGAGCGCTTCGAACAGCTCGTCAAACGTCCCGTACCCACCGGGCAGTGCGATGACGGCATCGCTCAGGGCAGCCATCCGCGCCTTCCGCTCGTGCATGGTGTCCACGAGTTCGAGCGATGTGAGACGGGGGTGTGCAATTTCACGAGCGGCCAGGCCCCGTGTGAGCACACCGATCACTTCGCCGCCCGCATCGAGGGCGCCGTTGGCCACAGCGCCCATGCACCCGATCGACGCACCCCCGTAGACCACGCCGATCCCGCGCTCGGCGAGCGTCTGTCCCACCCGTCGAGCCGACGCTTCGAAACGGGGATCAGCACCGGGGTGCGACCCGCAGAACACCGCCACACGTCGCAGAGAGAACGCTGTCGTCATGATGCGCAATGTACGTCGATCGGACCGCGCGTAAGCCGGTGTCACTGGCGCGCGATCGATCCCGGACTCACGCACCCCGACGAGCACATCGTTCGTCGGGGCGTGTGAGTCTACAGCACTCGGTTACGCTCGAAGATCAGGTTGCGCGGAGAGACGCGCCATTCATAGTTGCGGAACAAGGGTGCGCCGCCGTTCACCGAACGATCGAGCTGCTCGATGCGCATGCGTGCTCGCACGACGACGGACACGATGCGATTGTAGTCGTTGGTCGAGTCGGAATCGAATCCGTTGGCGTCAGTGCGCTCGGTCCCGTTTGTAAACTGCAAGCGGGTGCTGAACTCCTCCACGCCGCGGGCCGTGATCGACGTCCGCAGCGTTCCGTCAGGCAGAAAGCCTTCTGCGCGCACGAGGATGTTGGTGGCCGCGCTGCGATACCAGGCGGAGACATTCAACCGCTGCACGACGACACCGTTGCGACGGAGCCGGAGTCCACCGGTGAGCCCGGCGGGATAGACGAAGAACGAATCGGCGCTGGAGAAAGTCAGACGCCGCACTCCCGCGCCCGCTGCCGTGACGGCGGTCAACACGATCAGGCGGCGCTCGTTCTGTACCTGCAACAGTGCGGCGTCGCCGACGCGCAGCTGAAAGGGCACGGTATTGGGGTCTGTGACGTCGATGCAGGTTGCGCCGCAGGTGCCGCCTGGCGGCAGCGGATCGGTGGTGTCGGCAGGCACCACCATGGAGTAGATCTCTGCCTGATTGGGCAGGAACGGCACCGACAGTGCCACCACGGTGTCGCCGCGCGTCGCAACGCTGCCAAAGGTCTGCGTCGATTCGAAAGCGATGCCGGCGTCCTGCAGATCGCGCGACACGGCGAGTCCGACGAACCGGGCATCACGATTGAGGCCGTCGCGCAGGTCGCTGCCGCGACTCGCGCGCAACGTCGAGGTGGCGAAGTTGGTGGAGACGGCGAGGATGATCACACCCAGCACCATCGATATCAGCAACTCGATCAGTGTGAATCCGCTGCGACCTGTCTGGTGCACTGCGCGCACGGCGCCTGACCGCGACTGGCGCATCAGGTCGGAACCATGGTGCCGCCGCGGTAGGCGGAGGTGAGCAGTCTCACAGGCGCGGTGAGCCGCGGCGTGGTGACCACGACTTCGAGTTGCAACAGGTTCATTCTCACAACGGTGACCAGCAGCTCACGTGTGAACTCCCCGTTCGGATTGGGTGCGCCGCTTCCATCGACGCGCACCGCCGACTCTGAAGCCAGGCTCCACGCGTCCCGACCCCGGACGTTTTCCAGATATGTCCGCGCAACGTTGAGTGCCGAGGTGCGCGATGTAGAGAGTGTCTGGGTGCGGATTCGGGTGGTGTTGGCGGCGCCGATCGCCATCACCCCGGTGGCGAGGAGGACCACTGCCACCATCACGGCGAGGAGGGCGAATCCGGCCCGCGGATGATGTGACACGGTGCGCTTGCGGGAAGTCAATCGACGTGTGCTCATTGCCAGATACCATCCACCCAACGCCAGACGCGCACGTTGGCCGCAGGGTTGATCTCCACAGCACTCACCGCGGTGCTGTCGGAGTCGTACGTGAGATAGAGCACAGTGCTGGTGCCGAACGGTTCGGTGATGCCGCGCGCACCGAATTGTATGCGACGCACCGCTGATGCGGTGCCGCTGACGGTGTCGGTCGGGAGTCGTGAGGCGAACCCGCGTCCGAGAATCACGCGCTCGCTCATGCGCCGACTGTTGAATGTGCCAAACGCCGTGCGCTCGGTGGCCGTTTCGACGATGACGGTGTCGCGGTTGTTGTCGAGAAACGACTGCCAGAGGGTGTCCTGTACGACCACGCGCGTGAGGCTGCGCGTGGCGTAGGCGCGCGTTCGGGCGAGGTCCAGATCCTGTGCCATCAGGCGCGCCGTCTGCTCGACGGTCCCCTTCGCCGACGGTCGAAGCTTCGGCGCTGCGATCGATGTGATGATGCCCAGAACAGTGAGCACGATCAGCATCTCCACCAGCGACGTACCGCGGCGGCGCATCAGAACACGCTCCGGTAGGCGATCTGCAGCACCGAGCCGAGTCGCGGCGTGCCGGGTGGCAGCAGCATCGGGTTCGTGAAGCGCGTTTCAAAGCTCCAGTTTCGGACCGGCGGGCTGTAATAGTTGCGTCCACCGCCGGGGAGCGGGTTCCGCGAGTGACCCCACTCGCGACCCGATTGCCGGCTCACGAAGAGCGACACCAGCGATCCGGTGTAGTTGAACGGCGTGCCACCGGCGCCGCCGCCCCAGTCCTCGAGAAAGCGCGGGAAGTTTTCCAAGCCACCCCCGTATGGTTGCGGGCCGCCGCAGACGCGTGCGTCACACGGCGTTTCGGAGTTGCCGCCAAGGAGGGCTGCCCACACACTCGTCGCCGCGAAGGTGCGGGGGCGAGGGTAGGTGGCCGAGGCGGCGTCGGTCCATGAATTGGAGAGGAACGACGCGACATCGGCGATCAGTGCGGCGGGCTTCCAGTTGACGGTGTTGTAGTCGCCCCACACGTACATGGCGGCGTTGGTGGTGATGGTCATTCCACCCGGTTCTCCAACGGCCGTGGGGAGCGGGAGTTCGCTGGCGTTTCGGATGCGCAGCGCGGGGTAGTCGCGTCCCGCGACGGTCGTATCACGCCCCTGGAACTCCACGTAGACGATGCTCACCTGTCGGTCGGCTGGCGATCCGTTCACGAAGGTGCGCAACGCCGCCATGTTCAGCTCCAGCACATCGGGGCTGCGCAGTTCACGCCCATCCCAGAAGGGATTTCGGGCGAAGGTGAAGATCAGCGGGCAGGCGGCGCCGAGCGGTGTACGTCCACCGCTGCGGAAGAAGGCGGCTTCGGCGCAGATGTTCGTCAGTGGGTTTGCCAGATTGACGACGATGCGCAGATCCGCCTTGTTTGCCATCCGCACCGCCGCGATGTCCGGTGTGTCAGAGCCGAGCGCTGGTCGAACCAGCTCGATGGGATCCATCAGACCAGGCAACGGCAGGCGCAGGGGACGCACGCCGCTCACCCGGCTCCGGAGACGTCCGTTGAAACGCACGTTGCTGCGCGTGACGAATGTGGCGCCGGGGTGACTGCGACTGTCGAAGTCGAGTCCCGTCAGCGTTCCCGCGTTGTTGGCGATGCTGACGCCAGCGAGCGTGACCGGCGTATCCTTGCGCGACCAGAACACGCTGTCGGCCGCGGTCATCTGATTGAGATAGCTCGCGTTGGCCGAACTCAGATAGAGGCTGCGGTTGGAATGCACCCAGCCGCTGAATGTCATTGGTGGCCCGTTGTTGATCTCCAGGTCGCGGTCGTAGAAGACGCCGAACTGAAAGATTGGAACGGATTGCACCGAGACACCGAGTTCGATGGCGGCGCGATTGTTGTTGGTGTCGTCGGCGTCGATGCGGACGCTCATCGGCTGCTCGAGCGCGTAGAGACCGGCGAATGCGCCGCGCGTGATGATCCGATTGACCGGGACGCCGACGATCTGCGTCTGTTGTGTGAACGTGAACCCGGGAAGCGTCGGCGTCGTCAGCGAGGTGATGTCACCCGGCGTGATGATCCCGTCACTCATGGCGGCGTCGAGCTGCGCCATGATCTGGTCGCCGGCTCCTTCGGCGGCATAGGCGACTCGCGCGGCGCGGACGTCAACGCCGGAGGTTCTCGTGTAGACCGCGATGGCGGCGGTCGAGATGCCGATCAGGGCACCGAAGAGAACCAGCAGAAGCAGCGTGGATTCAAGCGCGAAGCCACGTCGATCTCTTGCATCGTGCGCAAACTGTACTTGCCGGAATCGGCTCGAACGGAAATGCTGCATTCCACACTCCAGAGACAGGCCCGCCCAGTGGACGATGGACGTGGGACACTGGTAACAGCCGAGCCTGCTCTGGATGTGGCAACGCTATGGGATCGGGCGCAGCGGGTGGCGGAGCCGAGGCCTGAGACCCGCAATTCCGCTTGGTTGGGACACGATCTGCAGTTCCGTGCGACGCTGTATGGCAGAGTTGGGGCCAGCGGGCATCGGCGTCAGTAAGTCATTGTTTTGAAAGCACTTACGTTCTGCGGGTACGGGATGTTAGCCGGACTGGACTGCGGCGTTTCGCGACGGTTTGTGCGATGTGCGACGGAGGGCGGGTGGCGGTTGCACCGCGAATCCGTGCCCTTGCTGCGATGTGAGGTCCGGGCTGTGCCAGGGTGCGCGGGTGCGTGGGTGCGCGCGTGCGTGGGTCGCCTGAGCCTGAGCCTGGGCTGCACTCTGTGCGCGGGACGCGAGGCGATGCCTACGGCTTTGCCGCTTCCTCGCGGGGGAAGAGCGCCGCGCCCTTGGTGACGTGCCAGCCGGCGGCGTCGACCGGCGCGACAGTGGGCCAGCGCCGGTCGTGGACGCTCCCAGCGGCACCGAGTGACTCCCAGAGCGCCTGCGCCTTGCCCGGCATGAAGGGCGCGATCGCGATCGCCTGACGCGCCAGGGAGCGGCCAAGGGCGCCAAGGACCTGCAGCAGCTGTTCCCGGTGCTCAGGGGTCTTCGCCAACGCCCACGGCTGCGACGACTGCACATACTCATTGGCGCGCGCGATGGTGCGCCAGATGGCCGCCAACGCGTCGTGCAGCAGATATCCGCGCGAGCCGTCCATCGCTGCTTGCGCGTCACGAAGGTCGGCCAGATCGGCGGTGTCGAGCTCCGCCTCATCTGCCGCCGGGATCACCCCGTCGTTGTACTTCTCGATCATCGATGTCACCCGGCTCGCCAGATTACCGAATGCGTTCGCCAGATCGGCGTTGTAGCGCTCACCGAAACGTTCCCACGAGAAGCTGCCGTCGCCGTCGAACGGGATCTCGCGGAGCAGGAAGTATCGAAACGCATCGGCGCCGAATCGCGCGATGGCTTCACCCAGATCGAGCTTCACACCGGCGCTCTTGCTGAAGCGTTCGCCGCCCAGCAGCACAAAGCCATGCCCCCACACACGTTCGGGGAGCGGCAACTCGGCCGCCATCAGCATTGCGGGCCAGATCACACAGTGAAAGCGCGTGATGTCCTTGCCGATCACATGCAGCTGCGCCGGCCAGCGTGTCTCCCACCCTGGGGCATCGGGGAAGCCGGTGCCGGTGAGGTAATTCGGAAGCGCATCGAACCAGACATAGGTGCTTTGCGCCTGACCGTCGCTGGTTGGCCGCGGGAACGGGACCGCCCACGTATTCCGCGATCGACTCGCCGAGACGTCTTCCAGCCCGACGTCGAGCAGGCCGAGGATCTCATTGCGACGGCTGGACGGTTGCACGAACGTTGTGACGCTCTCGATCAGCGCGCGCAGCGCCGGTGCATACGCCGAGAGGCGGAAGAACCAGTTGCGCTCTTCCACCCACTCCAACTCACGGGTCGGATGCAGCACGCAGCGCTGATCCACGATCTCCGCGTCGGTCTTGAACGATTCGCAGCCCACGCAGTACCAGCCGGCGTAGCTTTTTTCGTAGAACGCGTCTGGTGACCGTTCGAAGATTCGTTCGATGAGGGCCTGGACGCCCGCCTTGTGCGCGGGTTGTGTGGTCCGTATGAACTGGTCGTTCGAGATCTGCAACGACGTCCACATCGCCTGGAAGCGGGCCGCGATCTCGTCGACGAACGCCTGTTCCGAGACGCGGGCGGCGGCCGCAGTCTGCGCCACTTTCTGCCCATGTTCGTCCATGCCGATCATGAAGTGCACATCGCAGCCCAGCGCCCGATGCATGCGAGCAATGGCATCCGCGCCCACCTTCTCGAACGCGTGACCGATATGCGGGTCACCGTTGGCGTAATCGATGGCCGTCGTGAGGTAGAATCGGGACACGGAATTCCGGTTGGGTTTCAGGGCGCGTCGCACGGCGCCGGCCGCGAAAGCTAAGTCATGCTGCGACGCTCCACCGGTGAAACCCACAGGAGCCTGGACGCCGGATGCACGTCCTACACGGCCGGGTTGTCGTCCCCGCCTGGTGGTCGATTGCCACGCCCACGGCGGCCGCCGCGGCGCCCTCGCCTGCGCCTCCGCTTCGCCGCGTCGAGGCTTCCTTCAACGCTCACCTCCGCATCGTCGCCGTCCTGATCATCGACGTCGACATCGTCGGAGCGTGTGTCGGGTGCTGATTCGTTCGCAGCACCAACGCGGTTGTGAAGCACCTCCGTCGGCTCTGATGCCAGCGGCTGTGCCAGCGGGATTACGGGCGTCGGAAGCTGCACGGGCACTGGCGATACGACACTCTCGACGACTCGTGCGGCAGCAGCGGGAGTCGCAGCGAGCGGCGGCGGTGCCAGTGGAACCGGGAGCACCGGCAGCGTGCGGTTCGAGGGTGGAACGCGAGTGCGGTCGGAGAGGGTCGGACGGTCGTCCTGCTGGAGTACGCCCTCTTCGGCCGCGTCGCGCGCGTCGGAGACGCTGTATTCGTCGGTCACCCCGGGTGTCCACGGCGTCGTTTCGCGGCGCAGGTCCACCAGCGTGATCAGACGCTGCTCGCCATCGGCGGCGCGCAACGTGACGCGATCGTGAAAGATGTCGTTGAGTACGACTCTCTCCTCACCCTTGGACGTGGTGAGGATCTTCCCCTCCTTCGGGAACCGCTTGCGGCTCTGCACATAGAAGTCGTGCTCGTAGCGGAGGCAGCACATCAACCGGCCGCAGGCGCCACTGATCTGCGTCGGGTTGAGTGAGAGCTTCTGCTCCTTGGCGACGCCGAGGTTGACTGGGCGAAGATCGGGGAGCCACGCCGCCGAGCAGTACTGACGGCCGCAGCGACCGACGCCGTCCAGCCGCTTCGCTTCATCGCGCACGCCGATCTGTTTGAGCTCGATGCGCGCCTTGAATGTGGCGGCGAGATCGCGCACCAGCGTGCGAAAGTCCACGCGCTTGTCGGCCGTGAAGTACAGCGTGAGCTTGCGACGGTCCCACTGCCAGTCGGCGTCGGTGAGCTTCATCTGCAGACCAAGGGCGCGCACCTGCGCCATCGCCGCGCGCCGTGTGGTTTCGTTTTCGTCGGTGAGCGCGAAGGCGCGCTTGATCTCGTCCCCCTTCGCCACGCGCACGACACGCCGCGTCGCTTCTCCGATCACAACACCGTGCGCCACGCCGGCATAGCGCTTCTCGGCAAGCTCGCCGATGGCATGAACGGTGCCCAGATCCTCGCCGCGATCACCCTCGACGATGACGTGCGTTGGCGGCGCTGGAGGCGGAACGACATCGTCCCAGCGAAAGAACTCCTTACGGTTGCCCTTGAAGGCGACCTCGATCAGATCCGACATCTTCGGACGGCGGTGAATGGCGTCAGCCGATGAACTGGCCCATGCGCAAGAACTTCTCGCGACGGCGTCGTACCAGTTTCTCAGGGCGCAGACCGCGCAGATCGTCGAGCAATCGCACCAGCGTCGTTTTCAGCGAGGCGGCGGCGGCTTCGTGGTTGGTATGCGCTCCGCCCTCCGGCTCGGCGACGATCTCGTCGATCACACGCAGTTCGACCAGATCCGGCGCCGTGAGTCGGAGCGCCTTCGCCGCGCGCTCCTTGCTGTCGGCGGACTTGTTGTCCTTCCAGAGGATCGCCGCGCACCCTTCCACCGAGATCACCGAGTACACCGCGTTCTCCAGCATCAGCACGCGATCCGCAACGCCGAGGGCGAGCGCACCACCGGATCCGCCTTCGCCGATGACAGTGGCGATGATCGGTACGGCCAGCTGGCTCATCTCGAAGATGTTGCGCGCAATCGCCTCACTCTGCCCACGCTCCTCAGCCCCAAGCCCTGGCCAGGCACCAGGCGTATCGATGAATGTGAGCACGGGGACGTGAAACTTCTCAGCCAGCTTCATCAGTCGCAGTGCTTTCCGGTACCCCTCGGGGTGAGGCATCGCAAAGTTGCGCTTCAGGTTGTCCTTCGTATCGCGGCCGCGCTGATGGCCGATGATCATGACCGTTTCGCCTTCGAGTCGTGCCCACCCGCCAACGATCGCCGCGTCCTCGCGGAACGCACGATCGCCGTGCAGTTCGATGAAATCGGTGAAGATCCGCTCGATGTAGTCGAGCGTGAACGGCCGCATCTTGAACCGGGCCACCTCGACGCGCTGCAGCGGGGTGAGCTGCTTGTAGATCTCCTTCCGCAACTCGGTGAGGCGCTTCTCCAGCGGCTCGATCTCGAGCGCGACACCGTAACTCGCGTCACCCGCCAGCCGCTTCAGATCATCGATGCGCTGTTCCAGCTCCGCGATCGGTTTCTCAAAGTCGAGGGCTGCTGCAGTTGCCATCGTGCTATCTCCTCAGCGGGCTCAATTGCCGCGGACGAGCCTAACTCGCTCGTGCCCCAGCAAGGCGCGCAATTCGGTCAGGGCGACCCCATCGGCCGCCATGGTCAACGTCTTCGAACGGAAGCGAGACGAGCTGCCACGCCCGTCGATCCAGCTCACCTCCAGCGGCGCCGTTCCGGGATGGCTCTCTGCCACCGCACGAATGTCTCCCATCACGGCGGGAGACAGCCCGGCACCTGTTGCCAACTTCAACGACACGATCACTGCCCCGTTCGTCCGTCGCTCGGCGAGCGGGGTCACTTCGTCCACGATAAACGTCGGCTTCTCACTGTCCTGATCGCGCCGGCCGTACCCACCCTTGAGCAGCATCGGAACATCGGTCCGAATCCGGTCCGAGATCACCGACCATGCCTCAGGGAATACTAGGACCTCGGCGGAGCCTGAGAAGTCCTCGACCGTCAATCGGGCGAACTCTTTTTGTGAGGATTTGCTAACCTGACGCTTGATCGCTGTCACCACAACGCCGAGCGCCATCTTCTCGGCGATCCATCCTTGGAGCTGCGAAACGGTGTGAGTCGCGAAGAGTTCGCATTCGGTCCGGAAGGGTTCGAGTGGGTGTCCGGAGATGTAAAACCCAAGAATCGCCTTCTCCTGCGCGAGCCGTTCCGAGTCCGACCAGACGGGAGTGTTGGGCAGGGTGGGACCGTGCCTGGCTGCGCCGTTTACGGTCGAGGCGGCCGGTCCGAGGTCGCCAAAGAGCGACCCCTGTCCGATGATCGCCTCCTCCTGCTTGAGACCGGCTTCGCTGATCGCGGCGTCGAGGGCCGCGACGAGCTGCGCGCGATGGCCGCCGAGCGCGTCCAGTGCGCCGCTCTGGATCAACGCCTCGAACACGCGTCGGTTGCAGAGCCGCAGGTCGACCCGTTCGCAGAACTCGAACAGCGAGGTGAACGGGCCGGTGGCCTTCGCGCTCAGAATGGAGTCGATCGCGGCCCGACCGACGTTGCGCACGGCACCGAGCCCGAACCGGATCCGCTTGTCGGCGATGACGGTGAACTTGAAGTTCGACTCGTTCACATCGGGGGGCAGGATCTCGATGCCCATCTCGCGGGATTCGGCGATGTACTTGATCACGCTTTCAGTATCGCCGATCTGCGACGAGAGCAGCGCCGCCATGAACTCAGCAGGGTAGTGCGCCTTGAGGTACGCCGTGTGGTAGGCGACGACGGAGTACGCAACAGAGTGCGACTTGTTGAATCCGTAGCGGCCGAACGTCTCGATCTGGCCTGCCAGCTCCTTGATGATCTTCGGGTCGTGTCCTCGTGCAACCGCCTTCGTTTCGAACTTTCCCAGCTCCTTCATGATCAGCACTGCGTCCTTCTTGCCCACCGCCTTTCGGAGGACGTCGGCTTCTGCCAGTGAGATGCCCGCCAGCACCTGGGCAATCCGCATCACCTGTTCCTGATAGGTGATCACGCCGTAAGTGCTGGAGAGAATCGTCTCGAGCTCGGGGAGCGCGTACGATACCGCCTCTTCGCCCTTCTTCCGCCGGATGTACACCTTGTGCATCCCCGCGTCCAGCGGGCCTGGCCGCAGCAGGGCGTTGGAGGCGACGAGGTCGTCGAACCGGTCGCATCGCATGCTGCGCAACACATCCGTTGCCAGCGCCGACTCAAACTGGAAGACACCGGCCGTCCGTCCGGCGCGAAGCATGCGGTACGTGTCTTCGTCGTCGAGCGCGAGGGTGTCGAGATCGATCTGAATTCCGGTCCGCTCGAAGATGTTCTTCACCGCGTCGGTCACGACCGTCAGCGTGGTGAGGCCGAGGAAGTCCATCTTCAACATGCCAGCCTTCTCGAGGCTGTTCATGTCGTACTGCGTGACGACGACCGATTCCTCGTCGCCGGAGCCGGCACCCTTGGATGATTGTGTGCAAACAGGCACGTAATCATCGAGCGGGCCGGGTGCGATCACGACGCCGGCGGCGTGGATCCCCGTGTGACGGGACAGCCCCTCGAGCGCCGACGCGTAGTCCAGCAGCTGCCGGTATCGCTCCTCATTCTCGTACCGCGATCGCACCTCGGCGACATCGCGGATCGCTTCCCTGACCGTCAGCGAGTTGTTCGGGGCGTTGGGAATCAGCTTCGCCAGCGCATCCGTTTCGGCGGGTGAGAAGCCGAGCACGCGGCCGACATCCTTCACCGCCGCGCGGCTCTTCATCGTTCCGAAGGTGACGATCTGGCCGACGCTCTCCCTGCCGTACTTCTGCCGCACGTACTCGATCACCTCACCACGACGTTCGAAGCAGAAATCGACGTCGACGTCGGGCATCGAGATGCGCTCCGGATTCAGGAAGCGCTCGAAGAGCAGATCGAACTTGAGAGGGCAGACGTTGGTGATCCTGAGGGCATAAGCCACCAGCGACCCCGCCGCCGATCCGCGGCCCGGGCCCACCGGAATTCCGCGGTCGCGCGCCGCCTTGATGAAGTCGGCGGTAATCAGGAAGTACCCCGCGTACCCCGTCTTCGTGATGACGTCCAACTCGTAGGTCAGCCGCTCCTGCACCTCGGACCGGAACGGATCGCCGTACCGTTCACGGGCGCCCGCTTCGGCCAGCTGCACCAGCAGCTCATTTTCGCTGGTGACGCCCTCGGGGAGCGGGAACGCCGGGACGTAATACTGCTTCTTGAACTGGACGTCGGTTTCCCCGGCGATCTTGAGCGTGTTTTCCAGCACGTCGGGCCGATCGGGGAAACGGGCACGCATCTCGTCGGCCGACTTGAAGTACAGTCCACCGTCGTAGTGCATCCGGTTGGCATCGTTGCGGTCCTTGCCAAGCCCGATGCAGAGCAGGACGTCGTGAGCGTCGTGTGCGCCGTGAGTGAGGAAGTGGGCGTCGTTGGTGGCGATGACGGGGAGTCCCATCTCGGCGCCGAGGGTGAAGATCTGCTCATTGAGGCGCGCCTGACCACCTGAGTCGTGGGCCTGTACCTCGAGGTAGTAGCGATCCTTGAAGACCTCGGCGTACCAGGCGGCGGTGGCGCGGGCCTCTTCCCAGCGGTTGTTCTGGAGGTGCGTGGCGACTTCGCCGGCGAGACAGGCGGAACTCACCACCAGTCCGTCGGAGTACCTGGCGAGGAGTTCCCGGTCGATGCGGGGGCGAGTGTAGAAGCCCTCGGTGTAGCCGAGGGAGGAGAGCTTGATGAGGTTCTGGTAACCGACGCGGTCGCGGGCGAGTATGACGAGGTGGTAGTACGGTCGGATTCCGGGACCTGGGCGGGCCTTCAGTCGTCTGTCGCCGGTGGCGACGTAGGCTTCCATGCCAAGGATCGGGCGCACACCAGCTTTGCGTGCCTTCTCCTGAAACTCCCAGGCGGCGTGCATGTTGCCGTGATCGGTGATCGCGAGCGCCGGCTGTTCCAGCTCCTGGGCCCGTCGGATGAGATCATCGATCCGGTTGGCGCCGTCGAGGAGCGAGTACTCAGAGTGGCAATGCAGGTGCACGAATGACATGTGACCGATAATCTAACTGTGCGCGGTAGTCACAAGCCGCCGATCGATTCGCCCTCACCCAGAGCATAACCCGTTGATGCCAAACACTTTGACCGTTTCTCTGCGCCAGTTGTCCCACGGCGCGATGGCAATCAGCCTGGTTGGCGTTGGCGCATGCACGGACAGCGCCACCGGCGGCGGGACGCCCCCGGTGAGCGCAGCCACGGCGGTGACGCTGAACAACTTCGGGGTGTCGACGGTGACCGGCAGCGGCGGTGTTCGATTCGTGAATCCCGGGAGGTACGCGGTGATTCCGCAGTTCGCAGCGACGCAGGATTTCGCCACGGGGACGCAGCGGGCCACGGTGGCAGACTTCCCGTTCACGATCGGAGGTATCGCGAGCGTGACGGCGCGGATTGAGACGCTGCCCTTCGAGGCGCCGAATCTGAGCGCGGTCGAGGCGTTTCACATGCGGATGCGCAGCATGGAGCGGGCGGAAGAGCCCCGCGCGATCGCGTTCATGCAGGAGTTGGCAAAGCGTCCGCCAGTCAATCTCAGCGTACAGTCGGCACAGGCACAGGTGACTCGCAACTTCCGCGTGTTGTCGGCGTTGACGGGCGGTACGTTCACCACGGTGACGGCGCGGCTGGCGTACACAGGCGACAACATTCTTCTGTATGTGGACAATCAGGCTGTCGTCAGCACAACCTTCACTGACGCGGAGTACGCGTCGTTCGGACGCCAGTTCGATGTCGATCTGTTCCCGATCGATGTGCGCACGTTTGGTCCGACCTCCGATGTGGACGGGAACGGAAAGACGTTCGTGCTCTTCACCCCGATCGTGAATCGCCTGACGCTCACGACGGGGCAGTGCGGTTCGTATGTCGCCGGATTTTTCAACAGCGCCGATCTTTCGGGGAGCGTAAACGGAAACCGCGCCGAGATCTTCTACACGGCGGTACCGGGCGAACCAGCCGGCGGGCCGACGTGTACTCCGCTCAGCCTGAACGTCGTGCGCGTCAGCGCGGCGGCCACTTTCATCCACGAACTGCAGCACATGATCTCGTACAACCAGCATGTTCTGTCGCGGAGCGGATCGAGTGAAGATGTGTGGTTGAACGAGGGGTTGAGTCACATGGCTGAGGAGCTGGGTGGCAAGTTGTATGAAACGCGGTATCCGTGCCCGAACCTGCCGCCCTGTCCGCCGGCGGGCCGCGCCACTACCTCGCAGATCTTCCCCGATTCGGCGCAGGGCTTTCTCCCGCCCAACTTCGGCAACGCGTACGACTTCTTCAGTTCGCGCCTGGAGTACTCGCTCACGTCGCCGACCGGATTTGGTACCACCGAGGAGCGTGGCGTGTCGTGGCTGTTCCTGCGATGGCTGGTGGACCAGAAGGGTGAGGCGCGGCTGACGCAGCTGGTGCAGACGCGCAGCACAGGAACGGCGAACATCGAAGCGGTGGCTGGCGAGGCATTCCCGGTACTCTTCGCCGACTTCCTCGCCGCCACGCTGCTGGATGATTTCCCCGGGGCGACGCCGGGTGAGATTCCAGGCCGGTATCAGTATACGAGCCGAAATCTTCGTGCGATCTATGCGCGACTGAACACGATCGCTGCGGCGCAGTACCCGACCGCGTACCCGTTGGATGTGAACGATCTGCCGGTGACGGCGAAGTTGACGCCTTCGTCGCCGGTGGTGTCGCGCCTGATGAAGCCGGGATCGCTCGATCTCTTTCAGTTCACGTCGACGACCGGCAACACCGGCCTGTCGTTCAAGCCGGCGACGGGGACTTTCCTCGGCTCGTTGAATGCGCAGGTGACGGTCGTGCGGTTGCCGAACTGACGAGCGTACGCGAGCGGCGTGATCGCCGACGGCACCGGTATCCGAGTTGAGGGTGACGCGCCGGGCTGCGGCCGTGTGGCTTGGGCGCGGAGTGCTGTGTGTGCTCGCGCTGGTCATCGGTTTCCTGACGCTGGTGCCGATCGGCCGGTATCTGGCGCGTGCCGCGTACGAGGAGGGGAAGATTCTGGCGCGGCGTCAGTCGATCGATGCGTTGATCGCGGATTCGGGCACCGATGCGATCGTGCGCGCCAAGCTTCGCATCGTACTCGACGCGCGCCGGTTTGCGATCGACTCGCTGGGGCTGCGCGCTGACAGGGAGTTCACGACCTACTCGCGGCTGGATCGCGACACGCTGGTTCTGGTGTTGAGCGCGGCGTATCGCGACTCGCTGGCGTTTCGGACATGGTGGTTTCCGGTCGTCGGCAGCGTGCCGTACAAGGGCTTCTTCGACTTCGCGGCGGGGCGTCGTGAAGCGAAGGCGGTGGACGCGGCGGGCTTTGATGCGGTACTGCGCCCGGCGGCAGCCTTCAGCACACTGGGCTGGTTCAACGATCCCATCCTGCCGACGACGCTGGCGCTCGATACGCTCGAGCTGGCGAACACGGTGATCCACGAGTTGGTGCATACGACGTACTATGCGCCCGGTCAGGCCGTCTTCAATGAAAGCCTGGCCAACTTTGTGGGGTCGCGAGGGGCGGAGCGGTTCTTTCGTGCACGCGGCCAGGAGGCGACGGCAATCGAAGTGGCGCGTCGATGGGACGATGAGCGCATCTTCGGTGAGTTCTGGTCAGGTCTTTACTGGTCGCTCGATTCGGCCTTTGCCGCACACCCGGGCGATCGGGCAGCGAGGCTGACGGCGAGAGATACGGTCTTTACACACGCACGGACTGCGCTGCGCACCTCACTCGCTCCGCGGCTGCGAACGATGGATTCGGCGGCTGTCGCGCGAATCCGGTTGAACACCGCCGCGGTTCTGGCACGCCGAATCTATCTCACCGACCTGCAGCTCTTCGAGGGCGTACTGACGCGATCCAACGGTGATGTACGTGCTGCCATCAAGACGCTTCTCGATCTCGCACGAACCGAACGGTCCGCGCCATACGCTGCCGTGCGACGGTTTCTCGGTGACACGGCCAAGGCACAGCGCTGACGGTCGCTGGTGAAGGCAGCTGTGCGTTGGGTGTCGAGAAGCTCAACGCAGAACCGTTAAACAGCTGGACACAGAAGGGTGGACGCAGAACGGCTTGACGCAGAACGGCTTGACGCAGAGCGGCTTGACGCAGAACGGCTTGACGCAGAACGGCTTGACGCAGCCCCGTATGACCAAGCATTTTTGCCGCTCCGTCGGGTTCAGTGTCTATCGTTCGCCTGTTTTCCTTGGGGGAACAGCTCGCCCAGCGATGCTCCGATCCCAAGGCACTTTACCAAAGCTTTTCAGTTACAAGCCCACGGGAATCGCGGCACACGCCGAGCAGTTCTGCGTCTGCCCTTCTGCGTCCGCTGTTCTGCGTCTGCCGTTCTGTGTCCAGCGGTTCAGACGTCCAGCGTCCAGCGATTCCACGATCAGAATTTCCGCGTCCAGCAGTACTCAGTAGAGCATCCGGCGTCCAGTTCGTTTTTTAAAGAAAGCGATTGCGAAGTGTGGCGCGGACGTCGAGGGTTGGCGTTGGGGACAGGGCTGCGGGAGACACTTCTGAAGGAGGAGCGACAGTGATCTGGACGCGCTGCATTGTGGCGAGGACGCGGTCATCGAGGAAACGCGACTTCTGGTCGAGCGCAAAGTCCGCGCTCCATCGTGAGGCGTGTGCGAACAGCGGATAGCTGACGTGGAGATGTCGCTTTGCGCGGGTGAGTGCGACGTAGAAGAGACGTCGCTCCTCCTCGATCTGGGTCGCTTCCTTGAGCGAACGTGAAGACGGGATCCAACCATCGGCCGCCCAGAGTACGAATACGGCCTCCCACTCCTTGCCCTTCGCCGAATGAATCGTGCTGATGATGAGCGCATCGTCGTCGTCCGTTTCCGGTGCGCGTGCGAGATCGGAGGTCGCCGATGGCGGCTCCAGTGCCAGTGCACTCAGAAATGCCCCGCGGCCGGGGTAGCCGCTCGCAATGTGTTCGAGCTGCACGAGGTCGTTGAGTCGAACCTCGGCGTCATCGAAGCGGTGTCTCAGTATGTCGTCGTAGATGCTACGTACCGATGTGATATCGGCCGCCGGGTGAGCGCCGCTGCTTCCCAACAGTCGATCCATGAGGGCCGTGAGCGCGGCGAGAGTCGTCGCGGCGCGGGAGGGCGCCTGCCAGGTGCGCAGCCCATCCACGCGCCACTGTGCGCTCTCCAATGACGCGATCGCACGTCGCGCCGAGACTTCGCCGATGCCGGGGAGCAGCTGCAGCAGTCGGAACCAGCTCACCTCGTCGCGCGGATTCTCAGCCACCCGGAGAAAGGCGAGTGTGTCCTTGATGTGTGCCGCCTCGAGGAACTTGATGCCGCCCCATTTCTCGAACGGAATGCGTCGCGCCGACAGTTCAATCTCGAGATCAGCGCTCATGTACCCCGCTCGTACCAGCACCGCGATCTGGTCCAGGCGGAGCCCTTCAGTTTCCACGAGTTCGAGGATCCGATCGCAGGTGAACACTGTCTGCGCCTGTTCATCGCGCGTCGGGATCAACCACGGCAGCTCACCAGGGCGATCGTCGATGCTCCGCAACTGTTTGCGATATCCCTCGCTCGCCTGCGCCAGCACCGCGTTGGCCGTCTCGAGGATCGGCTGCGAGCTGCGATAGTTCCGGTCGAGGGTGATCACGGTCGTGTGTTGAAACTGCGCAGGAAAGTCGAGAATGTTGCGGACTGTTGCACCACGAAAGGCGTAAATGCTCTGCGCATCATCGCCGACCACCGTCACGTTGTGGTGCGACAGGCAGAGGCCGCGAAGAATGCGCGACTGCAGCGCGTTCGTATCCTGATACTCGTCCACCAGGACGTGGTCGAACCGGGAGCGAATCTGTTGGCCCAGAGGCTCGGACTCCAGCATCGCTGCCCAGAAGAGGAGCAGGTCGTCGTAGTCAACCAGATTCCGCGCCTGTTTCCGCTCGACATACTCAACAAAGACGCGTCCGATGTCTGGCAGATCGTCAATGTGATTCGGGTAACCCTCACGAAGGAGATCTTCCACCGTCCGGTCGGTATTGATGTGCCGGCTGTAGAGCGTGAGCAGCGTTTCCTTTTTCGGGAACCGCCGTTCACGTGCACCAACGCCCATCGCTGCCCGCGCCAGTTGCATCAGATCTTCAGCGTCGGCCTGATCGAGAATGGTGAAACCGGCCGCGATGCCCGCGTGCTCGCCGAACTGCCGCAGCGTGGCGTGGGCCGTGGCGTGAAAGGTGCCGCCCAGCACACGTCGCCCCGTCTGTCCAGTCAGGCGTTCAACTCGTGCCAGCATCTCGTCGGCGGCGCGGCGAGTGAACGTCAGCAGCAGAATCCGCTCCGCCGGCACGCCGCGCGCAATCAGCGCTGCCACGCGGTGCACCAGCGTGCGAGTCTTGCCCGTCCCGGCGCCAGCGACGATCAACAGCGGCCCGTTTCCGTGCTCGACGGCGGCGCGTTGCTCGGCGTTCAGACCGGCGTGATCGGGCGACGGGGGCGTCGCCGCGTTCGCTGACACTATCCCTTCGACTTCGAGCGGAAGGCGTTGATCATCCATTGCGAAAGATCGACGCGACTGTGCCGCTGCTCCTTCCACGGATCACCGTACATGTGGTAGCCGTTCTGCTCCCAGAAGCCGGGCGCGTCGGCGTTCATGAACTCAAAACCACGCACCCACTTGGCACTCTTCCACAGGTACAGATGCGGAATCACGAGGCGCATCGGCCAGCCGTGATCGGGGGCCAGGTCGATGCCGTCGTGCTTCCACGCCAGCACGTTCTCCGGACGATCGAGGTCAGCGATCGGCAGGTTGGTGGTGAAGTCGGGGTCGGCGTATACCATCACATGGGTCGCCTCGGGACGCGGCTGTGCCAGCTGCAACAGGTGCTGGACGCTCACCCCTTCGAAGTCGTTGTTCAGCCGACTCCAGCGCGTGACACAGTGCATGTCGCAACGGGTAATCTGTCGCGGGAGCGCCTGTATCTCGGCCAGTGAGAGAGACGCGGGTGCATCGCACAGCCCGCGAAACTCGAAGCGCCACGTGAGGGGATCCACGGCTGGCGCGCGCCCGTAGTGGAGTACGGGCCACTTCAGCGTCTCGGACTGCCCGGGGGGCACCCGCACACGGTCAGAAGGGCGAACGTCGATCGTCGGCAACTCGTCGGACATGCAAACTCGTGTCGTGGGTCAGTGCGAACGATAGTACGGGGCGTCCCGGTGGCGTCAGCCAGAGGCCTGTAATTGCGGTGCCGGGAGTAGCCCTTCGAGTGCATCGCGCGACATCGCAGTCGGCGTGAGTGTGAACACCGCGCCGAAAGCCGATGCCACCGCGATCTGCATGCCGGCCAACGACGGCGCCGCGCGCCCCAGTTCCCGACGCGTGCTGGTCATCGTGACGTTCGCAATGCCGCAGGGCACGAACAGGTCGAAGTAGGACAGGTCCGTGTCGACGTTCAGCGCGAATCCGTGCCGCGTGACCCAGTCGCGCGCGTGCACGCCGATCGACGCGATCTTCCGATCCTCGATCCAGACTCCGGTGAATGTGGCCTTGCGCCCCGCCTGGAGCCCAACGCCGCCCAGCGCCACGATCAGCGCCTCTTCCACCTGTCGCAGGTACCAATGCAGGTCCTGCGTATGCTGCTTCAGGTCCACGATCGGATAGCCCACCAGCTGACCGGGCCCGTGAAACGTCGCGTCGCCGCCCCGCTCGATCTCAAATCGCTCGATACCGCGCGCACTCAGCAGCGCTTCGGAGATGTGCAGGTTGTCGCCCTTCGTCGAACGCCCAAGGGTCACCACTGGGGGATGCTCAACCAGCAGCAGCACATCGTCGGGCACTGCGCCGGTGATGCGCGCCGCCGATACTGCCCGCTGGAGCTCGAGCGCCTCGCGAAAGGCGAGATGCCCGAGCTGAACCACCAGCAGGCGGCGCGCACTCACGCGTGAACCATCTTCCCCATCGAGTCGAGCACCGCCTCCGCGATCGCTTCGGACAGCGTCGGGTGTGCATGCATCGCCAGGTCGATCTCTTCCACCGTGAACTCGTTCTCGCGTGCGACGACGATCTCGTGAATGAGTTCGGTCGCGTGAGCGCCAACGATGTGCGCTCCGAGAATCTCACCGTACTTCTCATCGCGAATGATCTTCACGAACCCATCCGTCTCGCCCGACGTGCGCGCGCGGCCGTTGGCGGAAAACGGGAACTTGCCGACCTTGTAGGCCAGCCCTTTGGCCTTCACCTGTTCTTCTGTCATCCCGACCGAGGCAACTTCCGGGTGGCAATAGGTGCAACTCGGGATGTTGCCGTAGTTGACGGGGTGCGTGGGCTGACCGCCGAGCATATCGGCCAGTACATGACCTTCGCGTGATCCCTTGTGCGCCAGCATCTGATTGCCAGCCACATCGCCGATGGCGTAGACGCCCTTGACTGATGTTTCGAATTTGTCGTTGATCGCGATGAAACCGCGATCCGACTTCTTCACGCCGAGCGCCTCGAGGCCAAAGCCTTCGGTGTTCGGAGCTCGGCCGGCGGCCACCAGCACCTTGTCCACCGTGAGCACGCGCGGTTGCCCGCCCGCTTCGAAACTCAGGGTCACGCTATTCGAATCCACCTTGGCGGCGGTGATCTTGGCGCCGGTGACAGACTCGATTCCACGCTTCTTGAAAACGCGCGCCAACTCGGCCGATGCATCGGCATCCTCGATCGGCAGGATTCGCGACGCCACCTCGATCAGCGTGACCTGTGTGCCAAAGGCGTTGAAGACATCGGCGAATTCACAGCCGACGGCGCCCGCGCCAACGACTGCCATCGTCTTCGGCGCCGACGCCAGCACCAGCACGTCGTCGGACGAGAGGACTGTGGTGCGATTGAGTTCGAGCCCCACCTGCGGCAGTCCGCGCACCCGGGATCCGGTCGCGATGACGAGCGCCTTGGTGCAGGTATGCGATTCGAGGCCCCCGTCGGCGTTCTTCACCTCGACCGTGGTCGCGTTGCTGACACGGCCGGAGCCGCGAAGGTACGTCACCTTGTTCTTCTTCAGCAGGAACTCGACGCCCTTGGAGTTCTGCGCGCTCACACCGCGGGAGCGCTTCATCGCCGGACCGTAGTCGAAGCTGATCTCACCGGTCGTGATGCCGTGCTCCGCCGCGTGTTTCACCTTGATGGCGAGCGACGCACTCTCGAGGAGCGACTTGGCGGGAATACAGCCCCAGATTACACAGGTTCCGCCGAGCGCCTCCCGCTCGATGACGGCGACCTGCAGGCCGAGCTGCGCGCTTCGAATGGCGCAAACGTACCCGGCGGGGCCGCCGCCGAGGATGATGACGTCGAATGATGCCATGATGATCTCTGATGGAAAATTAGTAAACGAGCATCAGCGGGTTCTCGATCAGGCGGCGCAGCGTCTGCAGGAACTGTGCGCCGAGTGCGCCATCGATCACTCGATGATCGCAACTCATCGTCACCCGCATGCGCTTCCGGACCGCAATCTGTCCGTCGACGACCACCGCCTTGTCCTCGACCGCGCCCACCGCCAGGATGGCGGCCTCGGGCGGATTGATGATCGCGGTGAACTCGTCGATCCCCAGCATCCCGAGGTTCGAGACGGACATGGTTGCACCGGTATACTCGTGCGGCGCCAGCTTGCGCTCGCGGGCGCGCTTGGCCAGTTCACGCGATTCCTGGCTGATCTGCGACAGCCCCTTGGTGTTCGCGTCGAAGATCACCGGCGTGATCAGTCCTTCGGGAATTGCAACCGCCATCCCGACGTGGATGCGATGATGCGCGCGGATCTTGTCGCCCATCCAGTGCGAGTTCACTTCCGGGTGTCGCGTGAGTGCGACGGCGACCGCCTTCAGGATGATGTCGTTGACACTCACCTTGAACTCGGGACCGATCGCCGCCATCGCCGTTCGCATGTCGGTGACTCGCGCCAGATCGAACTCGGCCGAGAGATAGAAAGTCGGCACCGGACCGATCGATTCGGCGAGGCGGCGCGCGATCGTCTTGCGAATCTGCGTCAACGGCAGATCGGTGAAGTCGGCGGCGGATTCATCGGCGGCGCTCGGACGTGCACCAGCGAGCAGCGCCGCACCGGCGGACATCGCCTCTTCCACGTCCCGCTTGATGATACGTCCGCCCGGGCCCGATCCGCGCACCTGCGCGATATCCAGACCGCGTTCACTCGCCATGCGTCGCGCGAGCGGGGATGCGAGGTGTCGAGACCCAGCTTCGCCGGCGTGGACCGCCTGCTCTGACGCGTGATGGTCCATTGCCGGCATCGCGGTCCGTGGTGCAGCCGATGGTGCCCCGGGTGCCGACGGGGCTGCGGGAGGCGCTATCGGTGCCGTCGCTGCGGCCGGCGCCAAAGCAGAAGGCGCTGGTGCAGAAGACGCTGGGGCAGAAGGCGCTGGTGCAGAAGGCGCTGGTGCAGATGGTGTTGGTGCAGATGGTGTTGGCGCGGACGGCGGAGACGGCGCCGCCGGAGCTGCGCCCGCGATCATCGCCGCGATGTCTTCGTCCAGCGCCGCGATCACCCCGATGAGCTGTCCAACCGGTGTCGTCGCTCCCTCGGGCACCAAATGGGCGCGCAGGACACCGTCACCGCGCGCCACCAGCTCCATGATCGCCTTGTCCGTCTCGACTTCGGCCAGAACGTCGCCGGCCTTCACCGCGTCGCCCTCGTTCTTGTTCCACTTCACGAGACGCCCCTCTTCCATCGTTGGAGAGAGCGCTTCCATCATCACCTTGGTAGGCATCGTAAGGATTCCGGCGGAGTGGGATCAGTCGAGATAGAGCGCGCGGCGGACCGCGGCGATGGTCTTCGGCATATCGGCCTTGGCTGCCTTTTCCAGCCCCTTGGCATATGGCATCGGCGCGTCTGCCTGCGTGACACGAATCACCGGTGAGTCGAGATCGTCAAAGCATTCGCGCTGCACCAGATCGGCGATCTGGGCGCCGACGCCGGCGAAGTACCACCCCTCTTCGAGCACGACGCATCGGTTGGTCTTTCGCACGCTGTCGATGATCGCGCGCTCGTCCAGCGGACGAATGCTCCGCAGATCCACGACTTCGACCGTGATGCCATCCTTCGCCATCTGTTCAGCGGTGGCCAGCGCCACCAGGACCTGCTTGCCCCACGTGACGATGGTGACGTGCTCGCCCCGTCGCTTCACCTCGGCGACGCCGATCGGCACGATGTACTCGCCGTCCGGCACTTCACCCTTGTTGTTGTACAGCATCTCCCCTTCCAGCACACACACCGGATTGTCGTCGCGGATCGCAGCCTTGAGCAATCCCTTCGCATCGTATGGCGTACCCGGCGCCACCACCTTCAGCCCCGGGATGTGCGCGAGCCAGCTCTCCCACGCCTGACTGTGCTGTGCGCCGAGCTGCAGTGCGGCGCCGTTCGGGCCGCGGAACACCATCGGGATGTTGAACTGACCGCCCGACATGTACAACATCTTGGCGGCAGTATTCACCACCTGATCGAGCGCCAGCAGCGCGAAATTCCACGTCATGAACTCGATGATCGGACGCAACCCGACCATTGCAGCGCCCACGCCAACACCGGCAAAACCAAGTTCGGTGATCGGCGTGTCCACGACGCGCATCTCGCCAAACTCCTGCAGCAGCCCCTTCGACACCTTGTAGGCGCCCTGATACACGCCCACCTCTTCGCCCATCAGGAAGACGCGCGCATCGCGCTGCATCTCTTCACGGAGCGCCTGATTGAGCGCGTCACGATATGTGATGATCGCCATCGGTCAGCTCCACGCCCCGGCAGACACGCCGGTGTCACTGGTGGTATCCACGTACACATCTTCCATCAGCGCAGCCAGTGGTGGTTCGGGACTCGCCTCGGCAAAGTCCCACGCGTCCTGGACGATCGCCTTGATCTCCACATCCATCTCCTGCATCACCTGCTCGGTGAGCGTGCCGCGCGATTCCATGTGCGCTCGCAGCAGCGCGATCGGATCGCGCTTCAGGTACTCGTCCAACTCGGCCTTGCTGCGATACGTGCCGCTGGCGGCGTCGGACATCGAGTGACCCATGAAACGATAGGTGCGCATCTCGAGGAGCGTCGGGCTCTGCTGGGTGCGCGCGCGGGTCACCGCTTCCTCGATCGCAGTCCGCACGGCCAGCACATCCTGACCGTCGACCACACCGCGGTGCATGTCGTAGCTGCCGGCGCGCTGATAGATGTCGTTGATCGCAGAGGCGCGTTCGACTGACGTGCCCATGCCATAGCGGTTGTTCTCGATGATGAAGATCACCGGCAGCTTCCAGAGAGCAGCCATGTTCAGCGACTCATGGAATGCGCCGTTGTTCACCGCCGCTTCACCAAAGAAGCAGGCGATGCACTGATCGCCGCCGCGATACTTGATCGCGAACCCGACGCCGGTGGCGATCGGCAGATGGCCGCCAACGATGCCGTGTCCGCCAAGGAAGCCGAGGGACTTGTCGAACATGTGCATCGAGCCGCCCTTCCCACCCGCGCATCCGTCGACGCGCCCGAACAACTCGGCCATCACAGCGCGAGGAGTGATTCCGCGTGCCAGCGCCTGCCCGTGATCGCGATAGGTCGTGATCATGTAGTCGTCGGGCCGAAGATGGCTGAGCGTGCCGGTGCTGACTGCTTCCTGCCCGATGTAGAGGTGACAGAAGCCGCCGATGCGTCCGATCGCGTACGCCTCGGCGCACCGCTCCTCGAAGCGGCGCTGCAGCAGCATGGAGCGGAGCAACGAGAGGTGGAGTGTGCGTTCCGCGTCCAGATCCGGCGCGGAGACGGCGGGCGTCGGCGATGCTTTCGCCGTTGAGGTGCGCTTGGCCATGAGTGATTGCGACAGTGGGTTGAACGACGAAGTCACGACGCCGCACGGCGGCGTGATATCTCGACGCTCCCTACTGTGAGCGACGCAAGGCACAGCTGTCGGTCGGGCGCCGCGACTACTCCGCAGCGCTGACCGGACCTTCAACAGCGACTAGCTGACCGTGGCGGCCTGCACCTGCTCCCAGGCGTGATACGACGACCGCACCAGGGGTCCACTTTCCACGTGCCGGAATCCGAGCGACATACCGACCTCGTACAGGTATCGGAACTCATCCGGCGTATAGTAACGGTCGAGCGTGATGTGACTCTCCGACGGCTGCAGGTACTGTCCCAGCGTGAGGATGTCGACATCCACCACGCGCAGGTCCTTCATGACTTCGATGACCTCTTCGATCGTCTCGCTCATGCCAAGGATCATTCCTGACTTGGTCAGGATATCCGGCGCGTACGCCTTGGCGATGCGGAAGATGTCCATCACCCGCTCATAACGACCACCAGGGCGAGCCTTCTTGAACAACCGCGGCACCGTCTCGGTGTTGTGATTGTAGATCTCAGGGCGTGCATCCAGCACGTGCTCGATCGCCGTCCTCTCACCCTGGAAATCGGGGACCAGCACCTCGACCGAGCACCCGGGCACCTTCTCGTGAATGAGCCGGATCGTCTCGTGAAAGTGATGCGAGCCGAAGTCGGGCAGGTCGTCGCGATTCACGGAGGTGATCACGGCGTGGCGGAGGCCCATCGCGGCGACAGCGCTCGCGACCTTCTCCGGCTCGGCCAGATCGGTGCTCGGAGGACGACCGTGTGACACGGCGCAATAGGCACAGTTTCGCGTGCAGACGTCGCCCAGGATCATGAACGTCGCGGTGCCGTGGTCCCAGCACTCGCCGATGTTCGGGCAGCGGGCCTCTTCGCAGACGGTGTGCAGGCCCAGTTCCCGCATCATGCCCTTGATCCGCAGATAGTTCTCGCCGCCGGGCGCTTTCACCTTGAGCCAACTCGGCTTGCGCTCCGGGAGGGGCTCAGCCCGGTGGCGGCCGAGGATCTGATACAGCTGATCTTCCATGACGCGACATCCATGGACAGGGCTCGGCACGGAGCGGGAGCGGCGACAGTCCGTCGCTCTACCACCCTCGGGCCAAACGGCAGTCCGGTGTGAAGGAGAAGTTAAAGTAGGGAGAAAGGGAGCGGAAGTCGTAGTAACCTGTTAACCCACATCGATAGGTTATGGCCCTTCCTCTCCGCTTTATCGCCACGTCTCAGGAAAACCGTAACGGGCTGAACAGGGTTGCAGCGGTTGGTTGTGTCAGTCCCGCGACCGCCGCCGACACCAGAGCGCCCGTCATCGGGCCAAGGAGGATCCCGTTCCTGCCGTGGCCGGTCGCGTAGACAACCGAGGGGAACTCCGCGTCGGCGCCGATGATCGGAAGGCCATCGGAGGTCATCGGACGCAGGCCCGCCCACGTGCTGAGCATGCCGGCGGTGCCGAGCGATGGGAGAATGGCCGCCGCCAGCGCGCGGACCCGTTCGGCTCCCTCCGCCGTGTGTGTGGCATCGAAACCGGTGTGCTCCTCGGTGGCCCCGATGATGGTGCGTCCGTCGCCACGCGGAATGGCGTAGCCGTCGCCGGACATCACCACGTGCCGAAGGGCCTTGCTGGCGACCGACATCAGCTGCCCTTTTACCGGTGTGACCGGGAGGTGCATGGGCACTCCGATCAGCGCGCCCGACCAGGCGCCGCAGGCGACCACCACGCGCATCGCGGAGATCGTGCTCCCATCGGCGATCGCGATCGTCACTCCGTCGGCGCTGCGGCCAGTGGTGATCGCTCCGGCGGTCTGGGGAATGATTCGCAGGCGAACGTGTTTGCCCACCGCGTGCTTGAGCGCCTTCAGCAGAACCAGCGGATTCACGGCTCCGTCGTGCCGGAATCTGAGCGCACCCTGAGCGTGGCTGAGCTGAGGTTCGAGTGCCGTCAGGGCGCGAGCGTCCAGCCACTCGGCGCTGGCCGAGGCGAGTGACTGCAGCCGCTCGGCCTCGTGGATGGATGTTGCAAGTTCGAGAATCCCGTCGCGGTTAAGTGGAATCGCGACACCCGTGCGCTCCGACAGGCCGGCGACGAAGGCGGGCCAGAGGTCGCGGGCTTCGCGCATCAGCGCCTGTGTCGAGGCGTCCGGGAATCCGTGCCCGGTATCGAGAATTCCCCCTGCGGCGGGCGAGGCTTCCCCGGCGCGGGCGTCGCTGATCAGGACCACATCCAGCCCCGCGTCGGCGAGGGCTAACGCGGAGCAGAGGCCTGCCACGCCGGCGCCGATGACGGCGACGTCACCTGTGGTCCGGGTCATCGAGTCGCTAGGCTATTGGGCATCGGAGAGACATTCGTACGCTGCGAAACTCCCGGCGGCGTGAGGCCGTAGAGCAGGCAGGACTTCCCGGAGGGGGATGAAATGCTGAAGACAATCTTCACAATTGGTGTGCTCGCGCTGCTTGGATTATTCGCGTTGAAGCTGATCGGCGTGCTGTTTTTTCCGTTGATTGGGCTGGCGGTCAAGATTCTGCTGATCGGCGCGGTCGTTTATGGCGTGATGCTGGTGGTCGCCCCTGGTGCGGCGCGTCGTCTTCGGGACAAGGTAAATTCGCCGCGCACGTACTGACGCCCGGCACTGGGAATGGACGAAGCGGACCACCTGGGGTCCGTTTCGTATTTCCGGGCTTCCGGACTCGTCGCTTACGGCTCACCTTGCCCGATACGCAGCCAACCCCCGATCGATGGCGTCGAGAGTACCCTGTGCCGATGAGCTCCAACCGTACTGCGCGGCCCGCGCTGCGCCGGCGCGCACCAATCGTGTGCGGAGCGCGTCGTCGTCGAGTACCCGCGAGATCTGTGTGGCAAGCGCCTGTGGATCGTCGGGGGGGAAGAAGAGCGCCGCATCACCGCCAACTTCAGGCATCGTACTCGCCGCCGCGCAGATCACCACACCGCCTGCGGTCATCGCTTCCAGCACAGGCAAGCCAAACCCCTCGTATCGCGACGGAAAGACGAGGGTTGCCGCGCGCGCGTAGAGCGCGCCGAGCTGTTCGTCGGTGACAAATCCGGCGAGTCGCATATAGGGTGGGAGTGCATCGCCCTGCCTGACGCCGTGCACACCGCGCGGCCCGCAGAGCACCAGCGGCACCGTGCGTCCCTCCAGCGCGAGGCGTTGCATGGCCGCGTAGAGCACGTCGAGATTCTTGCGTGGCTCCTGCGATCCAACCGCCAGCAGAAACGGCCCGGTGACCTCCAGCGACGAAAGGATCGGGTCGGCCAGCGAGACATCGGGTGATCTGAATTCGTCGGCGGCGTGCGGAACGACGGAGAGTCGTGCACGGTCGAGGCCAAACGTCGTCGCAATCTCGTCGGCCGACTGCGTCGCGCCGGTGATCAGGTGATCGGCGCTTGCGATCGTGCGCGTGTATCGCGTTCTGGCACGGAAGCGCTTGTAGAACTTCCACCATCGGCCGTCCAGCTGCAGCATCGGGAAAAGGTCGTGCACCGTCGCCACGATGGCGCCTGTGTGCGGACGGTGTGATACGAAATTGCAGGGGTACCACGCCGCGTCGCAGTCCGTTGTCGCCATCGCGCTGGCGGGGAGGATCGTGCTGCGTTCCATCACATGCGGGAGTCTGGTCAGCTGTTCAGTGAGCGGCCCGACATCAGCGGCGTTCTTCGCAAAGATGGTGTAGCGAAGCTCCGGGCGAAGGACCGGCATCGCCGACAGCAGGCTGCGGGCGTAGCGCCCCATTCCACGCAGATTCCGCGTGATCGCGATCGCTTCGACGGCGAGGTGCATTGCGGCGGTGGCGTGGATGGCGTTATTCGCGACCACGAACGAGCGGTGCACCGGCGGCCGGACGATACTCGCGCAGATAGAGATTCAGCGATCCGATCGGAAGCGACGATTTCATCTGAATCATCGCCCGTGTCGAATCGTCGGCCAGCCACACCTGCGCCTTGCCCCCTTCGCTGAACAATCCCTTGGTCTTGATGATCGGTTGAATGACGATGGTGTTGAATTCACCGGCAGGCACGCGGATCCGTTCCTTCCGCAGGACAATGATGCGGACCGGATTTCGATCGGGTCGGAAGTAGCGATTGAAGTCGTAGGTGCGGCCGACTTCGAGAGGCACGCGGCGAACGAAGTACAGAAAGCTGCCGTCGTCGAGTGGGTCGGAGAGCCCTGGCTCTTCCGGCTGCTGGTCCTGCGAGAACGTTCGACGTTCGGGAAAGAACTCGAAGTTTCGCTCGCGATCCTTCGTGCCCTCCGACAGGTCCTGACGGTGTCGCAACGAGACGAATCGCGCGGTATCGATCCAGCTCTCGAGCATGTCGTCGACCTTGTAGAAAAACGTGCCCCCTCTCACCACGAATCGCACGTGGAGCGCCTGGATACCGCGAATGGATTGGTAATCCACCGCTTCCATGAATCCGCTGCCGACCCTGATGGCGCTGAACTTGACGTCGTACACGAGCCGTTCGCCGATGGCCGGCACGGTGCGGCGCGTCTCGGTGCCTGGCGGCGACTGTGTGGTCTCCTGAGGCGCGGCTGTGCGTGATGCCGCGCGGCCAGCCACAGCCACCAGCGTGACGAAAACCGCAGCGACCTTCACGCGTGTGAGGAGCACGAGTCAGGGCGGCGGTGAGGTGCGCGGCTACAGCGCTGTGGCGTCGCCAGATGGAGGCGTCGGCGTGCGGCTTTCGCCGCTCTCGATACCACCGGAATTCGCGCCATTGGAGTCGGAGGCTCCCGGCGAGCGTCCGCCACGACGGCGCCGGCGTGGCCGCCGCTTTCGCCGCGTCGCTTCGCCGCCGCCATCCCCATCATTGGACACGTTGTCCGCGCCACTCGAGTTCTCGCCGTCGTCGTCGCTATCGTCGTCCGCGTCGTCGTCGCGCGATCCGGCGTCGCGCGCGTCGTCGTCCGGCCGATCGCCTGCGTCCGACGTGGTCGCGTCCGAGTCGGCCGCCCCACGATCGCGTCGTGAGCGCCGACGGCGGCGGCGCGTACGCTTCTCCGGTGACCCCTCCGCCGTCGGCTCGGCGCTCACGTCGAGCGCACCATCCACAGCTGGCGAAGCGGGCAGGAGGAACTCATCCGACGCGGTTTCGCCAGTCGGTCCAGGTGCTGGGGCGGTCGCATCCGCTGGTGCCTGGCGGGGCGGACGACCGCTCCGCGCCGGACGCTCCGAACGATCCTCGCCCTCGCCCTCGGGCCGGTCGGGTCGCTCGGGTCGGTCAGACCGCTCGGGTCGCGCCGGGCGTTCGCCGCGGGGTGGCCGGGGTGGCCGCGCCGCCTTGTCCGATTCGGGCGAACGCTCATCGTCGCGAGGTGGGCGAGCTTCGCGTTGCGGGCGAGCCTCGGTCTCCTGTCGCGGGCCGCGTTCCGGGCGGGCGCTCCGCTCCGGCCGAGTGGAGCGCGGAGGCGGCGCAGCGCTACGCGCACTCCGGTCGACCGGCGCAGCGGGGGCGGTGGTCACGTCGCTTCGTGACTGGGGCGCATCGACGGCAGCGCTGCGCGACCCAGGCACCGGCCTCGCGGTACCCTTGGCGGCGCGGGCCCAGTGGAACAGGGCGACGACGTCGGGCCACCCGCGACGGCGAGATGCACGCTGCCGCACATCGTAGCGCGGCGCGAACTCCACGTTCTCGATGCGCCGTGCGAACGGCGTCACGTTAAGGGCAAAGTCGATGTTGGCCGCCCAGCCCTCACCGGCGCACACCGGCCTGTTCCCCAACGCCTTGAGCAGGTCGCGGAGCACCGAGATGCGCACCAATCGGTAGCCCGTGAACGGATCGTCGATGGCGGGCAGGCGAACGAACGGCTTCACCGCCCATCGGCCCCAACGGCGAAGCCGGCGCTCGTTGATCGGGGTGGCGTCGGAAATTGTGCGATGGACCGCGACCAGATCGGCACCGCCTTCGAATCGCTTCACCAGTTCCGGAAGATGCTCCGGCGATTCGGTGAAGTCTCCCTGCAACAGGACCATCGCATCGCGCCGCGCGTATTCGTCATCCGCCGCCACATGTCGGACCAGCGCGTCGATGCTTCCGGCATAGCCGCGATGCGTGGTTCCTCGGAGGACCGTGAGGGGCATCACCGACTGATATGGCTCAAGCACCTCACTCGATCCGTCGCTGCTGGCGTCGTCGTACACCACCACGTCGTACTCGCGCGAGAAGCCTTGCAGCACCGTTCGCAGCCGCCAGAGCAGGACGCCGATCGTGGTGGCTTCGTTGTGGACCGGAATACAGATGCGAAGCACGTCGGACGGGTCGGCGGGAACGTGAGGTGAACCGTTCAAGCTAACGGGCGGGGTTCGCGGGGGCACCCTGTCAGCGCTCTCAGGCGGGGAAGGCTGACCGCCCGTCGCCCCCAGGCGCTGTTGCGCACGGCTGGCCACCGGCGTCGATCCAGTGTAGGCGATTTGAAGGCGATACTCTCGAGAGTGGTTGAGCGATGGGATGAAGGCGCAGGTTCTTGCACTGATCACTCATGCACGGAGAACGCGACGGATGATCCAGGCTGACCTTCGACACACACTGACGCGCGACGACGCGCAACTGGCGTTGCATCTGGTGGCGCGCGAGTCGGGACGCGAGCTGGCCGCGGCAGAGGAGGCGTTGCAGCACGAGGGCATCGATTCCCTCCTGGACGATACACGACTGCTGATGGCGCTCACGGCAGACTCGCGCGGGGCGCACGCCTCGCTCCCGCTCTTCGTCTATGTGGTGGTGCGTCATTCGCTGCGGGATCTGGGCGAAGGGGAGCGCGCTGTCGCCGACTACGTCTCGAGTGTCGTGGTGCATTTCGCGCATCACGGGCGAGCCTGCCGGATTGCCGAGCACGACGATGCGACGTACGACACACTGGGTGCGCTGCTGTCTGACGCCGCTGCGGGCGACGCCAGTCGCTCCTTTCTCGTTCGGCAGCATCTGGCCAACTACGCCCTCTGGCTGAGTGGACTGTTCCCGGAGCATGTCACGATGCGAAAGTGGCGTCGCGGCGGTCCGGATCTGTCGTACTACGATGAGATGGGGAAGCAGGGTTTTCTGTTGGCCGCCGAGCATCGGATGGCAGACAGCACGGGGTTGCGGCCGCTGTTTACGAGGGCGGCGGGGGAGTTCCCGCTCATTCGTCAGGCGCTCAATCGCGTGAGTGATCGGCTGATGTTTCCCGGGCAGCACTCGCCGGAGCGACTGATGCGGCAGGTGGCAGACGAGGTACGGTGGAAGCTCGCGTCGTAATCGGCTCGGCGACGGGCGCACGAATTCTGTCGCGAATTCTGTCACGAGTTCGGTCACGACTGCTCGCAGGGCGGTTGCGGCGGCACTGAGCGCCGGGGTACTCTGGCCACAGGCTGCAGTCACCCCTCTCCCCTCAGCATCGCTCCCGTGTCGTCGTTCAACGAATCTTCCTCGTCTCGCCGCCAGCTGGCGGAGATGAAGCAGACGCTGGCCCTCGCCCGTGTGGCCCGTGATGACGTCCGCGCGGCGCATGCGGCGTCGCAGAAGCGGCTGGATGTGGCGCGGACCGAACTGGCGACGATTCTGCGCCGCGGCGAACTGGCGCGGCAGATCGACGATGCGGAGACCGTCGCGGTGGCGAAGCGATTTGCCGAGGCGCAGCGCAACACGCTCGCCGTTCTGGAGCGCAAGGTGGCGGTGCAGCACGACGAGCTCGTGCTGACGGAGCGGACGGTCAGCGAGATGGAGGGGGAACTGCGCGCCGTCACCGGCATCGGTCCGGCGCCCGACGCCGAGCTGCCGGCTTCCGACGCGCCGGGCACCGCGACCAGCGATCCGACCATCGATGCCGCCGACTATCGCACGCTGGATTCGGCCGCGCGGGCGCAGGCCGCCGACGAGCGGCTGGCTGCGCTGAAACGCCGCATGGGTCGCAGCTGATGCGCTGGGGCGCGTTCGCAGTCGCGACGCTGGGCGCGCTGCAAGTAAGCGCGCAAGCCACGACCGATCAGTCGCCGCTCAGTCGTTGTCTCGGGCAACGCATCACGAAGATCCTGATTGAACCGGTCGGCCCCCAGTTCTCCGGGCCATCGTCATCGTCCAGGGTCGTCACCGGACTGCTGCAAAAGTTTCACGTCGCGAGTCGCCGCCGCGTGATTCGCGAGTTCGTGCAGATGCGAGAGGGGGAAATCTGCACCGAGCTGAAACGCCGCGAAACGGAGCGTGTGCTGCGTGCGCAGTGGTTCATTCAGGATGCGAAGGTGTTGGTGTATCCGGACCGCGACGGCGTGCAGCTGATCGTGACCACGGTCGACGACGTGGCGATCCTCGGTGGCGCCTCCGCGCGTGGCACATCCCTTACCGCATTGAACGTGGGCAGCTCCAATCTGATGGGGCGCGGGTTGTTCATCGAGACCGGGTGGCGCGACAACGGCGCGCTTCGCGATGGGCGCTCGATCCAGTTGCGATCGGCGATCACCTTCGGGCGTCCGATTCAGTCCATCTTCAACTGGAGTCGGGGAGGACTGGGGGGACGCGCCGATGCAGAGCTTCGCTACCCATTCATCACCGACCTGCAACGATTTGCGTTTCGCGCGTTGGTGGGGCGTGACGATGACTTTGTGCAGTTCGTGCGCGATACCGGCTCACAACCGCTGCAGCAGCTGACTCGCGGGTTCGGCTCGTTGGGTGGCGTGGCGCGGATTGGCCAGCCGGGCGCGCTGCTGTTGGCTGGCGCTTCGCTCAGCTATGACGACGAGAGTATCGGCGGTGCGGTCGTGGTGAGCGACAGCGGTTCTCTCCCATTTCTGGAGACGCTTCCGCGCAGTCCTGCTCCGCCGCAGAATGCCACGCGTGCGAACCTGCTCTTCGGTGGTCGTGTCATGCGATTCCTGCCGGTGGAGGGGTTCGATGCGTTGACTGGTGTGCAGGATCTTCGCATCGGCGTGCAGTTTGGTGGTCAGTTTGGCCGACCGCTCAAACTCCGCGGCATCACGACCGCCGACTTCTTCGTCTCGGGGGACATTTACGCGGGGTGGGGCACGCCGAAGTTCTTCGTCGGTTCCGAGTGGGTGTTTTCAGGGCGAAAGGGGCAGCAGAACGGCTGGGATGGCCGCCTCGTGAGCGGTCGGGCGGCGATGTACGTCAAGCCGGCCAGGCGCACCACCTCGATCGCGTCGGTGGAGTTCACCGGTGGCAACGATGTGCGCGTTCCGTTTCAGGTGCCGCTGGCCGGGAGCCGCTATGGAGTGCGCGGCTTCGAGCGATCGCGTGATGGCGGCGAAAGCCGCGTTGTCATGCGAGCGGAGCAGCGGCAGGCGATCGGTAGCCCGTGGGGCTTTGCCGACGTCGGCGCGGCCGTGTTCAGTGAAACGGGGCGACTCTGGGCGGGGAGCGCGCCGTTCGGTGTGACCACACCGTGGCGGTCGTCGATCGGGGCAGGGGTGCTGTTTGCGATTCCACCGCGCTCGCGCCGACTTTATCGCTTTGATGTGGCATACGGGTTGAACCCGGATCGACGATCGAGTCGTTTCGAGTATCGGCTGACCTCGGGCAACTTCACGCGGAACTTCTGGGAAGATCCGGGTGAGTCGCGTCGCGCCCGCGAACGGTCGCTGATCACCAACCTGTTCGCGTTCTGATCGCGAACTGTGTCGCGTGTCGCGTGTCGCGCGTGTCGCGCGTGAGTGCGTGAGTGCGTGGGTGCGGTGGGCCGGTCGCGTCAGCGAAACGACCGCCACCTCCGCACCGGACTCCCCCGGTCAGGCGTCCGGTACGCTTCTCGTCAATCGCCGGAGCAGCGGTACGCAGAGCAACATGCACAGGCCGGCGACCCACGCCGTGGCGGTGGGGATCGTGAAGAACGTCGCCCGACTTGGGATCTCCACGATCAGTCCGGCCAGGAACCCTCCGAGAAAATTCGCCGCCGAAATGGCCAGAAACCACGTACCCATCAGCAGCGAGACAAACTGCACCGGCGCCACTTTCGTCACGTAGCTGAGGCCAACGGGATACAGCGCAATCTCGCCGAGGCTATGACAGAAATACGCTCCCACCAGCCAGAGCGGTGACACTTTCGAACCAGCGTCGACCTCGCGACCGGCGAAGATCAGCAGAAAGAATCCGAGCCCAGCGAGGAAGAGTCCGAACACCATCTTCATGCTCGTGGCGGGTTCCCTTCCACGCTTCTGCAACCAGAGCCAGAACCATCCGGCGAACGGTCCGATCAGGATGATGCAGAGCGGTTGCACACTCTGGAACCAGCTGGCCGGAATACGATCGAGACCGAACCACGACGCGCCCTGTGTGAGGTCCGTATCGCGATCGGCAAACAGGGTGAGTGAACTTCCGGCCTGTTCGAACACGAGCCAGAAGAAGACCACGAAGAACGACACCAGCACCAGCGCCCAGACGCGGTCGCGCTCCTCGCCGCGCGTGCCCAGCACTGCGACGGTGAACGCGGCGCCGATGATCACGCCGTACGCCAGCGACATCGCGCCGGAGAGCGAGAACACCCAGGCGGGAACGCCGATCGTCAGCCACGTCTGAATCGACGCAAGCGTCGCAACGAGTGCCCCGCCAGCGGCACCGACCGCGGCGTTGCGACCGTACGACGGGATGCCAAGCTCACCGATCTCCGCGGCAGTTTCAGCGTCGCGCAGATGCTGCGGTGCCATCCCGATGCCGGGCAGATATTTATCGCGGCCGAGGAGGTAGACGATCAATCCGAGCACCATGCCCACGCCGGCCGCACCAAAGCCCATGTGCCATCCGAAGCGTTCATCCTCGGCGAGGAATCCGCAGACCAGTGGTGCCAGAAAGGCGCCGAAGTTGAAGCAGCTGTAGAAGATCGTGAATCCCGCGTCGCGGCGCGGGTCCCCATCGGCGTACAACTGCCCAACCATCGTCGAGACATTGGGCTTGAAGAAGCCGGTGCCGATCACCACCGCGATCAGGCCGGTGTAGAAGAACGTCATGCCCTCGACGGCCATCAGAAAGTGACCGATGGCAATGATGACGCCGCCGATCACGAGGGAGCGTCGCGTGCCGATGAAGCGATCGGCGAGATATCCACCGATCATCGGTGTGAGGTAGACGGCCCCGGTGTAGGCGCCGTACAGCCGCGAGGCATCCTGCCCACTCCAATGCAACGCCTTCGTGAGGTACAACACGAGGATGGCGCGCATGCCGTAGTACGAAAAGCGCTCCCACATTTCGGCGGCCGCCAGCAGGCCAAGGCCGCGCGGATGGCCGAAGAAGCCACGATCACCCGATGCAACGGATGCAGAATCAGACCCAGATGATGCAGCGGCCACGGAGGTCAGGGTGCGGGTGATGTTGCGCGTCGACGGCTGCGCAGCGCGGCAGCTGGCAGGAAGAATTCGCGTGCACCCGCCGGTTGCTTGAGGCAGGCAGCCCAGTGCCCGGGCGCCTTCTCCTCGAGTGCAGGCACCGTCTGCGTACACGCGACGTCTTTGTCTGGGTGAAAACAGCGCGGATGAAACACGCACCCACTCGGCGGATTGGCTGGCGAGGGTGGGTCTCCCTCGAGCACGATGCGATCGCGCGGTGCGAGTGGGTCGGGAAGCGGAATCGCTGAGAGCAGCGCCTGCGTGTACGGCATCCGCGGTGATGCAAAGAGCGTCTCGGTTTCCGCCAGTTCGACGATGCGACCCAGATACATCACCGCGACGCGCGTGGCCAGATGCTCCACCACCCCAAGATCATGGGCAATGAAGAGGTATGTGAGGCCTCGGTCGCGCTGCAGGTCCTGCAGGAGGTTGATCACCTGCGCCTGCACCGAAACGTCGAGCGCCGACACCGGTTCATCGAGAACGATGAACTTCGGTTCCACCGCCAGAGCACGCGCGATACCGACGCGCTGACGTTGACCACCGGAAAACTCGTGTGGAAACCGGCGCGCCCACTCGGGTCGCAAACCAACCTCTTCCAGCAGCGACTGCACTCGACGATCGGCGGCGGCGCCTTCGGCGAGCCGATGAATGATCAGCCCTTCCTTCACCGTGTCGCCGATCGTCATGCGTGGATTGAGCGACGCGTACGGGTCCTGAAAAACCAGCTGGATATGGCGCCGCATCCGTCGCAGCGCGGCACCCTGCAGTGTGGAGAGGTCCACCCCATCAAAGGTGATCTGACCGCTGGTGGGTTCGATCAGGCGCAGAATGCAGCGGCCTGTGGTGGTCTTGCCGCACCCGGATTCGCCCACCACGGCCAGCGTCTCACCAGCCGCCACATCGAACGACACGTCGGTCACCGCGCGCACACTCCCCAGCACACGATTGAGAATCCCGCCACGAATCGGAAACGACTTCGAGAGCGCAGATACGCGAAGCAGCGGTGCGCTCACGCGTGGACCTCTGCGCCCGTCGCGACCCGGTGACTCGGTTCCGACACCAGATGGCAGCGTGATGTGCGACCACCGCCCAACTGGTGCAACGGTGGCGCTTCAGTGGTGCAGCGGCTCCACATGTGCGCGCAGCGATCGGCGAAACGGCATCCGGATGGCCACGCCCCGGGTGGCGGCACCGTCCCCGGAATTGTGGTGAGCCGCTCGCGTCGTGTTCCCGCGCGCGGCATCGCTGCCAGCAACCCCTGTGTATACGGGTGTTGCGGCGACGCGAAAAGTTCGGCCACTGGCGCCTCTTCCACGATCTGTCCGGCGTACATCACGGCGACGCGCTGCGCCGACTCGGCGACGACACCGAGATCGTGGGTGATCAGGAGCATCGATGCGCCGCGCGCGCGCTGTGCTTCGCGCAACAGATCCAGAATTTGCGCCTGAATCGTGACATCCAGCGCCGTCGTCGGCTCGTCGGCGATGAGGAGCGACGGATTCAGGATCAGCGCCATCGCGATCATCACCCGCTGTCGCATGCCGCCCGAGAGCTGATGCGGATATTGCCGTGCGCGAATCTCCGGCGACGGAATACCGACCGCACCGAGCATCTCCACCGCCTGTGCCCACGCTTCGCTCCGACTGGCGCTGGTGTGTGTGCGCACCACCTCGGCGATCTGATCGCCGGCGTTGTACACCGGATTGAGCGCAGTCATCGGCTCCTGAAAGATCATCGCCGCCTGTTTTCCGCGAATCTTCCGGAGCGAACGGTCGTCGAGCGTGAGCACGTCCTGACCGTCGAAGGTGATGCGGCTTCCAGGCTCGATTCGGCCGGGCGGCTCGATCAGCCGGAGGATGGTGAGTGCCGTGAGCGATTTGCCGCACCCGCTCTCGCCGACCAGCGCAAGCGTCTCACCACGGCGGATCGTGAATGAGACTCCGTCCACCGGTGTGATCGGCCCGTCAGCTGTTCGAAAGGTGACGCGGACATCGCTGAGCGAGAGGAGCGAGTCGGTGTCCTGGGGGCGAGTGTGCGTCATGTGCGCGCAAGGTGCCGAGGTGCGAGCGCGTCGCGCAACCCATCACCAAGTGCACTGACCGCCAGCACCACGACAACGAGGCACAACCCAGGAGCAATCGACACCCACGGCGCGCTCGCGATGAACTCGGTGCCATCACCGATGATGTTTCCCCAACTCGGATCCGGTGGCTGCACACCGATGCCCAGCCAGCTGAGGCCCGCCTCGAGCACGATGACCTGGCCAACGGCGAGCGTCGCAGCCACCAGCACCGGCCCCATCACCTGCGGTAGCAGGTGGCGCAGGGCGAGACGGATCGGATCAGCGCCGAGTGTGCGCGCGGCGACGACGAAGTCACTGTGACGGATCGCCCGGACTTCGCCGTGCACCAGCCGGGCCGTGCCGAACCACCCTGTCACGCCCAGCACCACCACCAGCAGCCAGACCGGCACGTGGACGACCGCCGCGAGCAGCGCCAGCAGCAGCAACACCCGCGGCACACTCATTCCGGCGTCCACGGCACGCATCATCGGCGCCGCGATGCGACGGCCGGCGAGCCCCGCGATCAACCCCCACATGACACCGACGACCGTTTCCAGCAGCACAGCGCTCGTGGCGACCAGCAGCGAAATCCGACCTCCGGTGAGCACACGAGACAACACGTCGCGCGAGTACGCGTCCGTCCCCAGCGGGTGCGAGAGGCTGGGTGGGGCGTGTACGAGATTCACGATGTCGAGCTGCTCAAAGGGTGCAGACGACATGAGCAGGGGGCCTACCAACACCAGCGTGACCATCAGGAGCAGCACGCCGCAGGCGATGACGCTTCGATTGTCCGCACGGAGCCGATGAACGACCTCGCGCCACCCTCCGCCGCTGATCTGTGTCCTCACGTCTGCGCGGCCACAATTGGGTGCGAATCGTCGAACTCCACCCGTGGGTCGAGCCGCTGCGCGAGCAGGTCGGCAATCGTCGACCCGCACACCACCATCACCGTGCCAACCAGGACACAGCCGACCACCAGGTGGTAGTCGCGCGCCGCAATCGCGCTGGCGGCGAGGCGGCCCATTCCCGGCCACGCAAACACACGCTCCACGAACACCGAACCACCGACGACAGCGGGCAGTGTGAGTCCACCGAGCGTGATGACGGGGCCAAGCGCGGTGCGCCATGCGTGACGTCGGAACACTGTGCCTGCACTGACGCCCTTGGCGGTGGCGGTGCGCACCCAATCGGCGCCCAGCAGTCGGTCGAGCAGCGCTGCGCGCTGCTGTCGTGCCACAGGGGCGGCGATGAGCAGCACCAACGTCAGCGCAGGCAGCACGAGGTGATGCAGCCGATCGACGAGGATGGTCAGCGACGATGCAGCCAGCGGCAGCAACGGGTCTGACGCACCACCGACCGGAAAGAGGCGCAGCCAGTATGCACCGCCAAGGAGAATCACCAGCGAGAGCCAGAAGTCCGGCAGCGCCCCGACGATCAGGGTGAGGCCCCCCACGCCACGGTCGGTGATCGTATCGCGCCGGCTGGCCTGCCAGGCACCAAGGAGCATGCCGAGCGCGAATGCAATCGTGAGCGCCACGGACATCAGGAGCAGCGTGTGCGGCAGTGCCTGCGCGATCGCAGCTGACACTGGCTGGCCGGTGCTGGTGGACCAGCCAAGATCGCCGCGGGCGAGCGCCGTGATCCAGTGCAGAAACTGTGTTCCGATACTTCCGTCCAGACCGTACGCGGCGCGCCATTGTGCGCGGAGAGCCGGCGTGAGGCGCGCGTTGTCGAGAGCGGTGGCGAACGGATCGCCCGGGGCAAGGCGTACGAGCACAAACGTGGCCGCCGCAACGATCGCGACGACCACGGCGCCCTGCCCGATGCGCCGAACTAACGCGCGCATCTGTGTGCCACGGGTGTGACGTGCGTCAGTGCGGAGCTCCCGATGCAACCGCCGGAGCATCGCGTGTGATGCGCTTCGACACCGGGATGCGCCACTGCGAAAGTCCTGCCCACCACGCATCGGGTCGCATTCCGGCCATCTCGATGCGGGAGTGCACAGCCATCACCCGTCGAGGCGCGGCGATCCAGATCGCAGGCGCATCCTCGCGAATCACGCGCCACGCCGCCGCGAAGTGCGCGCGCATGTCCTGCGGTGCAAACGCCGCCAGCGCGCTGTCGACGTGCGCGTCAAAGATCAGATTGCGATACTCGCCAGCATTGTTGCCTCCCTTCATCGCGCCAGCGCTTGTCCACGTATCACGGACTCCCGACGTGCCGGGGTCCGGGTTCCAGGCGCCGAGAATCGTATCGAAGGTTCGTGCCGTCATCCGACCCACGAAGCCACCCATGTCTGCGCTCTCCACCGTCGACTCGACACCGACGCGACGAAACTGCTCCTGAAGCAGGACCGCTGCGCGCATGCGAGCCACGCTGGTCGATGGGACGAGAATTCCAAAGCGCAACACGACTGCGCCTTTGCGGCGCACCGAGTCGGGGCCGCGTCGCCACCCGGCGGCGTCGAGGAGAGCGTTCGCGCTGTCCACCGCATACGGCAGCGGGGTGAGAGCTGGATCGGCGCTGGCCTGTGATGCGGTAAACGGCCCACGCGCCTGCACTGCCAGAGAATCGTAGATGTTGGCCACGATCCCGCGACGATCGGTGGCCATCGTCAGCGCGCGACGCACCACCGGGTCGCCAAAGATCGCGTGCGGCCTGCCACTCTCGCCATCCACCAGGTTGAAGGCGAGATAGCTGTAGTCCAGCGACGGAAGCATCATCAGCCGCAGCTGGGCACTTTTCGCAACGTCGGCGACCTTGTCGGGGCGCACCGATTCGTACACATCCGCTTCACCGGTGGCAACACGCGTAAATGCGGTGACTGGATCCGGCGCCATGGTGAACACCACGCGGTCGAGGTGCGCGCGTCGCACACCACCGGTGGTATCCGCCGCCAGCTCCAGGACCTGATTCGGCACCCAGCGCACAACCCGGAACGGCCCGCTCCCGACCGGCTGCGTCGCGAACGGCAACGCCGCCAGTTTGCTCCGATCAGCCGAGGCGAGCAGGTGTGCCGGCAGAATGTAGAGTTGATGGACCGCGTCGAAGAACTGTTCGGGCCGTCGGCGCTTGAACCATGCGACCGCCGTCAGCGAATCGCGCACGGTCATCGAGTCGATGTTGGCGAGCAGCGGCGCAGTTGGTGACGCGGTCTTCGGATCGGTGAAGAGTGCGAAACTGAATGCGACATCGGCGGCCCGCACCGGTCGGCCGTCGTGCCAGCGCGCGCGCGGATCGAGCGCGAACGCAATCGACAGTGAGTCCGCGGCCCACTTCCACCGGCGAGCAAGGTTCGGCGTAAAGCCGCTGTCGCCGACGGTGTTGAGTGCTCCGCCGATATCCGCCAGACGCTGGAAGATGAGATCTTCGACCTGATGTCCCGACTGCGTGGTGGTGATCGGTGGCAGCAGGTTGTCCGGTTCTGCCGGTGTGGACACGACCAGTGTGCCACCGTCGTCGCTGCCGTTGTCGGCGGGTGGCGCATCAGTGGCACCGCGGCACGCAGCCAACAGGCCGAGCGAGCAGAGGTAAGGAAGGAGGCGCAGACTCGGCATCGAGGGGTGCGTCGGTCAAAGGGTGGGGGTGTGGAGACGCCGTCACTAGCGGCGCCACGTCCAGCGGGGATCAGCATAGCGGCTTGCAGCCGCTGCCACACGGTGCGCCGGCAGCGCAGCGTCAAACGTTTCGACGATCGTGCCGGTCGTAACGCCACGGATTGCCTCGACGATGGCGCGCGCAACCGCGTCAGCAGTCAGCGAGGCATCGAGTCCGTGGAGCGTGGCAGGAGGTGGAATCATTGGCAGCCGGACCAACGCCAGCTCGTGCAGCAGCCCCTGGTCGTCGTCCAGCAGAATCGAGCCGTGCTGGAGAAAGGCGTCGGACTCCCGGTGCTGCGCCGATCCGACGAGCTTCCGCCCGTGCACCACCAGCTCGCCCGCGGACGGCGTCTCGAAACAGGGGGCGGCGCCGGGGCTGGTCGCGCGCGCGACGGGGACGGCCACGCTCACCTCCACCCGGAGCGACCGAAGGGCGGCGACCAGAAGGGCGTTGATCGCCTCGTAACCCCCGCGAAGCGACGGGGCGGCGGAGGTGGGAGCCGCCACGGAGTAGGTGAGCTCCCGGGCGTGCAGCAGGGCCCGCCCGCCGGTCATCCGCCGCACGGCGGGCACCGCCAGCGCGTCACAGCGTTCCTGACTGTAGATACCATCGCAGCGCTGGTTGCGGCCGAACGACACAGTGGGCCTGGCCCATTCGTACAGCCGCACCAGCGTGTGCCCAGACTCGGCCGCCTCGCCGAGCATCGCCTCATCCAGGGCCATGTTCGTCACGGCGTCGGCGGGTGCGCTGCGTATCAGCCGGACAGTGCCGCGCCACAGGGCGTGGGGCAGGACGATGTGAGAGTGGGGTGTGGTGGGGGCGATATCCACCGCTGTGGTCGCTGTGAGGGATTATGTTTCAGAGGCGACTGCCGGAACTCCCGGGCAGGACGCCGCCATCCGATACCAATCTGACGAACGGGCGCCTGCAGTGCGGACGCCCGGTGGAGTTTAGCCGCATGGCCGTTCCCGTCCGTTCCGCCGCCGCTGCCGCGCCTGCCGCCCTCGATGACGCCGGCAGCTTCATTCAGCGCCACATCGGGCCGACCCCCGATGACGTGCGCGCGATGCTCGACACACTCGGATACGCCTCGCTCGATGCTTTGATCGACGACACGATCCCCGAGGCGATCCGGTTTCGGCGGCTGCTGAATCTCCCCGCCGCCGAAAGCGAGTTCGATGCGATCACCCGGCTGAAGGGAATTGCCTCCCTGAATTCGGTCTTCACCACGCATCTCGGCCAGGGGTACTACAACACGATCGTGCCGGCCGTCATTCAGCGGACCGTGCTCGAGAATCCGGGCTGGTACACCGCGTACACGCCATACCAGGCGGAGATTGCGCAGGGGCGACTCGAGGCGCTGCTGAACTTCCAGACGATGGTCATCGATCTCACCGGGTTGCCGATCGCCAACGCGTCGCTGCTGGATGAGGCGACATCGGCGGCAGAGGCAATGGCGCTGTCGCACGCGGCGGTCAGCGGTAATCGCACGAAGTTCTTCGTCGCGTCCGACTGCCATCCACAGACGATCGCGGTGGTGCAGACGCGCGGCGAGTCGCGAGGCTGGACGGTGGTGATCGGTGACGCGGCAACGGCCGCGCTGACGGATGAGTACTTCGGCGCCCTGATCCAGTATCCAACCACCGACGGTGCGTTGGTGGACTACTCCACGTTCTGCGATCGCGCACATGCGGCTGGTGCAATGGTGACGGCGGCGACGGACCTGATGGCGCTGACGCTGCTGACGCCGCCGGGCGAGTGGGGCGCCGACATCGCGGTCGGCAGCGCACAGCGCTTTGGCGTTCCGATGGGCTACGGTGGCCCGCATGCGGCGTTTTTCGCAACGCGTGACGAATTCAAGCGACTGTTGCCCGGGCGCATCATCGGCGTCAGCCGCGACAGCCACGGCGCGCCGGCGCTCCGGATGGCGCTGCAGACGCGTGAACAGCACATCCGTCGCGAGAAGGCCACCAGCAACGTCTGTACGGCGCAGGTGCTGCTCTCGGTGATGGCCAGCATGTACGGCGTCTTTCACGGCCCGGTGGGGCTCACGCGGATTGCGCGACGCATTCAGCGTCTGACGGCAATCTTCGTGGCCGGTCTCGACAAGCTCGGGCTGCAGGTGCTGCACGAGGACTACTTCGACACCGTGCGTGTGGAAGTCGGCGTGCACGGCATGCAGGACATCATGGCCGCCGCGCAGGCGCATCGCGTGAACCTGCGTCGCCTCAGCGAAGGGTCGATCGGTGTGTCGTTCGACGAGACATCGTCAGTCGCCGGTGTCGACGCGCTGCTCACGATCTTCAATGGTGGTGACGCGCACGGTCTGGACATCGAGGCGCTGGCCGCCGAGATCAATCCGCGTTACGACGAGCGCTATGCGCGAACCTCGGCGTTCATGACGCATCCGGTGTTCAACACGCACCACAGTGAAACCGCCATGCTGCGCTACATCAAGCAGCTGGAAGCGAAGGACCTGTCCCTCTGCCACTCGATGATCGCCCTTGGCAGCTGCACCATGAAGCTCAACGCCGCCACCGAGATGTATCCGGTGACGTGGGCCGAATTCGGGCAGTTGCATCCCTTCGCGCCGCCGGAGCAGGCGCGCGGCTATGCGCAGATGTTCACCGAGCTCGAAGCGGCGCTCGCGGACGTGACCGGTTTTGCCGCCGTGTCACTGCAGCCGAACGCCGGCTCGCAGGGCGAGTACGCGGGCCTGCTCACGATTCGCCGATACCATCAGGCGCGCGGTGACGGGCACCGCACCGTGTGCCTGATCCCCGCCAGCGCGCACGGCACCAACCCGGCCAGCGCGGTGATGTGCGGCATGACGGTCGTCGCGGTGAAGACCGCTGCCAATGGCAACATCGATGTCGACGACCTGAAGGCAAAGGCCGCCGAGCACTCCGCCAACCTCGCCGCGCTGATGGTCACATATCCCAGCACGCATGGGGTGTTCGAGGCCGATATCGCTGATATCTGCGCCGAGATCCATTCGCACGGCGGGCAGGTGTACATGGACGGCGCCAACATGAACGCGATGGTCGGCGTCTGTCGCCCGGGCGATGTGGGTGCCGATGTCTGCCATCTCAATCTGCACAAGACGTTCTGCATTCCGCACGGCGGTGGCGGTCCCGGCATGGGCCCGATCGGTGTCGCTGCGCATCTCGCACCGCATCTGCCGGGTCATGCGCCGGCAGGGCTTGGCACGGCGCTGAGCTCCGGTGCGGTGAGTGCGGCGCCCTTTGGCAGCGCCAGCATTCTTCCCATCAGCTACCTCTACATCCGCATGATGGGCGCCGAAGGGCTGGCGTACGCCACCAAGGTCGCGATCCTGAACGCGAACTACATCGCGAAGCGGCTGGAAACGGCGTATCCGGTGTTGTACCGGGGGCCGAATGGTACGGTCGCGCACGAGTGCATCGTGGATCCACGTCCGCTCAAGGCCAGCGCCGGCATCGAGGTCGAGGACATCACCAAGCGGCTGATGGACTACGGCTTCCACGCGCCGACGGTCAGCTTTCCGGTGGCTGGAACGCTCATGATCGAACCGACCGAGAGCGAGAACAAGGCCGAACTGGATCGTTTTTGCGACGCGATGCTCTCGATTCGTGACGAGATTGCGCAGGTGGAGCGGGGTGAACTGCCGCGCGACGACAATCCCCTCAAGCACGCACCGCACACCGCCAGCGCGGTGATCTCCGACGCATGGACACACGCCTACTCACGTGAGCAGGCAGCATTCCCGACGGCGTTGGTGCGCGCTTCGAAGTTCTGGCCCACGGTCGGTCGCATCGAAAGCGCCTTCGGCGATCGGAATCTGGTGTGCAGCTGTCTCCCGATGGAGGAGTACGCCAAGTAGTTTCTGCGGCATCGAGCAGTAACAACGCGGGCCGACTCCTCTCGAGGAATCGGCCCGCGTTGTTTTGTTCGGTGTCGTGTAAAATTGCGAACGCCGCCGCGTGGA